>Ga0164242_10004963_pt1 | contig 14844 bp, 11 predicted proteins | sample OricomgcompostMG_FD_108783 | JGI IMG/M metagenome (GOLD analysis project Ga0164242, IMG submission 108783) | Miracle-Growth compost microbial communities from Emeryville, California, USA - Original compost - Miracle growth compost (MG) ... | reverse complement strand
TCCACGCTGAAACGAAGTTGTTGCCCCGCTAATTTGGGAATTTGCAGATTTTGGAATACAGCGATGTAGCCGCCTGAAACCAGCAATCCGCGGTTTCCTTCACTGGCGTTGCCCGCGACAACTTTCACCTCTGCGTTTTTTCCAATGCTCCAGCCGTCGGGGTTTCCCACGTTTGCGGTGTCTTCTTCAAAGCTGGGATTGGCAAGTTGCGTTTGTGCTAATGCTATATTTGCTTTTGAGCAGAATGTAAATGCTCCGGCACAACAAAGCGACATTAGTAGTAATTTAATTTTCATGATTTGTAATAAGTCAGTTATGTCTTTTGTGTTGTAAGAGGGAAAGTACTTTTGCTAATTGCGAAATGGATTCCAATCGCGGTCACACCAGGACACGCTTGATTGTTGAGATGTGCATTGATAGCTATCCAAAGGCGGAATTGCCTTAAATATAGCGGCATTGTTCCATTTTGCGTGCCCATCTGCATAAAGGACATTGCCACCGTCAAGGTGTGGGGCAACGCGGACATATAAAGTTGAATCAGTGGATTTTGCATAAGTGCGAACGTCGCTTGGATGAGCATAGAGATAATCTCTGTTGAAATCCAGCATCAGATAGATTTCAGATGGCCGCATAACTTGAGCCAAGGAAATGGGAACATTAGTTGTAATGCCCGCAAATGCTCCATAACTTGTAGCATTTCTTCCACTGATAGCGCTTGAATATCCGTAGCTGGGTGATGTTTCTTGTCCTGCAGCGCGTGCGGAAGGGCATACAAAAATTTGCACGCTTTTCGTGTATGGAAAGGTCATATCCATCCAGGTAATAATATGTCCTTGCTCCGAGCCGCTGTTCTTCGATATAAAATTTCCACTTGGATAACTTTTATCAGTTCGTGTCACGCTTGGACTATAAGTCATCATTGGATAATGTTCGTCATAATCTTGCGTATATTGCATCACACCTAATCCAATTTGTTTCAAATTGCTAAGACATGAAGTGCGGCGCGCGCTTTCGCGTGCCCGTGCGAATACTGGGAAAAGGATTGCTGCGAGAATAGAAATAATGGCGATGACGACCAAAAGTTCGATCAAGGTAAAAGCGGGACGTTGCATTTGATGAGAATGATTTGGTTTCCGAATTCGGTTGGTTGATTCTGACATGTTAATCTCCTTGCAGCTGATTTGCCGCGGTTAAAAGTACTTTTGCCATTTTTAAATTATTGCCACTGAGGCACCTTCGCGTATTTGCAGTGGAAATACAATTGATTGCGCATCCTGCGCCCCGTGCTGGATCTGCTGATTCAATACTTCCACAGCTTTTGTGCTGATCTGCGCTAGAGGCACTTGCACGGCACAAAGGCTGGGTGAAACACAATCACATAATTGTGTGCCGTCAAAGCCAATGACGCTGACTTGTTGCGGCACTTGAATTCCTTCCTCCTGTAAAGCTTGCATAACGCCGATGGCTGCACCGTCATTTTGCACAAAAATGGCAGTGCATTTTGTGCTTGACCAGCCATCATTGAGCCATTTTTTCATTTGTTCTTTTCCCCACGCGATATAGAGCTGAGTTCTGCTTTGGGAAAGCTCTTCGTTTCTAAGCGATGGAGCCAGACGAATACTGTTTTGATCCGCTTTAATATCGGCCTCGTATAAAGCGTCCTGGTATCCAGCAAGCCGACGGCGCGGCAAAATAGGATCTTGTTCCATTAAACAGGCAATGCGTCGATGGCCTTTGGTGAGCAGATACTGCACAGCAAGTTTTGCCCCCTGATAGTCATCCGCAGTTACGCTGGGGATTTTTCCAGCAGCAACCATGATGGCTACGACGGGGAGTTCGGGAGGCAGCTTTTGAATAATCGTATTTACCTGATCAACTCCAGCGATTAAAATTCCATCCACCTTTTCGCAAGACTGCTTATCCCAATCGAGATCAGTTCCCAGAAAAAGAAGATGCTGTTTGTTTTGCAGCGCGGCATCTTCAATACCGCGCATCAGTCTGTTGTAATAATCAGCGTTTTGACGAATACCTTCGGTGCCGATCAATCCAATATTTCCCGTCAGTTTACGTTTTGGCTTTGCCACAAAAATGCCACGCCCATGCAACCGTTCCACCAATTCTTCTTGCTCCAGCAAACCATAAACGCGGACGACGGTGGTCGGCGTCACGCCATAGCTTTCGCACATCTCGTCAAACGTGGGCAACTGATCACCTATCTGTAACTCTCCAGATTGTATCCGCTGCCGCAGCTCACCAGCAATTGCAGCGTATTTAGGTTGTCTTTCAGTTATTGTCGTCATGTCGATAACTAGAATTACGTATGTTAATTCAAAGAACTACGTAGTACATTATACCCCATTTTGTAGATTCTTAAACATTTATTTTTTGTGAATTTTTTGCCAAGCCAATTACGGGTGAAAAAGATAAATTAGCGGCGTTCAGCCCGATATCAAGGATATACCGCGACCAAATGGCATAATGCAAATACTTTCATTATGACTATACCAACAGCGCCAAGCACAAAATCCAGAACCCGAAACCGTTTTGCTATACTTACAACCTATTTTTCCGATGAAAATTTTAGGTTTAACCGGTTCCATCGCATGTGGCAAAAGCACCGTTGCAAAATGGCTTAAGCAACACGGCGCCATTGTCATTGATGCAGATGTGCTGGTACATGAGTTGTATCGCGATCCCGCTTTCACCAATCAAATTGGTCAAAGCTTTGGTACTTTTGTGATTGATAAGGATGGCGTTGTTGATCGCAAAGCCTTGGGGAATCTCGTTTTTGGCAATCCACATAAAATGGTGAAGTTGGAAAAGATTGTTCATCCTGCTGTCACAGCGCTGCGCGATCAGCGTGTGCAGGAAATCCGCCAATCCGCCAATCCGCCGCAAGTGCTGGTGCTGGACGCCGTAAAACTGGTGGAAAGCGGCCAATATAAAATTTGTCAGGCGGTCTGGTGTCTGGTGGTTGATCGCGACAATCAGATTGACAGGTTGATCCATAAACGCAACTTAACTCACAAAGAGGCGCTGCAACGTATTATTGTGCAACCGCCGTCCGACAAGAAAGATGTGCAAACGGATATTCCGATTATTTATATTGACAACAACGGCTCGATAGATGAACTGGAGCAAAACGTGGAACGTCTCTGGCAGGAATTTGGAGAAAATCATTAATGACCTTTTTAAAAGCCGCTAAACATGCCGACATCGCCGCCGAAAATAACGGCTCACACGCCTTACAATCTCACGAGATCACCTCTGCGTCTGAAGTTATTGCGCGGCTGATCAAAAATATCGAAACCGTTATCTTTGGGAAAACGGAAGTTGTGGAAGGTTGCCTGATCGGTCTTTTGGCTGGCGGGCATATTTTGCTGGAAGATGTGCCGGGCGTGGGTAAAACCATGCTGGCGCGCAGCTTGGCGAAGAGTCTCGGTGCGACTTATAAACGCATTCAGTTCACGCCGGATTTGCTGCCGTCCGATGTTACGGGCTCGCTGGTATTCGATCAATCCAGCAGCCAGTTTCATTTTCGCGAAGGTCCCATTTTCGCCAATATCGTTTTGGCCGATGAAATCAATCGCACCTCGCCTAAAACCCAATCCGCATTGTTGGAATGTATGGAAGAAGGACAGATCACGGCAGATTTGGTGACGCATTTATTGCCGCGTCCGTTTTTTGTGATCGCCACGCAAAATCCCACCGAATACGAAGGCGTGTTTCCGCTTCCCGAATCGCAACTGGATCGATTTATCATTCGTCTTTCCATTGGCTATCCCGATGCGCAGGCGGAGAAAGCCCTGCTGCGCGAACAACGCCAACATCATCCCATCAACGAAATGGAAAGTGTTACTTCGGCCGAGCAAGTGCTGGATTTGCAAGCGCAAGTGCGCCGTGTGCTGGTCAATGACGCCATTTATGATTATATTCTGCGGCTGGCAAACGCAACGCGCAGTCATCCGCAATTAATGTTGGGTCTCAGTCCGCGCGGTTCCTTGGCATTAGCCAGAGCCGCGCAAGCGCACGCGCTGATCCGTCAACGTGAATTCGTCACGCCCGATGATGTGAAAGCCGTCGCCAGCGCCGTCATCGCGCATCGTATTATTCCGCTTCCCGAGGCTCGCCAGAATCGGAATTTCACGGAGCAGATAGTTGGCGAATTGCTGCAAAGCGTGCCGTTGGATTAAATCCCACTGATGGCAAATGTGCCAGTAATGATAAAAGTACTTTTAGAAGGCTAACATGGAAAAACGATCTTTAGGAAATTCAGGACTACAAATCGCCCCATTAGTTTTTGGCGGCAATGTTTTTGGCTGGACGGTGAACGAAGGAAATTCGTTCGCGCTGTTGGACGCGTTTTTAAATGCGGGATTTAATTGCATCGATACCGCCGATATATATTCCAAATGGATACCAGGAAATCACGGCGGGGAATCGGAAACCATTATCGGCAGTTGGATGAAAACGCGCGGCACGCGCAGCCAGGTAATTATCGCCACCAAATTGGGCGGCGAAATGGGGCCCGGCAAGAAAGGGCTTTCCAAAAAATATATCTTTCAAGCCGTGGAAGATTCGCTGAATCGCTTGCAAACCGATTATATCGATTTATACCAATCGCATTACGATGATCCCGAAACGCCCATCGAAGAAACATTGGAAGCGTTTGCAGAATTAATCAAGCAAGGCAAAGTGCGCGCTATCGGCGCTTCTAATTTTGAATTACCGCGTTTGGAAAAATCTCTGCAAATCAGCCACGATCTAAAAATCCCGCGCTATGAAAGTTTGCAACCGCTTTACAATCTTTACGATCGCGCCGGTTATGAAAGTACTTTTGCGCCGCTGGTAGAGAAAACCGGCATCGGCGTTATTCCCTATTATGCATTGGCCAGTGGATTTCTCACCGGAAAATATCGTTCCGAAGCCGATCTCTCTAAAAGTCCGCGCGGCGGCGGCAATCAAAAGTATTTGAACGAGCGCGGTTTTAAAATTCTGGCCGCACTGGACGAATTAGCCGCAGAATATAACGCCACGCCGGCGCAAATTTCATTGGCCTGGCTCATCGCCCGCCCCGGCATCACCGCCCCCATCGCCAGTGCAACGGATTTAGATCAGTTAAATGATTTAATCGCGGCGGCGCAGTTAAAACTCAATGCCGAAGCGATGGAAAAACTGGATTTGGCGAGCGCGTAACGGAGTGTCTTTAAAAGTACTTTTGCGGGCCCAAAGTCCCCCTTTTTAAAGCTACGGTGTCCCCACAAGTTTGTATCGTGTCATTTCGACCGGAAAAATTTGTCTCAACAAATTTTGGAGTGGAGAAATCTTGCCGTTTTTTGTGTATTATGAACCGCAAGATTTCTCCACTGCGCTCGTTCCTCGCTGCGGTCGAAATGACACTCTTGATAAAATGTGGGGACACGTAGCATTTTTAAAGGGGGACTTTTGGGATTACTTTCCGCACAAGATCAAGTAAACGCCAAGGATGCGGTTTGGTTTGATGACGTGGGAGTGTATAAAATCCCATAGTAATCCCACGATTAATTTTTGGTTTTTCGGCGAAATTCTGATGGCGAAATGCCGTGATGTTCTTTGAAGAGCTTGCGGAATTGGGCCGGCTTTAATCCAATGTGTTTGCAAATAATTTGCAGTTGCCAATTTTCTTCTTTCAGCATTCGCGCGGCTTCTTTCATGCGCATTGTGGCTATGTAGACATTGAAAGTCTGGCCTGTTTCCTCAGCAAAGCGTCGCACGAAATTAGTGCGGCTCATGAAAACTACGCGTGCCACGGCTTCGATTGTTAAATGAGAATTGAGATGATTGCCGATATATTGGCGTGCAAATTCTATGGGAGATGAAGTCGTCGACAAAGCCGGAGGCGCCGCAGTGCGGGCGGCGTGATGGAAGCGGCCTTCTTGTAATTCGCGCAGCACTAAAATAAAAAAAGTGTATAAACCACCCGCAGCGGTTTTCCGGTATCCCTCCGGTTTTTCCAGAATTTCCTGCATCGAAAAAAGGAACAGATCGGCAGCTTCCGCGCCGTTTATCAAGCAAAACTGATGAGCCTGCTTACTGGAAGATTTCGTCGGATTTTCGCTTAACCAACAAATCATATTCCCAGCGTCCGGCAATACCGTAAAGCACGCCACTTTACAATTCCGCGCAACAAAAATAGTTTCATCCAGATAGAAACGTCCATGATGTTGCCCGATAATTCCCGGACGCAGCAGCAGAAAATGTCCCTGCGGGCAATGCAGCGCGTAATCGCCCAGATGGAAATCAGCTTCTCCCTGTGCCACAAATAACAACGCGGCGGCATCGCTTTTTGCCGTATCATGACGCTTTGGTTTATGGGACGATATTTCAACAGAGGCGCCCATCTGCGCGGGAACCGGCTGCTCCAGAAATTCATTTAGAGTGCCGGCGCTTACCGCCAACTGATCCAATCCCACATGCTCCCATAACGGAATGAGATGTTTTTCCAAAAGGGATATTAATTCCTCAGGCTGCGCTGACTCGGACATTGATGAAAAACCAGGATTCTTAGCCGCAGGTCTTTAGCCTGCGCGTCATTTTCAAACGCAGGCTAAAGACCTGCGGCTACATTAACTATTTAACAGGCGCCGCCCACAGTTCCTGTTCCTGCGTAAAATACAATTTACCATCATATCCCGCCGCCAACAGCGGGCGTGATTTGGCTTCAAAAAGCGGGCTGAGTTTGGGCTGATCGCCGTCTGTTAATTTAATCACGCGATTATCCACCGCAATCCATGCGGCATTTTCACGCACAGTGGCATTGCTGATGCCTTTCTTTGGTGCCGTTCCGGCCGGCCAGGGAATGGTGTAATCAAACTCCATTTTCTCAGGATTAAAACGATGAATGCCATCCGTCGTAGTTGCCCAAATATGGCCGGTTTCGGGAATGCTGAAAACGATGCCATTCATCTGCTTCTTGAAAAGTACTTTTTCCGTTGCCGGATCGAACACCCAGAACACCACCGGTTTGTTGGGAGGATGCACGCCGTTGAAACCGTTGCTGGTGAAACCATAAATGTAATGCTCGTCCGCCGCGATTTTGCCGATGCTCATTTCCGGCGCGAACCGTTCATTGGTCCAACTGCGCGATTTCTCCGTCACCGGATCAAACTCCGTCAAACCGCCGCCGATTTTGCCATATTGCGCCGACCATCCGGTATATAACTTTTTATTTGGCCCTTGCACAATGCCGCCAATGGGACGGATTAACGAACCGTATTTCGCCTGGCGATATTCATCAACGACACGCGGATTTTTATTATCATATTGATCCCATGGCTGCGCCGGATCCCATATGCCCATATATCCGCCGGAATAGGCCACGTAATAAAATTTGCCGTTTTGCCAGATGCCGTCATAGACTTCGCCGCCGCCGTCTGCTACTTGTCCGGTGTTTTGCGCCAGTTGCCTTGCTGGATCAAAACGAAAAAGCGTCTGGCCAAAACTGGGCCCGCCAGTGACGCCGCCTTGAGGATCAGCTTCGATAAAATGGATACTCACCGGCAACGGGTTTTCGGCAATGGGACGCCAAGCAATTTTCGATGCCAGCGGTTTAGAGACAAAATATTCCTGGCCACGCAATCCGATGATCTGCCCGTTTGCGTCCATTGCAACGATACCGCCGCCGCGCAAATCTTTGTCCCAGACTTTGGTGCATTTGCCCTGTTTCGAAATATCGAACCATTGATTATTTGAATCCCGCACCAGAAGATGATCCGACGCGGATGCGAGCGCCATCGATTCCCACTTTGCTCCGTTGGGCGGAGCGGGTGTTGTGAGTGGAATCATTTTCATTTGATCGGAATCAAAAACATATATTTGTTTGGCAATTGCCGCATACACTTTGCCATAAATCGTATGCATTTCAATGGGATATTGATCCGCCACCACGGTTTGTTTTTTAGTGGTGACGTTATACGCCACGATCTGGCTCTCGGACATTCCACTGACGCAAAGCAGCAATCCGCTTTTGGAATCAAAGGCGAGAAAACGCAGATACAGATTTTTGTCCGGGCCGATTTTTCCCAGGTCTTCCACCTTTTTACTGGAAGGATCATAGCTATAAAGGTGCGACGTGGGATAAGAACCCATATAAATTTTTCCGTCTTTACCTTTGGCGAATTGCCAGGCGTATTGATTTCCCGGAACGGTAACAGATGATTCCACTTTGTAATTACCATTGGTAGTATCGATTGTGGTCAGCGTCAGCGGATCAGAAATTGACTCAAAGAGTAATTTTCCCGGAGATACTTCGATAATATCCCATCCGCCGGACGAACCCGGCAACGGAACCACTGTAGAAGTACTTTTTTGATAATCCACAAAAACCGCCGATCCCTGCGCGCCCGGCGTGTCGCTGTTGATCGCCAATACCTGATGATCAAATCCCGGCGGCGTGAAAAGCAATTTGTTGCCGATGGCATTGACGACGCGGCACGGCTCGCCGATTTTCACCGCGCCATATTCCTGCATCGAAGGAATGCCGACAGCTCGCGCAAGTGCGAGATGACACGTTGTTAGAATAAGAGTGCTTAAAAGTACTTTTATGGGACTGATGAATTTTCGTGTTGTGTTTGTTTTCATTAGATTGTAATTATCGCCCATCCCAAATCGGCTTGTTTAAGCCATTGTTCCACAGCACATTCACCTTTTGCCATTTGGCGTGGCCGTCCATATATGCCACATTCACGCCGTCCAGATGGCGGCCATAGCGTTTGTCTGCGGGAGTAGCTTTCGAAGGTGAAGTTCCAGAACAATTGTCCTGTGCTAACCGGCAGAAATTTGCATTCCAGTTACCCACATTATTTCCCGGCGTTCCGGCCGTTTCACCGGCAAGGGTTTGCGGCGCATAAGCATCTGGCCCCCAGGAACTATCCACAAATGCCAACATCTGCGACGGATATTGAATAGCTGCTTCGGAAAGACTTTCCACTCCAGCATTGCCATAGGGATACCCTGCTATCAAATTATAGGCAATTCCATTGTTGATGGGCGGATTGTTGTTGGGGTAAAATCCGTCAAAACTGGGACACACGAAAATCTGCTTGTTTTTGATATACGAATCTAAAATCCATTTCGAATCCGGTAGATTCCACGGAGCCCAATATCCTACGGTAGTGGGGGTGCCAGCAGTATTTGTCCCGGCGTGGGCGCCGCCATAACTCCGCGCAAAATACAACCCATCATAATCCTGCACATACATCATCATGCCCAGGCCAAGCTGTTTCATATTGCTCAAACAACTGGCGCGTCGCGCGCTTTCTCTGGCGCGCGCAAAGACCGGAAATAGGATCGCTGCCAAAATTGAAATAATGGCAATGACAACAAGAAGTTCTATTAATGTGAATGCTTTCTTTCTCATGGAATTTTCTCCTTAAACTGTAATTCCATGATTGATCCGTTGGCCAAACTTTTCAATCATATAATTATTATACCCTCCATCAGGCTTCAAATAACGCTGATATCGGACGTCATTCAACGGATTTGCACTTTATTTCAATAGCTGCCGTCTGAAAGCCGAAGGAGAGATACCAAAGTACTTTTTGAATTGATAACGAAACTGAGTGGGATGCAATCCGACGAACTGGCAAATTAATTCCAATGACCAGTTACCGTCATGCAACAAACGCTTGGCTTCTTCCATGCGCTGGGTGATCAGATATTCGTGAAACGTCTGGCCGGTGGCTTGGGCGAAATGCTGCATAAAATTATTGCGCGACATAAAAACCTGATGCGCCACCATCGACGTGGTGAGAGGTTGGTTAAGATGATTTTTAATATATTGCCGCGCTTCGTCGATGGGAGAATGATATTGAGAAAACGGAATATCCTGTCTGCTTTCACCCGATTGAAAAAAACGTCCCGCCTGCAGTTCACGCTCAAACAGACGGAAGAAATTATTCAAAAAGCTGTGCGCGGCTTTTTGATAGTAGCGCGGTTTTTCCAACATCTCGTGCATAAAGAGATTAAAAAACGTCACCACTTGAGGACGATTCACCACGCAGAAATCAAATTCCTGGCGGCTCCAATGTTTATCGCCCTGCGAAAAACAGACAAAAGACGCTACGCTATTAGTGCCCGGCGGCGCCAGAAACCACAACAATTCGCAATAGCGCTTATCACGGCCTTCCCCTTCCAGATGTGGCTGGCTGCCATCAGGATGCGGAACTCCCGCTGCTTGTAACAGAAAATGGCTTTCCGGCAAATGCACTACGTAATCGGCCACGTGCAAATCAGCCTGTCCTTTAAGCGTGTAAACCAAACAGGGAAAGCGCAGGGCTTCCTGATTATCTTCCGGCCAACTTCCCACACTCCGGCTGGTATTGCCATAAAGCCGCTTGCTGCCCTTATTGACGCGTTTACCCACGCGTCGCTTTACATCCGTTCGCATTAGCGCGGGTAGAGATTGCGTTTTAAACTCAGCAAGCGTAGCGGCAGTGACAGCCAGCCGCTCCAGACCAAATCGTTCCCATTCCGGAATTAAACGTTCTTGCAGAACGGCGCGTAAGTCCTGATCAGGTGATGGCATGAGATGAATTATATAAATTATTTATCTCATGCAGCCGAGGCAAAAGTACTTTTATAAACACAGCCTCACTTTGTATTCCTCAATCCCGCCAATAAATTATCCACCAACATCGCCGCGTTTGCGGTGTTTTGATTGCCAAACATTTCATACCCGCCGCCGTAACCGAAGTTGGAACTGGTGAGAATTAACGCGCCTTTGCCGATTTTTAGCCGCAACAAATAGGGCATTTCGCTGCCGTCTTTCATGCGCATCTTGGCCAGCACTTCCCATTTATCCGATAACGGCTCAAAACCAGAAGCGGGCGTTACGCCGCTTTGAAGCGCGCGGCTTAGATCATGGGGGATTTTCTGCCAGTCGCCCTCCGCCACAAAAGTACTTTTACGGTTGGGATCGATTTTCCAGCCGCCCCATTTGGCAGCAGCGTCCAGGCCGAACCATTTCTCCAACGGCTTGTTACCATATCCGGCAATTAATACCAACCCGCCCTTTTTAATAAACGGCGCGACGGTATTTGTCATGGTGGCGTCCGACAACGCGAATCCGCCTCCGCTTGGATTAAACAGGGTAATGGCATCCACGCCTTTAGCAAAAGTACTTTTAAACTCGCTTTCTTCCACCGGCACATCGTTGACGGTGAATCCCTGTTTGCGGAACGCGGCTAACAACGCATCTTTGGGTTGACCTGCATCGTAAATTAATACACGTTTTTGCTGCGGGATTTTATCCACCAATGTCACCGTGCCAAATCCGGCCGGGTTATGATAACTCGCATCCGGCCAGCCGGTGTTGGCGCGGCGGCTGGCGCCGGAACGTTTGAAGGACATTTGCCAGGTAGCGTTTTCTTTCCCTTCAATGCCAAATGCAGAAAACGGCAATTTCACATCCAGCATCCAACTGTTCGTACCAATCGATGTTTTACTCATCCAATTAGGATTCCACGATTTATCCATATTCATGGCGCCGTCCGCTTTGGCATCGTAAGTCACATTTTTGGCATTGACGGCTAAATGGAAATAATGCCCTTGCACTGATGGATCATCCAGGAATAATTCTATTGTATCATCGCCGAAGATATTGCTGTCATGACCGGTTTCGCTGGTTTTTAATTGGGCGATATTTTGATCATGATTGATAAACCGCAGATATAATGCGTCGTTATCCCATTGCAAAAAGGCTTCCGTTTTCTCCGTGGCCGCTTGTCTTTTGCCATCTTCGAAATCGGGCAATGAGGGGATACTTTTCCAGGCCGCATCTTCGGCCGCCGCCGACATTAAGGGCGTGGTGACGGAGCGCGGCGCATAGGTTTTGAATCTGTCCGCCCTCCCCTGTTGCAATAAAAACACGTTGCGCCAATTATCCAACATAGCGGCTTCTAAATCAATTTGTTCTGTAATGCGTTTTTTAGCGGCACCGTCATTTATGTGATTTGCAGCCGTTTTGGCTTTTTGAAAATCTGCGCCGGCCTTTTCCAATAAATCATCGGAAATGAAATTGTTCACAAAACTCGCCGCCGGCTGTGTGAAATAACTCAGCGCTTTGGGGCTGTTTACCCAGGCGTTTTGCATCATCCGATAATAATCCAACATCGGCGCTGATGCAGAACCGAATATATGTTCTGCCCAATCGTTTGTAATCGCTGCCGGATCAATATCGGCATTCCACATTGCTTGAGCCACCGCATATAACGCCATGCGATTAGTTACCCAATTTTGATCCTGCGGCAAAGTACTTTTAGAAGAACCGAAGCCATAGGAATGGCCATAAGGAAACACTTCCGACTTCCATCCCTTCAATCCAATTTGATGCGCCCAGGCAATTTCCTGCACAATCAAAGGCGCAATGGGTGCATACAGCGACTCACGAAACGGGATAAATTGATAGCCGCGAATTCCCATATTGCCGCCCAGCTTTTGCCAGGCTTCCAATTCGGCACGCGCTTTGGCATTTGATGCATCCGTAATCGGTTTGGTGTAATTGATGTTGTAAGTGGTGTAGCCGACCAAACTAAACGGCGCGACTTCAGTGGGCACGTCGCGATAGGCTTGATAAGCCAACGCCTGATATTGCTTGCCGGGATATTTTTGGTTAACGAGTTTGATGACATCTTCACAGAACTTTTGCCAGCGCGTGCTGACATCCGGCGCCATGGCTTTGCATTGATCACATTCGCAAAAATGCGTTTGATCGGCCGCTAAAAAATTGATGCCGTCAGCATCGGGATACTTCTTCCACCATTCTTCAATCTTTTCGGCTACGGCATGTTGCACGCCCACATTGGACCAACACAAATGCGGCGCAGCCTTAGGTGGGAACTGCCGTTTGCCGCCATACATCGCCAGATATTCGGGATGCTGTTCCAGTAATTCAGGGCTGAGTGTGATGTTGTGCCCGCCGATGATAGCCTGCATTCCTTTCTCGTGCAAATCAGCAATGTTTTTCTCGCTAATAATCCAACCTTGCAGATGATGCCAGTTCATGCGATTGCGCGCCATCCAGATCATGGTCTCTTCGTCCCAATGCGGCGCATCGATAGAAAGTGAACGATCACGAATATCCGGTGTTTCGGTGATATTTAATTCACCCACGGAAATAGTTTTCATCGTGGGCAGGTATTCCCCACTTTCGCCCGGCCAATACCAACGGCAATTTAAGGTATTCTGCAAAAAAGTGTATACGGCATGCAGCGCCGCTCCTGGCGTGGGGCCAGCCAGGAAAAGTACTTTTCCCCGCGTGGCAATACGTATTTCTTCGGCATTGCCGGTAGTAAACAAATTGGCGGATTTGACTTCCGGCACACTCTGCGGCGTGCCAATGACAATAGTAAAAGTACTTTTAGATATATCATTCGCAATAGGCAACTCGGCGCCACTGATCTTTTGAAGAGTATTCCGCAATTCTTCCGCAGCATATTTTTCCGTGGATGTCGCCTTGGCGCTGATTGTAATCTGTGCGTTGGGCTTACCATCTTGCGCAAGCGTGATTTGTTGCGCCTGACATCCAGCAGTACCGGATAAATTGAATAGCAAAGTAAAAATTATGTATAAAAGTACTTTTCTCATGAATTAACCTTTGTGTGATGTTCGTTTATTGAACGTAAGGGTTCCAATAGGGGCTGCAAGTAGCACGCGAATAGTTGACTGATGTGGGAGGATTGCACCAACCGGAAAGCTGTGTCACAGTCTCTCCACTCATTTGAGCTTTACTCATCCATTTGGCATGTCCGTCTGCATAAATTGCGTTGAAGCCGTCTAAATGAGGTATCATGGATGAACTGACAGTTGAACTGGAACTGTTAGCCCAACCATACCAGTTCCAGGGATTTGCCATCCAGGCATATTGACTTTCGTAATCCATTGACAAAAATACCTTTGATGGCTTTTCTATAGTAGATTGTGACAAAGGAATATCTTTTGGTGGCACCCATTTAAAATACTGTCCGTATAGATTCCAGTTACTAATGGCAAGATTGTAACCATAAGACGGGATATGAAGATTATAGGGGTTGTGGGTGAGATCCGGACGTGATATATAACTGGGGCATTCAAATATTTGAGTGCTCTTTACATAGGGATAAATCAAATCCATCCAGGTGATGTAACGTGTTACTGTGGCGCCAGTATTATTGTATACACCATATACATAACCAGGATAAGAATGATCTGTTTGCAATTGCGCAGGGTTATTACTTCCAACTCCCAGAGGATGATATGCTGCCAGCGGAAACCGTTCATCGTAATCCTGCACATACATCATAAATCCCAATCCGATCTGCTTCAAATTACTCAGACAACTGGTCCGGCGCGCATTTTCCCGTGCTCTTGCGAACACAGGAAAAAGGATTGCCGCGAGGATACTTATTATAGCCACGACGACAAGAAGTTCGATAAGAGTAAATCCGCTGACTTCTCCAATTCTACGTCTCATTTGATCTTTCCTCCAAAATAAAAAGTGGATTCGCGAACGGCTAATTGCGGCAAAAGTACTTTTTGTTGAAACGGCCGCGCTGGATTTCCGATGCGTTCCCGCAGCATTTGCCAGGCGATGCGGCACATTTCTTCGACCGGTTGCACGATAGTTGTGATGGGACATTCGAGATATTGCGTATCTTCAATTCCATCACAACCAATCAAAGCGACTTCCCGCGGCACTTTGATTTTTAAATCGCAAAGCGCGCGATAACATCCCAGCGCCACCTCGTCGTTGAAATTCAAAATACCATCGGGAGAGCCGTGCGCGGCGATATATGTTTTTATTCCTTCGCGCGCCGTGCTGCGCGAGTT
>Ga0164242_10004962_pt1 | contig 14850 bp, 21 predicted proteins | sample OricomgcompostMG_FD_108783 | JGI IMG/M metagenome (GOLD analysis project Ga0164242, IMG submission 108783) | Miracle-Growth compost microbial communities from Emeryville, California, USA - Original compost - Miracle growth compost (MG) ... | reverse complement strand
TGAGTGGCAGCGCGAGTGGGACGCGAGAGGGTGTCGGGGAGTTTGACGTTTGGGGCTCCTTTGTGGGAGCCATAACGATTCGATGGTAATACCCAATTAAGAATTCGACGTATATAAGAGAAAGAAGGCGTCCAATGTACTTCTATGTAGGTAGAAGGAAAGTACTCGGGGGTGGGAATGCAGAGGAATAAAAGGGGACAATCCTTCCCTCTCGCTCCTTGGTCGCATCGTGAGAACCTCTTTGGCATTGGCCAATCAGCGAAGGCTTGGTGGGAGCTAGGACCACCTTCCTGACTGACCCTTCCAGCGGTCACATGACAGGGCTTCCTTCGCGGCCCACCAAACAATTCGAGGGCTAGCAAACCCCAATTTAGCGAGATCCTCCCAAAAAGCCGACTCTGGACTTTTTTTCACTCAGCGAACACTCCCGAATCTCGTCCCTCATCGTCAAGTCAACACCGCAACCATGAGTGTCAACAAGATCGCCGCCAACAGCCCTTCGAGGCAGAACCCGTCCGAGCTGGAGACCAACATCGCTAGCGCCCTGTACGACCTCGAGACCAACACCACCGATCTCAAGATCGCGCTGCGGCCGCTGCAGTTCGTCTCTGCCCGAGAGGTGAGAACCCGCTGAACCTAGACCACACAATCTTGGGTCCTCCGCGATACCCATACGAAATCCTGTTCCACCGAGTGCAAGAGGGAGCCAACTTTGCTACTCCCGTCGCGCGCGACGAGCGTTCCAATTGGGATGATTGATCGAAACATTGGAAGCCGAGCGACGGCGTCGGCTCTTCGGTGCCGGTCGCTGCTCGACTACCATATTGACGTCAAGAAAATCAATAACGGGCGCGTGGAATAGGACGGGAAGCGGTCCAAGGATTGGAAGATATCCTGGAGCTCGCATGCTGACTTTGGGTCTTGAACTAGATCGAAGTTGGCCACGGCAAGAAGGCAATTGTCATCTTTGTCCCCGTCCCATCCCTCCAGGGCTTCCACCGAGTCCAGCAGCGGTAAGTTTTAACTCCCACGATTCCCCCGCCCGTAAAACAGGGAGACCTCCTCCGCGATTCCTCGACCGTCGGAGCTAACCTGCGTCATTCCTAGCCTCACCCGCGAGCTGGAGAAGAAGTTCTCGGACCGCCATGTCCTGATCCTCGCCTCCCGCCGCATTCTCCCCAAGCCCAAGCGCTCCACCCGCTCCCGCAACACCCAGAAGCAGAAGCGCCCGCGCTCGCGAACCCTCACCGCCGTCCACGACGCCATCCTTACCGACCTCGTCTACCCCGTCGAGATTGTCGGCAAGCGTCTCCGCACCAAGGAGGACGGCTCCAAGACCCTGAAGGTTGTCCTGGACGAGAAGGAGCGTGGTGGTGTTGACTACAGACTCGACACCTACTCCGAGGTCTACAGGCGGTTGACAGGCCGTGGCGTCGTGTTCGAGTTCCCCCAGGCTGGCTCGTCCGACTACTAGACGTAGCGTCTTGTAGCCTGGTATAGGGGTTCAGGATGGAGAATTATGGGGTTAGGGTCTTTCGCAATGCATTCACGGGTTGCCAAAAGGGAACGGCGTCTAGATAGTTTGCCTCTGATAATGCAAGCTTGATTCTGGCATCAAAACACAATCCTATCCATCACGCCCTTGTTGCCAAAGTACGTCGTAACCAAACTGCGTCGGTATTTCGTCAAAATTATACACATTGTCAGAGTGGGGGTATCATAGTGTCATCCTAGCCCTGGCTGATGCGCCCAATGCCAAGTACAGACCAGTACGCCAGTTCCCGTTTCTCCTTGGCCTCCCTATCCTTGGCCGTCCCTGGCGGAACGCCCACCTCATCACCCACCGCGTCCACCTCCCACTCAATGCGTACAAACATGGGAATTTCCAAGATATCCTCATCCTGACCGGGGGGTGAGGTATCGGCGCCCTCCACCACGCTAGACAGTCGTAGTGACGCCGGGATAACCTCGACGACGATGCTGACCCAGTTACGACCACGCTCCCAGATCTTGCCCGCCTCGGCTTGGTAGCCGTGGTTGTGCCGGTGACTGCCCGCACCACCGGCTGCTTCGCCAGCTCTGCCGCGCCGCAGGTTAGCGTCGCCGTCGCCATCCTTGAGCGCCTCGTCCCACACATCTGTGTTGGCGTCGATCTCAAACTGAGGGCAGAGTATCGTGACCTTGCTGGCGAAGCGGCCAGGCGTTGCGGCCGGGGTGGCGAGTGTCACCTTCACCGATTCGAAGATGGGGTTCTTGAATGTGAGGAGGTACTGGACTGGCTTAAGCGGCTGTAGTTCGCCCGCCGCTGTCGCCGCCGCGGCGCCAGCACCAGCAGGAGGTGGCGCGCTGAGCGGCCTAATAGAAATGCTGGGGATGTAGCTGCCTGCGACGAGGCGGATGCGGAATCGCGTGCTTAGAACTTTTGCCTCGGGTTTGCTGATGATGTGCCTACATACGGGACAACGCTTGGAGCGCTTCGTGCGTAGGAGGACAGGGATGGGACGTAGCTCGGACGCGAGCCGGGTGCGCCCGTATAGTAAGGGCTCCCCCGGCGGGTTACCACCCTGCGCGGCTAGTTGCTCCGACGAATTGGTGTCCTCCCATCCAGCTCGGCGGAAGGCTTCAGTTGCGCTACTTTCGTCCAGGTTGGCTATTTGCAAACCTTCGTCGCTGTCGAGTGCTTCACGCATGGGGCCGGCCCGAGCAGCGCTCTTCTTGCTGTGTAGATTGTCGCCCGAATACAGGCTCATGATGCGTGCCAAGGAACTTGGAGACGATACCCCCAAGTCGCCGAGGGCAGAAAGTCCCGAGGCAGCAGAACTGGCTTCTGCTAGTTGGTTCTGGTAGAAAGCCTTGAGGCTCTCGAACTGGGTCTCGACGTCGAGGGTCTCATCCTTCGCTGTCTCGGTCTGTGTCGAGGCTGTGGTTTGGCTGGCCTCTTTCCGACGCTCCTTCCGCTCCTTGGCTGTGAGCCGTGGATGGCCTCCGTTGCGGAGCTTCTGCAATTGTGCGTAGATGCCATTGGGCTTGTCGAATTTGATGCCGATTTCGGTGCTGCTCCAGTTGCAATAGGAGCATGCTAGGATATAGGGGCCAGAGGGGGCCGACGCATTGTCGGCGGCGAGCAGACCTGGGTCTGGAGGAGTCTCGAGACTAGTAACGCCGAGTGGCCCGATGCAGATGGGGCATTGGAAACAACTGCGCGTACATCTAGTTTGCAAGTTGTTAGCAAAGGACCAGCATATTCGGAAGTGATCCGTCTTGTTACTCTGGTTTCTTACCTGTTGCCCTCGCTCTTGAGGTTGCTGGCCGGTACCTCAAACAGGCAACTCGGGCAATAGTACGTGACGATCTCCTCCGCAACGCATCTCGGACATCGTATTTGGTGGCAATCTTCGCAATACAGCAGATATTCCAGGGGGTACAGGCTGTAATTAGAACGCGGGGCGCGCGGGTCGAATGTACGATCGTCGTCGTCCTGCTCGGTCTCAGTGGGGGAGCCGGCGGTGGTGGATCCTTCGTGGGAGGACAAGTCGGAGCAGGGGCACTGGATGAACGTGTATGGGGTCACACGAGACATTGTGAGCGCGGCATAGCTCGAGGCTGTTGCGAGGGGAGCAAAATCTCACAGAAGCAATTATGCCGATGCCGTCGCTTTGCCAAGTACCCAAACATTCGGGATGGATCCAGGGTCTAGGTGCCATCCTGCCGGGCGGTGAGGTGACGGACCGGAGCTACGTTCATTCCGGCCCGTCACCAATCTATCGCTGCCCGCCCCATGGAACCTCCGTATCCGCCCAATCATCACGCCTTTCACCCCGTACCTTTTTCTGCATCAATAATACAGCGATGAAGCCTACCTGCATAAATCTTGCGGCACCCGTCCCCTCTTGCTGGGTCTGACGAACTTTACCTTGTGAGCCCGTAGCGAGAGCCTTCGCACGAGACCAAATCATGCAGGCTGAGGTTGGCAGTTCCATCAGGTCGCCGCCAAGGAGGCGAGGTCCCGTCGAGAAGCCGAGACTCTCGCGAACAGGTGTTGCGCATTAGATTTCCCCCTACTCTCCCACCCTGAGGCCAAAGGAGAAGCCAGTGCCTTCCTTGATCACTGCAGTACTGCCCAGGCAGGTAACTAGGGAAGAATTCATATACAGTAACTCTCCTTGCCTCGCACGCGCACCCGCAGATCGGTGGGTATCATATCTGCCGCGCGATAACGGAATTCGAAAAGCAAAAATCACCCGAGCGTTATGGATGATGGCCTCCAACTTTCGGGAACCTGCTTTCAAGGCCGGGAACTGCACCTTGCAGCAGGAGTTCGAGCTTCTTGCATACCCGCCGTCGCCCCCCATGACGATGTGTTGATACCACGCAGGGTGGGTTGGCAAGGTTCTTTGCAGGCTTGGCCGTCAAATCCCTAGCAAGCACACCGGGTTCCTAGCAGTTTCTGGCGTATATAAACGCAACCCCCTGAAAGTGACCCGTCGTCGCCCTGTTGTGAGGGTTACACAAAACCAGACAACGGTCACGGAACAGATCGTTATTCTCCCAAACTCCGGACCTAGTGGCGTCTCGTCCAGGGGTTAGAAACGTGTGGCTTACAGACGGACTGCGAATCATCGTCACGGTGGAGCTGGAATATATGATATCATGGTGCCAGTGTCTGCACAGGAACACCGAGGCATGCACCCAGGCGTCCCCCTTCAAACCTCCGTGCCTAGCGCGGAATCGCCCTATGTGCTTCCCGTTAGCTACGGCATCATATGGGGCGTGCTATCAGACCGAACTCGTCTACGTTGATCCGTACGACGTACGACTCTGTAAACACGGGGAGGGTTTCGTTAAGAATATCGAGTTCTACTTTCCCAGTACCTAGGTAGATACGTGTGTCGAGCTCTGCACTTACACCTAGTTGTTACTGATGTTCTAGCCAGTTCAGTGACTAGTGCATCATGTTTGATCTGATCAGCCAATCTATGCTAGACGAGCTTCTCCTACCATTCTACAGGTCCACAGTTGTCTGCATCGTAGTGCGTGGTAATTCCCGGTATCTTTGACTCTTTTTGCAGATTTATCTACGGTGCTCATGTACTGGGTGAGCCACTAGCCTAGTGGCCGCGAGAATTGGTTTTTATCGTCGCCACGGCATGGTCGCAGGGATTTTCCTTGGTGCTCCTGGCCCAAGCATCGGGAGATGGGCAGACGAAGAACCGGTCTTTCCAGGCTCCCACTAGACCCCACCGGGGGCGGTTCCAAGGCCACGTTCGACACATGTAAGCGCACCCCGGCCACATGCTAGTTCCTGGTGGCGATCAATACGGGCAGGCACATGCTTCCACCCGTATAGATGTAGGTTTACGCCATCTAAGGCCTGGCCGGAGCGAGTGGAGGTCTCCGTGTGGGCCCACCTGTCGGCAGGCGCAATGCGTGAAGACTGCTTGCTTCTGCAGCAGGCGGCTTCGTCCCTGGATTTTATCCTTGTCAAGACAGCTCTGGGGTATACGTCGTGTCATCTAAGGGAACTCCCTACGTTACAGATTAGAGTTCGTGTGCTGCGACGGCATACCTTTACCAGGTTGGTCATTGGGTTGTCGCTCCTAACTGTTACCCCTAGTCCGGACTGCCAAAAGCTCGATCTCAGCCACCAGTCCAGGACCACCATATAGAAGAGAGCATGGCTTGCCTCGTTGACTCTGCTGAGCCGACATCAGCTCCGCGGGCACCCATGAATAGCCTCAAGATATTGACGCCATCCAACGGCGCACCTAATGATTCGCGCAGCTTGAAGTTGAGAAAGTTCGGAGACTTTATGGAAGGGCGCATTAGCCAATATCGAAACATCAAGAGGTGGGATGGTGCGGCAAGAACAAGTACTATTTGGGACAGTCTAAGAAGGGTAAGCCCAACCTCTGTTTGCTATGAATGCCAAGAGATCTTGAGCGATATTGTTCGGCGTGTCTTACTTTGACCTCAGGACCCTGAGCTATGGTACAAGAACGGCAATTGCCTAGTCCATCTCTACAGAAAGGGTCAGTCTCGAAGAGGGCCGGCATTCAAGGTCCCTCTAGGCCCTCTTCTCGCCGCCAGGTGCCAGCCTCTCATCAATAAGTATCTGTCTCGAGAGGTTGCAGACTGCTCAAACTCGGAACTTGAGTATACGGACTGCGATCTTTGGGACCAGAGCGATCGACTCGGCAAGGTTGAGCTCTACATCCCGCCGCCAACAGCGGATAAAGCCCGGGCCTTCCAATTCCGTCTAGCAATTCGCAACTTCTTCGCCTGGGTCTATCGGAGGGCCATGGTCGGTGAGCACCTTGGCGCCGCCTTGATCGAGCTTATGGACAACATGGCCGAGTTCCGAAGCCCGGGAGTCGACATAGTCGAAGACACAATGAACTACCTAGACGAGGAAGGATACTTAGACATGGCTAACCAACCGGCCCACGCGCTTGCTGTGCTCCATCTAGCCGAGAAGTTCCAGTTGAAGGACCCCTATATCGAAGCATTTGCCCATTGTGCCGGCATGAGCGAGCAGCTGTACACCTGTGCTGAGTACCAGGTTCGTTCCTCCATTTACCACAGCTCAACTATGTCGCTGTATTAACACAAAACTTAGTGTATAAGCACAATTACAAGAAAGCTAATCCGGACCGCCAGAGCGGACATGGACTCTAGGCTCAGCAGAGCCAGGTTAGTCTTGTCGGATTTTCTCGAAGACGAACTCTCAGTATCCAGCCTTGGCCTCTCCGCCGGCGGAAGACTCCACCTAGAACGTTTCCGAGCCTTCTTGCTCGCATTCTACACTGCTACGTTAGGGTATTACCCACCCCCGGTAGTGGACATGAGGAACACTATGTGGGCTCCAGTGATATACCAGAAAATGAGGGCAGACTTTGAAGCTCTCTACGCGTATCTAGTTGACGAGACATTTACGATAGCCGGGAGCAGCCCGTTCCTCGCGGAACGCGGTATGACCGTTTTACATTTTGTCAACGCTTTCGACATCCGCCACAGGTATTCTCCGCTACCACACCCGCTTCCACTCCTTCCTGAGACTTCAACCACACCGCCTATATCTAGGACTATGTCTTGGTTCGGTAGAGGGAATAAGCTACGGCCGGATCAGCGGCTCGTCGCACATGCAGCCTTGATCAAGGCCTCAAACAAGGAGAAGACCTACCTCTTGCAAAATAGCCTTGTTATTGCTTACAAGCGATTCGAGGAGGACTCGGTGTGCTCCCGCAGAAAGACAGACCTGAAACAAAAGATCTCGCACGCCGATGCCCGGAAAGTCCGATGGGTCTTGATATATGGGATGCTCCAAACACTGCGAAGCTGTACTGAGGTGCCCCCTGAGGTCCGAGATACAACGGGCGTCAGCTACAGCTTAGCTATACCGACAGCCCATCTACCCCCGTGGAAGGAAGTCCGACGGCAACCATCATCCCGACCTATGTCGATAATGTCCTCGCTAAACTCGTCGCTCATCCTCCCCGTTTCTAGAACTACAAGCTCCGCCTTGTCCTGCCGGTCCACACCGGCGCTGGTCAGCACAGAGAGGAGATGTGATATCGATACTATTTACGCCCCGCGGCAGAACAAACCCTCGTCCCGCAGGACATTCACCGCGCCGCCAGTGCTTTCGGAGCGGCCAGTGTCACGAGCCGGAAATCTAATCCGGCATCTTTCTGGAACGGTCAATTTCAGGCACTCATTGGCTTGGCTGAAGGGAAGCTCCTCCCCCTCGCGCCCCCAAACCAATGGCCGGCGGCAGTCCGTATACCACGAGATTATTCTTGATGGTTACGGGAACGGTACCAACCACGTCGACTCCAGTGACGCCCGGGAACCTCTTGTCATCCGCATAGAGCCTTGCTCACCGAAGCCAACCACCCCGCGCTCTTTCGGGGCTGGTGACCTTAGCCCTAGCACGGCCAGCAGCGGTACCAATTCAGCATCCTACGGCTGCAGTGACCCTGCCGAAGCAACGACGCCGCACACGGACTATTCACCCACCGGCTGGACTTACGGCGAAGAGACCGTATTCGATGCGTTTTCGCCACCCTCCCCGTGTCTGCCTCGCTACACGCCGATTCAGGAGCTAGACTTTGGGGATATCGACGCGGGCAAACCGCCACCGCCGCCACCGCTGCTGATATCGTCGGCCGGGTCGTGCTCGAGCAGTGTGTATTCGACCGACGACCCGGGAGTACGTCCCGTATCTCCACCAGTGCCTGAGATGACGCCGCCAGTGCCTCGGCGTAGTTCGCAACGCCGCAGGAGCCTGGTTTTGCTTCTGTGTGAGCTCGAGTTAGGAGACCTGCACCCGTCACCACTGAGGATCAGGAAGGAGGGCCGCCCGGCGGGTTCCGTGCCGTCGAGGGAGGGGAGTGACGCCGAGAGTGGGTAGCGTGATGACTTAGGAATGGGAAGAACTGGCTCCTCTGATAGGTGGAAGCTTGATGATACTTCCATGATGAATCTTAGTATTAGCAAGCACGGGAGTTGGTCAGTTCAGCTCTGCAGCAGCTCTGGGGCGTTTTTGTTCTTGCTTTCGTTGTCCCCCATTGTCTCGGGGCCTTTTTTTTTGTTCGATATTTCTACGTACCTAGGTATAGCAGTTATGTTTGGACGGGAAGCAGCAATCTTTCTATGGTTCTGGTGCATGTTACACGAGAACAAGGGGCCGAGTTGTGCTACCCACCACAACCCTCGCCTTGGATTCCTCGGCCCGAGCCGCATATCAATGCCGAGGTCGTCAGGGGCAGAGTCTCCAAATGTCTTGTCTGGGACGGATGTTAAGTCGAGATGGGTGTTAAAAAAAAAAGACATCACTTAAAATTCGTGTCAACGTGCGTTATGGTATCTAGAGGAAACCCGCCCGATTGAGAGCTCATCAGTCCATCGGCCTCAGCAACCATGCCGTGGTTGCCGGGCCCCGTCAACGGAAATAGAAATTGGTACAAGCATTACGACATAGATAGGTACTATCATCCATTATACTTCGTGTCGAGCCATCACCTGGATGTCCTCACACGTAGCTCTATTCCATCTCCCCTAGTTTACTCACTCTTGACGGTCGATCCTGAGGCGGCCGCCAGTCCGTCGACGATATCGGAGCCCATTCCGATAATCATGATGGTCGGGAACACAAGCCACGCGCCGCTGGGTCTGGCGTCAGCACGTGTTGGATACAAGCAAAGCCCCGGCGCACTGTGGCAGACGGGTCTGACCACCGAATCTTGGTACGAAGGACAGTGGGAGGGGGGTTGGTGGTAGTAGTGATGGTGGGAGAACCTACTTGGGGATAATCCAGAGGAAGATCAGTTGCATTAAGTTGTTGTGGCCGATGTTGTCGAAGCCCGAGAAGTACTCGTTCAGCCCTGTTGTAGGCCAGATTAGCAAACGTGACCTGGGAGACTTATGCGACATACATTGCGCGCAAAACTCGACACTGCTTGCCGGGAGGCTGGGGGGAGTGGAACGGGGCTTCACTCACAGTACAGCACCGTCTTGCTCACTGTCATCACCGCGGCGCTAAATCCAACCAGGACGGCCAATCCGCCGGTCCTACCGGTAAGGACCCTCTTCGCGCCCGCGCCAGCCGCCGGGAGCGCGTGCGCGTACCACAGCCACAAGTACGCCAGATACATTGCGGTCTCGATGAGATTGATGAAGCCCTGCGCGGCGGTAAACCCGTTCCCGGCGGACCACTGCTTGAGGCCATACATATGGTCGACCTCGCCGTACAGCGCGTACGGCACCCACAGGGGCCAGTGGAGGCTGCCGCCGGGCATCGACCGCGGGCGCAACAGCACGTAACCGGTGTCCCACGCGACGAGGGGCAGCGAAACGCCCAACCAGAGGAGGGTCAGGGCGCCGGGCGCGTGGGACCAGCCGCGGGCGGCGGCGGCGGCGGTACGGGGCCTGCCGACGGACCTGCGCGGCGTCTTCGCGGGCACAGGGGGCGGTGAGGATTCGGATTTGGGTGAGCGGGGAAGCGCCGCGGAGGAGGAGCGCGTGGAAACCATTGTGCGTGCGGGATGTACAGGGCGGGGGTTGGAGGGGCGGCGTCTAGAGGAACCAGGCTGCTGCTGGGGGAAGTCTAATTGCAGGGAGTGGATTGGTAAAAAGTCGGGGACCGCTTTGTCGCAAACTGTGTTGTTCGCGACGGGAGTTGTGTGTTTTGAAAACGCGAACCGGAAAGGTGGTATTGTCGGGGACAACATCTGGCCGTGGGCCGTGGGCGTGTGTGGGGTCGGCCGTTTTACAACCACCGGCAGTAATGCGCTAATGGGCGATCTGGGGAATGGTCTCTGCACCTGCTTAGTCAGGCCTCTCTTCCTTTGCCTGTGTCGATATCTTCGACGATTTCAGCGTCGAGATTCGTATTTCGTGACTATCTAGATTCTAGTAGCGTATGGACTCTAGCGTTGTTAATTTTTCTCTAGTTATCGCGGGGAAACGTTGTTCAAAAGCTATCAGATATATGAGCCCACCACTTGACCAACGCCTAGGAACCTTGGAAATGGTTCCGAAGCTGGTCGAGCATATCGTCAACACCATAGCAAGAACTCTGCAACTGAGAAATACAAGTAGGTCCGTACTTATCGATGGCAGACATTTGGGCATTGCTGCACAACACCTCCCTCGCGACCCCTCGTGACTTCGCGAGGGTAGCCAAGTTGGTAGGAAGGGGTTGATGATAGGTAATGACCTACTACCTCTTTTTTTTCATCGGCCAGTAAGAGAGAAGGTATTTCAAGAACAATTTCGAAGAGCCAGCCCGCACCGCCACCGGATGCTGTCTAGTTCCGTACCGTCATGGAGGAAGCAGCCTTCTCGGGCAAAGATTTTGTCTCTGAGGATTGAGGACCCCACAATTGCGGCAATCATCTACTACTCGCCGTTGCCTCCCGATCTCGGCCCCCCACTAGCAGGAAAACGTGATGATTGCTAAATGTTTGCGCTTTTCCGTGCCTCCGGCTGACATTCTTAGTTTGGTCCCGGGATCCCCGGCGGTTGAGTCACACCGCGTTCGGGAAGTGGAAGACTTCGCTACAGCCCTGTCCCCACCATGGACGGCTTCAAAGTCGGAAAATTGCATTAGGACACGAGACATGGGAAACCGTGTCCAGGCAGTGGCCGGGTTTGCTGCACGAGACCCATTCGGGTCTGTTCCGGTGTGCTTCCAAGCGAGGCGGTCAGGCTCACAGCGAAGTTTGTGAGGCTGATAATCGCCCAGAGAGGGCCGTATAAGGAGCACGCTGACAAGAGCAACCCCCATGTTGACTCAGAATGGTGTGGGGGAGTCGTTCCTCGCGGATCATCAGGGTCCCCCCCTCTTTTTTGTCCTCTTTTTTTTTTCTTGGCCCCTTTTTTCCCGCCCTCCTCCTCGTCTGGTCCTCGTTTCGGGGTCCAGACAAAATTATTAATTTTTGCTTCGTGGAGGCCGGCCGATGCTGCGGTTCCCCGAGTCGTGCACTAGTCGGTCCCGTCGTGGGGCATGCACTAAACCTGCGGCCTCGAAATCCCCCCCTGGAGCTACTGGAAGCAGAACTGCACAGTCTGTATACGGTACAGCGCATATCGGAAGTCCAGGACTCAGGAGGTGGGGGGGGAGGTGGTCTTGACGGGTCAGGGGGGGACAATGGGGGAATGGACACTTGTCTTGCCACGCAGACGGCAGATGTTGCTGAGAGAGCGTGGTATCCGACGAAGACCTACCACCCTACATTGCCGGTTTCTTCGCGATTCGGGATTCAGAGAAAAACGGACCGTGCAATGCCAGACAACCCAACAGGGTGACAGTTGGAACCCCACTGCTGGTGCGGATGGATCTTCCTGTCTCCAAGACTGCTGCTACCCCAGTGACCCAGGTGTCAATTCCTCAAAGGGAGAGACGAAGTGTGTCGACCACGGCTAGAGCAAGACTACTGTGTCTCCTTAGCGGGGCCAAGCGGCGTCTTATGTAGACTATGCACCTCTCTCTCTCTCAAGCCAACCAATGCAAGACACGCGCATGGATCAACGACTCCCTTGGATGGAGTCGTCCGTGCCGTGCCAGCACCATCACGCGGCGTGACCGTCAACCCCAACATTAACTGAGGCTTGCTCTGGTGATAGTGCGGATGCGTTGGGGAACAATGGAATGTGCTTTAGCAAACGTCGCGGCAAGGGGAACAGGGATTGAGCCTGGGCCACCGCGCCACTAGGGCGCCACTCCGGGGATGCTTGAAAGTTTCTCCAGCCATTTCTGCCACCAACCTTTGCCAACCCACTATCGACCTCCACATCTGCACATCCAAGGCCCCTTCGTCCTCAGCCCCGGCTTCCGGCCTGCAACCCACCAGTATGCGGACTATTCCCGACTCAGACATACGCCAGGCACGGCCAGGTTAGCTACTGCCTATTATCGCCAACAATGGGGCGCCTTGCAGGCCCTTTGGCGCCAATCACGCAGATGGAGGCGAACAGTCCGTGCCTCACGTGGCGGACCGTACACGACTCAGTTGCCTCATATTGTCGGTGAGCGGCCATCCCCGTATCGTGCCCTTGTCCTTCCTGCGGCTGGCACAGCCTGATCGGCTTATCGCCAGTTGTCCAACATGTCCTCAAGACTGCCTGTTGCTAAGTCGGAGGAGGACCCCCGCTCCCTTTTGTATATAGATACCCTGGATCGCAACCACGGGTTCGATATAGACGTATTTTACTCCTTTTCCACTTCCTGTCCCTCTAATATCAACCCTCTATAGGGGCTAATATTTCGGGCCGCCAAGACTAGCCTGGTCCATGAACTAGGGGTCCCTCCCTCTCGGCATCCAGGGACCGCTTTCTGCCGATCGCTTCGAGGACTCCGGTCACCGCCACCTTCGATACGGTGAAGCCTACCTAAGGTAAGGTCGAGCCACTAGCCACTCCGCGAAACCCCGAGCCTCGTCTGACCCCTTCTGACTCGCTGACTCTTACATTCCTCCAGGCTCGGCCTCCCCCTTCTTCTTCTTCCTCCTGCTCCTGTCCTACAACCCCCAACCCTCCTTGGTCGATATCGACTTCGCTCTTCTTCTCGTCGTCAACTCCCTTAGTACCTCCAGCGTACTCCCAACCCAACGTTCGTTCGGCTATCCTGCCACTTACACAGGGACATTACCCCCAACACCGGCACCATGCACGGCTACTCCTCCTCGTCCGAGTCCGACGACGAATACCGCCGGAAGCGGCAGCCTGTACCCGCGACAACAACCTCCACCGACGCAAGTAAGAAGAAGAAAAAACGCAAACCGCCCCCGCAGCAGACTATCAACCGCATTTGGAAGCGCTTTAGCAATAAGAATTTCAACAAGGCTCTGGCTGTGTTGCCGTTTGACCCGGTCCTGCCCCCAGCCGTCTCCGACAACCCCAATGAACTGCTGGGTGCTGGATACGAGCGAGCGGCAGAGGAATGCCGCCGGAAGGTCAAGAAAATCATACAGGAGTGCCGCCGGGTGAATATGCGGTACCGGGACCCTGGCTGGGACCTGGTAAGTTCTAAGTGGAGTAGTTTGGGCTGTAACTCGAGCCTGTGTGAGTATCTGACGACTAACGCATCTTGCCGTTGTAGGATTGGGACCTAAAGATGGAAAAAGGGCATTGCTTAAACAGCCTAGGTCGTACCAAGTTCGATCTGAGTATGACCACTCTGATGAACCCCAGCGCCCTGGTTCCCAAGGCTGTGAGGCGTGTCCACGAAATTTTCGAGAAACCCACCTTCATGGAGAAGGTGAGCGGCTCGGACGTCAAGCAAGGTAGCTTAGGTGACTGCTGGATAATTGCCAGCCTCTCGGGCCTCGCAAGTGTTGAGGGCGCCCTAAAGCGTATCTGTGTTGAATACGATACTAGGATTGGTATCTACGGATTCGTCTTTTTCCGCGGTAAGCAGCATTTTTTACCCCAACGACTCGTTTTAAAGGAATCCCGCTAAGACCTAGAAGATGGCGAATGGATCTACTCCATCATCGACGACAAGCTGTACTTGAAATCGCCAGGTTGGGACTCTCCTAGCATGCAGCGTGACCTGCTCCAGCAAATCGACCGCGAGGATGTCGAGCGCGTCTACCGCCAGACGTACCAGACGGGGTCGAAGGCTCTTTTCTTCGCCAAGTGCAAGGACCAGAACGAAACCTGGGTGCCGCTGGTCGAGAAGGCCTACGCCAAAGCCCACGGCGACTATGCCTGCCTGTCCGGCGGCTGGATAGGCGAAGGGTTGGAAGACCTCTCGGGCGGCGTCACGACGGAGCTACTTGCCTCGGACATCTTGGATCTCGACGGATTCTGGACGGACGAGCTGAGCCGGGTGAACGAAGAGTTCCTCTTCGGCTGCAGTACGGGTCTCCTCGATGGAGGATATGGCAACCGAGAAGGCATTTGCGAGGGTCATGCCTACGTCGTCATGGAGGCTAGAACGCTAAAGAATGGAACTCGCCTCGTCAAGCTTAGGTGAGGCAATCCGGATTAATCTGCTTTGAGCTCCCGATCAACTAACATAAACAATAGGAATCCCTGGGGAAATGCCAAGAAGGGCATCTGGGAGGGTGCTTGGTCGGACGGCTCGAAAGAGTGGACGACCGAGGTCCAGGAAGAGCTTGGCCATACCTTCGGCAGCGACAGTGTCTTCTGGATCTCGTACGAGGACCTGCTACGAAAGTACCAACATTTCGATCGCACCCGCCTATTCCGTGATCCGGATTGGCGCTGCTCCCAGCGCTGGATGGGTGTCGACGTGCCCTGGAAACCACAGTTTAACGAGAAGCTGCACATCAAACTGACCCGCGAGTCGCCTTTAGTGCTTGTCCTGTCACAGCTTGACAACCG
>Ga0164242_10004961_pt1 | contig 14851 bp, 14 predicted proteins | sample OricomgcompostMG_FD_108783 | JGI IMG/M metagenome (GOLD analysis project Ga0164242, IMG submission 108783) | Miracle-Growth compost microbial communities from Emeryville, California, USA - Original compost - Miracle growth compost (MG) ... | reverse complement strand
TTCCTGCTGGGCGAGATCGCGATGTACAGCTTCATCGTGCTGCTGCTCACCGGGGTGTACCTGACGCTGTTCTTCGACCCGTCCATGGCCGAGGTCACCTACAACGGCGTCTACCAACCGTTGCGCGGCGTGGAGATGTCGAAGGCCTTCGCGTCGGCCCTGGACATCTCCTTCGAGGTGCGCGGCGGGCTGTTCGTGCGTCAGGTCCACCACTGGGCCGCGCTGATCTTCTCCGCCGCGATCATGGTGCACCTGGCCCGCATCTTCTTCACCGGCGCCTTCCGGCGGCCGCGCGAGGCCAACTGGGTGATCGGCTCATTGTTGTTGATCCTGGCCATGTTCGAGGGCTACTTCGGCTACTCGCTGCCCGACGACCTGTTGTCGGGCATCGGGTTGCGCGCCGCCCTGTCCTCGATCACGCTGGGCATGCCGGTGATCGGAACCTGGTTGCACTGGGCCCTGTTCGGTGGTGACTTCCCCTGCGGCGGTGTCGGAAGCGAGTGCGCCGCAGCGGGTTACATCATCCCGCGGATGTACGCCCTGCACATCCTGCTGCTGCCCGGCATCATCCTGGCGCTGATCGGGCTGCACCTGGCCATGGTGTGGTTCCAGAAGCACACCCAGTTCCCCGGCCCGGGTCGCACCGAGCACAACGTGGTCGGGGTGCGGGTGATGCCGGTGTTCGCGGTCAAGTCCGGCGCGTTCTTCGCCGCCATCGTCGGCGTGCTGGGCCTGATGGGTGGTCTGCTGCAGATCAACCCGATCTGGAACCTGGGCCCCTACAAGCCATCTCACGTCTCGGCCGGCTCGCAGCCGGACTTCTACATGATGTGGACCGAGGGCCTGGCGCGTATCTGGCCGCCGTGGGAGTTCTACTTCTGGCACCACACCATTCCGGCGGTGGTGTGGGTGGCGCTGATCATGGGCGCGGTGTTCGTGCTGCTGATCATCTACCCGTTCCTGGAGAAGCGGTTCAGCGGTGACTACGCGCACCACAACCTGCTGCAGCGGCCGCGCGACGTGCCGGTGCGCACGTCGATCGGCGCCATGGCGATCGCCTTCTACATGGTGCTCACGCTGAGCGCGATGAACGACATCATCGCGCTGAAGTTCGACATCTCGCTGAACGCGACGACGTGGATCGGCCGCATCGGCATGGTGATCGTTCCGCCGATCGTGTACTTCGTCACCTACCGGTGGTGCATCGGGCTGCAGCGCAGCGACCGCGCGGTGCTCGAGCACGGCATCGAGACCGGCATCATCAAACGGTTGCCGCACGGCGCCTACATCGAGCTGCACCAGCCGCTGGGCCCGGTCGACGAGCACGGTCACCCGCTGCCGCTGGAGTACCAGGGCGCCCCGCTGCCCAAGAAGATGAACAAGCTGGGCTCGGCCGGGTCGCCCGGCATCGGCAGCTTCCTGTACGCCGATCCGCCGTCCGAGGACGCGGCCCTGCGGGAGGCCGCGCACGCCTCCGAGCAGCGTGCCCTGACCGCCCTGCGCGAACATCAGGACAGCATCGTGGGCTCGACCAACGGCTCCACCAACGGCGAGGACGGCCAGCACTAGCGACGCGGCAGCGCGCCCTGAGCCCCGGTGAGCCTCAGGGCGCGCTGTCGACGCGCTGTTGCTCGGCGGCCCGCAGGATCGAGCCGGCCGTCAGGAACGCCGGCTTGCCCCGGTCCCGGGGCTCGACGGGCAGCCCGGCCGCGCAGCGCAGCACCATCCGCGCCAGCGCGCTGTAGGTCGCGTACGGGATGATCAGCAGGTTGATCCGCGCGTCTCCCCCGATCAGCGTCATCACGTGCTGGCGCTTGCGTTCCCAGCCCGGCCAGTTGAAGTCCGGCGGTCGCTGCAGCGGCGGCCAGTTGACGTTGATCGCGCCGATCTGACCGAGCAGCGGGGTGAGCACCGCGACCAGCTCGGGCAATTCGTTGGTGATGCGGTCGGCGCGGGGCCACCAGGCGCCGTCGATGGCGCGGCCCAGTTCGCACCCCACCGACAGCCGGACGGGATCGGCGCGTCGGCGTCTTGCTGCGGAACCCACGTGCGGCGCCCTTCCCGGTCGGCATCCTTCGCGGGCGGGCGAAGGGAGGAATCGCATTGCCGGTGGGTGCACCCGCGAGCGCGGTAGCGCACCGCTGACAACGAAACCGCTCGCGCTCGACGCTACGCCACCCGCGGCCGACCGGATCGCCGAGGTGACCCGGCGCCGGGCCGCGACGGCGGTTACTGCTCGGCGACCGCCTCGCGCAGCTGGCGGATGTGCAGCCACTCGACCACCGGCATCGCCGCGGTGATCACCCCGGCGAATCCGTAGCCCACCCAGGATGATCCGTCGTGACCGACCGCCATCAGATAGGTCGCCGTCGCGACCGCGATCAGCGCCGCGCCCATGGTGCCGGTCAATATGACGGTGCCGCGCAACCAGATTCGATCGACCGCCTCGCCCGACCACCCCACGTCCGGGGTCGTCGCCGGCGTGTGCGGCGCCCGCTCGGTCGCGGGCCGCGCGACACCGGCGCCCAGCCGCACCGGGGGTCGTGCCGGCGCCGTCATCGCCCGGGCAGTCGGCTCGGCCTGCGACATCCGGCGGGCCCGCAACAGGATCGGGATGGCCCCCGCGATGATCAGCGCGGAGACGATGATGACGGCATACAGCACCCAGGTGGTGTGCGGGCTGCTGGCCGCCTTGTGAAATCCCCTGCCGAGGTCCGCCAGCGCGACGCAGGCCGCCACGCTGACGCCCAACAACGCCAGGTAGATCGCGGCGCAGGCGCCGATCAGGATGCGGTCGACGACCTCGGGCGAGACGGTGTCGTCGCCCAGCCCACGCCGATATGCCGAATATCTGCTGACCATCAGCAGCTCGTCTGCGGCGCGTCGTTGCTGTTCGACGAGAGCACCGTTCCGTCGCTGGTGGTGATCGAGCAGTTGAGCCTGCTGACCCGGAACAAGCTGGACGCCTCGACCGAGCCCACATCCGATTGCGAGATCGGGGTGACCGTCATCGACCACGGGATGTACACGTTGTGCTGCGTGCGCCGCCGGCCGGACGCGTCCACGTAGGTCACCGAGATGATGTCGCCTGGGGCCTTGGTGCCGGTCACCGAGTAGGTGACCTGGCGCGGACCCGTCGGGGTGGTGGGCGGCGGCGGGGCCGCGGCCGTCGAGGTGGCCGGCGGCGGGGCCGGGGCGGGCGCGGGCGGGGGCGGCGGTGCCGGAGAGGGCGTCACCGTCACAGTCTGGGTCTCCGTTGCAGTCGGGGGCGGCGGTTCGGTCGTGGGCGGCGGCGGTGGGGGCGGTGGGGGCGGCGGCGGTTTGGTGGTGGTGATCTCGTCCTGCAGCGGCGGCGTGGACGCGGTGGTGGTGTTCGGGTTGGCCAGCTTGGTGGTGTCGGTCCGGGCGAACAGCAGCGACACCGACACCACCAGCGCGATGGCGGCCACGATGGCCGCCACCCCGACCACCCACGGCCAGCGGGCGGTGCCGTGTTCCTCGTCCAGCTCGGCCGGTTCGTCGTAGTCGTCGTAGTCGTACAGGCGCAGATCGGCCGGCACGTAGGGGCCGCTGGTGAAATGCTCGGACTCCGGGGCCGAATAGGCCCGCGAGTAGGCGTCGGTCTGACCCGTCTGGTCGGCCGCGTCGAATTCGACGCTGTCGTCGAAGGGTTCGACCGCGTCCTCGTGTTCTCCCCCGGCCGGGAAATCCTCACCCGGGAACTCGTCGGCGGGCGGGCCGCCGGGATCCGGCTGGTGGTCGATCGGGTCGGCAGCAGGATCGGGTTCCTCAGGTTCCCATCCCGGGGGTCTAGACCCGCTCATCTCTGCCTTTGCCTACCCTGTTCGAACTGCATCGCCTGCGCGTAAAACTCCGCGGTCACTTCATTGCGGGCGCGCCGGGAAACTTCCCATTTGCCTGGGCAAAACACTACCCAACCGCAAAGGGGCAGAGACGCCGTGGCGAACTGCGCAGCCGATCACGTGATCGGATTGTGACCTTTATGCCGCGAATCAGTGCTTCTCAGGACCCAGGTAGTACTCGAAGACCAGCCCGGCGACCGACGACAGGATGAACATCACCCCGGCCACGATCAGCCAGGGCAACCACAGCGCGATGCCCACCGCGGCCACCGAACCCGACAGCGCGATCAGGATCGGCCACCAGCTGTGCGGGCTGAAGAAGCCCAATTCGCCTGCTCCGTCGCTGATCTCGGCGCCCTCGTAGTCCTCGGGGCGGGTGTCGATGCGGCGGGCCACGAAGCGGAAGAAGGTGGCCACGATGAGCGCCAGGCCGCCCGTCAGCGCCAGCGCGGTGGTCCCCGCCCACTCCTCGCCGCCGGTGGCGAACAGCGCGGTCAGCACGCCGTAGAGCAGTGCGGTCAGAAAGAAGAACCCGGCAATGAACTCGAACAGCCTGGCTTCGATATGCATGTGGTGTCCTAACCTACTGGCTTCCGGCCAACTGACCGCGCTTGGAGTCGAACGGGTGCGTGGTCACCGCCACCGGAGACTGACCAATCGCCTGCAGCGCCTCGGCGTTGCTCTTGCCGTCCATCCGCTGCTGCAGGTAGGCCTTGAAGTCGTTGGGCGACACCACACGGACCTCGAAGTTCATCATCGAGTGATAGGTGCCGCAGAACTCGGCGCAGTGGCCGACGAACGCCCCGGGCGAGTTGATCTCCTCGACCTGGAACACGTGGATCGAGTTGTTCGCCTCGGCGTTGGGGATGACGTCGCGCTTGAACAGGAACTCGGGCACCCAGAAGGTGTGCACCACGTCCGCGGACGCCAGGTCGAATTCGATGCGCTTGCCGGTGGGCAGCACCAGCACCGGGATTTCGTCGCTGGAGCCCAGCGTCTCGACCTTGTCGAAGTTCAGATAGGTGCGGTCCGAGGTGTTCAGCCCGCGGACGGCCCCGACCCGCTCCTCGCCGTGCGCGTCCTTGCCTTCCGGCTTGGACACCATCGCCTTCTTGCGCTCCGGGTCGGCGCCGTCGTAGGTCAGCGTGCCGTCTTTGAAGTTGACCTTCTGATACCCGAACTTCCAGTTCCACTGGAAGGCCGTGACGTCGACCACCACCTCGGGGTCCTTGGCGATGTGCAGCATCTTCTCCTGCACCACCACGGTGAAGTAGAACAGCACCGAGATGATGAGGAACGGCGTCACCGTCAGCACCAGCTCCAACGGCATGTTGTAGCCGAACTGGCGGGGCAGCTCGGTGTCGGTCGCCTTCTTGCGGTGGAACGCCGACGCCCAGAAGATCAGCCCGTACACGATGGCCCCGACCACCAGCGAGGCGATCACGGCGCCGATCCACAGCTCCCGGTTGAGGTGGGCCTGCGGGGTGATGCCCTTCGGCCAGCCCAGCGCCAGCGCGTCGGCCCAGCTGCTGCATCCGCTCAGCACGATCGCCAGCACACCCAGCGTCACGGCCAGCGCCAACGGCCGCAGCACCCTGCGCCCGACGCGGCCCGGAAACCTACCCTGCGACAAAGGTTGCGAACGGTCCTGCTCGCGAGGGGTCACGTCGGCGCCTCCTGCTCGGATATCGAATACTACGCAGCGTAGACCACGCGTCTGAACCGGGCGACGAAACCCCGGCCCGCCAGTCGGTCCCCGCGTTGGACGTGCGGCATACTGAGGCGCCGTGTGTGGTCTGCTGGCGTTCGTCGCCGCCCGAGCCGGTGCCGTCGGCGCCGACGACGCGATCGCGCGCGCCTCGCACCTGATGCGCCACCGCGGGCCCGACGAGCCGGGCACCTGGGCCGGCGCCGACGGCTCCGTCGTGTTCGGCTTCAACCGGCTGTCGATCATCGACATCGCCCATTCGCACCAGCCGCTGCGCTGGGGCCCGCCCGAGACGCCGGACCGCTACGAGCTGGTGTTCAACGGCGAGATCTACAACTACCTGGAGCTGCGCGACGAGCTGGCCGCCCACCACGGCGCGGTGTTCGCCACCGACGGCGACGGCGAGGCCATCGTCGCCGGCTTCCACCACTGGGGCACCGATGTATTGACCCGGCTGCGCGGCATGTTCGCGTTTGCGTTGTGGGACACCGTCACCCGCGAATTGTTCTGTGCTCGTGACCCTTTCGGCATCAAACCGCTGTTCGTGGCGACCGGCACCGGCGGCACCGCGGTGGCCAGCGAGAAGAAGTGCCTGCTGGAGCTGGCCGAGTTGATCGGGTTCGACACCGCGATCGATGAGCGCGCGGTGCAGCACTACACCGTCCTGCAGTACGTGCCGGAGCCCGAGACGCTGCACCGCGGGGTGCGACGGCTGGAATCGGGCTGTTATGCCCGGATCCGGCCCGGCGCGGCGCCCGACATCACCCGCTACTTCGTGCCCCGGTTCGCGGCCGTGCCCATCACCCGCGACACCGAACAGGCCCGCTACGACGAGATCACCGCGGTGCTCGAAGATTCGGTGGCCAAACACATGCGCGCCGACGTCACCGTCGGGGCGTTTCTGTCCGGCGGCATCGACTCGACCGCCATCGCGGCGCTGGCCATCCGGCACAACCCGCGGCTGATCACCTTCACCACCGGTTTCGAGCGCGAGGGATTCTCCGAGATCGACGTCGCGGTGGCCTCGGCGGAGGCGATCGGCGCCCGGCACATCGCCAAGGTGGTGCACCCCGACGAGTTCGTCGCCGCCCTGCCCGAGATCGTCTGGTACCTCGACGAGCCGGTGGCCGACCCGGCGCTGGTGCCGTTGTTCTTCGTCGCCCGGGAGGCCCGCAAGCACGTCAAGGTGGTGCTGTCCGGGGAGGGCGCCGACGAGCTGTTCGGCGGCTACACGATCTATCGGGAGCCGTTGTCGCTGCGGCCTTTCGACTACCTGCCGCGGCCGGTGCGGCGCTCGATGGGCAAGGTGTCCAAGCCGCTGCCGGACGGGATGCGCGGCAAGAGCCTGCTGCACCGCGGGTCGCTGACGCTCGAGGAGCGCTATTACGGCAACGCCCGCAGCTTCTCCGATGCGCAGCTGCGCGACGTGCTGCCCGGCTTCCGCGCGGAATGGACGCACACCGACGTCACCGCCGCACTGTACGCGCAGTCGATCGGCTGGGACCCGGTGGCGCGCATGCAGCACATCGACCTGTTCACCTGGCTGCGCGGGGACATCCTGGTCAAGGCCGACAAGATGACGATGGCCAACTCGCTGGAGCTGCGGGTGCCGTTCCTGGATCCCGAGGTGTTCGCCGTGGCGTCCCGGTTGCCGGTGGAGGCCAAGATCACCCGCACCACCACGAAGTACGCGTTGCGGCGGGCGCTGGAGCCGATCGTCCCGGCGCACGTGCTGCACCGGCCCAAGCTCGGCTTCCCGGTCCCGATCCGGCATTGGCTGCGCGCCGGCGAGCTGCTGGAGTGGGCCTACTCGATGGTGGCGTCGTCTCAGGCCGGTCACCTGGTGGACCTGGGCGCCGTGCGCCGGATGCTCGACGAGCACCGCAACGGCGTCAGCGATCACAGCCGCCGGCTGTGGACGGTGCTGATCTTCATGCTCTGGCACGCCATCTTCGTCGAGCACAGCGTGGTGCCACAGATCGGCGAGCCGGTGTACCCGGTGCAGCTCTGAGCGCGTCTGCTCGGCAAAACGTCAGGCCAGCACCGCGGCGATCTCGGCGGCCGCGTCCTCGCCGTACGCGCCGGCCAGCCGGCTCTTGGCGACCTCGTGGTCCCAGGACCACTCCTGGGTTCCGGTGGATTCCAGCACCAGCACGGCGACCAGCGAGCCCAGCTGCGCCGAGCGTTCCAGGTTCAGCCCGGCGCTGCGCCCGGTCAGGAAGCCGGCGCGGAATGCGTCGCCCACGCCGGTGGGGTCGGTTTGGCTGGTCTCGGGCACCACGCCGACGCGGGTGGTGGTGCCGTCGCGCTCGACGATGTCGACGCCCTTGGCGCCCAGCGTGGTCACCCGCAGCCCGACCTTCTGCTGCACGTCCGCCTCCGACCAGCCGGTCTTGGACAGCAGCAGCTCCCACTCGTAGTCGTTGGTGAACAGGTAGGCGGCGCCGTCGACCAGCTTGTCGATCTCTTCGCCGGACAGCCGGGGCAGCTGCTGGGACGGGTCGGCGGCGAACGGCAGGCCCAGCTTGCGGCACTCCTCGGTGTGCACCACCATCGCCTCCGGGTCGTTGGCGCCGATGATCACCAGCTCCGGCTTGCCCAGCGACGACACCAGGTCGGCGAGCTTGATGTTGCGGGCCTCCGACATGGCGCCCGGATAGAAGGAGGCGATCTGGGCCATGTCCTGGTCGGTGGTGCACACGAACCGGGCGGTGTGCGCGGTCTGCGAGATCAGCACGTGGTCGCAGTTGACGCCGTGGCGCTGCAGCCAGTCGCGGTACTCGCCGAAGTCGTCGCCGGCCGCGCCGACCAGCGCGACGTCGCCGCCCAGCACCCCGATCGCGAAGGCGATGTTGCCGGCCACGCCGCCGCGGTGAATCACCAGGTCGTCGACCAAGAAGCTGAGGGACACCTTCTGCAGGTGCTCGGCCAGCAGGTGTTCGGAAAACCGGCCGGGGAAGCGCATCAGATTGTCGGTTGCAATCGACCCTGTCACCGCGATCGTCACGAAATCTCCATCCTTCGTTAGTAAGGTTATCTAGCTTACTCAGGTGTTTCGACCGTCGCTGCGTGCACGGTCGGTGCATGGTCTGCGCTAGCCTCCCTTAGGAACGACTTTGGGAACGGCTCAGCAACTCGACGGGCCGAACCCGCTCGCAGTCCCGTCACCACCGTAGGAGAACCACGATGGCAGGTCCGCACTCGCCGAACCACACCGTCGGCGGCCAAGGACCAACTCCCCCAAGCGAATCCCAGCCACTCGAGTTCCCGGACCACCCCAACGCCGGCGATACCGGCTACGCCGCGGCCCCGCAGGCGCCACCCGGTTCAGCCAATTATGCCGGTCCCCCACCCGCGCCCGCGCCGTACCCGCCGCGGCGATCCAAGCGGCGGCTGATCGTCGGCCTGGCGCTGGCCGTTGCGCTGGTCGCGGTGATGACGGTGGCCATCGTGTACGGGGTGCGCACCAACGGCGCCAACACCGGGGCGACGTTCTCCGAGGGCGCGGCCAAAACGGCGATCCAGGGCTATCTGGACGCGCTCGAGCATCGCGACATCGACGAGATCGCCCGCAACGCCCTGTGCGGCCTCTACGACGGCGTCCAGGACAAGCGGTCCGACCAGGCGCTGGCCAAGCTCAGCAGCGACGCGTTCCGCAAACAGTTCTCCGAGGTGCAGGTGACCTCGATCGACAAGATCGTCTACCTGTCGCAGTACCAGGCGCAGGCGTTGTTCAGCATGCGGGTGTCCCCGGTGAGCGGCGGCCCGGCGCGCGGGCAGGTGCAGGGCATCGCCCAGCTGCTGTTCCAGCGCGGCCAGATCATGGTGTGCTCGTACGTGCTGCGCACCGGCGGCTCGTACTAGAGGGCCTTCGCGATCAGCCGAAGGGTCTAGTTGAACGAGTCGCCGCAGGCGCAGGAGCCGGTGGCGTTGGGGTTGTCGATGGTGAACCCCTGCTTTTCGATGGTGTCCACGAAATCGATGGACGCGCCCTCGACATAGGGCGCGCTCATCCGGTCCACCGTCAGCGTCACACCCCCGAACTCCGCGGTCAGGTCGCCGTCCAGCGACCGGTCGTCGAAGAAGAGGTTGTAGCGCAGCCCAGCGCACCCACCCGGCTGGACCGCGATGCGCAGCGCCAGGTCGTCCCGGCCCTCCTGGTCCAGCAGGGACTTTGCCTTGGTGGCGGCGGCCTCGGTCAGGATCACGCCGTGGGTCTTGGCGTTCGACTCGTTTTGCACCGTCATTGCTTCTCCTACATGCCTCATCGTTGGGTGGCTTCGATCGGGCCCGGTATCGCCGGCGTGCGCACTGCGACCCGGACTTGGGCGAAAGTCCACTGCTTCAACGGTACCTTGACGGACCGCTATTCCCGAGTCGCGCCGCCGCAACCGAGGCCAGACCCATCAGCTGATTGGCGGCGTCGGCCTGGGCCAGCCGCGCCGATCCGGCGTGTTCGGCCATCGACAGCGCGGCCATGATGCCCGCCGAGCGCACGGTCGCGGTGTCCAGATCGACCTGGCCGGCCAGCACGATCACCGGAATCCCGCGCGGCCGGGCCGCGTCGGCGAGGAAACCCACCACCTTGCCGTGCAGCGACTGCTCGTCGAATCGGCCCTCGCCGGTGACGATCAACTCCGCCGTGTCCAGGTCGTCGGACAGCCGGGTGTGTTCGGCGATGATGGCCGCGCCCGACTCGCACCGGCCGCCCAGCGCCAACAGCCCGGCCCCGATGCCGCCGGCGGCGCCCGCGCCCGGCTCGGCGCTGACGTCGCGCCCGGCGACCGCCTCCAGGATCAGCGCCCAGGCCTGCAGCCGGACTTCCAGCGCCGCGACCGTGGCGGTGTCGGCGCCCTTCTGCGGCCCGAACACCCGGGCCGCCCCCCACGGGCCCAGCAGCGGGTATTCGGTGTCGGAGGCGGCGATCAGTTCGACGTTGCCCAGTTGCCGGCGGGCGGTGTCCAGGCCGCCGAGTTCGGCGATCATGCCCTGGCCGCCGTCGGTGCACGCGCTGCCGCCGAGTCCGACCACGATCCGGGTCGCCCCTACCCGCAGCGCCTCGGCGATCAGCTGGCCCACGCCTTTGCTGTGGGCCGCCATGGCGGTCTCCGGGGTGGGTGGACCGCCGAGCAGCGCCAACCCGCACGCCTGCGCGCACTCCAGGTAGGCGGTCGCCGACCCCCGATCGAAGACCCATTCGGCCTCCACCATGGCTTTCAGTGGCCCGGACACCCGCAGCCGGCGCGTCTCGCCCAGCCGGCTGGCCAGTACCTCGACGAAACCGGGACCGCCGTCGGACTGCGGGGCGACGATGAACCGGTCGCCGGGACGCGACCGCGTCCAGCCGGTCGCGATCGCGGCGGACGCCTCCAGCGCCGACATGCTGTCGGCATAACAGTCGGGCGCCACCAGAACTTGCATCGCGGGTAATTGAAGGCGGCCGGGGGCCAGGCTGGAGGCAGCATCATCCGAGGCCATCGACCCGTCGTCCATCAAAGGCAGCCGTTCATCACGTGTAAGAGTAGGGCCAACTGAGGCACTAACGCAGGTCTAATAGCAAGGCATTCCAGGCGAATTCCGGCGCGACCCGGCCGCGAAGTAACCTGGCCCCTGTGAAGCTGTTGGGCCGAAAGAAGGACCAGGACGAAGACCTCGACGAGCAGACCGCCGCGTCGGGCGGATCCGACGTTGCTGGCGCCGCGGACGCCGCGTCCCGCGAGCCGCGCCGGACCGGCCCGAAGGGTCGCCCCACCCCCAAGCGCAGCGAGGCCCGCCGCAACGCGCGCAAGGGGCCCGTCGCACCCGCACCGATGACCGCCTCCGAGGCGCGGGCCCGCCGCAAGACGTTGGCAGGCCCCAAGCTCAGCCGCGAGGAGCGCCGCGCCGACAAGGCCGCCAATCGCGCCCGCATGTCGGAGCGGCGGGAACGCATGATGGCCGGCGAGGAGGGCTACCTGCTGCCGCGCGACCAGGGCCCGGTCCGACGCTACGTGCGCGACATCGTGGACTCCCGGCGCAACCTGCTCGGCCTGTTCATGCCGTCGACGCTGTTCTTGATGTTCATCATGTTCGGCGTCCCGCAACTGCAGCTCTACATCTCTCCCGCAATGCTGGTGCTGATGGCAGTGATGAGTATCGACGGCCTGATCCTGGGCCGCAAGGTCAGCAGGATGGTCGACGCCAAGTTCCCCAACAACACCGAAAGCCGTTGGAAGCTAGGCCTTTACGCGGCCGGTCGGGCCTCGCAGATGCGGCGGTTGCGGGCGCCGCGGCCCCAAGTCAAGCACGGCAGCAGTGTCGATTAGACCTCACCCGAAAGCCGGCTGACACCGGTGCGCACTTTGGTGCTCGGCGGGATCAGGTCAGGCAAGTCGCAGTGGGCGGAGGAAGCCGTCGCCGACGGGCTGCCGGCCGGCCGGCGGGTTCGTTACCTGGCGCCCGGGCCGCCCGGCGTGCACGATGCGGCCTGGGCGCACCGGGTCGCCGAGCATCGCGACCGGCGCCCCGCGCACTGGTCGACGATCGAAACCGACGACATCGCAACCGAATTGCGCCGCTGTCCGCAGGTCCCCACCCTGGTCGACGACCTGGGCGGCTGGCTGACCGGCATGCTGGACCGGCACGACGGATGGCAGGGCGGCTCGGTGACCGCCCCGGTCGACGACCTGCTGGCCGCGGTCGCCGAGTTCGCCGCCGCGCTGGTGCTGGTCAGCCCGGAGGTGGGGCTGACTGTGGTGCCGGCCACCGCGTCCGCGCGCCGGTTCGCCGACGAGCTGGGCAGCCTCAACCAGCGCCTCGCGCGGCTGTGCGACCGGGTGGTGCTGGTGGTGGCCGGCCAGCCGGTGCCGATCAAAACGCCGGGGGTCTGATGGAATTCGCGACCGTCTCGCCGCCCGACCCGGGCGCGGCCGCCGCCGCCCGGGCGCGGCAGGACACCCTGACCAAACCGCGCGGCGCGCTAGGCCGGCTGGAGGATCTGTCGGTGTGGATCGCGGCCTGCCAGGGGCAGTGCCCGCCGCGGCAGTTCGAGCGGGCCCGGGTGGTGGTGTTCGCCGGTGATCACGGCGTCGCCCGGTGCGGCGTCTCGGCCTACCCGCCGGAGGTGACGGCCCAGATGGTCGCCAACTTCGACGCGGGCGGCGCCGCGATCAACGCGCTGGCCGGCGTCGCCGGGGCGAGCGTGCGCGTGGCGGACCTGGCGGTGGACGCAGACCCGCCCGACGATCGGATCGGCGCGAACAAGGTCCGCCGCGGTAGCGGCGACATCACGGTGCAGGACGCGTTGACCGCTGAGGAGACCGAGCGGGCGCTGTCCGCGGGTGCGGCCATCGCCGACGAGGAGGTCGACGCCGGCGCGGACCTGCTGATCGCCGGCGACATGGGGATCGGAAACACCACGGCCGCAGCGGTATTGGTGGCGGCGCTGACCAACGTCGAGCCGGTCGTGGCGGTGGGGTTTGGCACCGGCATCGACGACGCCGGGTGGGCGCGGAAGACGGCCGCGGTGCGCGACGCGCTCTTTCGGGCGCGACGGGTATTGCCCGACCCGGTCGCGCTGCTGCGCTGCGCCGGAGGCGCGGATCTGGCTGCGCTGGCGGGTTTTTGCGCGCAGGCCGCGGTGCGGCGCACCCCGCTGCTGCTCGACGGCATGGCGGTGACGGCGGCCGCGCTGGTCGCCGAGCACCTGGCGCCGGGCGCCCGGCTGTGGTGGCAGGCCGGGCACCGCTCCACCGAGCCGGGTCATGCGCTGGCGCTGACCGCGCTGGATCTGGAGCCGATTCTCGACCTGCGCATGCGGCTCGGTGAGGGCACCGGCGCCGCGCTGGCGCTGCCCATCGTGCGGGCCGCGGTGGCGGCCCTGTCGTCGATGGCGACCTTCGCCCAGGCCGGTGTGTCCGACCCGTCGACTCACCCGTGATGCGTTCGCTGGCAACGGCTTTCGCGTTCGGCACGGTGCTGCCCATGCCGGCCGGCGGCCGCGGGCCGATGGGCCGCGGCGCCATGACGGCGCTGCCGGTGGTAGGCCTCGCGCTGGGGGCGCTGGCCGCCGCCGTCGCGTGGGGCGGCGCGGTGGTGTTCGGCCGGTCCAGCCCGCTGGGTGGGCTGCTCGCCGTGGCCGCGCTGCTGTTGATCACCCGCGGCCTGCACATCGACGGCGTCGCCGACACGGCCGACGGCCTGGGCTGCTACGGGCCCCCGGACCGCGCCCGAGCGGTGATGCGGGACGGCTCGACCGGACCGTTCGGCGTGGCCGCCGTCGTCGTGGTGGTGATGGCGCAGGCGCTGGCGTTCTCCGCGCTCGCGGCGGGGCGGCCGGTTCCGGTCGGGGTGGCCGTGGCGGTGTTCGCCGGCCGGGTCGCCGCGGTGCTGGCCTGCCGTCGGACGGTGCCGGCGGCCGCCGGCAGCTCGCTGGGCGCCGCCGTCGCCGGCAGTCAGCCGGCGACGGTGGCGGCGGCCTGGGTCGCGGTGCTGCTCGGCATGTCCCTGGTGGCCGGGCCGCGTCCGTGGCACGGACCGGTCGCGGTGTTGCTGGGCCTGGGCTGCGGCGCCGTGCTGGTGCGGCACTGCGTGCGCCGCTTCGGCGGCATCAGCGGTGACGTGCTGGGCGCGGCGATCGAGCTGACCGCGACGGTGAGCGCGGTAGCGCTCGCGGCCCTGGTGCGCGTGTAGCCCGGGCCGGCTCGGCTCGCCCGGCCGGCCGTGCCGGCCGGCTCGGCGGCTCAGCAACCCGCCGAGCGTGAAACTAGCTTCACGGTCGGGGCCCAGCGTGAAACTAACTTCACGCTCGCGGGCGAGCCGACAGTCGCGGGCAGCCGGCGCCCGCGGGGCGCGAGCCCGCAAATCAGCCGAGCCGGGTCATCCAGCCGTGGGTGTCGGCGAAGGTGCCCCGCTGAATCCCGGTGAGCGTGTCGCGCAATGCCATCGTCACTTCGCCGGGCTGGCCGTCGGCGATGGTGAACTCCGTCTCGCCGTACTTGACGTGCGACACCGGCGTGATGACGGCGGCGGTGCCGCAGGCGAACACCTCAGTGATCTCACCGGCGGCGGCCTTCTTCTGCCACTCGTCGATATCGATCTTGCGTTCCTCGACGGCGAAGCCGGCGTCAATTGCCAACTGCAGCAACGAATCTCGCGTGATACCGGGCAGCAGCGAGCCGGACAGCTCGGGGGTGACCAGCCGTGCCGAGCCGCCGCTGCCGAACACGAAGAAGATGTTCATCCCGCCCATCTCCTCGACGAAGCGCCGCTCGACGGCGTCCAGCCACACCACCTGGTCGCA
>Ga0164242_10004960_pt1 | contig 14854 bp, 15 predicted proteins | sample OricomgcompostMG_FD_108783 | JGI IMG/M metagenome (GOLD analysis project Ga0164242, IMG submission 108783) | Miracle-Growth compost microbial communities from Emeryville, California, USA - Original compost - Miracle growth compost (MG) ... | reverse complement strand
TGCCCATGATCCTGAGGTTAGCCCGATGCAGCGGGTGCACACCGCCGGCTCGGGTTGCCGAGTCCTACTTCACCGGCACGCCGGACAATGTCCTCGGCCCGGATGGGACGGATGCTGCTGTCGGGTCGGCCCCGGTGCGCACGGACGCCTTGCCGGGTGCGGGCACGACGGTCGGACGTGACGGCGGCCGTCCCCGGGCAAGAACCGTGGAATCGGCTCTCGACCGGGTGCGCGAATCATATGCCGGTCGCCGACGTGTGGTGAAGTCGGAATGCGTGCATCGAGGATCTCGTCGCATTCCGCACCGACATCGGCGAACTCGTTCAATAGCGCGTTGACCCGGTCACGCCCGCGAGCAACCGCCTGCATCGCGGCGATGACGAGGTATCCGACGCCCCACATCCCGACGAACCAGGCCGCCGCGTCGACGACCACGGCCTCACTCGGCATGCAGCGCTACCGGAGCCGCCACCCGCCGGGATACCCAGGCATTCGCATCGGCGATGAGGGCGCAGGGTTCGGCCAAGGGAAAGCCCTGGTGATCGTCGTAGGTGGAGAAAATCTCGGTGATGTGGCCGTCGAGTCGGACCAATCGGTCTGACCCGCAGCCTATTTCACTGATCGAGTGCACCAGGATGGCGGCGCGGACCGGTGCATCGGCGAACTCCACTCGCACCACACCCGTCGGTGCTGCGATATCGACGAGGGGGCCGCCATGGTCGACCAGATCGGTATCGAGCACCGTCACCGATCGTGCGGGCTCGGTTCCGGCCGCGGGAGAGTCGGCGGCATGTACGTGCAGCAGCAATGTGTAGCGTGCGGCGCCGTGTTCGGTTGCATTCATCGTTACCCCTGTGTGAGAAGTGTGGTGGCTGGAGCCGGGGCTCCGGGCGCACGGCCGATGCGGTTGAACACCCGCGTGCGCGATGGCGATTTCTCGGTTGATGTCGCGGGGCCATTGCTCCGCGAATCAGGCCCGGCCAACGCGATCCCCGGTCCGTCGGCTGACCACTATGTTAATCACTATTCTCGTCAAAATATATGCATTTTGCGAGATAAACAGGCTATTTCAAGCATGAAGTAATTTGCTGTTTTGCTCGATACTGGCACGTTCCGGGTTGAATCCTTTGCCGGCTGATCATGCGGACGACGCTCGTCGGGGTCCGCGCATGTGAATCCGCTCGCCATTGCCGCGTAGGCGGGGTTGGCTGCGGAGACGATTAGCTGCACGGGCGCTCACCGCCGCCCCGGGAGTTCGCTCAAACATGCTGTGGCGCTGGGGCACATACATGCAAAAGCCCCGGGCCGCAGCTGCGGCCCGGGGCGAGTGTGCTGACCGGTGTTCAGATGAGCGCTTTGTTGCCGCGCAGACGACGGCGCACATCCTTGATCATGATGTGACTGCCACCATGGCGTAAAACCTTGGGCAGGAAGCGGTTTACGAATGCCACGAACAGGAACAGATGCTCATACCGGCGCCGATCGGTCTCACTCCACGGCAGGTCCATCGCGTCGCGGAACACCGGTGCCAGGGATCCGATCGTCAAGAAACGCAGCAGGGGCGCAAACAACACCCGCAGCGGCCAGGCGATCATCTTCAGATCCACCAGGGCCATCAGGTATTCCCTGATGTGATCATCGACGCTGATGCGTTCGCACGCGGTATTCCAGTACACATCGAAATCGGCTCGGGTGGCGGGCCATTGGTCCTCGGTCACCTGCAAGGTGGTCCCCAGCGGCATCGCGGACCGATAGAAGCTCTCCGCCTGCTCTTCGGTCATCACGCCGTTGAGCAACTGGTAGGTGTCCTCGAAACCGATGAACAGACAGGCTGCGACCCACAGCTGTAGTTCGCGACTGAAGGCGTTGTATTTGACCGGGCTGTCATCGGTCGAGCGCACCTGCCGGTGCGCGACGTTGACCGCCTCGCGGTAGGCGGCGCGCTCCTCATCGGTACCCAGGATCGCCACGGCCAGGTATTGAGTGGTGGTCCGGGCGCGTTTCCAGGGATGCAGCATCAGGCTGCCGGTCTCCACCCGGCTTTCCGCCACACCGTAACCGACCTCGGGCCAGGACAACTGCATGATGACGTTGGCAGCGGCTCCGGCGAACGACCAGAAGTCCAGCGCATCAGACAGTTTGACCGGCTTGGAGCCCCAGCGCGGCGTACGTTGCCGAATACCGATCCGGGTCTCGGCGGTGGTCAGCACAGGTGGGTGATCGGTGACGAGATAGTGCGCAGGCATGATATTCCTTTCGGCTCAGACGGTTTGGACGTCGGTGACCAACCACTGGTCACCGTTGCGGGTCAGCGACACCACCATCCGGTACTTCTGGTCGCTGCCTTGCGGCGCGGTGATGTTGGTGACGTGTTGATCGACGAATCCGAGGACCGTGGCGCTGTGGTCGTCGAGATGCTCGACCGCGATGTGGTCGGCGGTGGCGGTGGCCACCCCCTTGCTGCTGACCACGATGTCGCGCAACGCCTTGACCATGTCGTCGTACTTGTGCGCGAATTCAGGGGTGGACCCGGCCACGATGGTGGCGTGGTTGGCGTCCAGATGCTGGTAATCGAAGGACGACATCGCCACGAGATAGTTGTGTACCGACGAAATAGCCTGTCTGCGTGCCTGTTCGAGCTGAACCCCCTGGTAATAGCGCAGGCCTACCCAGCCTCCGGCGGCCAGGATCGCCACCAGTGCGAACAGCGTCGGAATCAGTCGGATCAGACGGCGGCGGCGCGACGGGGTGGCGGCGGCGTCATCGACCGGGTCGACCGCGTCGGGCCGATCGTCGTTGGTGTCGTCATCTGGTTCGATGTCAGGGTCGCTGGTGAGGACGTCACTGTCCATCGTCGTTGCCTTTCAGGATGTTTCGCCACTTGTAGACGATCTGGGCGAGGGTGGGGATCTTCACCGGATCGTCCACCACGGGTGGGCCGATCGGGGAGCCGGGGATCTGCTCGTTCTGCATACCCAGGTCGTTCGGGCGAGGTGCATTCACCGCGCCACGCATCTGCATGTCGGGAGCCGGGGGGCAGTACATCACCAGATTCGGTTGCACCGGACTGACGTCGCCGATTGCGCGGCGGTTCACGTCGTAGTTGCATACCGGGCCCTGGGTCGCCACGAGTGCGAAGTCCGCGCGGTCGCCCTTGACGATCGAGGTGAGATCGGCCAGTCCCTTGGGGATTGCGGTCAGTCCGGTGCTCAGGGCGTCGGTGCGGTCGGCGATGATCGGGGCGACGGTGGCCAGGTTGGCCAGGGTGGCGCCGAATGTGCCGCGATAGGTGTCGAGCACCCGCTGCAGCGAATTCAGTGTCGCCGGTGAGTGTTCGGTCAGATAGAGGAACACCGGGCCGCTGCCGTCCAGTTGGGTGGCCAACCGTGAACTGGCGTGCATGCCCGCAGTGAAGCTGCCGCGGTTGGCGGCCATCGTGGTGACCAAGTCGGCGGTTCCATCGATCAGGGCGCTCAGGCCCGGGATCTGGTTGCGAACCCGCCGCGAGATGTCGTCGGCATTGTCGATCATCGCGGCCAGGTTCGGTCCCAGCCCGTCGAAGGCATCGGAGAGCTCGGCGCCGACGACGCTGACCGCTTGTGGGTCAATGTTTTTCACCAGCCGTGCGGCATCTGTCATGACGGCATCCATCTGCACCGGTTGCCGGTCGGCGGGGGCGGCGATGGTGTCGCCGGAGCGCAGATACGGTCCGCCGTCGCGGTTGGGCATGATGTCCACGCTCTGGATACCTGCCGCGGTGCCCATGCCGACGGTCATCACGGCGTCGCGGGGGATCTGGGTCTGCGCGTCGAGCGCGAGCGTGACCTGTGCGGCACCGTCGGCGCCCAACTGCACCCGGTCCACCGTTCCGACCTGGACGCCGCGGACTGTGACGCTGGTGCCGGCGGTGAGGCCGAAAGCATCGACCATGGTCGCGTTGAGATACATCGGGGTCCGCAGACCACCCGATCCCGCAACGTAATTCACGCCGAACGGCATGACCACTGCGGCGATGACGGCAAAGATGCTCAGCTGGGTGATCACCAGGCGATTCATTTCAGACCGCCTGCAAGAAATCCGTCCAACGCCTGCTGACCGGAGATCGGTGTGCCGTTGACCAGCAGTCCGCCGGTGAGCAACTTGTCCAGGGTTCCCGGGATGTCCAGTGCGCCATCGAACATCAGATAGTCGCCGTGCACCGAGGAACCGAAGCGCTCCAGGAAGGTGTTCATCGTCGACAGGGTGGCGCCGAGTCGGTCGTTGAAGGCGCCGAGGGTACTCACCACCGTCGATGCATCGTGAACCAGGGCAGCGGTATTGGTGGCGGATAGCACGTTGTTGGCGGTGGCGGCCAGTGCGGTGGTGGACGACAGCAGCGTCTTGAGTTTGGCGCGTTGCAGATCGAGCAGTGCAACCACCCGAGGCACCGCATCCAGGTAGCCGGTGACTGCACGTTGGTCGCGACGGAACTGATCGCTGATATCGGCGGCCAGCGCCATGGCCTGATCGAATTCCGATTGGTGCGCAGCGGCTTTGGTGGTCAGCGCCGACATGGTCGTGATCAGCTTGCGCACCTTGTCACCGCGGCCGCCGAAGGCGGTGTTGAGTTCGGTGACGATCCCGGCGAGCTGGTCCACCCCACTGCGGCTCATCAGCGCACCGAAGGTGGCCAGCGCACTTTCGATCTGCGGCCCCAGCTGGGCATGATCGGGTGGAATCACGTCACCGCTCCGCAGCGCCCGACCCGCCGGATCGGCCGGTGCGCTGAGCCGCACGAACGGACTCCCCAGGGCCGAGGGCAGTTCCACACTGGCGGTGGCATTGGCCGGCAGCTGCTCACTGGGCTGCAGGCTCAACTGCACCGCAGCGCCGGTGGGGGCCAGCGTCATGGCACTGACCCGGCCGACCACACGTTGGCCGGTGCGCACATCCGCCCCGAGGGCGATGCCTTCGGCGGTCGGCAGTTCCAGCGTCACCGTCTCACGGTCCAGGCCGCTGGCCAGACCGACCGGTAGATCCTGGATTCCCTTGTCGGACAACGACCACAACGCAACGGCGGACACCGCGACCGTGGTGGTGGCGGCTGCCGCTCGAACGGGTATGCGCATGGCCGGCTACCTCGGGTACTTGGGGTTGGGCGGTGGGGTCTGTCCGGTGACGGCGGTGATGACACCGAGCGGATCGGACCGGCTGAGCGGGTATGACACCGGGTTGGTGATCCCCGTTCCGACGCACATCGGCAACGCATAGGTGTCACAGAAATTCTTCGCCGCGGCGAACTGGGTCAGCACTGTCGATACGTTCAACCGGATCCGGCCGCGCCGATCCGGGCCGATGGTGTTGGACAGGTTCTGCATCATCAGCGGCGTCAGGTCCATGAATTCGGCAAGTCCCGCTTGCTTGTTCGCCATCAGATTGCCGACCGCGTCGAGATTGGCGGCAATGGTGCCGAGCTGGGCACCGTGTCCGTTGACGAAGGTGTTGACCTGGTCGAGAACCTCACGCAGGTCCCGCATGGGCGCGCTGATGTCCAGATTCTGCTCGGCCCAGGTGCCGCCGAGCGTGCCGAGTTCGTCGACCATGGTGTTCAGCGATACCTGACGGCGGTTGAATGCGGTCGTCAGCTCCGACAGATTGCTGACGACGGCATCGATGTCTCCGGACCGCGCGCCCAGAACACCGGTGGCATTGCTCAGGTTCCGGATCGCCGAATTGAATTCACTGCCCTTGCCCTGCCACTGCTGCGCGCCGCGGGAGATGACCTCGGCGATATCACCGTGCTCGGGGCCGATGGCGTTGGTCAGCGCGGTGATGCTGTCGAGCAGGCTGTCGAACGTGATGGGTGCGTGCGTGTGGTCATTGCCGATCACCGAGCCGTCGCGCAGCACCGGGCCGTGTCCGGGGTAGGCCGGGCCCAGTTCGACGCTGCGATCGCTGATCAGCGCGGGGCTCATCACGTAGGCGTCGATGTCGGCCGGCAGGGTGATGTCCGCGGGCAGGGTCATGGTGACCCGCACGACCGTGCCACGCGGTTGCACGCTGGTCACCCGGCCCACCGGTACACCGAGGATGGTGACCTTGCTACCCGCGTAAATGCCGTTGATATAGCTGAAGTCGGCGTTGACCGTGCGGTGGTGATCGGTGCGGCCGAACACGTACCAACCCGCGGCGGCGATGAATACCGTCATCGCCGCGGACAACACCACCAGCCGACGCTTCATCGACACTCCCGTTGAATATTCAAGGCGCACAGCATGTTGTCCGGCATGACCACCGACGGTGAGTTCACGTCCGCCCAGTTGCCGTTGCCGGTGGCATTGACCACCGCGCGAATCGACGGGGGCAGCTTGAGCAGCGTCTGGTCGATCTTGTCGGCGTTGTCCTTCAAGGTGGTGGTGACGCCGGCCAGCCGGTCGATCAGGGTGGCGAACTGCGGCCCCTTGTCCCGGTACACGGCGGCCAGCCGGTGCAGGATCGCGGTCAGGTTTGTCGTGATGGCGGTCAGCGCCTGTCGCCGCTGGGCCATGGTGGTGATGATCAGCTGGGCGTTGGCGGCGGTATCGGTGAGCGACTTCGTCTGGCCGGCCAGCAGCTGGGACAGCGCGCGCGAAACCCGTAGCAGGTCATCGACCTTGTCGCCGTTGCGGGTGAATGCCGCACTGGCCGCGCTGATTCCGGCCAGCGCCCGGTCGAGCTGCTGGTTGTCGCCGGACATCACCGAACTCAGGGTCTTCATCATGTCGGCCATCGACTGCTGATCGACACCGCTCGCGACGCCGGCGGCCTTGCGGCCGACCTCGTCCAGACTGTACGGAACGGTGGTGCGCGACAGGGGAATCAGGTGCGGGTCCTGGTCGTTGACGGCGCCGGCCGGCATAACGTCCAGGAAGCGCTTACCCAGCACCGTGCGCAGCCGCACGGTGGCGGTGGTGCGATTGCCCAGCGGCTGGGCCTTGTCGAGCCGGAAATCGATGCGGACGTGGTCGCCGGCCAGTGCGACCTGCTCGATGCGCCCGGCCGGAACACCGGCCACGTACACCGGATCGCCATCGGTCAGTCCGCTGGCATTGGCCAGGTCGGCACTGTACGCGTTGGTGCGGAACTGATACCAGGCCCGCGGCACGCCGATCGAGACGAGCATGACGGTGATCAGCGCGACGGTACCGATCAGACCCAGCGTCAACGGGATTGACGGGTTATGTCGCCGCTGCCCGCTGAACAGGAACAGGAACGCGCCGACAATCAGGTCGATCAGTTTGACCAGCCACATCATGAGCAGACCTCGGAGTGCCGATGGCCGAAGATGTTCGCCTCATGCTTGGCGATCTTGATGGTGAAGTTGCACAGGTACAAACTCACGAACCCTCCGTAGCTCGACGTCCGGTTGATGGCGTCGGCGAATTGCGGCAGATTGCCCAGCAATCGGGTGAATTCCGAGCTGTTGCCCTGCCAGGTGCCGAGCATGTCGGAGAGATGACTGATGGTGTCGGCGTAGTCGTTTCCGCTCTGGGTCACCGTGGTGGCCAGCGTCGCGAGCACCGCGTTGCCCTGGTCGATCAGCATGCTCAGCTGGCCGTCACCGGACACCACCGATTCGCTGAGTCGCTGCAGCCCGCCGAGCATGGTCTGAAACTGGGGACTGCGGGCCGACACCTCATGCAGCAGCGCCGTCATGTTCTCGATCAGCCGGGTGTAGATGTCCTTGTTGTCGGCCAGCGACTGCGACATGGCGGCGATCTGTACGAGTAGGGCAGACAGTGTTTGTGACTGGCCGGCAAAGGTTTCCACGAAGCCGCGGGTGAGGGTGTTGACCTGGTCCGGCTGCAGCGCATCGAACAGTGGCTTGAAGCCGTTGAGCAGGGCGGTCAGATCAACCGCGGGTGCGGTGTGGTTCAGTCCGATGGTGGCGCCGGCGGCCAGCAGGGTGGGCCCGTTGCCGGTGGACAGCGGGATCACCGGTCCGGACGGCTCGGACAGCGCGATGTAGCGGGCGCCGAGCATATCGCCGTAGCGGACCGCCGCATTGACCGACGTGGTGAGGCGGTGCGCCGAGCTCACCTCGATACCGACATCGGCCCGGCTGGTGCCGTCACCGTTGTCGGCGAAGCGGATCGAGTCGACCCGACCGATCCGAATGCCGTTCATGGTGACCGGGTTTCCGACGTTGAGCCCCTCGACGCTGTGGAACTCGGCGGTGTAGGTGACGGTGTGCCCGGGTACCGGCATCGAGAGGGTGTTGACCACCAACAGTGCGCAGGCCGCACCGGCGGCACAGAAGGTGCCCAACTTGGTCACCGGCTGCCAGTGGGTGCTCATCGGATGCGGACCTCGGTGCCTTGGACCAGTGGGCCGAGCATCACCACGGTGGCGATGTTGGGCTTGTCGGTCGGGTTTGGTTGGGGGAGCAGGTGATTCTGCAGTACCGCCAGGGTGTGGTCTTGACGGTCGGGGTCGACCACCACGGCGGCCGGTGCCGCGGGCGCCACACCCTCGGGCGCGGGGGGCTCGGCAGCAGCCGCGGGTGGGTCCGACGCCTCGGTGCCCGGTATCCGGCTCGGTCCGAGCGGCAGATCGGCGGCCGGCAGGCTGAGCGGGTCGGCCGGTCGCGGTGTCGGCACCAGTGCTGGGCCCGACGCTGCGCAGTGCGCCCCGGAGAGAGATCCGTACTGTGGGCAATCGGCCATGGTGTAGGGCATCGGACCGGCGAACGTGGCCACCGCGGTGATACTGAACTTCCCGGTGGAGAACACCCGCGCACCTGCTGCACCGAAAGACTCTGCACCCGAGAGGGTTCCACGCAGGCCGTCGGGGTTGGCGGCCGTGGTGGCCAGGATCTTCCCAGCGGCATCGAGCACGGTGATCAACTGTTGACGGTTGTCGTTCACGAAGCCGGTCAGCAGGCCCCCCAGGCGGGCGACCGCATCCAGCGCCGGTGCGAACGCGCGGTCGTGCACCATCCGGTCGGATACCGAGGTGGCGGCGCTCAAGGTGTGCAGGATGTCCGGGGTCGCGGTGTGCAGGGCGACCATCACGTCACGGAACTGCGGGGTGTCGTCCAGCAGCCGCGACAAGGATGGCGCCAGGGTATCGGCGCTGACGCTCAGATTGTCGATGGTGGCGCCGATTTCGCGGCCACGACCGCGCAGCGCCTGGCTGATCGCGGTGAGCGCGGTCTGCATCCGTTCGGGCCGGATCTGCGAGAAGACCGTGACGATCTTGGTGAACATGTCGTAGAGCGCCATGGCATCGGGACTGCGGTCCACGGAGATGGTGCTGCCGCCGGTGAGGGGTCGCGCCGAGCGCGAGCCGGGCGGATCGATCAGTCGCAGGTAGATGTCGCCGAAGAAGGTCCGGGGCACGACGCGGGCCACGACCGATGACGGAATATGCTGCAGTACATCGGAATTGATTGCCAGGCGCACGCGTGAGACCGCCGAACCCGATTCGATGGTGCTGATCCGTCCGACGTTGACCCCGTGGTAGCGGACCGGCGACTGGCTGGTGATCAGCCCTGCCGAGACGGGTATGCCCACGTAGACGTCATTGGTCCGGTCCAGATGCCCGGTGGCGCGGGCGATCAGGGCGACGGCGATCGCCGCGGCGACCACGACGGCCCCGGCACCGCGCAGTGCCAGCCAACCACGCCGCGGCATCACACGCCCATCCCCGGGATCTGGGGCACCAGTCCCCACAGCGCGAACGTCATCAGCACGTCGAGGACACCGATCGCCAGGATGGTGGTGCGCAGCGCGCGGCCCGCGGCCTGTCCGACACCGGCCGGGCCACCGGAGGCGAAAAAGCCGTAGGTGCAATGCACCAGCGCGACGACGACGGCGAAGACGACGGCCTTGATTCCGGAGTAGAGCAGATCCCGCGGCCCGAGTGCGAGATGGAAGAAGTAGTCGTAGGTGCCCGGTGATTCGCCGTTGAACAGCACCACCACCGTGCGGGTGGACAGATAGCTGGCCAGCAGGCCGATCATGTAGATCGGGATGACACAGACCACCGAGGCCAGCACTCGCGTCCCGACCAGGAACGGCACCGACCGCAGCGCCATTGCATCGAGCGCGTCGATCTCGTCGGAGATCCGCATGGCCCCCAATTGGGCGGTGAAACCGGTACCGACCTTGGCCGCCAGCGCGATGGCTACCACCACGGGTGCCAGTTCACGGGTGTTGGCGATCGCGGCCAGCATCCCGGAAAGTGTGTTCATTCCAACAAGATCCAGCCCGCGCTGGGTCTCCACGCCGAGCATCATCGCGGCGGCCAGCGACATCGCGAAGACGATCCCGATGGTGCCACCACCGGACAGCAACGAACTGGTGCCGAAGGTCACCTCACCGATCTGACTCATGGTGTGTTTGCGGTAGCGCACCAGGGCGTAGGGCAGCGAAGCCAGCGCGCGCAGATAGAACGTGACGTGCAGGCCGATCTGGGACAGTGCCTGATAGCCGGCGACCAGTGGACGCGAGACCCGGTAGGCGGTGGCGCCGGTCATCGGTAGCTGCCCACTGCGGGAACCACGACGGTGTACAGCGCCGACAGGGTGGTGTTGAGAATGAAGACCAGGGCGAATGCGAGCACCACGGCCTCATTGACCGAATCGGCGACCGCGCGTGGGCCACCCTTGGTGTGCAACCCCTTGAAGGTGGCGACCAAGGTGGCGGACAGGCCGAACACCGCGGCCTTGATCAGTGCCATGGCGAAGTCCGAGGTCCGGCCGTACTGGCTGAAGGTGGCCAAAAACGTTCCGGCAGGGAGGTGTTCGACGCCGACGTGGTACAGGTAGCAGGCCAGCACGCCGCAGAACGTGACCATCGAGCACAGCACCAGGGCGACGATCACCGCGGCGATCAGCCGGGGCACCACCAACCGCTCGATCACATCGACACCCATGACCTCCATGGCGTCGACCTCTTCGCGGATCTTGCGCGAGCCCAGATCGGTGCAGATTGCGGAACCGGCGACGCCGGCCATCATCAACGCGCAGACCAGCGCTGCGGCCTGGCCCACGATGATGAAGGCCACCACCGCACCGGAATAGCCTCCCGCGCCGATCCGGCCGGCCAGTTCGCCGACCGATACCGCGATGAAGACGCCGATCGGCATCATCAGCAGCAGTGCCGGACCCGTGCACACCCGTCCGATGAACAGCGTCTGGGTGATCACGTCGTCCAGAATCAGCCGCCGCCGTGCCACCGAAGTCACGGTGCTGACGATCGCCTGCACCGAAAATCCCAATACATAACCGGCCTGGACCAGTACATCGCGTACGGGCCCCTTGGTTGCGGGTAGCTCGTACGTCATGGCGTCCTCTCTGGCGGGTGCGGTGGAAGTGGTCGATCACCGGCGGTGCCGGCCCCCCGTCCGCGAGTGGAGCATGTCACATCAATTAACCCGTCCGCAAGGAATAAGTTAATAGCTATTCTTGTATGCGGTTCTCGGTACTGATGACAGAACCTGTGTTAGAAGGCCATCTGATGCAGATTGTGGTCGATATAGGTGACCGGATATTCCGTTTGCAATCTGCCCCTCATGGCGGCGGTCGATGGGATACGGTGGTGCCATGCCCAAGGCCCCGCGCACCGCGTCTCCGCCCGCGCGCAGGCGCCCCCGGGACCGCAAGGAGCAGATCGCCAAGGCCAGCGCCGATGCCTTCAGTGCGTTGGGTTACCACGCGGTGAGCATGGACGAAATCGCATCTCGGGTGGGGATTTCCGCTGCTGCGCTGTACCGGCATGCGTCCAGCAAGTACGACCTGTTTCGCGATGCGGTGCTGGCGTTGGGGCAGCAGCTGGTGGACTGCACCGAGGGCATCGTGATCGATGGCGATCCGGATGTCGCGCTGCAAGAACAGATTGCGGCGATCGTCGACACCGCGATCGCCAACCGCAACAGCGGCGGCCTGTATCGCTGGGAGGGGCGCTACCTCAACGACGCCGATCAGCGGGTCCTGATGGACCAGATGAAGCTGGTGAACCGGCGGTTGCAGCAGCCGTTGTTGGTTGCCCGGTCCGGCCTGACCTCGCACGAGCGCTGGACGTTGTCGTCGGCAGCGCTGAGCGTGATCGGCAGTGTGGCCGACCATCATTCGCCGATGCCGACGGCCGCCATGCGAACCTTGTTGAGCCGGTTCGCCGCCGATGTGCTGTCCGCGCCGTTCCCGGTTCGAGATATCGATGGCGCCGCGCAGCACGAGGTGGAGTCGCTGGCCGCGCTGGCGATGCCCGGCGATGCGGGAAAATACGAAGCACTCCTGCGTGAATCGCTGATGCTGTTCCACAAGAACGGGTTTCGCGAAACCAGTATGGAAGATATCGCTGCGGCAGTGGGCATCCAGGCGTCCGGAATCTACCGCTTCTTCCCCAGCAAGGGGGACATACTGGCGGCGTCCTACCGGCGCGCGGCCGATCGGGTCTCCGGTGACGTCGCCAGCATCGTCTCCGAGGAGTCGGATCCGGAGCGGGCGCTGATGCGACTGGTGCAGTCCTATGTGGCCCGCTCGTTCCGCGACCCAGAACTGGCGTATGTGTATTACGCGGAGCGCGTCAACCTGCCCGATGCCGACCGGGTGGTCCTGCGCAATATCCAGCGTTCGACGGTGGAGGCATGGACCAACCTCCTGGTGTCGGCGCGGCCCGCAATGAGCAAGGCGGAGGCCAGGTTCCGGGTGCACGCGGCGTTCGCTGTCGTCGTCGATCTGGGCCGGCTGGTGCAGTACGACGACGTCCCGTACGCCCGCGCGTGTGTCCGCCGGATGATGGAGGTCGTCCTGTTCGGTGACACCCTCGCCGTACGCTGAATGGTCGGTGTGCGCGCCCGCGCTTCATTTGCGCATCCGGGCCTGAGCCACCTGCCGTAGCCGGATCGGTGCCACCGCCGAGCTCCCGCGGATCATCCGTGCATACGACGAGAATGCTTGCCGCTCGGCCCAGTTCGGCGTGATACCCAACAGCGCCTGGGCGCGGGGATGCAGCATGCATCGCACCGCGAAGGCCGGATTGCGGGCGGGTACCCAGGTATAGGGTGCGGAGGCCTCGGCGACCAGGCCGGCGTTGTCCTCGGTCAGTGCCAGTTGGGTGGCGCACGCATCGACGAAGTAGTCGACGAATTCCGGCCAGCGCGCCGGCATGGCCCGCATCGATATGCCGTAGCTCTGGTACCACAGGCAGCACTCGTCGTACAGCTGATGGTGCTGCGCAGCCGAAAGTGGTTCGGAGAACAGGTTTATCGACGTTACAAGGGTGTCCACGAATGTCGCGTGCTGGAAGAAGAACAGCTCGGGATGCAGGGCGTGGTAGCGGGCGCCGGTGGGTCCAACACCCTTGACGTGTTCGTGCCCGCCGCGGATGACCGGTTCGGCCACCTGGCCGCTGTAGGCCATGTAGATGATCTGGGACACCACCCGTTTCTTGTGGTCCCACAGGCGCGTCGGCATGTGCTCGTTCAGCGCCCTGGCGATCTGGGGATTGAGCATCTGCAATGTCACCGCGCGCGGCAGGGTCAGCAGAAAGCGGCGGTCGCCGAGGTAGCGGCGTAGCAGCGGCGACTGGGACACCACGCTATCGCGTCCCCGGACCTCCGGGGGCATCACAAGGTGGCGAGCCATGACTGCAACAGGACCAGTAGACCGCCGACGGTGGCGATACCGGCGATCACCAGGGAACTCAATGCGATCCACAGCGCCGCCAGCAGAACGGGATTCACCGGGCGGTGGCCGGCCATGATCTGGACGAGCATCACCAGCCGGTCGATGAAGCGGACCAGGACCATCACGTCATGCACACATTCGAAAACGTCAGGACCGGCCAGCAGACAATGGATCCCAGAAACGAGATCAGCACGTCGATGCCGTGGAGTTGCTTGAGGTGCGAGGTGTGGGTCAGCGTCCACACCACGCCGATCAGCCCGTAGGGGATACCGATCAGAATCAGCGTGCCCAAGAACTCCGAGACCCGCATCTCATGGTTGAGCAGTCGACTGAGTGTGTTCAACATGGGTTGGGCCGTCCCGGTAATGCCGGCATACGCGGCGACGGTGGATCAGGTGGTGCGCTCAGAAGTATCTGGTCATTCCGATAGCTATGCAAAGCGTCAACCCCCATTTACTGCTTGTGCAGCGGAACTCAATCCATAATCAGGGGCTTATGTTAACCGACATTCGCAATCGATGTGTCGAGTCTGGGCAGAAGGGACCGGGTGCCGGCAGTCGATGGTGCGGGTATCGGCAATCGGCCGATCGATCGCGGTCGGTGGTGGCTGCTGCGCACCGTGAAGCGCTCGACGAGCGCGCGGAGGCACTCGTGGTCCTCGTGTAGAACGTAAGCTTCGAGCCATCTGATGCACAACTGGATCACGCTGGGTTGCAAGGCTATTCGCTTATCGACAATCAATTTGACCAGTATGCGAATGGCGGTGAACGAATCACCGGCCCCGACGCTGACGAAGACGTGATGACGCTCGCGGATGTCCAGTTCGGGCTTGGCCGCTTCGATGAGTGACCAGGCCAGGTCTGCCTCTTGTGGATACTGCACTGTGCCAACCGCCGATTTGTTGTCTCACTGCGTGGGTATGTGAAACCCGAGTTCGTCGGGTGCGTCCTGCAGTCCCGCCAATTCCCATGGGCAGACCATCCGCGGGGTGCCTATCGCTGTCCTGACCGCGATCAGTACCGTGCCGACGTCGGTGACGGTGGCCACCTGTGAGCCGTTATGAACCACATCGCCGACCCGGAACACGCGCGCGGGGCGGTGTACACCGGTATGTGATGGTGCGCTTGTCGTCTGATCGGTCATGTCCACTGCCGTTCGTATTCCATTCGGGGGATTGCCAATTCATGGCGCGGATGCCAGCGC
>Ga0164242_10004959_pt1 | contig 14855 bp, 13 predicted proteins | sample OricomgcompostMG_FD_108783 | JGI IMG/M metagenome (GOLD analysis project Ga0164242, IMG submission 108783) | Miracle-Growth compost microbial communities from Emeryville, California, USA - Original compost - Miracle growth compost (MG) ... | reverse complement strand
GTCGGCCAGCCAGTCCGTCTCGGAGTCGATGAGCGACTCGGAGTCGGTGTCGGCCAGCGAGTCGGAGTCGGTCAGCCAGTCCGGGTCGGTGTCGACCAGCGAGTCTGAGTCCACGTCGGTGTCGGCGAGCGAATCGGCGAGCGAATCGGTCAGTGAGTCGGTCAGTGAGTCGGCCAGCGAGTCTGAGTCGGAGTCGATGAGCGAGTCGGAGTCGGCCAGCCAGTCCGTCTCGGAGTCGACGAGCGAATCGGCCAGTGAGTCCGAGTCGATGAGCGAGTCTGTGTCGGAGTCGACGATCGGGCCGCAGTCGGATTCGGACTCGGGATCGGTCAGTGATGCTGAGTCGAACAGCGAGTCCGGGACGGCGTCGACGAGCGAATCCGAGTCGTCGTCGATCTCGGAGACTGAGTCGGAGTCGATGAGCCAGTCCGCGTCTGCGTCGACGATCGGGCCGGGAAGCGAGTCCACCTCCACGTCAACATCGGAGTCCGAGTCGACGATCGCGCCGCAGTCGGATTCCGACACAAGCGCGACCAGCGGATCGGAGTCCGAGCGCGAGTCGATCAGCGAGTCCGAGTCCACCCCACTCAGCGACTCCCGGTCGGCCTCGGCCAGTGAGTCGGCCAGTGAGTCGGCCAGTGAGTCGACCAGTGAGTCGACGTCGACGCGCGAGTCGCAGAGCGCCGTGATCTACGAGTCGGTCAGTGGGACGCTCTCGGCGAGCGACTCCGAGTCCTCCGTGAGCGACTCGGTCATCGAGAGCATGTCGGCGGCCGAGAGCTACCTGCACAGCGAGTCCACTGTGCCGACACAGGGCCCGCAGTCCCGATTCGGGTCGCTGCTCTCGAGCATCTTCGGGAGGCGCAAGTGAGACCGAGCCCGCGGGCCGGAGGGGCCATGGCACGGATGCGTGAGGGGAAGTTCGCGCCGCTCAGCGTCAAGGTCTTCTGGACCGCCGTGTTCTTCCTCTGCTTCATGGTCGGCCGGAACATTCCTCTCCACCTTCTCCACGACGTGGCCAAGGGGCGCAACGAGGCGAACCTCGACCTGCTCAACGCCGCCAACGTCGCCTCCGGGGGCAACCTCTTCTACCCCTCTCTGTTCTCGCTCGGGCTGGGGCCCTGGATGGGCGCGGCGATCCTGTGGCGGTTCCTGTTCATCGGGAAGCTCGCCCGAGATCGGAGGATCCCGGAGCAAACGGTCGACCGGGCGCGCAACGTCTTGATGCTGGTCCTGGCGGTCATCCAGTCGCTCGGCCTGATGTCGTCGTACGACGTTCGCGGCCTGCACTGGGGCGTGTTCTCGGACCAGGTCGACTCGCAGATCGTCATCGTCGTGGTGCTGACCGCGGGGGCGGCGTTGGTGGCCTGGCTGGCGAAGCAGAACGAGGATCGGGGTCTGGGTGGCATCACCATGTTCATCCTCTACCAGCTCATCATCACGGCATGGCGGAACAGGAAGGTCCTGTCGGTCGCGACGTCCGACGCGCACAACATGCATGTCCTGTGGGTGGTGATCGTGGCATGCGCCTGCGTGGTGATCGTCGGCGTGCTCGCCGGCAACGCCGAGACCCGCCTGCACGTCAACAAGGTCGCCATCGACAGCGGCTACACCGGGATGTCGTATCTCCCGATCAAGCTCAACCCGGCCGGCGCCTCGCCCATCATGTACGGGCTGACCCTGCTCGCCCTGCCGCAGTACGTCGCACACGCGGTGGGCACGCTGGTCCCTGGGACTTCCGGGGGCGTCGATCGCTTCCTCGGCGCGTGGGGGCTGACCAGGCCGGCCGGGTTCACCGTGTACCTCGTGCTGCTGTTCGTGCTCACGATCTTCTTCGGGCTGTTCTCGGTGGGCCCCAAGGACACTGCCGAGCGGATGAGGAAGGCCGGCGAGTACTTCGATCACGTCGCCCCGGGCCGGGCGACCCGGCGGTACCTCCGCGGCCGCGTGGTCCTGTTCTCCGCCCTCAGCGGCCTCTTCCTGGTGATCTTCACCGGTCTGCCGCTGTACTTCATCGGGTCGTACCCGAGGTTGCAGTACCTGCTGCTGGCACCGGGCACCGTGATGATCGTGCTGGGTCTGTTGTGGCTGCTCCAGGAGGAGGTCGCGGACACGCTCCTCGGGACCAAGTACGACTTCAGCTTCAGGTCGAGCAGGTCCGACGACGCATCCCAGCGCAACGCTCCGTCCCGACGGATGGTCGCATGATGCGGTTCGTCCCGGCCTGGTACAACCCGGACCGGCCGTGGTACTCGACGGACAACGTGTGGTTCCGGAGCATCGCGGAGACGAACTCCGACGACACCGTCACCCAGTTGAGGATCTTCCGTCAGAGTGGCGAGGACGTCGAGGTCGTGGTGCTGAGTTACGCACCGAGCCTGCGCCGGTTCCTGCACAGCCAGAGCATCTTCGACGTGCCGTACTGGTCCTTCTTCGACGCGGTCCAGGGCCTCGACGACGACTACACCCGGCCCCTCGACTTCCTCACACTCGAATGGCCCGAGGACGTCAGTTTCCACTACAACCCGTTCCTCGTCACCGTCATGCGGGGCGATGAGGTCTACGCGCGAATCCATCTGGCGCGGGAGGGCACGCTGCAGTCGGTCCGCTATTACGGCGACGGGATGCCCACCCTCGAGCGGATCTTCGACGACCGGGGCTTCCTCTCCAGCGTCCTGATGCACGGGGAGGACGGCCGGCCGCTGACCCAGTACTACCTCTCGCGTGCCGGCGACGTGATCCTCAGTGAGGATGTGCCCTCGGGATCGATCGACATCGTCCAGAACCCCGACGGCCGCTTCCGCAGGTCCTCGTACGACGGCTGGGAGGACCTGATCGGGGAGTTCCTCGGTGACCACCTGGGCGGGCGAGGTGGTCGCGACACGGTGGTGCTGGCACTCTCCGGACAGCACAACGACCTGGTCGCGTCGGTTCTCAGCGATCAGATGCTGGTGCTCTCGCGTTCGACCACGCGGCCGGCGATCGCGTCGGCGCAGCTGCTGGATCGAACCGGCGCGGTGTTCACCGATGTCGGCCAGTCGAGCGAACGGGAGGCCACCGACGAGGCCATCGAGCACGCGCAGCTGCCGGTGTTGTCGATCTACCCGCTGGAGCGGCGTCAGACCTTCGGTGCGAGCGCGAACGAGGCCGTCGTCTACATCTCCCTGTTCGTCGACAGCATGACCACCGACGAACTCGACTACGCGATCGCCGTCATGGCGCCGCAGCTCGTGCACGAGCGCACCGTGCTGCTCGTGTGCACCTTCCGCTCTCAGGACGTCGACTATCTCGAGGGCGTTCGGCGGGTGATCGCCGGATATCAGCACCTCGACCGGGGCCTCTTGGACGAGGAAGCCGGACTCGGCGTCGACCTGGGACTGGCCGAGGAGCCGGAGGAGAAGATCCAGCTCGCCTTCCTCGACCGCGAGGCGGACCTGCTTCGGACGATGGCGCGCTCCCGTGTCTTCATCGACCTCGGTGCGAAGGTGAATCCGCACCTGGCAGCAGAGGCGGTCAACGCGGGCGTTCCGCAGATCAGCCGCCACGAGCACGCGTTGTGCATCCATCCACTCAACGGCTACGTGATCGGCGACGACTCCGAGCTCGCCGCGGCCCTGGACTACTTCCTCTCCGGGCTGGAGCACTGGAACCAGTCGCTCGTCCAGTGCCGGGTGCTCGGAGAACTCTTCAGCGCGCAGGAAGTGCTCGGCCGTTGGGATCTCGTCAAGGAAGGGGCGGCCGATGCGGGTCCTGCAGATCGGGCGTGAGGACTGGTCGGGCTCGTGCACCGTCCCCCACGGCGTCGAGTGGCGCTTCGTCGACGTCGCGGATGCCGCAGCGTTCGAGCCAGTCCTCATCGGGCGCGTCGAGGTGACGCTCCTCGACGCGCCCTGCGAGCCGGACCATCTGGCGGCGATCGACTCGCTGGTGACGCCGTACACGCTCCTGGTGACGCGGAGCCTCGAGAACGACGACACCTACGCGGAGTTCTTCGCACGCAAGGCGGCGGCATACGAGGACGTCGACAGGCCCGACGACCGTCAGCGCCTCGTCGACGAGCTTCCCCGGAAGTACTTCGCCAAGCCCTTCGGCCAGAAGCTGGAGATCCGCGGGGCGCTGCTTTCGCCGTTCCACCCCGCGGACGCGTGCTTCGAGGGCAACTCCTATCTCGCGACGAGGGTCGACCGCGACGGCGACTTTCGGCAGCTGGTGATGTGGAAGGAGAACATCCCCTATGAGAGCCACCGAGCGCTGGAGCTGTGGCCCGAGTACGTGCGGGACCCGGGCTGTGAGATCGAGCTCAGCATTCAGCTGATCCAGAGCGGTACGCCGGATGTCATCGCGTTCCACCGGAGGTACTCCGAGGCCGAGCTCTCGGAGCCGATCGTCTTCTCCCACGCCATGAGCGGTTACCTGTCGTGCTCGGTCTTCGCCCGAGGGTCCGGGCAGGTCAAGGTCGGGCCGATCCACTATCGCCACTCGCGGCTGGGCGCGGGGCAGTTCCTTCCCGGCGGGGAGAGGATCGTCGACGGCCGGCGTGAGGAGCTCTTCACCTACTTCCACCCTGGCAACCTGCGGCCACCGCTCAACGTCTACTTCGCCGGCTATCGGCCCGCGGAGGGGTTCGAGGGCTACTTCATGATGGCCGGGCTCGGGCATCCGTTCCTGTTGATCAGCGATCCCCGGCTCGAGGGCGGTCGGTTCTACCTCGGCAGCGAGGAGTTGGAGGCTCGGGTGGTCCAGGTGATTCGCGACCGCATCGACGCTCTGGGCCTGCGCGAGGAGGATGTGATCTTCTCGGGCCTGTCGATGGGCTCCTTCGGCGCCCTCTACTACGGCTCGCGATTCAAGGCGCACGCCATCATCGCCGGCAAGCCGATCATCGACCTCGGCTACCTGGCCGCGCGCGGCCGGCTGGTGCGTCCGAGCGACTTCTTCACGATCTTCGACGTGGTGAACTTCTGGGGGCAGGACGGCAGCACGGACGTCGACGACTTCACGCAGGCCCTGGTCGCCCGGTGGCACGGCGATCCAGGCTTCGGAGACACCAAGATCCTGCTCTCCTACATGCTGCAGGACGACTACGACGACCAGGCGTACTACACGCTCCTCGACTCCCAGACCGGCAAGCCGACCACGGTGATCGCGCGCGGCTACCAGGGCCGTCACAACGACGACAGCGCCTCGATCGTGGCCTGGTTCAGCAACCAGTACCGCCGGGTCATCGACGAGTACCGGAGGACCCGCGATGGCCACGCATGAGATCGAGACCATCGGCTGGGGAAGCCTCAACAGCCGCGCGTCCCTCTACGGGTCGGCACTGACGGTGTCAGCCTCGGGCAGCGCGCACCTGGTCAACCACCTCATGCCCAGCGGTACGACGTTCCAAGAGTGGTACTCGTTCACCGATTACCAGTCGATGCGCGGCACCCCGGTGCTGCCGCTGCTCCACCGCGGTCGGACCTACCGCGTCGTTCCCCGGATCGTGTCCGTCCCGGACGACACGTTCATCCTCGAGGTGCGCTACTTCGACCGCTTCAACGAACTGGTGCGCGCCGAGGTCCTCTATCCGCCGTCCTACGAATTCGAGTATCCGACCGACTGCCACTCCTACACGATCCGGCTGGTGAACGGAGGATGTGACGAGCTCCGCTTCACGTCGCTGACCCTGGTGGAGGTGGGCGCGGATGGCTAGCAGCGGGGCCGGGAACAAGCGGCTCGTCGCCCGGGTGAGCTCCTACCGGGAGGCCGTGCGCGCGCTCACCGACGAACAGCTTCGGCGCAAGACGACCGAGTTCCGCGAGCGGCTCGCGAGCGGCGAGACGCTCGACCACCTCCTCCCCGAGGCCTATGCCGTGGCCCGGGAGGCTGACCTGCGCATCGTGGGAAAGTTCCCCTACGACAACCAGGTGTTGGCGGCGATCGTGATGCACCAGGGCAGCATCGCCGCGATGAAGACCGGCGAGGGCAAGAGTCTGACCGCGACCCTGCCGCTGTACCTCAATGCCCTCTCGGGGCGCGGCGCCATGCTCGTCACGGTCAACAGCTATCTCGCTCGGCGCGACGCCGAGGAGTTCGCTCCGGTCTTCGATCTCCTCGGTCTTCGTCTCGCCGTCGGCGTACCCGAGGCCGGCGAACCCGACTTCTCCACCGCGGAGAAGAAGGCGATCTACGCCGCCGACGTCATCTACACCACCAGCGACAAGGTGGGCTTCGACTACCTCCTCGAGAACCTGGCCGGAACGAGCCAGGACAAGTACCTCCGCCCGTTCAACTACGTGCTGATCGACGAGGCGGACGCGATCCTCCTCGACCTGGCCCAGATGCCGCTGGTGATCTCGGGGTCACCGCGGGTGCAGTCGAATCTGTACCCGCTCGCCGATGCGTTCGTCGCCACGCTGCGCGACGGTGTCGAATACGAGTACGACGAGAGCACCGGTGTCGTCGCCCTCACCGACGAGGGGATCGCGGCCGCGAACCGGTTCTTCCACGTCGAGAACCTCTACGACCCGCAGTACTTCAAGCTGAACCGCCACGTCGGCCTGGCTCTGCGGGCTCGGACGAGCTTCCAGCCGATGCGGGACTACATGGTGATGAACGGCAACCTCATCCTGCTCAGCTCCGTGACCGGCCGCCTGCTCGCCGGCAACAAGCTGCAGGGTGGCCTCCACCAGGCGATCGAGGGCCGCGAGGGCGTCGAGATCACCACGGAGAACAGGGCGATGGCATCGGTCACCTATCAGAACCTGTTCTTGATGTTCGACCGGATGGGTGGAATGACGGGGACGGCCAGGGGCTCGGAGAAGGAGCTTCTCAAGACCTACGGGACCGACGTCGTCGAGATCCCGACGTACCGCCCGGTCATCCGCCACGACGAGCCGGACGTCGTGGTCGCGACGATCGAGGAGAAGGAGCGGCTCGTCATGGACTACGTCGAGGAGGTTCGCAAGACCGGGCGGCCGATCCTGCTCACCACCGCCTCGGTGAAGAGCTCCCTGACGTTCTCCCGCTACCTGCTCGACCGAGGCATCGAACACAACCTCCTCAACGCGCTGAGCGAGGCCAAGGAGGCCGAGATGGTCCGCGAGGCCGGACGCAAGGGAGCGATCACCGTCGCCACCCTCATCGCGGGCCGCGGGACCGACATCAAGGTCGAGTCCGACGCCAAGGAGGTGGGCGGCCTGGTCATCATCGGGACGGAGAAGTTCCCCAACCGCCGCGTGGAGGGGCAGATCCGCGGCCGGGCCGGGCGCCAGGGCGACCCGGGTTCCAGCCGCTTCTACGCCTCGATGGAGGACGACCTCTTCGTCAGATGGGGCTCGATCAAGCAGGAGGATCTCGCGAGGAGGAGGCTCAGCCCGCGCACCATGCGGCGCCTGCTGGACCGCGCCCAGCGGGCCAGCGAGGAATCCGCCAGCGGCGCACGGAAGCTCTCGAAGGACTTCGACATCGCGATGGCCCGACAACGCGACCTGGTCTACGAGATGCGCAACCAGATCATCACCGGCGAGCCGATCACCCGGCAGGAGCTGGAGGCGATCGCGGCGAGCGTGGTCGCCGATGCGATGGCCGAGGGAGTCGGGGCGAGCCACGACTCGCTGCGGAGGTACGTCTTCGACAACCTGAGCTACCACCTGCCGAGCGACTTCGAGACGCTGGACACGAGCGATCCGCAACGCGTACGCGAGTACCTGTCGGCGATGTTCACCCGCGCCGTCCACCGGCACGTCGAGACCCTCGGCGACGCGTACCCCGATTCCAGAACATCGTCTTCCTCAAGTCGATCGACGTCGCGTGGGTGGAGCAGGTCGACTTCCTCGAACAGTTGAAGACCGTGGTCCAGGACCGGAACATGGCCCAGCACAAGGTCGAGTACGAGTACCGCCGCGAGGCGTACTTCGCCTTCGAGGAGATGAAGAAGCGGATCAATCGCGACATCGTGCGCCTGCTCTGTCTGAGCCGGATCGAGACCGGCGCGGACGGTGGGCTTGTCATCCAGTTCGCGTGAGGGTGCCGTGCGCGTCTACAACGTCAACAAGGCGATCGGTGCCGCGTCGAGCGGCGTGGAGTATGCCCAGAAGTACCGCCGCGAGGCTCTCGCCGACATCGGCTGGGTCGAGGACTACTACGTCTTCACCGACTACATGCCGACCAACCTGAGCGTCTTCTCCGACAGGCTCGGCTTCGCTCGCGGGCAGGTGCTCTGGATCTACAACGTCGTGACCGGCCGCGGCACGCTGGGGTGCACGGTGAGCGTGGATGCGTTCCTGGCCACGGTCCAGCAGCCGTACGACGTGTCGGCGGCGCGCCTCGACGAGATCGACGTCGTACTCAGGAGCTCACCGGTGCGCTATCGGATCCGGACGCTCGCGAGCAGGTACGTCGATCGCGTCGAGACCCTGGTCGGCGACCAGATCGTCCGGGTCGCGCACTATGACCAGACGCTGAGCAACGTGGAGCACTTCCACGACAACCGGCTGGCACGGCGGGTCTTCTACACCCTCGACGGTCGCGTTGCCGCCGAGCAGCTCTACCGCGGCGGCCAGATCACTCGGACGCTGGTCACGCCGGCCTCGCCACTCTACGGCGGGTCGCTGCGGCGAGGCCGTTCTAGCTCGTTTCGCGGTGACGTCGTGCTCGAGGGCCGCTCGCAGTTCTTCCAGTTCGTCTTTCGGCACCTGCTCAGCCGACCCGACGACGTCGTGATCGTGGACCGGGCGCTGGACGTGGTCGACGGCATCTACCCGGTGATCGGGGATCGCCGGCTGTACTCGGTGGTGCATGCGGAGCACTTCGACCTCAGGCAGCTCCAGGACGGTGTGCTGCTGTGGAACAACCACTACGAGAACGTCTTCACCCGACCGGACCTGGTCGACGGACTCATCGTCTCGACGCGTCGGCAGAAGGAGGTGCTGGAAGGCCAGATGGCCGCGCGCGGCCCGGGCGGCCGGATCCCGGTGGTGTCCATCCCGGTCGGCCTGGTGAAGTCGCTCGAGGTCTCGCCGCGCTACGAGCCGCACGCCCTCGTCACGGCCAGCCGGCTGGCCGACGAGAAGCACATCGACCTTCTGATCCGCGCCGTCGCGGTGGCTCGCCAGACGTTGCCCGATCTCCGCCTCGACATCTACGGCGAGGGGAAGCGCGATCGCCTGCTCGCCGTGATCGAGGAGACCGGGACGCAGGACTGTGTGCGCCTGATGGGGCATCGGGAGCTGGACGGCGTACTGGGCGCGTATGGACTCTACGTGTCGGCCTCCACCTCCGAGGGCTTCGGCCTGTCCCTGCTCGAGGCGATTGCGGCGGGCCTGCCGATCGTCGGGTTCGACGTCGACTACGGGAACCGCGAGATGGTCGAGCCCGGCGTCAACGGCCGGCTGGTGCCGTGCACCTTCGGGGACGGGGACATCGACGCGATGGCGGCGGCGTTCGTCGAGGTGCTGACGTCCGGTTCCCTCGATGACATGCGGAAACAGAGCCTGCGCAAGGCCGAGGCGTACGACGCCGCCCACGTCCGACGATGCTGGGAGCGCCTGCTGCGCGAGGAGGGCCGGTGCTAGCGATCTTCAACGACTACGACGACGCGACGCGGGAGCTGATCCAGTCGCTGACCGCCGCCGACATCGCGTTCACGCCGGTCGTCGTCCGCTACCACGGCGAGTTGACCGAGGAGGCGCTGTGTCCCTTCACGACCTACACCGGCCTCGACCGTACCGGCGATCCGCTCTTCTTCGACGAGGTTCCGGTGCCGGCCTGGTGCGAGATCCGCCAGGGGAGCGAGCCCTACGGCGAGATCCTCCGCGACGGCTGCACGATCGGAAGGATCCACTACGAGCCGAACTCGTTCCGCCAGGTGGAGAGCGTCGACTGGCTCCTGGCGGACCGGAGTCTGGGCCATACCGACCACTACGACCGGTACGGCAACCGGTACGCCACCACCCACTATGCCAACGCAGTCGCGTACCAGACGGTCTACCGCGGTCCCGGGCCGTGGGAGATCGAGGTCAACCACGTCTCCCGGACGGTGACGATGAGCTCGAGGGACCGGTTGCTGACCTTCCCAACCCTGACGGACTTCGTCTCGCACTTCCTCGACGACCAGCGGCTCGCCGACGATCGGGTGCTGATCAACTCGCTGTCCTATCCGTTGTTCGTGATGCGCAAGCGCGCCGCAGAGCCGAACACGACGCTGTTCTGGCAGGAGCCGATCCCGGCCGACGTGCCGGGCAACATGCGGACCGAGCTGGAGCGGCCGAAGGCACTGCGGCGGATCCTCTTCTGTGACGAGAGGCTGCGGCAGAAGGTCGCATCGATCTATCCGGAAACGCCCACTGATCTTGCCTATCTCTCGCATCTGGGCCAGTTCGCGGACAAGGACGGTTACGACCCGCGCCGCGCCTTCACGCTGACCAACAGCGACGAGATCCCCGGGCTGGTGGAGCTGCTGGAGGCATTCCCGGAGGTGACGTTCTCGGTCGCGGCCTTGACCCTGATGAGCGAGAAGCTGCACCGCCTGGGCCGGACGTATCCGAATCTGACGCTCATCCCCACGATCAACCGGACGCGGATCCGCGAGGAACTGGACCGAGCCTCGATCTACCTCGACATCAACGCAGGCGCGCATGTGCTGGACGTGGTCAAGGCGGCGTACTACCTCAACCTCGTCGTCCTCGCAGTCGCCCCGCAGGCGAAGGCTCCCGACCATTCCCGCACGCATGCCACGTTGGCGGAGCTGAAAGCGCACATGGCCGCCGTGATCGCCAGCCCGCAGGAGCGGGCGAGGGCGCTGGATGAGCTGCATCGGCAGCGCGGCCCGTTGTCGACCGCGGCCGACTACCGGCGACTCCTCGCCTAGGCGGGTCGTCCGAGCCCCGACACGGCCGTCCGGGCAAGATGGCGGGGTGACGGTAGCGGCAGCGGCGGCGGGTAGGTTCTCGATGGGCGACCGCACGGTCAACCGGCTCGGGTTCGGGGCGATGCGGTTGACCGGGACCGGCGGGATGGGTCGGGGCGAGGATCGCGACCCGCGGCGGTCCGTGGAGGTCGTGCGCCGGGCCGCCGAGCTGGGGATCGACCACATCGACACGGCGGCGTTCTATTTCTCGGCCTCCGCGCGGGCCAACGACATCATCCGTGAGGCCCTCGCCCCCTATCCGGACGACCTGACGATCGTGACCAAGATCGGCCCCGGCCGCGATCTGACCACCGGCGAGTGGGGGCCCTGGCTGCGGCCGGGGCAGTTTCGCCACCACGTCGAGCACAACCTGGAGACGCTGGGGCTGGACCGGCTGCCGGTGGTGAACTACCGGAGCAACGGCGAGGACGACGTCACCACCGCCGTAGCCGCACTCGACGATCTGCGCGCCGAGGGCCTCATCGGTCATGTCGGGCTCTCCAACGTCGACGCAGCGACACTGGGTCGAGCCTGCCAGGTCACCGAGATCGTCTGTGTGCAGAACCGACACGCCGCCGGCTATGAGCGTTCGGACGCCGACGAGGTGCTGGCCGAGTGCGGTCGGCGCGGCATCGCGTTCGTGCCGTTCTTCACCATCGCCGGCCGCGGTCGCGAGGACGGCGCACAGGAGCAGTACGACGTGCTCCGCGAGATCGCCGACGCCCATGGCATCACCCCGGCCCAGGTCCGAATCGCGTGGAACCTGTCGCTCGGTCCGCATGTCCTGGCGATCCCGGGGACCGGCGACCTGCGGCATCTCGAGGAGAACGTCGCCGCCGCGTCGGTGCAACTCACCCGTGCCGAGGTGGCCGCGATCAACAGCCTCGGCTGACTCGGCACGGCCACGCCCGCACGGGCCAGCCGCTCTACCGCTCGTCGCCGAACCAGCGGCCCAGCGCCAGACGGAGGGTCGAGGCGGCGCGGTCGACGGGTTCGTCGGCGCTGGCGGCCCACGCGATGTGGGCGTCGGGACGGATCAGCAGCACGTCGGCGGGGCGGTCGGCGCGGGGCGCGGTGCGGACGTCCAGGCGGTCGCGCCAACCCTCCGCGACGGCCCGCAGGTCCGCCCGATCGGCGAGGTCGAGCAGGACCGGACGCGCGCGCTCCAGGAGCGACGCGGCGCCGGTCGAGGATCCGGCGGGGTGGAGAGTGCTCGGCGCGAAGGTGCCGACCACCGGGCTACGGCCTCCGTCCGGCATCGGGTAGCGGAGGTCGGCACCGCCGACCAGGGCCGCCATCCGGTGCTGGGGCTGCCGGTCCCGCAGCAGCTCCGAGAACAGCTCACGCAACGCCTCCGCGGCGGCGTCCTGGCCGCGTCGCAGTGCCACCTGGGCCTGGGTCTGCAGCATGGCCCGGGCCCCGGCGTGGTGCCGCTCCGCGTGGTAGGTGTCGAGCAGGGCAGCCGGCGCCCAGCCGTGCACCGCCCCGGCGAGCTTCCAGGCCAGGTTCACCGCATCCAGCATGCCCATGTTGATCCCGATGCCGGTGGCGGGGAACTGGTGCGCCGCGTCGCCGGCGAGGAAGATCCGCCCCGCCCGGTAGCGGTCCGCCTGCCGTGCCTGCATGGTGTACCGCGAGAGCCGCGACACCTCGCCCAGCGGTAGGTCGTGGCCGAGCAGCCGGCGGATGCTGTCCTGGAGCTCGGCCGTGGTCATCGGCGCCTGGTCGACGTCGTCGGCGCTCTCCTCGGTGGTCTGGACGAGCAGCGCCCCCGACCGGAGCCGGCCGAGCGCGAAGACACCGCGCTCGGTCCGGGTGAACCCGGCCCGGACCCGACCCACGCCGGGGACGTCGAGGTCGCCGCTGTCGAGGACTGTCACCGACTCGTGGACGCCGGCCTCGGCGAGCCGGTTGACCTCGGGGTAGGTCACGCCCACGAAGGCGATCCCGGCCGCCTCCCGGACCGTGCTGCGGGTGCCGTCGCAGCCCACCAGGTAGCGGGCAGTGGCCCGGTACCGCCCGTGGGGTCCGTCCACCGACGCCGTCACGGACTCCTCGTCCTGGTGCACCGCAGTGACGGTGTGTCCGCGCTCGATCCGCGCGCCGAGCTCTCCGGCCCACGCGTCGAGCACGCGCTCGAGCCGTGGCTGGGCCAACCCGAGCACCTCGAGCGGGTGGTCGGGATGGCCGCTCAGGTCCAGCTGTACGCCGCCGAACGGGATCGCCGGCGCCGGGTGACTGGGACCGGTGGCCGCCGCCTCGAAGCGTTCCAGGAGGCCACGGTGACGCAGGACCTCCAGGATCTGCCCCGAGAAGCCGTTGGCCTTGGGGATCCCTCCCGGCTCGAGCTGTCGCTCCAGGACCAGGGTCCGGACGCCGGCCAGCCGCAGCTCGGCGGCGAGCATCAGGCCGGTGGGGCCAGCGCCCGTGATGATGACGTCGGTGTCGGTCATGTGGTTGCTCCTCCGATCGGCCCAGGAAGGGTCGATCCAAGTGACCCGGAGCGTCAACTCGATTCGTCCCGCCGCCCGTGCCCGGGACGCGTTGGGGCCGACCGCCGCCGGAAGGCCGGTGGACGTCCCACCTCGGGGCCGCGATACTGCTGTCACCGCGCGCTGCGACGACGGAGGGCGATCCATGCGAGTCATCCGGGTGACGGCCGACCTCGAGGTCGCCGACCTCGAGGAGGCGGCAACCTTCTTCACCGACTTCCTCGGTCTCGATCCGCAGCCCATGGGCCTGGACTGGGTCACGCGCGTCGTCGTACCCGGCTCGGGGGAGCACGTCCAGGTGCTCTCGAAGGATGCGACCGGGCCGGTGAACCCCGTCCTTACGGTCAAGGTCGACGACGTCGACGAGGCCTACGCATCGGCACAGCGCCGCGGCTACGAGATCGTCCACCCCCTCACCACCGAGCCGTGGGGCATCCGTCGCTTCTTCGTTCGCGTCCCGGGTGGGAGCGTGCTGAACATCGCCCAGCATCACGATCCGGCCGAGTAGGGGTCTCGTAGGGGCCGAGCCGAGTAAGGGTCGAGGAGGGATCGGCTCAGCCCAGCAGCGCGGTGGCCAGCGCGGTGGCCAGGAAGGCGGTGCCGAGGCCGGCGACGACGCTGACCGCGGCGTTGGCGAAGGCGAAGTAGCGCGATCCGGTCTCGGCCAGGCGCAGCGTCTCGAAGGAGAACGTCGAGTAGGTGCTGAGCGCGCCGCACAGGCCGGTGCCGACCAGGTGCTGGAGCGGCTGCGGCACGGTGGTCGCGGTCGCGGCGCCGGTGAGGAAGCCGAGTATCGCACAGGCGGTGACGTTGACGGCGAACGTGCCCCAGGGGAACACCGTGTCGTGCCGCGACTGCACCGCCCGGTCGATCGTGTAGCGCAGCGGTGCGCCGATCGCGGCACCGAGGAGGACCATGGCCCAGTTCACCGGCGCCTCCCCGGGAGCGCCACCAGCCGGGTCAGCGACGCCGTCAGCCACACCGCGGCGACCGCGGCGAGCAGGGTCAGGGAGAGGTAGAGCAGCGCCGTCCCCGAGGTCTGCGGCTCGAGCAGGTGCTGGGTGTCGACGGTGTAGGTCGAGAAGGTGGTGAAGCCGCCGAGAACGCCGGTCCCCAGGAGCGGGCGCACGAGCGGATGGGCCGCGAAGCGCTCGGTCACGAGCACCATCAGGATGCCCATCAGGCCGCACCCCACGACGTTGATCCAGAACGTCGTCCATGGGAAGTGGCCCGCCGCGGTCGGCCAGATCAACCCCGCCCCGTAACGGGCCGCGGCGCCGCCGATCCCGCCGAGCGAGATGGCCGCCAGGATCTCGGCCTGCTCGCGCCGTGGCGAGCGCCCGGCCCGGGCGGGCGTGTCGGCGGTGTCGGGGTCCGGCGGCTCCGCTTCCCAGCCCGTCACCGCGCGCCCGCCGGTCCGCTCGTCCATCCGCTCACCCGTCCGCTCATCGGCGCTCATCGGCGCTCATCGG
>Ga0164242_10004958_pt1 | contig 14856 bp, 12 predicted proteins | sample OricomgcompostMG_FD_108783 | JGI IMG/M metagenome (GOLD analysis project Ga0164242, IMG submission 108783) | Miracle-Growth compost microbial communities from Emeryville, California, USA - Original compost - Miracle growth compost (MG) ... | reverse complement strand
TGATCTCGATGTAGTAGCCGAAGACCTTGTTGAAGCCGACCTTCAAGGTGTTGATGCCGGTGCGGCGGACCTGCTCGGCCTGATAGCGGGCGATCCACGTCTTCCCCCCCTTGGCGGTTTCCCGGAGTTCGTCGAGAACCGGGTGGTAGCCTTCGCGAATCAAGCCCCCTTCCTTCAAGGTCAACGGCGGGTCATCGACCAGCGCGCTCGCGATCGACGAGCGGACTTCGGGGCAAAGCTCCAGCGCGGCTTCCAGCGCGTTGAGCTTCGCCGACGACCGCGCGGTGATGCGGGCCTTGACCTGCGGAAGCACGGCGAGCGTCTTCGCCAGGGCGACCAGATCACGCGGGCCGGCGCGACCGGTGCCGACCCGCGCGGCGAGGCGCTCAAGATCATACGCCTTGCCGAGAATCGCCCGCAAATCGGCGCGAAGGCTTGATTCGGCGAGCAGCTCGGCGACGGCGGAGAGCCGGGCCTCAATGGCGTCAAGTCCGGTCAGCGGCGAGGTCAGCCAGTCGGCCAGCAAGCGCGCGCCCATCGGCGTGACGGTGCGGTCAATGACCTGGAGCAGCGACCCTTCGCGTTTGCCGTCGCGCAGCGTGCGGGTCAGTTCCAGACTGCGGCGGGTCATCTCGTCAAGGGCGAGCGTCTCGTCGCGGTGATAGGGGGTCAGCCGCGTCAGGTGGCCGAGGTGGGTCTTCTGGGTCTCTCGCAGATACGCGATCAACGCCCCGGCGGCGGCGACTTCCAGCGCGTCGTCGTCGACGCCGAATCCGCTCAAGGTCGTGGTCCGAAAATGCGAGGTCAGGACCTCCAGCGCCTGAGCGTGCTGAAAGTCCCACGACGGACGAGTGGTGATCGTCCAGCTTCCGAGTCCGCGCAGGGAGCGCAGCCACGGCGAATCCAGGGCCGTTTCGGCGACGAGCAGTTCCGATGGGGCGATGCGGGCGACCTCGTCGGTGAACTCCTTGCGCTGGACCTCCGTCAGAGAGAAGCGGCCGGTGGACAGATCGACCCACGCCAGGCCGAGCTTTCCGCGGACCTCGGCGGCGGCGGCAAGGTAGTTGGCGGCTTTCGGGTCGAGAAAGGCGTCGTCGGTGAGGGTGCCGGGGGTGACGACGCGGACGATGTCGCGGCGGACGAGGCCCTTGGCGAGCTTCGGGTCTTCGACCTGCTCGCAGACCGCCGCGCGTTGGCCGGAGGCGACAATGCGGGCCAGGTAGTTGTCGAGTTGATGGTAGGGGAAGCCGGCCATCGGCAAGGGGTCGTCCCCCTTGTCGCGGCTGGTCAGGGTCAGGCCGAGCAGCGCCGCGGCCCGTTCGGCGTCGTCGCCGAACATCTCGTAAAAATCCCCCATGCGGAACAGCAACAGCGCGTCCGGGTCGCGGGCCTTCAGCTCGCGATACTGCTGCATCATCGGGGTCAGATTCGAGTCGGGCATGAAGGGCGGACGTACCAAGAGGGGGCAAGGACCACAATCGCCGTGGTCGGCGAAGTTTCTCAACTCCCGCCGACAAGGCCGCCGGTTGCCCCCCGGAGCGACTTCGGGAACCAAACGGGGAATCGCGGGCGGTTCAGAACTTATCCAGCGCGGTCTGTTCCTCGTCGTAAATCTCGAAGACCTGATCCAGCCGGGTGATCTTGAAGACTTCCTTCAAGTCCGGGTGGATGCAGCAGAGTTTCAGCTTGCCCTTGACCGCGCCGACCTTTTTCTTGAGGTTGATGAGCTTGCCGAGCGCCGCCGAGGAGAGGTACTGAACATTGCCGAAGTTCAGCAAGAGTTGCTTGTGCCCTTCTTGCTCGACCAGGCTGTAAAGCTGGTCGCCGACTTCCTGAATATTCTCCTCGGTGACGATTTTGGTGTCCACGAAACTGACGACCGTCACCCCATCGACCGATTCGAGGCGAAGATGGCGACGCGAAGGCTGAGACATCGGACACGCTCCTCTGGGAGATCGAAACCGTGTGGCTCTCGATGGGTTGGCCGACTGAGGCCGTTTTGCCCGCCATGCGACCGCACGGGACGCTAACAGCCTAAACCATCTTGCCGCCGAATCAAGTCACTACTGCGCCGAGACGTCGTTACTTCCCCTTCAATACCTGAATTTCCGATTCCACCGCCTTCAATTCCTCGCGCATCCTCGCCAAGAGCGCCGGGTCATCGTTCTGCTTGACCTCCCCGGCGATCTGTTGGCGCAGTTTCGCGAGCTTTTGGTTCAGCACGTCGAGCCGTTTCTGGGTCTTGCTGGCCATCGGTCTCGCACCCCTTTTGTGAATGCCAGGATTCCATCAGGTTGAGGAAGCCAAGTCCCATGATCCGCGGACGCCCAACTTCCCCAACACATCCATCCCTCTACATCGGCAATTCGCGCCCGGGAGATCGAACGGGGGCGCGGAAACGTGGCGCAAGTCGCGGGCGGACCTCAGTGTTGCGCCACCTGGTCGAGCGCGCCCGGCCGGTCGTGAATCCCCAGCCGGTCAATGATCGTCGAGCTGGCTTCGTTCAATCCGATCAGTTCCACAATGATCCCATACCTGCGAAACTTCAAGACGACCTTGTCGAGCGCTCCGACGGCCGAGAGATCCCAGAAATGGGCGTGCGTGAAGTCGATCTCGACGCGGTCGAGAGACTCCCGGAAATCAAACGCCTTGGCGAACGCTTCAGCGGAGACGAAGAAGATCTGCCCCGTCACCCGGTAAACCCGGCCTCGACCGTCCGCGTCCAGTTCCGAGTTCACCTGGAAGAGCCGTTCCACCTTCATCGCGAAGAAAACCGTGCTGAGCAGCACCCCGGCCAGCACCCCCTTGGCCAGGTCGTGCGTGGCGACCACCACGACGACCGTCGTGAGCATCACGAAACTCGACGTCTTGGGATGGACCACGAGCGACTTCAGCGACGCCCAGTTGAAGGTGCTGATTGACACCATGATCATCACCGCGACCAGCGCCGCCATCGGAATCCGTCGGACCCAATCGCTGAGGACCAGGATCAGAAACAGCAGAAACATGCCGGCAAAGAGCGTCGAAAGCCGCCCCCGGCCGCCCGATTTGACGTTGATGACCGACTGGCCGATCATCGCGCATCCCGCCATTCCACCGAAGAGGCCGGCGACGATGTTTCCGAACCCTTGACCGGCGCATTCCCGATTCTTGTCGCTCGGCGTGTCGGTCATGTCATCGACGATCGTCGCCGTCATCATCGACTCCAGCAGGCCGACGACGGCGAGAGTCGCGGAATAGGGCAAAATAATCCGCAAGGTTTCCCACGTCAGCGGAATCTTGGGAAGCAAGAACGCCGGCAATTCCGACGGCAATTGCCCCATGTCGCCAACCGTGCGGAGCTTCAGTCCGGCGATCATCGAGACCGCCGTCAGGGTGATGATGCAGATCAACGGAGACGGGACCGCGCGGGTCAAGCGGGGGAAGAGATAGATGATCGCAAGTCCCGCACCCACCATCACATAAGTCGTCCATCCCACCAGTTCGGGCATCTGTGCCAGGAAGATCAGGATCGCCAGCGCATTGACGAACCCCGTGACCACCGACCGCGAGACGAAGCGAATCAGCGAACCAAGCCTCAGCACCCCCGCGAGCGCCTGGAGGACCCCCGTCAGGATGGTGGCGGCGAACAGGTACTGAAGTCCGTGGTCTTTCACCAGGCTGACCATGACGAGCGCCATCGCGCCGGTCGCCGCCGAGATCATCGCGGGACGCCCACCGAAAAACGCCGCGACCACGGCGATGCAGAACGACGCATACAGGCCGACCTTCGGATCAACCCCGGCGATGATCGAGAACGCGATCGCCTCGGGAATCAAGGCCAAGGCGACCACCGTGCCCGAGAGCAGATCGCGGGGAACATTTGAAAACCACTCTGCCTTGATTCGCGCGGGGAGCATGCAAGTCCTTCGTAAAGGAGGAATATCGGGCGCTCGCCCTGGGAGCGTCCGAGGGAGCTTCAATGAAGCCGAAGTGTTTGGTCAGGCGGACGGCGACGCCGATTCGCAAGCGGCTTCGTCGTGAGAAGACGGATATCGCTCTTGAGGCTGTTGCGGAGAGGTTTCTCCACAAACCGCCGGCCTTTGCCGCGCAGCCCGATGTGTCGCCGGTTGGTTCGAGATACGACCGTAAGCGTGAGAAGCCTACATGGGGAACCCTGCGAGGTGGTTTCGGTAGGGAGGGAGTGCGAGGAAGGAGACACGAAACATTGAGAGTGGAATTCTAGGGGAGTCGCCCCGAGTCCGCAATTCCAATTCGCCCGCGATTCTGGCGGAGCGGACATCGACGCGATTGACAGCCCGACGAGGCGGGCGCTAGACTGCGACGATCGTCGGGCCAGGGAATGCGCCGGACAACCGATCAATGGAGCTTTGAAGTTATGATGCGATTCTCCATGAGCTGCTTGCTGGCGATGTCGCTTCTCACAGGGACCGTCGCGCAGGCCGCCGACGCGCCTCCGGCGAAGCCGGTCATCGTTGACCTCACCGTCAAAGGCTCGCTCAGCGAGGCCCCGTCGGCGATCGGACTGGACGGGGTGCCGGCGACGGAGAACCTCAAGGCGCTGCTCGATCGGATCACGAAGGCCAAGGCCGACGCGAACGTCAAGGGGCTGCTGCTTCGCTTGCGAACAGTCACGGCCGGGCGGGGGAAGATTCATGAGCTGCACAGCGCGATCCGCGATTTCCGGGCGTCGGGGAAGCCGGTGTACGCCTTTTTGGAGATGGCGGAGACGGGCGATTACCTCTCGGATTTGACGCGGGAATAAGGGCCGTGAGCCAGTCCCCGTTTTCCTCGCTTGTATGCAACCCAAATGTGAACCGCCCTAACACAGCCTCCCTGCACAGGACAGACGCATGCATCCTCTTCCAGCGGAGATTCTTGAAGTCCTCACCCGCTACAACACCCCGACGATCGCCAACGCGATCGAGGTCTTCGACGTTCGGGGCCGCGAGGTCGGCTTCCTGCCGCACAAGGTCCGGAGCCTGTTCAGCGACTTCAAGCCGATGGTCGGCTACGCCGTGACCTCGCAAACCAAGGCGGCCCCCCACGACGGGTCGGAGCCGGATCTCACGCCGGAATACCTCCGCTACGTCGCCTCGCAGCCTGGTCCGAAGGTCGCCGTCGGGCAAGATCTGGACGATCCGCCGGGTCTGGGCGCGCAGTTCGGAGAGGTCAACGCGACGATCCACAAGAAGCTCGGCTGCGTCGGCCATGTCACCGACGGTTGCCCACGCGACCTGGACGAAGTCCACGCGCTTGGGTTTCAGCTCTTCGGGTTGAACCCCTGCGTCAGCCACGCCTACGTCCGCATCGTCGATTTCGGCAAGCCCGTGCGTCTGGCCGGCGTCGAGGTCCGGCCCGGCGACCTGATCCACGCCGACAAGCACGGTGTCTGCATCATCCCCCTGGATGTCGCCGACCGCGTCGCCGACGCCTGCCGCGCCGTCGAGGAGATGGAGCGCCCGCTCTTGGAACACTGCCGGTCGGACACGTTTGACCTGGAGGAGTACATCCGGTTGCGAACCGAGGCCCGCGTGAAGATCGGCGAATGAGGGCCGCCTCAAGCCCGGCGGAGGAAAAAGGGGACTGGCTCACGGCCCCTCCACCGATTCCCAAGCTCAGGAAAACGCCGCGCGGGCCGGGTGCCTGTCCCCGTTTTCCGGGCGTCACGCAAACGAAAGCCCCTCTGGTTAAACCCGGCGGTCGGGGAGTAAAATCGGCTCGAATCGCTGGTGCTGGAGGAAGGCTTCGTCGGGACGGATCTCGTCGAGACGCTTCCCCTCGGCGTGCCATTGCCCGCGATAATGTTCAAAGACCACCGTCGCCAGGCGGGAACGGTGGCCGGAATCCTGGGCGTCCAGGCGATCGGCGTCGAAGTGGACCCAGACAAGCGCCAGGAAGCGCCGGGTTTGCCGATCGCGCGCCCAGACGACTTCATCGTGCCAGTGCGCGTCCTCCCAGCGAAGCCGTTCGTTCGGATCGCTTTTGGCCAGGAGGTTGAGAAATCGGGCTTCCATCGACTCGCGACGCAGGCGAAACTGCTCGCGCGCCTGATCGGCCTGCATCACGTCGAAGATCTGCCGCAACGACAGACGGAGAATCAGCCAGGTGGCCGCCAGAGACGCAGGAAGCACCAGTCCGATGATGATCCACCGCATGGTCGAGTCCTTCCCGGCGGCACAAGAAGTCCTTACTGATCGATATTCTATGAGAACGCCCGGCCGATCGGCAAGTCACCGCGCCACCGCGACCGCGGATTTGCCGGACGGAACGAGCCAGAGGACGGAGAGACCGCGATGATTCCCCGATTTGGCGCCCACATGTCCACCGCCGGCGGACATCACAACGCGGTTCTCGCCGCAGGTGAAATCGGTTTTGCGACGCTGCAACTCTTCACCAAAAACAATAACCAGTGGAATGCGAAGCCCCTGACCGACGCGCAAATCCAGACCTTTTCCGAAAGTTTGTCGCAAACGGGTTTGGCGACTCCGGTTGCGCACAATTCCTACCTCATCAATCTCGCCAGCCCCGACGACGCGCTCTGGAATCGGTCGATCGACGCCATGATTATCGAACTGGAACGGGCCGAGGCGCTGGGAATCGGCGACGTCGTCGCCCACCCCGGAGCGCATGTCGGCAGCGGCGAGGAGGCCGGGCTGGCGCGCGTGGCTCGGGCATTGGACGAGGTGCATCGCCGGACAAAAGGGTTGCGCGTCCGGATCGACCTGGAGACCACCGCGGGGCAGGGGAGTTGCCTGGGGCACCGATTCGAGCATTTGCAAGTCATCCTTGATGCAGTTGCCGAGCCCGAGCGGTTGGGAATTTGCGTCGATACCTGCCATGTTTTCGCGGCGGGCTATTCCTTGGACGACGACGCAAGTTACAATGCCACCATCGAGGCGCTCGACCGGGCCGTCGGGCTGAGCCGGGTCCGGGTCTTGCACCTCAACGACAGCGTCAAAGCGCGGGGAAGCCGGGTGGATCGGCACGCGGGAATCGGCCTTGGCCGGATCGGTCTCGAACCGTTCCGGCGGGTCGTCACGGACCCGCGCTTCGCCGGCGTGCCGATGATTCTCGAAACCCCGAAAGGGGTCGCCGAGTCTGGTGAAGACCTCGACACCGTCAACTTGCGCGTTCTGCGCGGACTGCATGATGGAACGCTCCAAACAAACGACCAACCACGCGCCCCGGACCAAGTCCCCGAACCCGCCGCCCGACCGAAGCGGCGGAAGGCCCAAGACGGAAAACGGTGACAACGCTTGCGGGTCCACCGCCGACCCCGGCCTGTTCATCAACCGCGAGCTGAGCTGGCTCGACTTCAACGACCGCGTGCTCGAAGAGGCCGGCGACCGGTCCAATCCGTTGCTCGACCGCTTGCGGTTCCTGGCCATTTCCGCCTCGAACCTCGATGAATTCTTCGAGGTCCGCGTCGCCGGGTTGCAGGCGCAGCTCTTCGAGGACCTGGAGCCGCAGGACGCCCCGCCCGACGGAATGGGGCCGCTGGCGCAGCTTCAGGAAATCGGCCGACGGACGCATGACTTCGTGCGGCGGCAGTACGAGGTCTGGCACCAACAGATCCGCCCCGAGTTGGTCAAGCACGGTATTGTCGTCTGCGACCCCGACTCGCTGACCGATAAGCAGAACGCCTTTCTGGACGAGTACTTCGACTCGCAGGTCTATCCCGTCCTGACCCCTTTGGCGATCGACCCGGCGCACCCGTTTCCGCACCTGCACAACAAGAGCCTGAACATCATCCTACGGATCGAGACCCTCGGTTCCGAAACCCCTCGGCAACCTTACGCGGTGCTGCGCGTGCCCGCGGTCCTGAGCCGACTTGTGCCGTTGCCCGACGACGGCGACGGCCAGTACCGGTTCGTCCTGCTCGAAGACGTCATCGGACCCCGGCTCGATTCGCTCTTCGGCGGTTTCCGCGTCGCCGGCCGGGTGGCGTTCCGCGTCACGAGGAACAGCGACCTGACCATTCAGGAGTCGGAGGTCAAGGGGAGCCTCCTCTCGACCATCCAAGAAACGCTCCGTCAGCGCAAGTGGGGGGCGGCCGTCCGGCTCGAAATCGGCGAATCGGCCGACGAGGGCTTCGTCACCCAATTGCAGACCGCGCAGTCGCTGAACCTCGACGACCGCGACGTGTTCCGCGTCCCCGGGCCGATCGACCTGACGGCGCTGGTGGCGCTTTGCAAGCTCGACGGCTTCCGCGATCTGAAAGAGCCGCCGTTCGAGCCGCAACGCATCGCCCAATTCGCCAACCGCTCAAACGTCTTCACCGCGATCCGCGAGCAGGACATCCTGGTCCATCACCCTTACGAATCGTTCAGTTCGGTCGTTCAGTTCATCGAGCAGGCCGCCGAGGACAGTCAGGTTCTGGCCATCAAGCAGACCCTGTACCGCACCGCCGACGACAACCCCATCATCGCCGCCCTGGCCCGCGCCGCGGAGAACGGCAAGGAAGTCACCGCGCTGGTCGAAATCCAGGCGCGGCTCGATGAAGAGAACAACATCGTCAAGGCGCGGGCCTTGCAAAAGGCGGGGGTTCACGTCGTCTTCGGCATGGTCGGCCTGAAGACCCATTGCAAGGCCGCGCTGGTCGTGCGGCGTGAACATGACGGAATCCGCCGCTACGTCCACCTGGCCACCGGCAACTACAACCCGACGACCGCGAAAATCTACACCGATCTCGGCCTGTTCACCTGCAAGCCCGAATTCGGCGAGGACGCCAGCGCCCTGTTCAATCTGCTGACCGGATATTCCCAGGGACATACCTGGAAGCGTTTGATCACCGCCCCCAAGTTCCTGGCCGACCGGATCATCGCGTTGATCGACCGCGAGCGTCGCAATGCCGAAGAGGGCAAGCCCGCGCGGATCATCGCGAAGATGAACTCACTGGTGGACCCTTGCGCCATTGAGGCGCTCTACGCGGCATCACAGGCCGGCGTGCGGATCGACCTGATCGTGCGAGGCATCTGTTGCCTACGGCCGGGGATCAAGGGGATCTCCGAGAACATCCGGGTCATCAGCATCCTCGATAAATTCTTGGAGCACGCCCGAATCTCCTACTTCCAAAACAACGACGAGCCAGAGGTCTTCCTCTCCTCGGCCGACTGGATGCCGCGCAACTTTCGCCGTCGGGTCGAAATCATGTTCCCGATCGAAGACCCTCGGCTGCAAAACCGGATCGTCAACGGGATTCTGGGCGTGGCGTTGATGGACAACGTCAAAGCCCGCGAACTCGGTCCCGACGGCACGTACCACCGCGTCACACCCGCCGCGGACGAGCCGTTCATTCGCTCCCAGGTCGAGTTTCAGAACATGGCCAAGGAGCTCGCCGGCGACGACGTGATCCTCGGCACGTCCGGGGTTCCGGGACGTTAGCCGATGTCCGCCGCCCGAGCGGGCCTCCCCTCCCTAGAGCAATTTTCTTTTCACCGTGCCGGTGTGCCGGAAAAGGGGACTGGCTCCGGGTCTTCGAGGTGCCTGTCCCCTTTTCCGGCACCGCAAGTGGAAATCGCTCTAAACCCGCGCCCGAGCCAGCCCTTTGCGCGTCGAACCTTTCGGAAGACCTCAAGGCCAGCCCCTTTTGCGAAACGCTCTAATCGCGATCGCGGGAACCGGGAGACTGGCGGGAGATGGCCTGGGTGCGGAGTTGGTCGATTCCGTTGAGCACCCCGTCGGCGACGCGGCGGGCGAGATAGGCTTGAACCTCGTGATTCGGCTGCTGGCGAATCCAGGTCATCGCCGACGACGCCAGGCCGCGACGCCCTTGCGATTCCGCGACCGAACCGAGAGCGAACACCTTGCGCTGAGGATTGCTGAGAAGGACGACGGCCGTCCTCGCATCGTCGAACTGGCCGACGGCAATCAGGCTATCGATCAAAACTCCGGCAAGCACGCCACGGGTGTCGTCGACGGGGATGATCGTAATGGTCTGGGCGACCTCTTCATATACCTTGGTCGCTTCGGGGCTAAGCCCCCGGCGCGCCAGGCGTTCTGCGACGCGGGTGAGGGCATCGGTGCGGAATTCGGGGCCGGGAATCGTGCGGGCGATTTCCAAGGCCCTTGCCAGTTGGTCGGATTCGACGGCGCGGCTGACGACGTCCACCAGCGCCCGGTCGCGCCAAACGCCGTAGTCGGCTTTGTGGGCGGAACCGGTGGCGAGGACCAGGGCACGGTCGGAATAGGCCAGAAGCGGCTGAACGATGTCCTTCAGGTCGCCACGGTTGGCCCCCGCGTGTTCGGCCTCGATGGCGATTTCCTTGGATTGCGCGGCCTGGGCGGCGGCAACCTTGTAAAGCTGTTCGCTGCGAAAGTTCGTGTTGTCGATCGACAGCGCCATGCGGGCCGCGCGGACGAACGAGGCGTTCGCTGACTTCAGACCGACCTCGCGCTCCTCGAAGGTGCGGACATGGAGGTCCTTTTCCGCCGGAGAGATCCGCAACGACTCGTCGGCCGTCGCCTCGCGGGTCTGCTCCTGCGCCAGAGTCAGCGAGGTGGTGACGATCGCCAGCAGTCGCAGGTCGCGAACCAGGCCTGGTGGCAAGAGCAGGGCGGCGCTGCCGGCCTCGTTCAGCGCGATGACGGCGTCATCGAAGTGCCGGCCGAAAATCTTCATCCGCGCGACCCGTTCCAGCGCCAAGGATCGTTCCGCGGGATCGGTCACGGCCCGAGCGGCATCCAGGGCGCGGGCGTCGATCAGGTCGAGCTGTTCTTGCGTCAATTGCGGCACGCCGTCCAGGCCGATGAAGCCGGGATTTTCGATCGCGTCCAGCGGCACAAGGCCGGGATCGGTCGGGAGGTTCGGCTGCGACCGAGCGCCCGGCGAGGGGGTCAAGCCTTGCAGGCCTTGCAGTCGCAGCCGGTTGCGCAGCGTGCCGATGTCGAGTCTCTCGGGGGCACCGTAAGGCCCGCCCATCGGGTTGCCCATGCGACCGATGCCCGAACCCGCCGGACTGAGCGATCCGCCGGTGGTGAGACTGCCAAGCCCTCCCCCCGTCGAATTGACCCCCATGCCCGCGCCGGTGCCGGTGCCGGTCCCCTCGCCACTGCCCGAGGAGAGGCTCTGCGTGCCGGCGGAGGTTTGAGCCAACGACGGTCCCGCCGCGAAAAGGCCCAGGGAAAGCCCGAGTGCGACGCTGATCCGGCGAGAGGTCAATGGGGTCGTCATCGTAGCCGTCCTCGAAGGTCGCGACGGTCCTGAATCGACGGGCCGACGCGGCGCGCCCACGGCCATCCGAGCGGAGACGGCCACGGCAGGCGCACCTGTCTAGGATTCTTTCTCGCAAATGCACTGCCGTCAAGTCGCCGGACTCGGCTCCGAAACGGTTCGCCCGAACATCCGTCGCGGGTTGTCCAGCAAGACCAATCGCGCCAGATCCAAGGCGCGGTCGGCCGACCAGCCTTGCCGGCGCATCCCTTCCTCGGCCAGCGTCTCGGCCAGCAACCGGCGAAACATGAGGAATTTCGGCGCGATGAATTCCAGCTTATAGGCGTCGGAGTAATAACCGATCAACTTCGTCTTCGGCACTCCTTGCAGCCTGGCCCTCAGGTCGGCGGTGATGAACGCCGGCAGGTTCGAGTACCACCAGTGCCCCAGGGGGGCCACGTTCGGAAAGATCCACGAATACGCCACCAACTCCGCCCCGGCGTCGGGCGAGAGGGTGGAGACGGGGAAGGTCACGCCCGAGAAGTGATTGAACAGCTCTCGATATTCGTACAAACTCACCCGCCGGTCGAACAGGTCGCGTCCCCCGGCGACCCCCGCCGGATACACCCCGCGAATCGGCCCGATCATCAGGTCGAACGGCAGGTGATGCTCCGCGCACATTTCGGCGAGCATCCAGAAGACCGCGCGGCGGATCACCTCATGCTCGTCGGGCCGCAGCTCCATCCCGTTCAAGGCGCGCCGAATGGGCGTGACCGCCGTCTTGGGAATCGCCCGCCTCGGCGCGAAATCCGGCGGCAGGCTGATGGCGCACGCCCGAGCGCCACGCTCGACGAAATATTGGAAGATCGCGCCGAGGGCCAGCCGAAGCGACTGGTAATCCCCCACGTCGAGGTTCGTCGCCCGTTTCAGGCGTTCGACGGTGGACGGTTCGTGAAGTTTGAGCACCAGATCGTCGGTGCGCAGGCAAGGGACGTACTTGGTCCGGTCCCAGCCTTCGAGCGGGTCGTCGAATTCATTGGTGAGAAAGACGGCTTCGAGCTTCGTCTCGTTCCAGACGCGCTGATCCCAGTCCGGGCCGTCGTTCTCGTGGTCGGCCCGGTCGTAGAGGGCGTCGATGGTCGAGCGATCAATGGCGTCGCCTTCAAATCCGTGGAATCGCCGCGCGATGTCCAGCAACCACGAATGTTGCACGGTGTTGTCGATGCGGTCAAGATATCCGGCGAGGTTTCGGGCACGGTCGCGGGAGGCAAGGGTCGGAGCCACCTCGGCGGCGGGCATCCCCGCGGAGTGGGCCAGCTCGGTATAGTAGTGGTAGCCGAGAATTTCGTCGAAATTCCGCGCCGCCGGCCGATGCGGGTCGATGTGCGAATGGGGGTCGAAAATCGGCCACTGGCTGATCTCGCGGAACAGTTCGGCGGCTGCGGGATCGGTAGGTTCGGTCGTCATGAGACCTCGGGAGCTAGGCAATTCGGGGTTGCGTTGGTCGCGGGTTTCCCAGCAAGCTAGCGAGCCGAGACTCGCGTGACAAGAGACGGGACGAAAGGCGGGGCGATGAACGTGCTCGTGACCGGTGGTGGAACGATCGCGCCGATTGATGACGTCCGGCGGATTGTGAACCTCTCCACGGGCCGATTTTCGGCCATGTTGAGCGAGGCGTTCCTCCGCCACGGTTGCCGCGTCACCCATCTGTTCGCGCCCGGTGCCCAGCGGCCCTTCCGCCGGCAGGCCGGTTTCGACCTCGACGGGGAAGATCCGGCCGGCGAACTTCAACGGCTCGCCCGACTGCGCGACGAATGGCACGCGCTGAGGCGGCGATACACGGAGATTCCCCTCCAAAACGGGACTGTTCTCGATTACGCGAGGACGCTCGGCACGGCGTTGCGGACGAACCGGTTCGACCTGATCCTGCTGGCGATGGCCGTCTCGGATTACGAGCCGGAGCCTCGTCTCGGCAAGCTCGAATCGTCGGCCGAGACGCTCGAGATTTCTTGCCGCCGGACGCCGAAAGTCATTCTCGCCGTCCGCGGCCTCGCCCCCGACGCCTATCTCGCCGGCTTCAAGCTTCTGAGCGGATCGACCGATCAGGAATTGCTCAACGCCGCGCGTGAAGCCTGCCGCGTCAACCGCTCCGACGCCACGATCGCCAATGATCTGACTTCCTTGCGTGAAGGCCGTCACGAGGTCCGGCTCGTCCCTTCCCGCGGCCCCGCCGAATCCTTCGGTCCCGGCGACGACCTGGCCGATCGGCTCGCGGCGCGGCTGCTCGAACGGGCGCGTGCGGATCGGGGAATGCTCACATGACCGAAACCGAGCCACACGAGCAACCCGACGGGGCCGATCGCGCGTACTTCCCGGAACTCGACGGGCTGCGGTTCTTCGCCTTCCTGGCCGTGTTCATCTTCCACGACGGCATCCCGCAGTTCCGCCGCTGGGTGAACTCGGCGATGGAGGCCGCGCGAAGCGCCGTTCCCAGTCTCGCGGCCGGCCGGGACGTCGGGTTCGACATCCAGCAGAACGGCTGGACCGGCGTGCAGTTCTTCTTCATCCTCAGCGGCTTCCTCATCACCACGCTCCTGCTGCGCGAGGAGCGCCGTTACGGCCGAATCAGCCTGCGGTCGTTCTGGGTCCGGCGCGCCTTGCGCATCCAGCCGCTCTACTTCCTGACGCTCATCCTCACCTTCTTTCTCCTCCCCTGGCTCAACGGCGATGTCGGATTTCCGACGTATCATAAGTTCATCACGACACATCTCGCTCCATTCTTGATCTACCTCGGCAACTGGTCGATGGGCATCCTCGGGCCTGTGCCTTATGACAGCGTGAGCATCCTTTGGAGCGTCTGCGTCGAGGAGCAATTCTACGTCTTTCTGCCCATCGTGCTGGTGCTCACGCCGCGCCGGGCGCGCGTTCCGGCCGTGGTGCTGCTCATGGCCGCCGCGATCGCCGGGCGTTACTGGATGGCGAAATCGAATGTCAACGTCCTGCTCTTTCAATTCGCGACGACCACGCATCTCGACACCCTTTTCAGCGGCGTCTTGCTGGCGCTGCTCATGGATCGGTTTCCGCCGGGGCCGCGTGCCGCGTGGGTGGCGAAAATCTCGCGCCCGGGGCTGTTGATCGCGCTGGGGTTCGTCTTGTGTGGACCGGACCTTGCACGCAAGACCGTCGGACGCCAGACGTGGGACTACGTGATCTTGTGGCTGCTGGGGGCCGGGCTGATCGGCTCGCTGATCGTGCGGCCGGGGGTGTTGCGGTCGGCGCTTGGCTATTCTCGACTGGTCTGGCTTGGCAAAATCAGCTATGGGCTGTACATGTTCCACGAGATCGCCTTGTGGACCGCCCGCAAGGTGTTCGTCGCCGTGGGATGGATCCCCAACGGCGAGTTGCTGAAGACGATCCTCGGGTTCGCCCTGACGGTCGCGTTCGCGGCGGTTTCGTATTACGCCTACGAACGCCCGTTCCTGCGCCGGAAAGTGCGCTGGGAGCGTGTGAAATCGCGGCCGGTTTCGTGACTTTCCAGCACTTTGCTTTCGCGAAACCGGCGAACCGCGAACATCCATAGGTAGGAAGAAAGGCGGCTCTCTCCGGTGAAGTTCATCAGCACCGCCTTAATCGTGTTCCTGTTCGCCCTGATTCCGACGATCGCCGGGGCCGCTGAGGTCGAGCTGCGCGGCGGCGCTCGG
>Ga0164242_10004956_pt1 | contig 14860 bp, 15 predicted proteins | sample OricomgcompostMG_FD_108783 | JGI IMG/M metagenome (GOLD analysis project Ga0164242, IMG submission 108783) | Miracle-Growth compost microbial communities from Emeryville, California, USA - Original compost - Miracle growth compost (MG) ... | reverse complement strand
GAAGCCGCGAACCGGTTCTCGCGGCGGCGTCACCACCGGCGGAGAAGGCGTTGCCAGCCGCACCATGTCGACGCTCCATGCCATCTTCGAGCACGCAGTCCGGCTCGGAAAGATCGGCGGTAATCCGGCCAGAGGTGTTCGCAAGATCGCCAGCAAGCCGCGCAAGCGGCGACTCAGCCGGGCCGAGATCGAATATCTTGGCAGGGCGATGCTTGCGGCGAAGAAAGACGGCGAGCATCCCACCGGCCTTGCCGCCATCCGCTTCCTGCTTCTGACGGGCTTTCGCCGCATGGAAGGGCTCGGATTGGAGCGCGCCTGGTTGGACGAGGAAGAAGGCGCGATCCGCTTTCCCGACACCAAGAGCGGTGCGCAAATCCGCATTATCGGTCAGCCAGCAGTCGACTTGCTCTTGGCGCAGCCCAGGACAAAATCCCCATTCTTCTTTCCCGCGGATTGGGGAGACGGGCACTTCATCGGTGTAGTCCGTGTTTTCGATCGCATCTGCGCGCGCGTTGGCCTCGAAGATGTGACCCTGCACACGCTTCGGCATACCTTCGCCAGCGTCGCCGCCGATCTCGGCTTCTCGGAATTGACGATCGCCGCCCTCCTCGGCCATGCCGCGCATGGTGTGACGCAGCGCTACATCCATATCGACGAAGCGCTACAGCTCGCGGCTGATAAGGTGACTGACGAGATCACGTCCATTCTGGACCAATCCGGACGCGGGCGTCGATCCCGTCGCTCCGCTCGCGAAAACGATACCCATGTCTCCGCCACTTGAAAAATGTAGTCCCCAGAGCTATAGATTCCCAGACAGGCGCGCGTACCGTTCGGCATGACAGTGTTCGTCACGAAGGAGTTCGCCCGGTTTGCGCGGAGGTCCGGTCTCTCCACCGGTAGGTTGCTTCAAGCGGCGGCGGAGGTGATGGAGGGACGATGCGATGCTGATCTCGGCGGAGGTGTGTTCAAGCAGAGAGTCGCACGCGAAGGCGGTGGCAAATCCGGGGGCTTTCGCACGATTGTCTTGTTCAGAACCGGCGACCATGGCTTCTTCGTTCACGGCTTTGCCAAGAGTGACAAGGTGAATGTGTCAGCGAAAGAGTTGAAGGCGCTCAAGCAACTAGCTGGTGTGCTTCTCGGGCTTTCGGACGAGGATATTCAGACTGCGCAACGCGCCGGTGAACTGGTCGAGGTGGTGACAGATGACGAAGAACAGAAAAGTTGACAAGGGCATCCTTGCCTCCGTTCACAAGACGGCTGCCGGGCTCCACAAGGCCGGCTTGGTCGACAAGGCGACGATGCGCGAGTTCGATGCCATATGCCTTACGCCGGTCGAGCGTCTTAGCCCGGACGAGATTCGTGCACTGCGCGAGCGCGAGCAAGTCTCGCAGCCCGTTTTCGCCCACTACCTGAATGTGCGGAAGGATGCCGTCAGCAAATGGGAACGCGGCGAGAAGCGCCCGGACGGGCCATCGCTTAAGCTACTGAATTTGGTCAAGGCCAAGGGCCTGCAATCAATCGCTTGACCGCATCTTCTTTTCTTGGCGGTGAAGGTGACGTCTGCCCGCCAATCACTTGCTTGACGCCATATTGAAGTAAGTGCGCACGGCGGTGGCGCGTTCACACAGGGTCGCGCCGCAACTTCGCATGGCTGACCTTCCACAAAAAATAGATGTCGCTGGGGCGATTTCGATCGATTACTCCAACGGCAGCGCTTCCGACCGTTTGACTTGGCCGAGGGCGAAGCTGGTCTCGATAGAGGCGACGCCGTCTAGTCGGGTGGGCGCGTTCTCGCATCGGGCGGCGTCAGGATGCGTTCCTTGAAGCGCGCATCCTCATAGTAGCGGACCTTGGTCGCGCGGATCGGCGGCGCACCTGCCACCATGACGATTTCTTCGGCCGGCGGAAGCTGCATGATCTCGCCGGGCGTGAGCAGTGCTCGCGCCGTCTCCTGTCGTGACACCATGAGATGGCCAAGCCACGGTGAAAGCCTGTGCCCGGCATAGTTGGTGGAATCGCGCAACTCCGTTGCCGTTCCGAGCGAATCTGACACGCGCTTGGCGGTGCGTTCGTCATTGGTCGCGAAGGCGACGCGGACGTGGCAGTTGTCGAGGATGGAATTGTTAGGTCCGTAGGCGCGCTCGATCTGGTTGAGACTCTGCGCAATCAGGAAGCTCTTGATCCCATAGCCCGCCATGAAGGCGAGTGCGGATTCAAAGAAATCCAGCCGCCCGAGCGCCGGAAACTCATCCAGCATCAGCAAAAGGCGGTGATGCTTGCCGGAGGTTTTCAATTCCTCGGTTAGCCTGCGCCCGATCTGGTTGAGGATGAGCCGGATCAGTGGTTTCGTTCGATTTATGTCGGAAGGCGGGACAACCAGGTAGAGACTGACCGCCTCGCCGCTTCCGACCAGGTCGGCGATGCGCCAATCGCAGCGCGCCGTGACACGCGCCACGACGGGGTCACGGTAAAGACCGAGAAAGCTCATGGCGGTCGAGAGCACGCCGGAGCGTTCGTTCTCGGACTTGTTCAGCAGTTCGCGGGCCGATGATGCGATGACAGGATGAACACCGGCCTGACCTAAATGCGGCGTATCCATCATGGCCCGCAAGGTAGCCTCCACCGGTCGGCGCGGGTCGGACAGGAAGTTGGCGACGCCCGCCAATGTCTTGTCCTGCTCTGCATAAAGGACATGGAGGATCGCGCCGACCAGAAGCGAATGCGAGGTCTTTTCCCAATGGTTGCGCTTGTCCAGGCTCCCTTCTGGATCGACCAGAATATCGGCGATGTTTTGCACGTCGCGGACTTCCCACTCACCCCTTCGCACCTCCAGCAAGGGATTGTAGGCTGATGAGTGTGCGTTGGTCGGATCGAACAGCAACACGCGGCCATGCCTCGCGCGAAAGCCGGCCGTCAGCGTCCAGTTCTCGCCTTTGATGTCGTGAACGATGGCCGATCCAGGCCAAGTCAGAAGCGTCGGCACGACAAGGCCGACGCCTTTGCCGGAGCGTGTCGGCGCGAAGCACAGCACATGCTCGGGTCCGGCATGGCGAAGATAGTTCCGTTCAAACCGGCCGAGCACGACGCCATCGGGGCCGAGCAGCCCGGCAGCCCGGATTTCGCCGTTTTCGGCCCATCTTGCCGAGCCATAGGTCTCAACATTGCGGGCCTCTCGTGCACGCACGAGTGACATCAAAATGGCGGCGCCGACTGCGGCCAAGCCGCCGGAGGCTGCGATGACGCCGCCTTCGGCGAAGATCGCTGACGCATAGGCGTCGAATGAGAACCACCACCAGAAGAAGGCCGGCGGATAGTAGATCGGCCAGCCCGCCATTTCGAACCACGGATTGCCGAGTTGCGCCTGAAAGCCGAGCCGCCATGCTGTCCATTGCGTCGCCGCCCAGGTCATTATCAGAACAATGGCAAAGACCACGGCGATTTGCTCCCAAAGGATTCGGCCTCCGCGCATAAGGGCTCCTGTCGAAAAAGAGACGGAGCCAATCACAGAATAAGCGTTCTCCTCAGAGGCAACAAAAAAGATAGCGCCGGAGAACTGCCGGATACGATAGGCAGCGGACAGGACGGTCGCTGGGTGCAGCGCCCACTTGTGATACCGCAGCGTATATCCTGAAATAGCGTGCGGCCTCCCTCGGTGCTGATCGATCGACGAACTAAGACAACTTATAGCCCCAAGCCTCGCTGCCGGCCGAGTTGCCACGAGACCGAACCGGCCCGCACCACGCCCATGACCTCGCGGCCAAGCTGGCGCTCGATCACCGGCCGCCAAGGGACAAGGGTGAACTCGTGGCTCTTTTCCACGATGGCGAACTTGCCACTGGATAGCTGGGTGGTGTCGGTGAACTTGCCGGAAACGGTCTCGCCGTCCGCGGCAGCGCGAAACGTCAGGCTTTTGCTCGCGGCCATCTCGCTGCCGATGCGCTCGATCTCCCGCGTGCGCAGCGTAGCGAGGAGATTGCGCCGGTAGGCAATGCGCCCGTCCTGTTGCCGTGCTGCATCGCCATGGTCGATATGATACTCGCGCCGCCGCCCCATCGCGTCACGCACTTGCTGACCGAATCCGGTCGGCGCAAGATCGGAGGCGTCGGAAGACACCAGCCGTCGGTCGAGCCAGGTGGCGCCGTCCGCAACGATCTGGCTTTCCAGATCGAAGGTGGTGATGACGCGGACGTTGGCCTGCGCGCTGCGCCCGGCGTCAAACGCCAGGCAACGCTCCTCGAAATCCGGCGGTATGCGCCATTGGTCGGCGTCGATGCGCCCGGCGACCCCGGCTCGGCGCAACGCCTCCAGTCGCCGGATATGTGCATCAACATAGCCCTCATAGTCGCCGCCCGGAACGCGCCCCTCGAACTTCGCCTGCTCCAGATGGTGGCTCGGCCGGTAGATGCCGTCCCTTGCAATTGCGGCAATGGCGCGGTCGGATGGCCGGGCGTTCGCATCGGCCTGGCCGATCTCGATAATGCTGCCGATCGGGGCATCCTCCAATTGCCTCGGGTCGATGGTGGAGATGTGATGCGTCCGGCCGTCGATCCCGTCCACGACGACGGTGAGATTATCGCCCAGCTCATTGGCGAGATACTTGTCCAGTACACGGCCGGTGACACGCGCCGCGGATACCGTGTCATGGATGTCGAAGGTCAGCGGATCGCGCTCCAGTCCTTCGGCGGCGAGTGACTTTTGCATGGTGCGGATGATGTCGCTGCGTTCGCCAAGCTCGCGCAGGGTCGGCTCCAACCGCTCGTTCAATTCCCAGACGCCGGGCGCATGTTCGGTGGCGAGGTTCATGCGGCCCAGCTTGGCGAGCCGGCGCAAGCGAAGCGTGCGCTCGAACTGCCGCTTTGGCTCTCCCGGTTCGTGGCGCAGGTCGAGGAACCCCCCATCGGCTTCCCCTGCCATGGCGCGGTCGATACGGGTGAACCGCTCCTGATCTATCTCTGCCGTGAGCTTGCGGGTCTGCTCAATCTCGCTGACGGGGCCAAGCTCCAGCGTCGCCAAGGTGCTGGCACGCTCGCGAACACCATGGACGATATAGTCGCCATTGATGACCAGATCCTCCCCCAGCTCGTCCTTGCCCCGGACGATGACATGCACATGGGGATGGCCGGTGTTGTAGTGATTGACCGCGATCCAATCGAGCTTCGTGCCTAAGTCGCCTTCCATCTGGCTCATGAGGTCGCGGGTGTAAGCCGTGAGATCGGACAGCTCCGCGCCGTCTTCGGGCGAGACGATGAACCGGAACTGGTGGCGATCGTCGTTGCCACGTTCAAGGAAGGTGTCCGCATTGGCGCGATCCTCGGTAGCAGAATAGAGCTGTCCGCGTTCGCCGTCGCGCGAGGTGCCGTCGCGCTGGATATAGCGCAGATGGGATTGCGCCTTCCGGTTCTGGCCGGGACGCAGAATGTGACGCTGCTGGACCATGACGCGGCGCGCGCCGGATTGCCGGTGCTGCCATCCACCGCCGAGATTGCGGGAGCGGACGAAGGCCACGCCGCGTCCGCGCTTCACGCCCTTGCCGCTCGACAGGACCACATGGGGACCGGCCGGCGCTGCCGGCGTGAACGCCGCCGTTCCGAAACCGACACTGGGCGAGGTGCGGCGCTGCTGGCGCGCGATCTTCTTTGCCTGCGTCAGAAAGCTCTTGGTCTTGCCCGCGCGCGGCGCGTCCGAACGAATGCGGCCAGGCTTCGGCCGGAAGTGGTTTTCGTCATCGGTGCTCATGGTCGCGCCTGCGGCCGAAACCGGCAAAAATCGTACCATCGGCGGCCACGGTGCCGGTCGAAATCCAGTAACGCCAAGGCGTTGCGGGAAACAGCGGCACTCCACCCTCCAAAACTATGGTGCCGGAATCGGCCGCCTAACCAGTGTGCAGACAACAATAATTTCAAAAGCCGGCCCGACAGGGTGCCGGTTTCTTCAATCTTGCCCTCCGCCTTTTCTGCCGTTTCTGCCCTTCCAACCGGGAATGCCGCCAGGCGCAAACATGGCTGCCTGCACACCGGAAAGCGCGCTGTCGAACAAGGGAACGCCATCCTCATGGTGTTCCTCCGTCGCCCGCGCGCGCGACAACCATGCTGCCGGCTTGCGGCTCTGTATCGACGCGAACGCGCACCGGAACGGTCGCGCGCATATCGGCGGACGGCAGCGCGACGGCCGCGCCGCTGTCGTTCGGGCGCACGACGAACAGCGGCGCATCGCGCCAGTCGGTCGGCGGCGCAACTCGCCGGGCCGTCGCATCGATTGCGGCCTCGCCGCCGAGGACCGGCAGGAGCGCGGCGACATAGGCGCTCGTTTCCGCCGGCAACTCTTTGCCTGTTGTGCGGTATTCGTCATAGCGCGCGGGCCCGGCATTGTAGGCCGAAAGCATCGCCGCGACATTACCGTAGCGGTCCAACATCTCGCGCATGTAGGCCGCGCCCGCCAGAATGTTGTCGCGCGGCTGATACGGATCGCGGCCGAGACGGTAGCGATCGCGCAGGCCCGCCCATGTGTCGGGCATGACCTGCATCAGTCCGATCGCGCCGGCCTTAGAGAACGCGCGCACGTCGCCCGCGCTCTCGGAGCGCAGCACCGCGCGAATCCAGTGCTCGGGAATGCCGAAGCGCTGCGATGCTTCGGTAATGTGCGCGGCATAAGGATCGGCGGTGCCCTGGTGCTCGGCTGGCATGGATTGCGCGACCGACACGCCCGGTCCGGCGCAGAGCGCGAGCGCGCCGATGACGGCAACAACGGCATGACGCCGTGCTTGCCTATTTCCGCCAGGCCGCCAACCTGCGCGCGTGCTCGTGCAGGCCAAGGATCCGTGCGAGGCGCCAGCCGGCCGCCCTTTGTCTGCGCTGCGCGCGCCGGCCGTCCCTCGGTCGAGCGGGACGAAGGGATAAGACGGCGTTCCCGCGGACGAAGGGATGAGGCGTTTCAACGCGATGATGGCGCGGGACCGCATGGCCTCAATCCCGCTCGTCGCGCTGTTTCGGGCGGCTCCAGTGCAACGACCATGATGCCTTGTCGCTGCCGTTCTGGAACAGGTTGGCGCGGATCGGCTGCGGCAAACCTGGATCGTCGAGCAGCACGGAAAGATATTCGCCGGCCTTCTCACCGGTGCGTTTCCACGCCGCGCCCACTTCCGGACCATCACCATCGCCGCAATGGACGCGGTAATCGGGCGCGTTCTCGGTGTCGGATTCCTTGGCGGGAACGACGGTGAGTTCCTGCGTGATTGAGAGTGTATGAATGTTGCCGACGAAGTTCTTTTTCCCGGCGATGAATTGACCGATCTGTGGCATGGATAATCTCCTTCTGGTGCGGTGATGATGAAGCGGACGACACATGCTGCGGCGTCCGTCGCGCTCTCACCGCGTCGGCGCGCGCCATTCAAAGTGGCCGTCGCCTTCTTCGTCGGTCCATAACGGTACCGCACGGCCGATGATCTGGTCGGTGGAGATCAGCCCGAAATACCGGCCGTCCACGCTGTCGCGGACCTGCCAATTCATCAGGAAAATTTCGCCGGTATGGACGCGCTGGCATCCCTGCCAGATGGGAAGCTCGCGGCCAGCCCGGTCGCGCTCCAGCGCTGCGCCCCTAATCACGCCATCGACGGTGATGATTTGGCCGTTCCGGCAAACGGTCTGCCCGGCGACAGCCCGCACGCGCTTGAGAAGCGGCACGCCCTTGGGCAGATAGCCCCGCTCGGCGAGGAGGGTCGCAAGCGGTTCGGGCGGGTCCACGGCGACGAGATCAGTCACCTCGAACGGGCCGGCGAAGTCGATCGCATACGGAATGCTCGCCGCCCTGCCCTGCTTTGCTTGCAAACATATAGGGCTCTCGATGAGGTTGATGACGCCCGGGTCGATCTCAGGCGCCCAATAGATGGGCTGTTCGGCCGCCGACCGGTCAGGTCTGGCGGCGAAACTGCAAACCCCAGCGTTTGTGGAACTCACGCCTGGACTTGGTCGTGCGGGACGCAGTGTAATCACGCTGGTAGTCCCGGTTCCGGCGCAGGAACTCCCACGCAATCATATCGGCGGATGCGTCTTTTACGAACGCATATGCATTTGGGTCACGCCACTGCGATGAATCCGGTCTCATCCGCATCCGCTCTGTCTCCCTTTCAAAAGTTTGATAGGGCGGCGCGAACGACTACGGTATCCTTGGATTCCGTCATTGACGGCAGATTGTTGGAAGGCGGCGATCGTCTGACTGGCGGATCGGCCGACGTCGAAATCGTCTACTGGCGTGCGCTTTGCAGGGTTCTGAAAGTGTCCGTCCAGGTTCGATAGGTTTCCTCATCGCCCTGGCTCCAGGCATGGAACGCCCGCCAGGCGGCGATGGAGGATGCCGGCTGTTCGAAGAGCGATCCGATCGACCGATCACAACCGGGAAACGGGGCGACGTCGTCCCCTATCGTTTCGTCCGCGAGTTTTCGTAGGTCAGCCAATGCCGAGCGAATTTGGGGAAGCGGGAAATCGGAGAGATCGGTGTTATCCTCAGCTTCGCGAACGACGACTGCGAGTTTGGCGACCACACCCGCCATCGAGACGGCAGGTGTGTTCGCCATTTTTTCCAGCAGGATCGCTGCTTTCTCCACGTTGTCCAATTCCACCTGCCGGGCGGCAATGTAGCGGAGTTCGGCTGGTTTCTCGGCCTCATCTTCCAGCATTTCAGCCGAAATAGATGAGAACTCGCCATCTTTTATGAGTTCGGCTTCAGCTTCTTGCTGGAGAATACGACCGCACTTGCAGCGAAGGATTGCTTCCGCCCCAGCTCTCTCTGCTCGCCATAGCGAACGGCAGGTTGAGAGACTCGCACCCAAGCACCTGACCGACATGAGGGCGCATACCAGGCAGTTTGCGCGCCGCAGCGGCGGATAGCGAGGCCACCAGCAACTGCACCGAGGAACCAGTTCAGCTTGCTTCCGCCCCCATGACGTAGCGCTGCAGCGCCGGGCCGATGTTGTCGATGATTTCTTCGTGCGACAGCGCCACCACGGGCGGCAGTCGAAGGAGATATCGGCAGGTCGCCAGTCCCAGCAACTGACTGGCGACGAGCCCCGCGCGTCGACCGGCGTCGGCAGGGCTACCGAACGCCGCAACAACCGGTCTGACCTGGTTGGCGAATACGTCGCGAACCTTCTCGGCGGCGAATTCGTTCGACGCCGCCGAACGCAGCAGGATGACCATGCCGGTGGCGCTCGGCGCTCCTTCCCATGTCCGCAGAAAACGTCTGATGATTGCGTCCCCGATGGAACTGGGATCGGTCACCAATGTTGGCGGTAATTGCAGGTCGAACAATGCCGCCCTGGCGAACAATTCGTCCTTGCTGTTGAAATAGCGGATCACCAATGCCGGATCGATCGAGGCACGGGTTGCGATATCGCGGATCGATGCGCCGTCGTACCCATGCTCGGCGAACAGCTCTCTGGCGGCCTCAAGGATCGACGCTTTCGTACGGTCGGATTTGCTTAGCTTTTTCGGATGATTCGTATTCATGAAAACCCGTTTATCAACGGCTGTTGACAAATTCAAGCGCAGGTCTTAGAAAGTCAACGACCGTTGATAAAAGGAGAGAGAAAATGCTGCCTGATACTACCGAGGTCGTCATCATCGGCGCTGGTCCGACCGGACTCACGCTATCCATTGCCCTGCACCAGGCAGGGGTTGACCATATCTTGGTCGAACGCCTTGCCACTGGGCTAAACACCTCGCGCGCGGGAGTGATTCATGCCCAGACGCTTGCATCGCTGGAGCCGCTCGGCGTGGCTGGGCGTCTGGTTGAACTCGGCCTGAAGCTCGACGACTTCGCCATCCGCGACCGTGACCGCAACTTGCTCAAGCTTGGCTTCTCCAGGTTGCCTTCACCATATCCCTACGTGCTGATGATTCCGCAGAACCTGACTGAAGAAGTCCTCGCCGAACGCATCGCCAAGCTGGGAGGCGTTGTTCACCGGGGCGTAGAAGCCAAGGCTGTAACGCAGAATCCCGACGGTGCATGCGTCACCATCCTTGCCGATGGCCGCGAGAAGACAATCTCGGCGCGATATGTCGTGGGCGCCGACGGCATGCACAGCGTCGTTCGCCAGGCTGCCGGAATCGGCTTTGAAGGCGAGGCTTATGACGGCGTTTTCGTTCTTGCCGACGTGCACCTCGACTGGCCGTTAGGACCGACAGAAGTGTCGCTGCTGTTTTCACCGGCCGGCCTCGTCGTCGTGGCGCCGTTGCCTGACGGGTCATACCGGATTGTAGCAACCGTCGACGAGGCGCCTGAGAAACCAGGTATCGCTGACATCCAAGCGCTGCTCGACAGTCGTGGACCGGCCAGCAGACAGGCTCGGGTGCTCGACCTGGCCTGGAGCTCACGCTTCCGCGTTCATCACCGTATCGCCAAATCATATCGCAATGGGCGGCTGTTCGTGATGGGCGATGCCGCACATGTGCATAGCCCGGCCGGTGGCCAAGGCATGAACACGGGTCTGATCGATGCCGTGGTATTGGGAGAACTGCTCGGCGACGTCATCAATGGCATCCGCCCGGAGAGTGAACTTGAGCTCTATGAGTCTTTGCGTCGCCCGGCGGCGCAAGAAGTGATCCAGTTGGCAGGGCGACTGACCAACATGGCGCTGGTACGCGCGCCGCTGCTGCGCGTTCTGCGCAATACGGCGCTTCGTCTCATCAACAGAATCCCTGCAGTCAAGCGTGGGATCACCTTGAAGCTTTCAGGCCTCAGTCGGGCAGACATGGCAAGGCTGCCAGCACGATCGCAGCAGGAGGCGCGTAAACAGCCCGCAGGCAGTGACTTCAAACTCGTCGCGTGAATTCGAACGGATAAAAGGCTGCATGAAAGTCGGCGGATCGGACTGGCATCACGCAGGATGGATCTGAGTTCGCGTCGGTCCCAGCAACATGCATCCAGAGCAGCGTCTGGTTTGAGACAGCGGCTAAGGAGCCGCGAGTGCGAGATTTGAGGGCGCCTTGCTGACTGGCAAGCACCGGGTCGATTGCGGACTGTCAGCCTTGCGGGTTCAAATCTGAATAGGTGTCACTAACCAATCGACTGCGATGGGTCACTTTTGTCAGAAAGCAGCTGGGATGACCAAATCGCCGCACGAGCACAATTCCATCTTCTGCTGACACGCTGCGGATGCTAGCAAAAGCGATCCAGGAGGGGATCGTGGGCAAACGCACCATGACATCGAGGCTGATCGCGGCATGGGCGCTTGCGCTTGTGCTGATCGCGCAGTCCGTGGTCGGTGCCTATGCGCTCGGCGTGGCCGGCACGGGTCCGCAACTCGATTCCTTCGGCAATCCGCTCTGCGTCAATGGTCCAGACCATGACGGGTCTGGCGATTCGGACCATCCCGGTCATTCAAAGCTTCCGCCATGCTGCACGTTCGCCTGCAGCATGTTCTGGCCAGGCATTGCCGCCTCGGCCGATCTCGCGCGCATCGCCATCAGTGTTCCGATCAGCGATCCCATTGTCTATGCGCGCCTTAAAGCGATCGACTTGCCACAACCGGACTACCGGCAGGGCAACCCTCGCGCTCCCCCTGTGAACGGCTGATCGACCCGTCCGCCTCGGGCGGAGTACTTCTGTTCAAAACATTCACATTTGTCGGTTTCCGCGCCATCGCGACGGAACCGGCTTGGGAGCATGCAAGATGCAAAAATCACGCAGCGCCGTCGCGCGCGCGCTTTCCTATCCGCTTGACCGCATCCGTTCGTTGGAAGAACGGCTCGGCATCGTTGTCCTTACCGTGGCGATGCTCTTCGCCATGGCGCAGTCCGTGTGGGCGCACGAGTTCAAGGTCGGCGATCTCGAGATCGTCCATCCCTGGTCGCGCGCAACGCCGGAGGGCGCGGCCGTGGCCGCCGGCTATCTCACCATCAAGAACCACGGGAAGGAAGCCGACCGCCTGGTCTCGGCGACCGGCGAGATCGCGGCCATGACTCAGGTTCATGAGATGGCCGTCGACGACAAGGGCGTCATGACCATGAAGGAGCTTCCTCACGGGCTGGAAATTCCGGCCGGCGGCGAGGTTTCGCTGAAGCCCGGTTCCTATCATATCATGTTCATGAAGCTTAAGGCGCCGGCAAAGGAGGGGCAGCCCTTCAAAGGCACGCTCACTTTCGAAAAGGCCGGTTCCGTTGATGTCGACTACGCCGTCGAAGCCATGGGCGGCCAGTCGATGGGCAGTGGCTCCATGAAGATGGGGGGCGACCATGACGACCACGGAGGCTGAAGCGAACGGTCTCGGCCGGCGGATCGCAACCGCCGCGATCGTCGCCTGCCTGATCCTTGGCGTCGCCGGTATAGCCGCCATGCTGATGTGGCCGAAGACTGTCCGGACAGCGGTCAACTCCGTCTCTCCGATCGGCGGGCCGTTTACGCTGACCACGCAGACCGGCGCAAAGCTCTCGGACACCGACTTGAAGGGCAGGCCGTTCGCGGTTGTCTTCGGCTTCACGCGCTGCCCCGAAGTCTGCCCCACGACGCTGTGGGAGATGACGCAGGCTTTCAAGGCGCTTGGGCCGGACGCCGACAAGCTGAGAATGCTGTTCATCTCGGTCGATCCGACACGGGACACGCCGGAATTCCTTGCGCGCTACCTGCAATCCTTCGACAAGCACATCACCGGGTTGACGGGCACGGAAGCCGAGATCGCCGCCGTGGGAAAGGAATACCGCATCTACTACGAGAAGGTTCCGACCGAGGACGGCGACTACACCATGAACCACACCGCGACGATCTTCCTGATGGATGCCGAGGGGCAGTTCACCGGAACGATCGCCTATGGCGAGGACATGGAGATGCGGCTGAGAAAGCTCCGCAAGCTGATCGGCGGGACTGCTTGAGGGCGGCCCGGTCGAGGTCGCCACAGATGCAACCATCGATCTCCAGGCCAGCCCGCTGAATCCAGGAGGCCGCATGTCGATGCGGCTTCCCCAAAACCCATACACCAACATCATGGCGCGGGCCGCGAGGCCATGCGCCCGGAGAGGTATCATGACGACTGCAACACTCGTGGCGCAACCCGACGCGCCTTCCAGCACACGGCTTTACCGCGCCGTCTGGCGCTGGCATTTCTACGCCGGCCTCTATGTCATCCCGTTCCTGCTGGTGCTGGCCTGCACCGGCCTGGTCATGGTCTATGGCAACTCGATCGAGACATTTCTCGGCGCCAAGCATTATGTGGCGCCCGGTGGAGAGCGCGCGTCCTACGAGTCGCAATCGCAGGCGGCGGTAGCCGCCATTCCAAGCGGCAAGCTGAAACTCATGGTCGTGCCGAAGGACGCCGACCGCGCCACCGTCTTCATCGTCAACGGCAACGGCAAGGACAACGTCGTTGCCGTCGATCCGCACGGGCCGAGGGCGATCGACACGATCGTCAAGGACGACACCTGGTTCTACTGGGCCGACAATATCCACGGCACGCTTCTGCTGGGCGATGTCGGCGACCGGCTGATCGAGGTCGCCGCCGGGCTCGGAATCGTACTGATCCTGACCGGCCTCTACATGTGGTGGCCGCGCAACGGCCGCTCGCTTCGCCGCGTTCTGGTTCCAAACTTCACCCTGCGCGGCCGCGGCTTCTGGAAGGAACTGCATGTGTCGCTGGGCTTCTATATCTCTGTCGTGTTGTTCTTCTTCCTGCTGTCCGGCCTGTCATGGACCGGCATATGGGGCACCAAGATCGTGCAGGCCTGGAGCACGTTTCCGGCGGCCAAGTTCGACAACGTACCACTCTCGGACAAGATCCATGCCGCGATGAACCACGGCGCGATGAAGGAAGTGCCGTGGACGCTGGAACAGACGCCGATGCCGATGTCCGGCTCCGAGGCTGGCCAGGCAGGACTGCCGATGGGAGAACCGGTCAATCTCGATACCGTCGCGGCCTTTGCCCGCGCCGATGGGTTCACCGAGCAGTTCCGCATCAACGCCCCGCAGGATGACGGCGGCGTCTACACGATCTCGGCCGATTCCATGGATGGCGACACCCATAATCCCTTCGGAGACCGCACCGTCCATATCGACCGCTATACCGGCAAGGTGCTGGCTGATGTGCGCTTCGCCGACTATGGCATCGCGGGAAAGGCGATGGCGGCGGGCATCGCGCTCCATCAGGCCAATCTCGGGTGGTGGAATACCGCGCTCAACGTGCTGTTTTGCCTGTCGGTCATCACCATGGCGCTGTCGGGCGTCGTCATGTGGTGGAAGCGCCGCCCCGCCGGACGTCTCGGTGCGCCGCTCTATCCGAAGAGCCACCGCACGCCGCTTGCCATCGCGATCATCGCGCTGGCCGTATGCGTCATCTTCCCCCTGACGGGTATTGCCATCGTGGCGTTCGCCGTCATCGACTTCCTGCTGCCCAGGCATTGGAAGGAAGCTGGACTGCAGCCAGCTGGAGCTTGACCCGAAAGACGAAAGAATCCTCGAGCGGTCGTTTCCGCTTGAGGGCAACCGAGGATTTCGATCGACAGATCGATATCCTCAAAAACTCGATGAGCGCGGTTTCCGGGTCACCTTCCGGAAACGGGAACGGAGCGGCGAAAGCCGAAACCCGACCGCCCCCGCGACTGTATGCGGTGAGCCGTTTTCCACGACGTCACTGGCCTCCAGCGGGCTGGGAAGGCGGACAACGGCAACGCCCCGCGAGTCAGGAGACCGACCGCGCCGATCAACCAACCTCAACGCCGTCGGGTGAGACGGCAAAGGAGAACCTGAAATGCATATCGAACCTGGACTGGTCAGCGATTCCAAGATCTGGCTGAGTTATGTGACGGCCGCGGGCGCGGGAGCCTACACCCTCAAGCTCGCCTGGCAGGCGGCAAGGGAAGCCGGGCCTGTGCCATGGTTG
>Ga0164242_10004955_pt1 | contig 14861 bp, 13 predicted proteins | sample OricomgcompostMG_FD_108783 | JGI IMG/M metagenome (GOLD analysis project Ga0164242, IMG submission 108783) | Miracle-Growth compost microbial communities from Emeryville, California, USA - Original compost - Miracle growth compost (MG) ... | reverse complement strand
TCGGTGTGCACATGATCGGCGCACGCGTCGGCGAGTTGATCGGTGAAGCGCAGCTTGTCGTGAACTGGGAGGCGTATCCGGAGGATATCGCGCCATTCATTCATGCTCACCCGACGCAGAACGAGTCCCTCGGCGAGGCATTCCTTTATCTTGCGGGCAAGCCGTTGCACACGGTCTAACTCACCTGCCTGCCGCCTCGACTGCAATAAGCTACCTATGAAATACACGGTTTTGAAGGAGACAACCTCATGAGCGAATCCGTCAGCCTCCCGGCACTCGGTGAGAGTGTCACGGAAGGCACGGTCACCCGATGGCTGAAGAACGTCGGCGATCAGGTTGAGGTGGATGAGCCCCTCCTGGAGGTGTCAACAGACAAGGTCGACACCGAGATTCCGTCGCCGATCGCCGGAGTGATCGAGGAGATTCTCGTTCAGGAAGACGAGACGGTCGAGGTTGGCACAGCGCTCGTCACCATCGGCGACGGCGCAGGCCAGCCGGCAGAAGAAGCAGCGCCGGCGGCAGACGCTGCACCACCAGCAGCAGCACCGGCGGCAGCAGCACCGGCGGCAGCAGCACCGGCTGCGGAGCAGGCAGAGCAAGAGCCGTTGCCCGCTGCCCCGCAGCCGGCGGCGGCGCCAACCCAGGCATCAGCGCAGGAGCCGACTACCCCGTCGACCGAAGCAACGGCTGAGGCCACGTCGCAAGCCCCAGCGCCGGCCGTGGCTGCTCCCGTCCCTGCCGCGCAACCTGCCTCGGAGCCAGTACCGGCGGCCGCAGCGCCGGCGCAGGCCGAAGAGCGGCCGGTCGCAGCTCAGCCGGCCGAAGAGCAGCCGTCACGCGGTTCACATGCTGGATCAGGTTACGTGACGCCGATTGTTCGCAAGCTGGCGAACCAGCAGGGCATCGACTTGGCCACCGTCACCGGAACGGGCGTCGGCGGCCGCATTCGCAAGCAGGACATCCTGAACCAGGCGGGTTCGGCCGAGCCCGCAGCTCCTGCTGCTCCCGCACGCGTGGAGGTTTCTCCACTGCGCGGCACGACGCAGCCCATGTCACGGCTGCGCAAGGTTGTTGCTGAACGTGCCGTGATCTCCATGCAGAGTTCGGCTCAGCTGACGTCAGTCGTTGAGGTCGACGTCACCGCCGTTGCCGCGCTGCGCGACAGGGTGAAGGCGGACTTCCTGCAGAAAACCGGCAACAAACTCTCGTTCCTGCCGTTCTTCGCGTTGGCCGCCGCAGAGGCTCTGAAGGCATATCCGGTGATCAACGCGACCATCGAGGGCGACACCATCGTCTATCCCGATCACGAGAACGTATCGATTGCTGTCGACACGGAGCGCGGGCTCCTGACCCCTGTCGTTCGAAACGCCTCCGAGTTGGACATTGCCGGTCTTGCCTCGCAGATTGCTGATCTTGCCGCGAGGACGCGCGACAACAAGCTGAAGCCCGACGAGTTGGCCGGCGGCACGTTCACGCTGACGAACACCGGATCACGCGGAGCGCTGTTCGATACTCCCCTGGTCTTTCTGCCGCAGGTTGCAATTCTGGGAACGGGCATCGTTGTCAAGAAGCCGGTTGTCGTTTCTGTCGATGGGTCAGACGCGATTGCGATTCGCTCCACCGTCTATCTCGCGCTCTCGTACGATCACCGCATCGTCGACGGTGCGGATGCCGCGCGTTTCCTAGTGGCCGTCAAGGACCGCCTCGAGGCGGGCGAGTTCGAAGCCAACCTGGGGATCTGATCGCGCCGAGCTGGTCGGGCTCGTGCGGTTGGCGACTCAGGCCGAGAAGATCTCTCTGAGCCGCCAACCGTGCTCGCCCTTGATGGCGAGCACGGAAACGGGCTGCGAGGCGTCTGTCTCGTTCGGTAGCTGAGCGCGCGGAAGTTCGACGAGTGCAGAGTCACCGGTACGCTCGATCAACGACGCCCCTGAACTCGACGGCGTGGACGCCGATTGTGCGCCGCGCCTGCCCGCGACACCCCCAGCCCTAACGGCAGCAGAGTCCGTTTGAAACAACGGCGATGCGTCCTGATCGGTCAACGTCAGACAGTCGACCGAGCGCATTGCTAAACATCGTTCGCGAGCCGCCATGAGTGCGACGACCGCAGCCACAGGTTCATCCCGGGTGACGGCATCGGCAGGTTTCTGCATCGCGCGCGGTGTTGAGCTCGTCTGCGCTCGGGTCAAAGGAGCACGCGACCGCTGCGCGGAACCGTGCTGGGCGGAACCGTGCTCCGCGGAGTCGCCCGGTTCCGGAGGAATAGCGGCAAGCCCGGCAACACCGACCACGCAAGCAAGCACCCCACCGAAGATGAGTTGCCTGCGCTTTCGACGCACAGCGGGCGCTATCGCCGCTCTCAGCGATCGAATCGGCCCAGCGTCGAGAACCGCTTCCGTTCTGGCGACGATGTCAGTGCGTCGGTTGACAGGCCGGTGTACAACATGGCGTTCGCCGGTCTGTGACCGGTGGGCTGAGCCCGGAGTGGTGCGTGGATGCAGTACGAGAGGCGCAGGCTGCGCGAACGCATACAGAGCGTCCTCCACACGGTTGCACGCCTCCTGCTCGTCAATGCTTGTAGCAAGTCGGGCGAGAGCGCCGTGGACCGCAGCGAGCTCTGCTTCGCGACCGTCAACTTCGACACGGCTGACGACGAGGTCGACGATGCCGAGAAACTGCGCCCAATCCGGGCCTCTGGCCTGCATTGCGGACTCAGCGTATGACCCAGACAGCGGCGTTGCGTGCCCAAGCGAGATGAGCACGGGTCGCCCAGTACCGTCGAAGAGCACGTTGGTCGGCGTGACACCGTTGTGCGCAAACCCCGCAGCATGCAGGTCGCGGATGCCGCGCAGTACGGACACGAGAACGGTAACAGCTTCTCCGGTTCGCACCCTGCGCCGCTGGCGCACGAACACGGCAAGAGATCCCTCGCCCAGCCACTCAAGAACGAAGCACACCGCCGAATCCGTTCCGGAGCAGACATCGATCAGGCGTGCGACATGGGGCGATTGTGTGCGTTCGTATGCTGCGAGCTCGATTGCGACGCTGGCTTCATCGTGGGCAGAGAACACCTTCAACGCGACGGACGGCGGACCAGAAGACAGGCTCGTGTGGCCAAGCCATACGGTAGCGCGCGAACCGCTGCCGAGCGCCCGAATCACCCGATAGCCACCGATTGATGTCTGGCGATCTTTCGCCGTGTCCGGGCCGTCAGCTGCGCTCATGCTTCCATGGTTACGCCATCCGCGTCACCCGAACTGCCGCCTTCGCCGATTTGGGGACGGCGACCACCATGTGGCGATGTGGAGGCCAGCCCGTCCCATAGACTGAGTCCCGTGGTCGACATTGTCGTCACGGGACTAAGCGCCAATTCCGTGCCGTATTTAGAGGCCCTCGATCAGCAGCGTGCAACTCACGCTGCCGTTGTCGCAGGGCTGGCGCCAGACACCCTCATTCTTCTCGAGCATCCTCCTGTTTACACCGCAGGTAAACGCACCGAGGATTCGGAACGACCGGCGGACGGCACACCCGTCATTGATGTCGATCGCGGAGGCAAGATCACCTGGCACGGGCCTGGGCAACTTGTCGGCTACCCGATCATGCGGCTCCCCGATCCAATCGACGTCGTCCGCTATGTGCGGAAGCTTGAAGGAATGCTGCTCGACGTGCTCGACGAGCTCGGGGTGCCGTCTCACCGCGTGCCAGGTCGCAGCGGAGTCTGGGTGACGACAGACGGGCCTGACGCGAAGATCGCGGCCATCGGCATCCGCGTCGCCGAGGGCGTGACGATGCACGGATTCGCACTGAACTGCTCGAACAGTCTCGACGCATACGATCAGATTGTCGCGTGCGGAATCCGCGACGCTGGCGTGACGACGATCAGCCGCGTTCTCGGTCGTCTGGTGGAGCCGGCCGAAGTCGCGCCACTCGTCCACAGACACTTTCTTAACCACTGGGCGGTCGTCTCGTGAGCGCGGCGCCCGACGGCCGAAAGATGCTGCGTCTCGAGATCCGCAACGCCCAGACGCCGATCGAACGCAAGCCTGAGTGGATCAAGACACGGGCGAAGATGGGACCCGAGTTTCTTCAACTGCAATCGCTCGTCAAGGACGAGAACCTGCACACCGTGTGCCAGGAAGCAGGCTGCCCGAACATCTATGAGTGCTGGGAGGACCGCGAGGCGACATTCTTGATCGGCGGCGCGCAGTGCACCAGACGCTGCGACTTTTGTCAGATCGACACAGGCAAACCAGCCGAATATGACACGGACGAGCCGCGCCGCGTCGCTGAATCGGTTACACGGATGCGATTGCGTTATGCAACAGTGACCGGTGTTGCCCGAGACGATCTGCCCGACGAAGGCGCCTGGCTGTATGCCGAGACCATCAGGGAAATCCACCGACAGTCTCCTGGAACAGGCGTTGAGATCCTGGTCCCAGACTTTTCAGGAAACCCTCGCCATCTCGGCGACGTGTTTTCCGCTCGGCCAGAGGTCTTTGCGCACAACGTGGAGACCGTACCCCGCATCTTCAAGCGCATCAGACCGGCCTTCCGCTACGAGCGCTCCCTCGACGTGCTTAGGCAGGGCGCGGCTTCAGGCCTCATTACCAAGTCCAACCTGATCCTCGGCATGGGCGAGGAACGCGCAGAGGTGACTCAAGCGCTGCACGACCTGCACGATGCGGGCACGGACATCATCACCATTACGCAGTATTTGCGCCCAAGCCCGCGACATCTCCCTGTGCATCGCTGGGTACACCCTGAGGAGTTCGTCGAGTTGACCGCAGAAGCCGAAGAGATCGGATTTCTCGGCGTGCTCTCCGGCCCACTGGTGCGATCGTCGTATCGAGCCAGCCGACTGTGGGCGCAGTCCATGCGGGCGAAAGCAGCCCGGCAGCCGGTATCCTAGAAACCATGGCACGCAAGGATTCGTCAGCGACTAAGGAACCCGGCCGTCTCAAGCAGATGTGGCAGGTCTTCCAAATGACCCGTCGCTACGATTCCCGCGCGATCTGGTACATTTTGGCTGCCTTGCTGCTGCCGACGATCGCTGGTGTCATTGTCTCCATCGTCTTCTCAGACGGCAACGTGCTCACGATGGTGCTGTGGATCGTCGCGGGTGTCATGCTCGGCGTGCTGCTCGGGATGCTTGTGCTTGGCCGTCGCGCCGAACGTGCCGCGTACTCCCAGATCGCCGGCCAGCCCGGTGCGGTCGGCGCTGTCCTGCGGAGTTCCCTGAAGCGCGGATGGCGCGGCAGCGAGATGCCGATCGCGGTGAACGGGAAGACCCACGACGCGGTTTATCGCGCCGTTGGCCGTGGCGGAGTAGTGCTGATCAGCGAGGGCCCGAAAACCCGCACGAACAAGATGATCGATGAGGAACGCCGCAAGGTGTCTCGTGTGCTTCCGAATGTGCCTGTGACCACGGTGAGTGTCGGCCCTGACGCTGATTCGATTCCGCTTCACAGGGTGTCGCGCACGCTGGCGAAGATCAAGCCGATGCTGACGAAGGCAGAGGTGCTCGCCGTAGATAACCGTCTCACGTCGCTCGGCTCGCAGATGCCGATCCCAAAGGGCGTCGACCCGTTCAAGGTTCGCCCGCAGCGCGCTCGCTAGGACAGCGCGCGAGCCTTCGTCACGCCCTGATCAGCACCGTTCCTGCCACCTTGTCGTGGAAGCCGCGCTGATCGGAGTCCCAGACGAGCGCGGGGATCACAATCCCGAGAAGCAGGCTGCGCACGATCGGCCGCCACGGGCCGACCCAGCCGCCGACCAGCGGCACAACCCGAAGCCCGACGATCCGGTGACCGATGCTGCCGCCGATGGTTGGTATGAAAACGATCTGCAGCACGACGAAGATGATGGTCGTGGCCAATCCGTTGTACTGGAAGAACGCCACGGAGAACAAAACCGCGATCGCCCAATCGATCGCAATGCCGCCGAGTCTGCGCCCGACGCGTCCGACCGAACCGCGACCGGTGATGGGCAACCCAAGCCGTTCGCCCGGATAACTGCTCGGCGGAAGGTCGCCGAATTTCTGCGGACGGGAGCCTGTTGATGCCATCTGACGAGTCTAAGCCGCCCGAAAGCGCGTAACATGCTGGAAACATCTGTGACACCACAGAGAAATTCCCCTGTCATAACCTCGCCAGTGGATTGCGAGCGCAATCTCATCCCTAGCGGCGAATCTTTTGGAGCCTTCCACAATGTTCAGCGACTCTTCCGAGGTGCTCAAATTCATCAAAGACACGGACGTCAAGTTTCTTGACATCCGGTTCACGGACCTCCCGGGGGTGCAACAGCACTTCAACATCCCGGCATCGACCGTGGATGAGGAGTTCTTCTCGGTCGGGCAGCTGTTCGATGGCTCATCGATTCGAGGGTTCGCGTCGATCCACGAGTCAGACATGCAGCTGATCCCTGATGTCTCCACGGCATACATCGACCCGTTCAGGGCCGAACGCACGCTGATCATGGTTTTCGACATCTACAACCCGCGCAACGGTGAGATCTACGCCAAGGACCCGCGCCAAGTTGCGAAAAAGGCTGAGAAGTTCTTGGCGTCGACCGGGATCGCTGACACGGCGTTCTTCGCCCCGGAAGCCGAGTTCTACATCTTTGACGACGTGCGCTACGAAGTCACCCAGAACTCCAGCTTTTACAGCGTTGACTCCGAGGAGGGCGCATGGAACACGGGGCGCGTCGAAGAGGGCGGCAACCTGGCGAACAAGACGCCGTTCAAGGGCGGATACTTTCCAGTGTCGCCTGTTGACAAGCAAGCTGACCTGCGTGACGACATCAGTCTGAAGCTGATCGACGCCGGGCTCGAGTTGGAGCGTGCTCACCACGAGGTCGGCTCCGGGGGCCAAGCGGAGATCAACTACAAGTTCGACACGATGGTCGCCGCGGCAGACGACATCCTGAAGTTCAAGTACATCGTGAAGAACACAGCGTCTGAGTGGGGCAAAACTGCGACATTCATGCCGAAACCGCTGTTCGGCGACAACGGCTCAGGTATGCACACTCACCAGTCGTTGTGGAACGAAGGCAAGCCGTTGTTCTACGACGAGGCTGGCTATGGCGGGCTGTCCGACCTTGCGCGCTGGTACATCGGCGGACTGCTCAAGCACGCGCCTGCTGTTCTCGCCTTCACGAACCCATCCGTCAACTCGTTCCACCGTCTCGTGCCTGGTTTCGAGGCACCGGTGAACCTGGTCTATTCGGCAGGCAACCGTTCCGCGTGCATTCGCATTCCGATCACCGGCACGAACCCGAAGGCCAAGCGCATCGAGTTCCGAGTTCCTGACGCATCCGGCAACCCGTACCTGGCGTTTGCCGCCCAGCTCATGGCGGGCATCGATGGCATCAAGAACCGCATCGAACCGCACGAGCCGGTGGACAAGGACCTGTACGAGCTTCCCCCCGAGGAAGCAAAAAACATTCCGCAGCTACCCGGTTCGCTCGGCGAGGCCCTCGACGCGCTCGAGGCTGACCACGACTTCCTCACGGCAGGAAACGTCTTCACGCCTGAGCTGATCGAGACCTGGATCGATTACAAGCGCGAGAAGGAGATCAAGCCGCTCGCGCAGCGTCCGCACCCGTTCGAGTACGAGCTCTACTTCGGGGTCTGATCTACCGGTTTTCTCAACCTGTAGTCGGGGCCGCTCCGTCGTCCACGCCGTAGAAGGCGCGCTCGAAAACAGTGCGCGCTCGGCGTGTGACGGCGAAGTAGTCCTCTTCAAGCCGCGTGGCGGAGCCCGGCGGATATTCGAGCAGTCTCGCGACACCGTCGAGTTGCCTGCGGTCGGCTGGCAACACGTCAGAGGTCTTGTTGGTCCACAGGGTCATCGCTGACCGTGCTCGTGACGCAAACAGCCAGGCATCCCGCAGCAACTCGGCTTCGTCTGAGTGCACCAAGCCGGCTTCGACAGCGGCATCCAAGGCGGCGAGCGTCGACGTGGTACGCAGCGCGGGAACGCGTGCCGCGTGCTGCAGTTGGATCAATTGGACGAACCACTCAACGTCACTGAGCGATCCGCGGCCGAGTTTCAGATGACGTGCGGGATCAGCACCTTGCGGAAGCCGCTCGTTTTCGACCCGGGCCTTGATCCGTTTGACCTCGCGAACGGATTGTTCTGCTATCGAAGCCGGATACCGCACCTCATCAGCCAGCGACTCGAAGTCGCGCAGCAGCGACGCATCTCCGGCCACTCCACGAGCACGCAGGAGCGCCTGTGCTTCCCAGGTGAGCGACCAGCGCTCGTAATACGCTCGATACGACGTCAGAGACCGCACCGGTGTGCCGTTCTTGCCCTCCGGGCGCAGACCGATGTCCAGATCCAGTGGCAGCCTGCTGTCCTCGGTCAACCGCGTGAGTTCTGCCACAATCTTGAGCGCAGCAGAGTGCGCGCGATCCTGATCGTCGCCGAGATCCCGGAAGACATAAACAACGTCAGCATCGGACCCGAATCCGAGTTCCCGCCCACCGAACCGCCCCATGCCGATGATCGCGAACTCAATGTCATCCCCGCCTGCGCGAATCGCCGTCAGCACCCCATCAAGAAGAGTTTCCGTAACATCGCTCAGCCCGGCAGCGAGCTCCTGCACCGTGCAGAGGCCGAGCACCGCCGAGAATGCCAGCCTGAGCACCTCTCGTCTGCGCGCGCTGCGCAACGCGGCAGCGGCGTTGTCTGCAACGCGGTGCCTGGCCAGAACAGCATGCATCTCCTCGCGCAGCACGGCGCGCGGTCGTGGCCGCAGATCGTCCTCAGAGTCGAGCCAGGCAACGGCCTCAGGCGTGCGACCGACGAGCTCACCGATGAACCGTGAGCCCGAGAGTACACGTGTAAGCCGTTCTGCCGCCCCTGCCGAATCGCGAAGCATCCGCAAGAACCAGTGCGTCGATCCAAGGTCCTCGCTGAGACGGCGGAATGTCAACAGGCCGTAGTCAGGGTCGGCGCCATCCGCAAACCACTGCAGCATGACGGGCAACAGGTGTCTCTGAATGGATGCTCGTCGCGACACACCGGCCGTCAGCGCCGCAATATGCCCAAGCGCGCCACGTGGATCGCGGAAGCCGATGGCGGCAAGTCGCGCACGCGCCTGATCACTGGTCAGAGCACGCTCCTCGCTTGGCAGCGCTGCGACCGCGGCCAGCAGCGGCTGATAGAACAACCGCTCGTGCAAGCCACGCACGCGCCGCTTGATCGCGTTCCACTTCTGTTCGAGTTCGATAGCGCCAGATGCAAGGCCCGTTGCGCGAGCCAGAACGCGCAACTCGCCCTCGTCACGCGGCATCAGATGCGTGCGCCGAAGCCCTTCGAGCTGTAGCCGATGCTCCATCAAGCGCAGAATTCGATAGTCCTCGGCGAACTCGGCGGCTTCCGGCCGTCCGATGAACCCCTGTGCAGCCAACGCGGAGAGCGCTGGCAGGGTTCCCCTCACCCGCACGACCGGATCATCAGGGCCGTGCACCAATTGCAAGAGTTGCACGGTGAACTCGATGTCGCGCAGGCCACCAGGGCCGAGCTTCAGCTGATGGTCCACTTCGTCGTCGGGGATGTTGTCCGTGACGCGCTCGCGCATCCGCTGAACCGATTCGACGAAATTCTCCTTCGACGAGCTGGTCCACACGTGCGGTGCCAGCGCGCTGACGTACCGTTCGCCGAGTTCCTTGTCTCCAGCCAACGGCGAGGCCTTCAACAGCGCTTGAAACTCCCAGATCTTGGCCCAGCGTTCGTAATATGCGATGTGCGACTCAAGCGTTCGCACCAGTGCTCCGTCCTTGCCTTCCGGACGCAAATTCGCATCGACCTCCCAGAGCCCAGGTTCGATGGCCGGCGCGTTGAGCGCACGCATGGCGAGCATCGCAAGCCGTGTGGCGATATCCACAGCCCGGCCGTTGCTGAGTCCGGCTGCCTCGTCGCCCTCGGCGACGAAGATGACATCGACGTCGCTGAGATAGTTCAACTCGTGCGCCCCAGATTTGCCCATGCCGATGACCGCAAGACGAGTGGCATCAACCTGCTCAGCCGGGAATCGTCCAGGACCTGAACCTGTCGCGTCCCGTCGCGCGATGGTCAGCGCAGCATCGAATGCCGCAGCTGCGAGATCCGCCAGAGCTCCGGCGACCGCATCCACGCCTGCGACCGGGTCGTGCTGTGTGAGATCGAAGCTTGCCAGCCTGGCAAGCCATCGCCGGTAGCGGATGCGAAGGGCCGTCCATGCCTGCTCCTCAGCGAGCAGGCGGTCGCGCTCATCGGTTGTTGACGCCGCGATCAGATCTGCGGCCAATGTGTCGACTGGTGGGAGCATCTGGGTCGGCGACAAGAACACGTCGAGCTGCTCTGGCTGTCGCAGGAAGAAGTCGCTGAGTCCTGCGGATGCACCGAGCACACGAACCAGTCGCGCGCGCGCCTCCGCCTCGGCCAGCACAGGCGAGACGGACTCTGGCGCGTGCCTGAGCAGTTCGAGCAGACGCCGCAACGCTGCATCCGGATCTGCACACGCTGACAGGACCGGCAGCCAATCGGCATGCGGCCCGGCTATGAACCCGCGCAGTTCGTCGAGCCGTTCGCGCGCCGCGGTCAGCTCCATGAAACCGGCGCGTGCCAGTGTGGTCAGCGTCAGCGCATTACGAGTCACAGAATTTCGAGGTTGGACGCGAGTTCATACGGCGTGACCTGAGCGCGATACTCTTGCCATTCCTGCCGTTTGTTCAAGAGCACATAGTTGAACACCTGCTCCCCCAGTGTCTCAGCGACGAGCTCAGATTCCTCCATCCGATGAATCGCGTGATCGAGGCTTGCTGGCAACTGGCTGTAACCGAGCGCTCTGCGCTCCGTGTCGCTCAGAGCCCACACGTTGTTCTCAGCCTCCGCAGGCAGTTCGTACTCTTCTTCTATGCCCTTGAGACCGGCAGCGAGCATGAGGGAGAACGCCAGGTACGGGTTCGCAGCTGAGTCGATTGCGCGATATTCGACTCGTGAACTCTGCCCCTTGCTCGGCTTGTACAACGGGACCCGCACCAGCGCGGAACGGTTGTTGTGGCCCCAGCAGACGAAGCTTGGAGCTTCGTCACCTCCCCACAGACGCTTGTACGAGTTGACGAACTGGTTGGTGACCGCGGTGATCTCGGGCGCGTGTCGCAGCAGGCCGGCGATGAACTGGCGGCCGATCTTCGATAGCTGATACTCGGCGCCAAGCTCGAAGAACGCGTTGGTGTCGCCCTCGAACAGTGAGAGGTGTGTGTGCATGCCGCTTCCGGGGTGACCTGACATCGGCTTCGGCATGAATGTGGCGTAAACACCCTGCTCGATCGCGACCTCTTTGACGACGGTTCGGAACGTCATGATGTTGTCTGCGGTGGCGAGAGCGTCGGCGTAGCGTAGGTCGATTTCGTTCTGCCCTGGCCCTGCCTCGTGATGACTGAACTCCACGGAGATGCCGAGATCCTCGAGCATCCGAACGGACCGGCGTCTGAAGTCGTGCGCGGTTCCACCCGGGACATTGTCGAAGTACCCGGCAGCGTCAACCGGCTTCGGCTGGCCGTCACTGTCCAGTTTCGACGACTTCAACAGGTAGAACTCGATCTCAGGATGCGTGTAGCAGGTGAAGCCGCGCTCTGCTGCCTTCTCGAGCGTGCGCTTGAGAACATTGCGCGGATCGGCAACCGCAGGCTCGCCGTCCGGCGTCGTGATGTCGCAGAACATGCGCGCTGTCGGGTCGACCTCACCTCGCCAGGGCAAAATCTGAAACGTTGACGGGTCAGGATGCGCTAGAAGGTCGGACTCGAAGGATCTGGTCAATCCCTCGATCGCCGAACCATCGAATCCGAGGCCCTCGGTGAACGCGCCCTCGACCTCTGCTGGAGCCACAGCGACCGATTTAAGCGTGCCGACGACGTCGGTGAACCAGAGCCGGACGAACTTGATTCCCCGCTCCTCGATCGTGCGAAGAACGAAGTCACGCTGCTTGTCCATTCCGCCCCTTTCTCTCCCAACTTTAGGGTAGTGGGTGATTACTAGACTGAGCACATGGTAGAGCAGGAAGAACGTCCATACGGCGGCGCTGAGCCGGCCCTGAAACGGGTTCGTACTCGGCATTTCCAGAATGCAAAAGACTCCGGGATCAAGATCACCGGTCTGACCAGTTACGACATGCTCAGCGCGCAGATCTTCGATGGTGCAGGGATCGACTTTCTGCTCGTCGGCGATTCCGCCGGGAATAATGTGCTCGGCTACGACACAACACTTCCCGTAACCGTCGACGATCTCATCCCGCTGACGCGAGCGGTCGCCGGCGCCGTGAAGCGCGCGTTCGTCATCGGAGATATGCCGTTCGGTTCATATGAAACGGATGTCCAGGACGCTCTGCACACTGCGGTGCGATTCATGAAGGAAACCGGCGCGCACGCGGTCAAACTGGAGGGCGGTGTTCGCAGCGCGAAACAGATCAGGCGGATCGTTGATGCAGGCATCCCCGTGATGGCGCACATCGGATACACGCCGCAAAGCGAGCACGGTCTTGGCGGTCACATCATCCAGGGTCGCGGCGAGGGAGCAGAGCAACTCCTCGCAGACGCTCACGCGGTCGAGGACGCCGGCGCGTTCGCAGTCGTGCTCGAGATGGTCCCTGCTGAGGCGGCCAAGCGGGTCACGGCTGAATTGCACATCCCGACGATCGGCGTCGGTGCGGGCCCGCACGTTGACGGGCAATTGCTTGTCTGGACGGACTGGGCGGGCTTCACAACCGGACGCATCCCGAAGTTCGTGCGTCAGTACGCCGATCTCAAGGGCATCCTGGGCAACGCCGCAACCCAGTACAAAGCGGATGTCGAGGCTGGGTCATACCCAGGGCCGGAGCACAGCTACTGAACTAGCGGTTTTCTTCCGCGTCTTCCTCTGCCCACTTGGCACTGTTTTCACGCAGCTTCTCGAGTGCGTGCGATGCCTCATCTGCGGTGTCGAACGGGCCCACCCTGTCCGGTGAGGGTGAAACGAACCCGCGCTCCACCGCACCGGTCTTCATGTTGTACCAGTACTTGTGCTCGATGTCGTTGTCATCTGCCTGCGCCATAAGCTTGATCTTATGCCTAAGGATTCTGCCGGTCACCTCATGCCAGGACACGTCACACCGCTTCGCCCTGTTCCATCGAACATCGTCCGCCCCGAGTACGTCGGGAAACAAGGACCGGCGCCGTACGAAGGCAACAACGTCTATTCTGCAGAGAAGATCGAACTGATCCGCGAATCCGGCCGTATCGCGGCACAAGCCATCGCGCTGGTCGGTGCGGCGGCGAAGCCCGGGGTCACAACTGATGAGCTGGATGTCATCGGTCACGACTTTCTTATCGCCAATGGAGCGTACCCGTCGACGCTGGGCTATCGCGGATACCCGAAATCGATCTGCAGTTCTGTGAATGAGGTCATCTGCCACGGCATCCCGGACGACACGGTTCTGCACGATGGCGACATCGTGAACATCGATATCACCGCGTTCAAGAACGGCGTGCACGGTGACAGTAACCAGACCTTCATCGTTGGGCAGGCATCCGACGATGTTGTCAGCCTGGTCGACGCCACCAGGGAGTCACTGAACCGCGGAATCAAAGCGGTCGCCCCTGGGCGGCAGGTAAACGTCATCGGGCGCGCCATCGAGTCATACGCCAAGCGGTTCGGTTACGGCGTTGTGCGTGACTTCACCGGCCATGGTGTCGGCGAGGCATTTCACTCTGGCTTGATCATCCCGCACTACGACGCGGCTCCTCGCTATGACGACGTCATGCAGGTCGGCATGGTCTTCACGATCGAACCGATGCTGACCCTCGGCGGATACGACTGGGACATGTGGGACGACGGATGGACGGTCACCACGAAGGACAAATCCCTCTCTGCGCAGTTCGAGCACACGCTGGTCGTCACCGAACGCGGTGCCGAGGTGCTCACGCTGCCCTAGCCAGATACATTGGTCGTATGACTGCGACAACGACGGCAATCGGAATCGACATTGGTGGAACCGGGATCAAGGGCGCTGTCGTCGATCTCGACACTGGCGAGCTGGTCAGCGACCGGGTGAAGCTGCCAACCCCGGAGGGCGGCAAGCCGGACGATATCGTCGAGACGACCAAGGAGGTCCTCGGGCAGCTCGATTCCATTGCGAAGGACGTGCCGGTCGGCGTATGTTTCCCAGCGGTCGTTCGTAACGGTCGCACGATGTCCGCGGCGAACGTGTCGAAGAAATGGATCGGGCTCGAAGCAGAGAAGCTGTTCGAGAAAGCGCTTGATGTCGACATTCAATTCGTCAATGACGCGGATGCGGCAGGTTACGCAGAATCGCGGTTCGGCGCCGCGGCGAATCAGCCAGGCGTTGTGCTCGTGACGACGCTGGGTACCGGCATCGGTTCCGCGCTGCTGTACAACGGCGTCCTCGTGCCGAACACCGAACTCGGCCACCTTGAAGTCGATGGACACGATGCGGAGAGCAAGGCAGCATACTCCGCGATGGAACGCGAGGACCTCGACTGGGAACACTGGGCGAAGCGCCTGCAGAAGTATTACACGGTGCTCGAGAAGCTCTTCTCCCCAGACCTCTTCATCGTCGGCGGCGGCGTTTCGAAGCATTCGGATGAGTTCCTGCCGCTTCTGCACCTGCAAACACCGATTCTTCCGGCCGTGCTGCGTAACAATGCGGGCATCCTGGGCGCCGCGTCACTCGCCGCAAACGACCGGCCGGTGCACGGTGCAGGCGGCCGCGCCACCTGAGCCCATCGCATCCGCCCGCTTCCCCCTCGCTCTCCCCTTCCCCCACCCCCACCCCACCCGTGAGATTGGTCAAATGGTCCTTCCCGCGGCGCGGGAAGG
>Ga0164242_10004954_pt1 | contig 14862 bp, 15 predicted proteins | sample OricomgcompostMG_FD_108783 | JGI IMG/M metagenome (GOLD analysis project Ga0164242, IMG submission 108783) | Miracle-Growth compost microbial communities from Emeryville, California, USA - Original compost - Miracle growth compost (MG) ... | reverse complement strand
GGGATCATCGCGCCGTACGCCGTCGGCATGGCGCTGGTCGGGCTCATGGAGTCGCTGATGACGGCGAAGTTCGTCGACGACCTGACCGACACCCGCTCCGACAAGAACCGTGAGTCGTGGGGGCAGGGCATCGCCAACATCGTCACCGGCCTCTTCGGTGGCATGGGCGGCTGCGCCATGATCGGCCAGACGATGATCAACGTGCGCCAGTCCGGCTCGCGGACGCGGATCTCCACGTTCCTCGCCGGCGGCTTCCTGCTCGTCCTGCTGCTGGCCCTCGGCGACGTGGTCGGCCGGATCCCGATGGCCGCCCTGGCGGGGGTGATGATCATGGTCGCGGTCGGCACCTTCGACTGGCACAGCCTGCGCACGCTGCGCCGGATGCCGAGGTCGGAGACGACCGTCATGGTCGCCACCGTCATCGTCGTGGTCGCGACGTCCAACCTGGCGATCGGCGTCGTCGTCGGTGTCGTCGTCGCGGCCCTGCTCTTCGCCCGCCGCGTCGCCCACCTGGCCGACGTGGAGCGCACGATCGTCGAGGCGCCCGACGGGGCGCCGTACGCCCTCTACACGGTGACCGGCGAGCTCTTCTTCGCCTCGAGCAACGACTTCTACTCCCAGTTCGACTACGGCGAGGACCCCCCGCGCGTCGTCATCGACCTGACCGGCTCCCACATCTGGGACGCCTCCACCGTCGCCGCCCTCGACGCGGTCACCACCAAGTACGCCGGGCACGGCATCGACGTCGAGGTCCGCGGGCTCAACGACGCCAGCGCGGCGATGTACGCGCGGCTCTCGGGCCACCTCAGCGGCGCCCACTGATCACCGGGTGCGCCGGCGCAGGCTCGTCGTACGGTGTCGCTGTGACCACCGAGCTCACCGCCCTCGAGGCCCGTCGGCTGCGCCGGCAGGCGCACCTGCTCGCCGGTTCCGAGCTGGCGCCGGCGGCCGTGGTCGACCGTGCAGTCGCGCTGCAGGGTCAGGACCTGCCTGCCGTGCTCCGCGCGATCGCGATCCGGTCGCGGCCGGCGACGACGGTGGCCGACGTACGCGCGGCCTTCGACGCCGGCGAGCTGGTCCGGTCGTGGCCGATGCGGGGGACGCTCTTCGTGACCACGCCCGAGCGGCTCGCCACGCTCCTGCACTTCACCGCGGAGCGGACGCACCGCGCCGCCGTACGCCGCCGGGCGCAGCTCGGGCTCGACGACGACGTCCTCGCGCGGGCGCACGACGTGCTCGGAGAAGCCCTCGCGGAGCGCCCGCTGCGGCGGGACGAGGCCCTGGCGACGTGGGAGAAGGCGGGGATCGCGACTGCGGCCGGACGCGGCTACCACCTGCTCATGCACCTCTGCGTCGACGGGCTCGCGCACTGGGGCCCTTTCGCCGACGGCGAGTCGGAGCAGCTGCTCACCCTGACGACGACGGCCCCGCCCGACGACCCGGAGGCCGCGCTCGCGGACGTGGTCCGCGACTTCGTCCGGGCCCGGGGGCCGGTGACCGAGGCGGACCTCGCCTGGTGGACCAAGCTGCCGAGGTCGACGCTGCGCCGCGCCGCCGCGGCGGTCGACGACCTCGTCGAGGTGAGCGTTGCGGGCTCGCCGGCGTGGGTCGTCGGGGAGATCGTCGGGGAGTCGGACGCGCCCGGCCCGGGCGGCGTCACGCTCGTGCCGGGGTTCGACGAGTGGATCCTCGGCTACGCCGACCGCTCGCTGGTGGCGAGCCCGGCGGTGCTTGCCGCGCTCGTCCCCGGCGGCAACGGCGTCTTCCGCCCGGCGGTGCTCGTCGACGGTGTCGTGGTCGGCACCTGGCGACCGGCGCGCTCCGGGCGTCCCGGGCGTCCCGGGCGTACGGCGAGCGAGCCGGTCGTCGAGCTGGTGGAGCAGGTCTCCGCGGCGACCCGGCGGGCGATCGACCGTGCGGTGGCGGCCTGGCCCCACGGCTGACCGGACGTCTCGGCCTCGGCGGAGTCGTCGTGCTGGCGAACCCGTACGACGCCGGTCGGGGGCGGGGGGTGGGGGTGAACAAACGTCTGTTCAGCCCCGGGGTGGTCCGGCCCCGTAGGGTCCGGACCGTGAGCAGCGACGCCGCCGGGGTGCAGGCCTACGTGACGGTCCGTCGGGCCTACGACACGGTCGCGGAGGACTACGCGACGCTCATCCCCGACACCAGCCCCGAGAGTGCGCTCGACCTGGCCATGATCGACGCGTTCGTCGCCGCGGTGGGTGCCGACGGACGCGTGCTCGACGCCGGCTGCGGCGCGGGCCGGATGGCCCGCTACCTCGCCGACCGGGACGTCGCCGTCGAGGGCATCGACCTGTCACCCGGCATGGTGGCGATGGCGCGAGGTGCGCACCCCGACCTCGCCTTCGCGGTCGGCTCGATCGACGATCTGCCCTCTCGGAGCGACTCCTTCGACGGCGTCATGATGTGGTACTCCACGATCCACACGCCACCGGAGGGCCAGCCCCGGCTCTACCGCGAGGCCCGTCGGGTGCTGCGCCCGGGCGGCCACCTGATCGTCGGCTTCCAGGCCGGCACCGGCATCCACGACACGTCCGCGACGTACCGCCGCTACGGCCACGACGTCGATCTCGTCCGCTACCGGTTCACGGTCGATCGGGTCGCCGAGTGGATCGCGGCCGTTGGGCTCCACGAGACCTGTCGCCTGGTCCGCCGCCCCCAAGGCGCGGAGCGCGACGACCAGGCCGTCCTGATCGCCCGCGCCTGAGCGCGCGAGCCGGGAAGTCCCACAGCGAACAGCCGCCGAGCGACGTGCCGGCAGCACGCCGTACGGCGCAAACCGCTGGTCTTCACGACGTGGTTGGGTAAAGTCGCGGAGTCGCCACGACGTAGGGCGGGACAGCCGGTGACGGAGTCGCCGGGAAACCGACAACGCGGTCGGGAAGCCGACCGGGCGGGAGTCAGAGCTAGATGTTGACGAGACGACGGGTCGTCTCCGGATGTGCCCTCGTGTTGATGAGCCTCGTCGCCGCGAGCCTGGTGTGGACCGGTTCTCCCCAGGCCGCGGACGCGGCCGGGGCCGGCTACCACGTCACTCCGGGACCGATCTTCAACAGTGCCTCAGGACCCAACAAGGTCAAGTACGCCATCAACAACCACATCAAGGGTGCGATCAACCACGCGCCGCACGGCAGCACCATCCGGATCATGTCGTGGAACATCATGAGCCGGGCCGCGACCGACACCCTGCTGCGGGCGCAGCGGCGCGGCGTACGCGTGCTGGTGCTCATGGATGCGAGCAACTGGAGCAACGACGTCCCCAACCCGCAGTTCAAGCGGCTGAAGCAGGGTCTGGCCAGGGGCAACAAGGGCCGCGCCGCCAACCGCAAGAGCGCGGCGAAGGTGTGCCAGGGCTCCTGCCGGGGCCGCACCGGCTCGGCGCACTCGAAGATGTACCTCTTCTCGTGGAGCGGGAGGTCCCCCCGCGTGGTGATGGAGGGCTCGGCCAACTTCACGCTCGCGGCGGCCACGAACCAGTGGAACGACCTGTTCACCTGGGTCAACAACACCAAGATCTACAACTTCGCGGTCTCGATCTTCGGGCAGATGTGGCACGACCGGAAGGTCGCGAACCCGTGGCAGTCCCGGACCGTCTCGCCCTTCACGCTCGCGTTCTCCCCGGAGAGCGGCAACCGCTTCAGGGGCGACCCCGTCACCAAGACGCTCAACGCCGTGAAGTGCACCGGCGCCGTCCACGGCAACGCCAACCACCACACCGTCATCCGCTTCTTCCCCGACGTCATGCGCGGCGCCCGCGGCCTGCGCAACGCCCGGCAGCTCAGGACGCTGTGGAACGCCGGCTGTGACGTCCGGATCGGCTACACGGTCATGAGCTACAAGGCTCACCAGGTGCTGACGACCCCCGGGAAGCGTGGGAAGGTGCCGATCCGTCACATGGCCGTCGACAACAACGGCGACGGGCAGTTCGACAAGTACTTCCACCTCAAGTCACTCACGGTCAACGGCGTCATCGGCGGCAACCGGGCGGCGTACCGGCTCATCCAGGGGTCGTCCAACGCCTCGGGCCTCTCGTCGGTCTCCGACGAGAACATCGCGACCATCACGAAGCCTCGCGCGGTGCGGCGCTACCAGCAGCACATGAACTACTGGTACAACCACGCGCCCAAGGTGTCGGGTCGAGTCGTGACCGCGCGTACGACGACGATGGGCCCCGGGCTCCGCAACGCCCGTCTCCTGACGCCGCAGGGCAGGCCGGCGGTCGCTCCCGACGGCTACATCGCGCCGGGCACGAAGGTCGTCGACCCGATCACCGGCCGGGTCGTCGACCCGTACGCGCTGGTCGACCAGGACTGACAGCACCACCGCCCCCGACCGACCGGCCCGCCCGCATCCGGTCGGTCGGGCCGGTGACGGCCGGGTGAGGGGATGCCCACGTCCTGGCGATGCCCCTACCCCTAAGGTCGACACGTGAAGCTCTCCCTCTGGCCCCACGCGAGCCGTCGCCCCGCCGAGATCCTGGACGCGGCCCGCCAGGCCGACACGGACGGGTGGTTCGGCGTCTGGATCGCCGACCACTACATGCCCAACACCGGCGACGCGTCGGTCGCCGCCGGCGACGTGCACGAGGCCTGGGCACTGCTGCCGGCGATCGCGGCGGTGACCGAGCGGGTCCGCCTCGGCACGCTGGTCTCGCCGACGTCGGTGCACCACCCGGCGCTGCTGGCCAACCGCGCCTCGACGATCGACCACCTCTCGGACGGCCGGATGGTGCTCGGGCTCGGCGCGGGCTGGCAGATCAACGAGCACGCTGCCTACGGCATCGAGCTGGAGGCGCCGGGCCGGCGCGTGACCCGCTTCGAGGAGGCGATCCGGATCGTCCGGTCGCTGCTCACCGAAGAGCGCACGACCTTCACCGGCACGGTGTACGCCGTCCACGACGCGCCCTGCGACCCCAAGCCGGTCCAGGAGCGGCTGCCGATCCTCGTCGGCACCGCCAGCCCCCGCATGCTGCGGATCACGGCTCGCCACGCCGACGAGTGGAACACCTGGGGCACGCCCGACATGGCCGCGGAGAAGCGGGCGGGGCTGGTCGCCGCGTGCGAGAAGGTCGGTCGCGACGTCGCGACGGTGCACTGCTCGGTCAACGCCATGGTCGACCTCGACGGAGAGACTCCGATGCCGGGCCGCCCGGCGCTCAGCGGGTCGGCCGGCCAGCTCGTCGAGCTCGTCGGCGCCTACGCGGAGGCGGGCTTCGACGAGTTCATCCTCCCCGACGGCAACCTGGGCGACACGCTCGCGGAGCGCAGCGACCGTGCCGCCCGGATCAAGGCCGAGATCTTCGACCAGCTGGCGCACTAGCCTGACGGGGGTGACGGCCGAGTGCGCTGAACCGGTCACCCTCGACTCCCCGGCGGGTCGCTGGCTGCTCGCCGCCGCGGTCATGGGGGCGGGGCTCGGGTTCCTCGACGGGACGGTCGTCAACGTCGCCGTACGCCGGATCGGGACCGACCTCGACGCGTCCCTCGCCGAGCTGCAGTGGGTGCTCAACGCCTACCTGCTCGCGCTCGCCTCGCTGATCCTCGTCGGCGGGTCGCTCGGCGACCGGCTGGGGCGCAAGCGGGTCTTCTCGGTGGGCGTCGTGTGGTTCGCGGTCGCCAGCCTCGGCTGCGCGGTCGCCCCCGACGTCCACGTGCTCATCGCCGCGCGCGCCGTCCAGGGCGTCGGCGCCGCCCTCCTCACGCCCGGCAGCCTCGCCATGATGCAGGGCTCGTACGCCGGCGACGACCGCGCCCGCGCGATCGGGACCTGGTCGGGCCTCACCGGCGTCTTCACCGTGATCGGCCCATTCCTGGGCGGCGGACTGGTGCAGGCCGTCGGCTGGCGCTACGTCTTCTGGATCAACGTCCCGATCGCTGCTGCGATCGTCGCGATCACGCTGCGTCACGTCCCGGAGAGCCGCGACCCCGGGGCGGTGCAGCGCTTCGACGTCCTCGGCGCGGTGCTCGGTGCGGTCGGGCTGGGCGGGGTCACCTATGCGCTGATCGAGGCCGGCTCGCGCCCCGCCGGCCAGATCGCCGTCGCGGCCGTCGCGGGGGCGGGCGCGCTGGTCGCGTTCGTCGTCTCCCAGCGCCGACCCTTCCCGATGGTGCCGCCGGCGCTCTTCGCGTCCCGTGTCTTCACCGCGAGCAACCTCCTCACCTTCGTGGTGTACGGCGCGTTCGGGGCCCTCACGTTCCTGCTCGTGCTGCAGCTCCAGGTTGTCACCGGCTTCGGACCGCTCGCCGCGGGCCTGTCGACGCTGCCGATCACGATCCTCATGCTCACGTTCTCCGGTCGCTCCGCGGCGCTCGCCGCCCGCGTCGGGCCGCGCCTCCAGATGAGCCTGGGTCCCGCGCTCTGCGCCGTGGGGGCGCTGCTGCTCGTGGGCGTCGACGCCACGACGTCGTACTGGACCGGCGTCCTGCCCGGCATGGTCGTCTTCGCCGTCGGCCTCACCTGTCTCGTCGCGCCGCTCACGGCGACTGTCCTCGCGGCCGCGCCGGACCGCTGGGCGGGGATCGCGAGCGGTGTGAACAACGCCGTGGCGCGGATCGGCAGCCTGCTCGCGGTCGCCGCGCTGCCGGTGGCGGTCGGGCTGACCGGCGACGACTACGACGATCCGGCCGCGCTCACCGACGGCTACCGCACGGCCATGGTCGTCTGCGCGGGCCTGCTCCTCGTCGGCGGCACCACCGGCTGGCTGGGTCTGCGGCGTCGGGCATGATCGCCGGGTGCCTCACGGTCGTCCGCTCCGCGCCCCGCGGGCCTGGTCCGAGCTGACCCCGGCGTGGCTCACGACGGCGCTCGCCGGGGCGTGCCCCGGGGCCGTCGTCGCGGAGGCGTACGTCGCCGACGTGGCCGCCGGGACCAACGACCGGGCGCGCGTCCACCTGCGCTACCGAGTGGGCTCCGGCCCGGAGCGGGTCTTCGTGAAGCGCGAGGGACGGTGGCTCAACCGGTGGGCGCTGACCGCGCTGGGTGCACGGGAGGCCGAGGCGCGGCTCGTCGCCCACGGGCCGCTGCCGCTGGAGAGCCCGCGGCTGCTCGCCGGCGCCGTCGACCCGCGGCGGCTCGCGGCGGTCGTGGTCATGGAGGACGTCACCCTGCGCGGCGCCGTCCCCGGCTCGGCGACGGTCCGCTGACGCCCGAGCAGGTCGCCAGCGGGCTGGACGGCCTGGCCGCGCTCCACGCCGCGCACTGGGATCGGGCACTCCCGCCGTCGCTGGGCTTCGTGCGCCCGTGGTGGCTCGGCGTCGCCTGGGCGCCGGTCGCCCGCGCGGGGTTCGTGCACGCCCGGCACCGGTTGCGCGCCCTGGGCCGCCCCGAGCTCATGCCGGCCGACCCGGCGACCGTCGAGCGGGGCTTCCGCGGCTGGGCCGGACTGGCGCGCCGGGGTCCGCAGACGCTGCTCCACGGCGACCCGCACCCCGGCAACACCTATGCCCTCCCCGACGGCACCACCGGCTTCTACGACTGGCAGCTGGTCCGGTCGGGATCGTGGGCCCACGACGTCGGCTACTTCCTCGTCTCGGGGCTCGCGGTCGCCGACCGGCGGTCGCACGAGCGCGCGCTGCTGGGCGGCTACCTCGCCGCCCTGACGTCCGCGCTGGCCCGCCGCGGCGTGGCCGCACCGACCGCCGGGGAGGCGTGGGCGGCCTATCGGCGTACGCCGGTCTTCGGGCTCGGCAGCTGGCTCCAGACCCTCGCCGCCGGAAGCTTCCAGCCGGTCGAGGTGTGCCTGGCCACCCTCGAGCGGTTCGCGGCGGCGTACCGAGATCTGGGCTGACCGACCGGGGACCCCGGACTATCCCCGCTCGGCCCGCCGCCGGGTGACCGCCAGCAGCAGGAGCGCCACAGCCTGGATGGCGACGACGACGCCGATCAGGGCCGTCACCGACACGTCGTAGAGCGCACCCAGGAGCGCGCCACCGACCAGGGCGGCACCCCCGATGACACCCGCATAGATCCCATACGCCGTCGCGCGCCGCCCCGGCGGGACGAGGTCGGCGACGGTGGCGCGCAGCGTGGACTCCTGGATCCCGACGGCACACCCCCAGACGAGTGCTCCGAGAACGGCGACGGCGGCGTGGCCGGCGAAGGCGAGGAACGGCGTCGCCGCTGCGAGGACGGGGAGCGCGACCAGCACCCGGGCACCGATCCGGTCGTAGACCCACCCGGTCGCCAAGGCGGCCAGCGCGTCGGTGACCATGGCGCCCGCATAGATCACCGGGACCGCGGCCGTGGGGACCAGGTGTCTCTCCACGAGGTGGAAGGAGACCAGCCCGAAGGTCGCGAAGCCGGCCGTCGTGGCGGCCGTGAAGGCGGCGTACACCCAGAAGGAGCGAGGCAGGCGTGGTGCCGCCGCCGCGGTGGCCTGCGGCGCGGCGGGTCCCGGCGTGGCAGAGGCCGGCGCGGCCTCCGACGGCTCGTAGCCGGCGGGCTCCGGGACGCGGGCGCGCAGCCAGAGGAGGAGCACGATCGCCGCGACCCCGGGCACCGCGAGCACCCCGAGCGCGGGCGCGTAGTCGTCATCGGTCAGGGCGAGGACGCCGGCGACGGTCAGCGGACCGATGAGGGCGCCGATCTGGTCGAGCGCCTCCGAGACGGCGAAGCCCTTGCCGCGGCCGGTGACCGCGGTCGCGTGCGAGACGAGCGTGTCCTTCGCCGGCGAGCGGACCGCCTTCCCGACGCGCTCGGCTATCACCAGCGCGCAGGCGACCCAGAGCACCCCGGCTAGTCCGAGCACCGGGACCGAGACGGCGGTGAGCACGTAGCCGCCGATCGTCCACGCCCAGAACCGCTGGGTCCGGTCGGCGAGCGGGCCGGAGACCAGGCGCAGGCCAAGCGCGGACGCCTCGCCCGCACCCGTCACGACGCCGACGACCGCTCCCGAGGCGCCCAGGCTCGCGAGGAGTGGCCCGGTCACGGACCGGGCCCCCTCGTAGACGAAGTCCATCAGCAGGCTGACGACGCCGAAGACCGCGATGAAGCGCCACGCGCTCAGACGGTCGTTGCGCTCGGTCACGGTCTCATCCTGGGGCCGTGACGTGAGACGAACGTGAAGCCGCACCCGCCTCCGCCGTCCCGATGTCACGACCCGGCGCAGGCGACGCAGGTGCGCGCGGCGGGCCGCACCTCCAGGCGCCCGGACGGGATGGGGCCGCCGCAGACCTCGCAGCGCCCGTAGGTCCCCGCGTGGAGTCGGTCCAGCGCGGCGTCGAGCTCGCGCAGCCGGGCGCGCGCGTCCCGCACCAGTGCACCGACCTGGGACCGCTCGAACGCGATGGTCGCACCCTCCGGGTCGTGCTCGTCGTCGGCGTTGGTGTCGCGCGAGGCCTCGACGAAGCCCTCGTAGTCGCCGGTGAGCTCGGCGAGCCGCCGGCGGATCCGGGCCTGCTCGTCGGCCAGCCGCTCGCGCGCGCTCTCCTCCGGCGTCGTCCCCATCGCTCCAGTGTGGCCCGCCCGTCCAATGCGGACGGTCGTGGCGGTGGCGGTGGTTTCGAGACGGGCCTGGCGGCCCTCCTCAACCACCGGGTCGCCGGGCCGGGCGGCCCTCCTCAACCACCGGGTCGCCGGGCCTGGCGGCCCTCCTCAACCACCGGGTCGCCGGGCCTGGCGGCCCTCCTCAACCGCCGAGGTTCAGCGGGCCAGCCAGTCGGTGACGGTCGCGACGACGGCGTCCGGCCGGCGCGCCCACCGGAAGTGGTCGAGGCCGTCCTCGTCGAGGTGGACCCGGGTGAGGTCGAGCCGCGGCATCATCGCGACCAGGCCGTCGACCGCGGCCGGGCCGGCGAGGGCGTCGCCCGCGATGGAGACGCTGAGGCAGGGGAGCCGGAGCGTCCGCAGCGGCCCGGTGTAGTCGACCGCGGGGCGGCCGAACCGCATCCGCCCGGTGCGCGCGAAGCGCGCCCAGTCCCGCATCAGGCCGCGAGCCTCACGGCCGGCGAACCGCACGTGCTTGCCGGGGAAGTGGCCGACCACCTGGGGGAGCAGCCCCATCGCCTGGCTGACCGGGAGGAAGCCGCGCGGCCCGTAGCGCCAGTACGGCGAGGACGACGCCACGAAGACGAGACCCGCCAGGCGGTCGGCGTGGGTGGCGGCGTACGCGCTGCCGACCTGGCCGCCGAGACTGTGGCCGAGGAGGTACGCCGGCGCGCCGGGCACCACCCGCTCGAGCTCGTCCACGGCGGCGCCGACGTCGTCGACCAGGTCGGCGTAGCCGAAGTCGTAGCGCCACCCCGGCCGGCGACCGCCCGGGCCGTCGCCGGCCTCCTCGTGGCCCCGCTGCTCCATGACGGCGGCGGAGACGCCGGCCGCGGCGAGCGCGGTGAGCAGCTTGCCGTAGTAGCCGGCCGGCATCCCCATCGCCGGGACGACCAGCACCACGGGACTCTCCGGGGCGGCCGCACGCACGAGCGTCAGGGTCGAGGAGGTGCCCTCGGAGCGCAGGATCGTCAGCTTCTCGGGGAGGTCGGACACGGGGTCAGTCTCCCAGAGAGTCGGGCGGTCAGGCGGCCGCGGGCAGGACGTCGAGAAACCCGACGACCGAGGTGATCCGGCCGTCGGCGCCGGTGGTGACGACGTCGCTGCCGACCACCACCGGCTCGGCGCCGGCGGGCCCGAGCCCCCACTGGAACCGGGTGACGTCGTGGTGGGTCTCGACCTCACCGACCGGGCTGAAGACGAACCCGGGGAACTGCTGCTGGACCGCGGCGATCGTCGCCGTGAGCGCGTCGTAGCCGGCGGCGTCGGCCATCGGGTCGACGTACGTCGCCTCCGGGGCGAACGTCGCCACGATCAGGTCGGCGCGGACCTCCGGGTCGGTGGCGTTCCAGCACGCGAGGTAGTGGGCGCGCAGGTCGGCGGTGCGCTGGGTGGCCTGGCTGGACTGGGTGGTGGACTGGGTGGTCATGGCGTGCTCCTTGGTCGATCGGATGGGTGGCCGGCACTGATGTCCGGACGCCGACGATCGTGGGCCGTCGCCCCGAGGCAGGTCGATTCCCTCGGAGGTCATCGCCGAGCATGACCTCCGAGGTCATCGCGCCGCTGCGCCCCGGCGACTAGCGTCGCCACGGTGACGACCGCTGCGCTCCCCACCGCTCCCGCCCGCACCGTCGGCGAGCTGCTCCGCACCTGGCGTGAGCGGCGCCGGCTCAGCCAGCTGGAGCTCTCGTCGCGGGCCGAGGTCTCGACCCGCCACCTGAGCTTCGTCGAGACCGGCCGGTCCCGCCCGACGCCCGAGATGATCCTGCGGCTGACCGAGCACCTCGACGTCCCGCTGCGGGAGCGCAACCAGCTGCTCCTCGCGGCGGGCTACGCGCCGGCCTATCCCGAACGCGCCCTCGACGCTCCCGAGCTCGCCGGGGTCCGCGAGGCGTTGCGGATGGTGCTGGCCGCCCACGAGCCGCTCCCGGCGCTGGTCATCAACCGCTACTGGGAGATGCTCGACGCCAACGCGGCCGTCGGCGCGCTCATCGAGGGCTGCGCGGACCACCTCCGCGAACCACCGGTCAACGTCCTCCGGCTCTCGCTCCACCCCGACGGCCTCGCGCCGCGCATCGTCAATCTGGCCCAGTGGCGGGCCCACCTGATCGGGCAGGTACGCCGCCGGGCCGAGCACACCGGCGACCCCCGGCTGGCCGCGCTGGCCGAGGAGCTGGTCGGCTATCCGGGCGGCCTCGACCGGTCGCTGCCCGCCACCAACGTGGTGCTCCCGCTGCGGCTGCGCCACTCCGCGGGCGAGCTCTCGCTGCTCTCCGTCGCCGCTGTGGTCGAGACCGCCGCCGACATCACGGTGCAGGAGCTCTCCGTCGAGTCGTTCTATCCCGCCGACGCCGCCACGGCCGAGCTCCTCCGGGCGGCCGCGGAGCGTCGCGCGGCGGGAGCGGCATGAGGCCGGCCTGGCTGACGCTCTACCTCGACGTCGCCCCCGAGGAGCACGCGCGGGCGCGCGATTTCTGGGTCGGCGTCACCGGTGATGAGCCGTCGCCGGTGCGCGGCGCGTCCGGCGAGTTCGCGACCTTCCTCCCGCCCCACGGCGATCCCCAGCTGCGGATCCAGCGGCTCGAGTCCGGGCCCTCCGGTGTCCACCTCGACGTGCACGTCGACACCGCGGTCACCGACCTCGACGCCGAGATCGACCGGGCCACCGGACTCGGCGCGACCCTCGTCGCCCGTCCTGGGCACGCCGTGCTGCGCTCGCCCGGCGGCTTCCCGTTCTGCCTCGTCCGCGAGCAGCTCTCGAACCCGCCCGCGCCGACACGGTGGCCCGACGGGCACCGCTCCGTGGTCGACCAGCTCTGCCTCGACATCCCGCCGGCGGCGTACGACGCCGAGCAGGCGTTCTGGGTCGCGCTGCTCGAGCGGGAGCCCGAGCAGCGCGGCGCCGAGTTCGTCCGCCTCCACGGCGCGCCGTGGCTGCAGGTCCTCCTGCAGCGCCTCCACGACGACGGCGGGCCGGTGCGCGGCCACGTCGACCTCGCCGCCGACGACCGGGCAGCGGAGGTGGCCCGGATCGAGGCGCTCGGCGCCACGACGTCGTACGTCGGACCCGAGTGGACCACCCTGCGACCGCCCGCCGGCCCGGTGCTGTGCGTGACGGACCGCGAGCCTCGCTAGCAGTCTCCTGGGCCTCGCTCTGCCGGCAGGGTCGGGTGAGCACGCCGACGGCCCTACCCCGACCCCGCACCGAGTGGTACACCGGGAAGTGGAGGTCAGGCCATGTCATCCACGGGCTATCTCATCTGGTTCATCGCCACGGCGGTCATGACGGTCGTCGTCATGGGGACCTGCATCGCCGGTGCGTCCGGCGTCTTCACCGCGGAGGCGCGCGCTCGCCGTCGCCTGCAGCACGAGGACGAGCGGCGCCTCGCCGTTCCGCAGCAGCGGCGCGCGTCGCCCGAGCCGACGCCGGCGCCGCAGCCCGCCCGCGCGCCGACGGCCGAGGCGACGACCGGGGAGCTGACCGGCGGGGCGACCGACGTGGCGGCCGACATGGCGACGGGGCAGACCGGGAGCGATCTGCCGCGCTGACCGCGGATCGGCGCCCGATCTGACCCGATGGTCAATTAGCCCTCCCGTGCGGCCGTCCGGCGTCGTACTGTGGCCGGGAGCGTGTCGAAGGACACAGCACGGAAGGGGTCAGCATGCTCAAGCTCTCCACGGTGTCGGCGACGCGCCCGTCGGGCCGGATCGCAGGCCGCCTGGTCGACAGCTTCGAGGAGCGCGCCAAGCCGGCGGTGCGGTGGGGCGTCAACCACGCGATCCCGCGGGCGGTGATGCGCAACGCGGCGCGCAAGGGCGACCTCCAGGGCCGCCTGATCGCGACGGCGCCGGGTGCCCGCACCGAGGAGCTGGTCGACCTCTTCGCCGAGGTGCGCGCCGTCGGGCCGGTCGTCAAGGGTGGCTTCAGCTACATGACGGTCTCCCATGAGGTCGTCAAGGAGGTGCTGGGCAGCGGAGACTTCCGGACCGGGATCGCCGCCGGGAGCGGCATCCTCGGACGACTGGGCGCCTGGTCGGCGAGTGACGTGTTCAACCCGGTCGAGCCCCCGTCGCTCCTGGTGACCGACCCTCCCGACCACACCCGCTACCGCAAGCTCGTGACCCGGGTGTTCTCGGTCAAGGCGGTGGAGCGGTTGCGCAGCCGCACCGAGGAGATCGCGGCCGAGCTCCTGGACGATCTCGCCGCCGAGGCCGCCCGGACCGGCGGCCGGGTCGACCTCGTGGAGCGCTACTGCGGCCTGCTCCCGGTCACCGTCATCTCCGAGATCCTCGGCGTCCCCACCGAGCTGCGGGAGTGGATGCTCGAGCTCGGCGGCGGGGCCGCGTCCAGCCTCGACATGGGTCTCGGCTGGCGGCGGTTCCGCGAGGTCGAGGCGTCGCTGGAGGAGTTCGACGGCTGGCTGACCGACCACCTCGAGCGCCTCCGCGCGCGCCCCGGCGACGACCTGCTCAGCGAGCTCGTCGCCGCCCGCGAGGACGGCCGCGGCCTCGACCAGCGGGAGCTCCTCGCGACCGCCGGGCTGGTCTTCGCGGCCGGGTTCGAGACGACGGTCAACCTGCTCGGCAACGGCATCGCCCTGCTGCGGGAACACCCCGACCAGCTCGCCCTGGTCCGCGAGCGTCCCGAGCTGTGGCCCAACGCGGTGGACGAGATCCTCCGCATCGACCCGCCGGTGCTGCTCACCGGGAGGGTCGCGGCCCGCAACCTCGAGCTGGCCGGCGTACGCATCGGGGAGGGCGCCATCGTCACGACCGTCCTCGCCGCGGCCAACCGCGACCCGGCCGTCTTCACCGACCCCGACGTCTTCGACGTGACCCGCGACAACGCCCGGGAGCACGTCTCCTTCTCGTCCGGTCGCCACTACTGCCTCGGGGCATCGCTGGCGCGGATGGAGGGCGAGGTCGGGCTGCGCGCGCTCTTCGACCGGTTCCCCGACCTGGTCCTGCAGCCCGGTGCCGCCCGTCGGCCGACCCGGATCCTGCGCGGCTACGAGACGCTGCCGGCGGTGGTCGGCGCCGACGCGCGCGGCTGACCGTCACGCCCGTCCGACCCGGGCGACCCGACCGAGCCGACCGAGCCGTCCGTCTCCTCGCCGGCCGCGGCGAGGAGACGGCGGCCGAGCGCGGCGACGGCGGCCCGGAGCTCGGCACAGCCGACGACCGTCATCGGCACCCCGAGGCGGGCGAGCTCCTCGGCGTACCAGTGCGGGTTGCCGGTCGTCCCGAGCAGCCGTGCGCCCGCCTCGCCGGCGTCCTCGAGGCGGCCCAGCGAGCGCGGGACGTGACGCACGAGCCGGGCGTACGGCGCCTGGAGGAGCACCTCGGTGTCGTACGTCC
>Ga0164242_10004953_pt1 | contig 14864 bp, 12 predicted proteins | sample OricomgcompostMG_FD_108783 | JGI IMG/M metagenome (GOLD analysis project Ga0164242, IMG submission 108783) | Miracle-Growth compost microbial communities from Emeryville, California, USA - Original compost - Miracle growth compost (MG) ... | reverse complement strand
TGTTGGCCCATCATCTGCGCGAGAAAGTTGGCGCCGAGCGAAAGGTAGGATTGGTGCAGTTGCAGGCTTTTTTGCAGCAGCATGTGCGGTTCCGCCGCCAGGGCCTCGGCCGCGGCGGCGAAGGCCTTCAGCATGGGCTGGGTTGTTGCGGCGTTGATTTGGGCTTTATCGAAGGCCTTGGGCATGGCGTTGAGCTGTTGCTGCCAGATGTGTGTGGCCTGTTCGACAAGGTGCCTGGCATCAAATGAGGGAGAGGAGTTATCGGCCATGGACAGAACCTGCATTTCTTGTTTTTGATGCTTGGAGAGTAAGCATAGCGCGGCGGTTTGGCAAGAACCGAAACGCGTGAAAGGATTGAAAAAGCAATGCCCGCGCACAAAGGCTTGATGATTGTGGTGGCCGGCCGCGACGGTCCCATCGACCTTTTGGTGCAGCGGTTGGGCGGGCTTTCCGGCGTGGCCAGTGTGCGCCACGTGGCCGCGCCACGGCCTGCCGCCGACATAGCCCATGCAGACATGGTGATTGATATGATGGGCGGGCTGGCGCCAGCCTATGAGCTGGCCATGTCCGCGCTTGGGCGCGGCACCGCCTGCGTGAGCGCCAACCCGTTGCTGGTGAGTGTGCATGGCCGCGTGCTGCAGGCCGCGGCGCAGGGGCAGCAGGCTTATTTCGGGTTTGAAGCGGCGGGGTTTGGCGTACCGCTGCGGGATATACTGAGCACGTTGCCGGTGGTGCGGATGACGTTTGCGATGAACACCGCGGCGAACCAGGCGCTGGCGCGGATGACGTATCGCCATGAAACCCTGGCACAGGTGCAAGCCCACATGGCTTTACAGAAGGCCGACATGACCGATTGGAGCGGCAAAATTACCCAAGCCCGGGCGATGGCGATGCATGCGCAGTGGCATCCTGCGTGGCCAAGCCGCAATGCCTGCGTGCGCAACGGGCCGGAGAGGGTTGGTGTGGATGATATCAAGGCTCTGCGCCCGTTCGGCCTTGAAATGGTGTTTGGCGCCCAGGTCGCGCCCGGCCGGATTTACACGGGGCCCATGGCGGTGGCGCATGACAGCCCGCTAGTGGCAGGCAGGCAGGGGGACGTGCTGTTGCTGGATATGGCTGACGGACAAAGTCTTCTTATGGCTCAGCCTGGCGGGGCGATGGCGATGGTGAGCGGGGTGCTGGCGGATGTGCAGCGTTTCATGCGCAGCAGGAAGGTTCTTGCCGCGCCGAAGCATGCGCCGGATATGGTTGCAGTTTCAAGGTATTATGTGCAGGTGCCTTATGCTATGCGTGAGGCGGTGCTGGAACAGGTGGATACGGTTGTGCAGGATCATAAATCCGGCGATGGGCAGTGGCAGGCCGTGGTGGAAGGCAGCAGCTTTGCAGACCTGTGCGCCGCGCTTGAGGATGGCGCGGTGTATCCGCTATGCGGGGAATGGGAAGCGCCTGCCCAGAGCGGCTTGCGCTTGGTAGGTTAGCAGGTTTTCATCCGCCAGCCGGCGTTTTCACACGGCGTATAGAGGTAGGGCGTGGCGTTTTGCGCTTCGTGGTGCTGGCCGGTGAGAGCTTCATGCATGGCGCGGAAGAATGCGCCGTGGCCGACGAACATGATGGTGTCTTCCGGATAGGTGTTGAGCCAGTGGGCGATGGAGCTGTGCGCGCGGTGGATGGTTTGCGGCCACTGTTCAGCATCCGGCGGGAGGATATGGGTGAGCGAGCTTTCCGGTGGGACACCATGCTCGGCCTTGACTTCGGCGTTGAGGCGGCCTTCGATGCTGCCGAAGGTGCGCTCCATGAGGCGGCTGTCAACATGTACAGGCAGGCGCACGCTTTCTGCCGCGATGGCCGCGGTTTTAAGTGCGCGAATGAGAGGACTGCTGATGATGCGTGTGATGGGGTGCGATTTCAAGAGCTCGGCCGCTTGGCGCGCCTGTTCAATGCCGGTGGCATTAAGAGGAGTATCGGTGTGGCCTTGGATGCGACCTTCGACGTTCCAGTCGGTTTGGCCGTGGCGCAGGAAATAGAAGGGGCGAGGGTGTGTAATCATGATTCCTGCATAGCAAAAAACCGGCTTTCAACAAAGCCGGTTTTTGAAGATGAGTGCCGTTTAAGGCTATTTTTTGCGGGTAGGCGTGGCTTTTCTTTTTACATCCTTGGCGAGAAGGTCGCGGATTTCGGCCAATAACTGCTCTTGCGTGGGGCCTTTTGGCGCCGCCGGTTTGGGGGGTTGCTGCAGCGAGTTGATGGCTCGGATACAGAGGAAGATGGCGAAGGCTATGATGGTGAAATCGACTATTGTTTGAATAAAGCTTCCATACATGATGGCTACAGGCGCTTGGTTGAGCGCAGGATTGCCCGGTTTGAGCACGACGGCGAGATGCTGAAAGTTCACACCGCTGATGAGAAGACCGAGCGGTGGCATGATGATATCGTTCACCAGCGAGGAGGTGATTTTGCCGAAGGCGCCGCCGACAACCACACCGACGGCGAGATCGATAACATTGCCGCGCATGGCGAACTTCTGGAACTCTCTGAAGAAACCCATAGGATACTCCTTATTTTTATTTTTTTCTTAACAAAGGTTTACGTACTATACCTTGGTAGTCAGGTTTATGTAAACCCGATTTGGCTTTGGTGATATGACAGAATGAAGGTTTTTTGCTTTATGTTTGCGATGGTGTTTGATCTATGGCAGATAAGTGCCGGTGCCGGCTTAGCACAGGGGTAGTGCAGTGGTTTTGTAAACCAAAGGTCGGGGGTTCAAATCCCTCAGCCGGCACCATTTTTTTGTGAATTTTCCCGGCTAATCGGGGGCTGTATAGGCCAGCGTAAGTATATGAATTTCTTTTGATTTTACACGCTTGAGGGCGATGGCGGTGGCGTGGGCGGTGGCGCCGGTGGTGAGGATGTCGTCGATGAGGACGATTGACCGGTTGGTCAAGAACTGGGGGGTGGCGTGGAAGGCGGTGCCGGGGAGGCGTAGGCGGGCGGCGCGGGTTTGGCGGGCCTGCGGCGGGGATTTGAGGGTGCGGGTGAGGGCGTGGATATTGACGGGGTAGCCGCTGAGTTGGGCGAGGGCCTGGGCAAGCAGCGCGGCGTGGTTGTAGGTGCGCCAGCGCAGGCGCGAGGCGTGGCTGGGAATAGGCACGAGCAGTGGCAGCGGCTGGCCGGGGACCGGCTTGGGCAGGTGGGGCAGCAGCAATTTGGCGAGGTGGCGGGCGGTGTGCGGGGCGTCATGGAACTTGAGGTTGAGGATGGCCTGGCGCATGGGGCCCTGGTACAGGCAGGGCGCGGCGAAGCCGGTGATGGTGCGCGGGAGCTGGGGCGGGAGGATTCGGCTGGTGTTCCACCACGGCAATTGCGCGTAGCAGGCGGCGCAGAAGCCGCCGGGCTCGGCAGGCGGGAGGGGGGCGCGGCAGCTGATGCAGGTGGGCGGCAGGGCCCAGCCGACCGCGTGGCGTGCGGCTTGGCGGAAGAGGGAAAATGCCTTAAACATGGAGGCATTATGAATGCAAATTCCACTAATGCACAACCCGTGATGACGCGCGTAAAGAATGGCGCGGGCGGGGCCGTGACCGCCGAGATCGGGCGGCGGCTGGAGGAACGGCTGGGCGAGGTTAAGGGCGCTGGCGCGCAGGTGTGGCGGGTGGGGGCTGAAGTTTTGGACGCCGGGTATGCCTTTGACATACCGCAGGAAAACAGCGCGGTTCTGGCCAACGTGGTGCTGACCGGGGCGCCGGACGTTGCGGCGGCGGTTTACCAGATGGTCAAGAGCCTGCGCCCGGACGGTGTGCTGCTGGCGACCTTTCTGGGCGCGGAGAGTTTTACGGAGATACGGCAGGCGTTCGGGCCGGAACATGCCGGAAACCTGCCGGATGTGCAGGACGTGGGCGGGTTGCTGCAGCGCCTGAAGCTGGCGCTGCCGGTGATAGACCGTGACCGGATAACCCTGACATTCAGGGACTTTGCGGGGATGTATGCGACGTTGCGCGAGGAAGGGTGGAGCGGAAACGCGCTGGGATGGCGGCGGCAAGGCCTTGTGACGCCGAGGAAACTTGCGGGAATGGAGAGGCGTTACCGGGCGATGTTCGGGCGCGGGGACGGGCGTTTGCCGCTGACGGTGGAGGTGATTTACGCGCAGGCGTTCAGGCCCCATGACAATCAACCTGTTAGCGCGAAACGCGGGAGCGGCAAGGTGAGCCTTGTGCGGATTTTGGGCGAGGAATCTTGACCGGACGGTAAACAATCTGCCATGATGGGGGCATGCTGGGTTTGCGCAAACCATCCGTGAAGACCGAAAAAACCGCGAAGGTGCGCGGGCGCGCGGCGATGCGCCGCGGCAAGGGCTGCAGCGCCGCCGGGTGCCATGCGGCGGAGCTGGTGGCGGGCATGGACAAGGCCTATTTAAAGGAACTGGCGGCGATGGAAACGCGGCCGCGGGTGCTGACCGCGGCCAAGCTGCTGTTCTGGCGTTACGGCTATGCGAGCGTGAGCGTGGACGACATCTGTGCTGTGGCGAAGGTGCAGAAGGGCAGCTTCTACCACTTCTTTGAAAGCAAGGGCGATTTGCTGGTGGCGGCGATGGAGGATGACTGGCAGCGCAAGGGCGAAGACCTTGACCGCGTGTTCAGCCCGCGATTGACGCCGCTGGAGCAACTGCGCGGATTCGTGGCAAAAATGCTGCGCGACCAGGCGCAATTGCGCGCGCGTTGCGGGCGCGTGGTGGGGGCGGGGTACGCCACCATCGGCAGCGAGATGGGCTTGCAGGAAAGCGCCGCCGCGGCCAAGGTGGGCGGGGCCTGCACCACCATGAGCTGCCGCATGGGCCTGTACCTGACGCGGCTGGTGGCCGAGGCCCAGCGCCTGGGCATGGTGGCGCACGCGGAAAGCCCCGAAGACGTGGCCAAGCGCATGGGCATGTGCATGCTGGGCGCGCTTTTGCACGCGCGCATGTTTAACGATTTGGGGGTGCTGGAGAAGGATTTGCCTGTTATGCTGGCGCCGTTCATCGGCGTGGATGCCGCCGCGCTGAGGGAGGGATTGAAGGATGTTGACTGATTGGTACAGAAACGGGATGAAAAAGACGATGTATCACTTTGAAAATGGCGGAAATGCTGGCATTTATAAGGGCGGCAAGAGGGCGGCAGACCGCGGCGGGGCCGCGGCGGCGCAGCGGCAGGCGGCGGCAGGCGGCGGCAACGCCCAGCGGGGCGCCTTGAGCGGCCGCGCGTATGTGGCTATTTTTATTGTCCTTTTGGTGGCGCTGGGGATGTGGTGGTGGCTGGGCAGCGGCAGCGGCGGTGCCGGAAAGAACGCAGCGGCGCAGCAGCAGGGCGGCGGTTTGCCGGTGGAAGTGGACGTGGCGCGGGAGGGCCCGATTGCGCGCACCGTGACCGTGGTGGGCCAACTGGTGGCGCACGACGGCGCGGCGTTGAAGAGCGAAGTGAGCGGGCGGGTGGTGTCCATCAATTTCAGCGAAGGCAAGCCTGTGAAGAAGGGGCAGTTGCTGATTAAGCTGGACGACGGCGTGCCCGCCGCCAGCCTGGCGCAGGCGCAGGCCGACCTTGGCCTGAAACGGGCCAACGTGGGCCGCTATACCCGCCTGCTGGCCGAGAACGCGGCGAGCAAACTGCAGCTTGACCAGGCGAAGGCCGATGCCAAGCTGGCCGAGGCCAACGTGGCCTACGCCAAGGCGACGCTGGACAAGTATCATATAAGTGCGCCGTTTGACGGCGTGGCCGGGATTGCGCAGGTGAACGTGGGCGAGCTGGTGCAGCCCGGCGACGACCTGGTGGCGGTGACCGACAACGACAGGCTGAAAATCACCTTCAAGGTGCCGGAAAGCGAAGCCGCGGGATTGCGCGTGGGCCTGCCGGTGCAGATCATCACCGGCAGCGGCGCGGCCGACGTGAGTGCCACGGTGGAGGCGCTTGACGGCCGCGTTGACCCGGCGACCCGCACCATGCAGGCCAAGGTGGTGGTGGACAACCGCGACCATGCCCTGCTTTCAGGCCAGTTTGTGCGCGTGGTGGTGCCGGTGGAGAGCGTGGCCGACGCGGTGGTGATACCCGACACCGCGCTGGTGCCGCAGGGCGACAAGAACCTTGTGTGGGTGGTGGGGCCGGACAACCATGTGAGCAGCACGGCGATTACAGTAGGCATACGCGCGGCCAACCGCGTGCAGGTGCTGGCCGGGCTTGAACCCGGCGCGCGCGTGGTGGTTGCCGGGCAGCAGAAAATCCAGCAATCCGGCATGCCGGTGACGCCCCTGAGCCCCACCGTGATTGTGCGCGAGGCGATGCCGGTGGAGCAGTTGCGCGCGGCGGAAGATGCGAAGGTGCAGCCTGCCGAGGGGCAAAGTGCCGGACAACCTGCCCAAGAGCAAAGCCAAGGGAGTGGGGAATAGTGGTGCGTATGGTAACTTTGTACGCTGCGCGTCGTCGCGCCTCACTGCGGGCTCGCTTCGCTCCGCCCACGTTCCGGCGGCAGGGCGGCCATGCCCCCTGCACCCCCCGCATAGTACGAGGGAGAGGGAGGGTTCTCCCTCCACCCTCAAACCCCCTCCCTCCGTGTTTCATAGCTGGGATTGCGGCGCATGGTTGGGGCTGCGGCGATGGTTACCGGCAACGGGTGGCTTCGATAAAAGGCCGTGATGGATTCGGCGGGTGGCTTCGTGCGGGAGGGATGGCATGATTCTTTCTGATATCTCCATCCGGCGGCCGGTGCTGGCCACGGTGATGAGTCTCATCATCATTCTGCTGGGGCTGGTGGGTTACCGCAGCCTGAGCGTGCGCGAGTACCCGAACATCGACGAGCCCACGGTGAGCGTGACCACGACGTATAGCGGCGCGAGCGCGCAGATCATGGAAAGCCAGGTGACCAAGCCGCTGGAGGACAGCCTTTCCGGCATCGAAGGCATTAAGTACATGACCAGCACCAGCCGCGAGGGTGCCAGCCTGATTACCATCAACTTCAACCTGAGCCGCGACGCCGACAGCGCCGCCGCCGACGTGCGCGACAAGGTGGCGCGCGTGCGCGACCAACTTCCCGATGATGTGGACGAGCCGATCATCAACAAGGTGGAGGCCGACAACAGCCCCATCATCTATCTTGTGCTGAACAGCGACACGTTGAGCGCGGCCCAGCTTTCAGACCTGGCCGACCGTTATGTGCAGGATAAAATCCAGACCGTTGACGGCGTGGCCGAGGCCGACATTCTGGGCGCGCGCACGTATGCCATGCGCATCTGGCTGGACCCGGTGAGGATGGCCGCCTACGACCTGACCCCCGCCGACGTTGAAACCGTGCTGCAAAAGCAGAACGTGGACATTCCCAGCGGGCGGATACAGGGCGCGGGGCGCGAATACATCGTGGAGAGCAACACCGACGTGAACACCGCCGAGGCCTTCCGCAACCTGATTGTGGCCACCCGCGGCGGCACGCAGGTTAGATTGGGCGACGTGGCCAGCGTGAACGTAGGCGTGGAGGATGATACCACCAGCTTCCGCTACAACGGCAAGCAGACCGTGGCGCTGGGCGTGGTGAAGCAATCCACCGCCAACCCGCTGGATATTTCCACCGCGATTAACGCCGCGATGCCGGATATCCAGGCCGGGCTGCCGCCGGGCGTGAACATCGAGGTGGCGTACGACAGCTCGGTGTTTATCCGTTCGAGCATTGATAATGTGTATGAGACCCTGCTGGAGGCGATTGCGCTGGTGGCGCTGGTGGTGCTGCTGTTTTTGCGCAGTGTGCGGGCGATGATGATTCCGCTGGTGGCGGTGCCGGTGAGCCTTATCGGGACGTTCTTCCTGATGAAGATGTTCGGGTTCACCATCAACACGCTGACGCTGCTGGCGATGGTGCTGGCCATCGGGCTGGTGGTGGATGACGCGATCGTGATGCTGGAGAATATCTTCAGGCACATCGAGGAGGGGATGAAGCCGATCAACGCGGCGCTGAAGGGCAGCGCGGAAATCGCCTTCCCGGTGATTGCGATGACGCTGACGCTGGCCGCGGTGTATGTGCCGATTGCCTTCATGGAAGGGCGCACCGGCAAGCTGTTCACCGAGTTCGCGCTGTCGCTGGCGGCGAGCGTGATGATTAGCGGCTTCGTGGCGTTGACGCTGAGCCCGATGCTGTGCGGGCGGTTGCTGAACCGCCACGTGGGGCATGGGCCCCTTGCGCAGCGCATCGAGAACGGCATCAAGGCGGTGGAGCGCGGCTACATGCGCGGGCTGCGGCGCGTGCTGGAGATGCGCTGGCTGGTGTTCCCGGTGATGGCGCTGCTGGCGCTGGCGATATGGTTCAGCTTCAGCCAGCTGAAGAGCGAATTGAGCCCGATTGAAGACCGTGGCGTGGTGCTGGCCGCGATTGTGGGCCCCGAAGGCGCCACCAGCGACTACATGAACGCCTATGCCAAGCGGCTGGAGGGCATCATCGAGCACACGCCGGCGGTGCAGAGCTTCGGCTACGTGATGGGCCTTGGCAGCGGGCATTTGCCGCTGAGCAACCAGGGCTTCGGGTTCATCCGCCTGGCGGACTGGGGCAAGCGCAAGCTGGACAGCCAGCAGATTGCCGGGATGCTGTTCCCGCAGTTCATGGGCATTCCGGGCTTCCTCGCCATCCCCATCACCCCGCAGAGCCTTGGCGCGCGCGGCAACGCCAAGCCGGTGGACGTGGTGATCGAGGACACCCGCGACTACCCGCAGATCGGCGCCGACCTTGAGAAGCTGATGGCCAAGCTGCACCAGAACCCCGGCCTTGTGGGGCTGGACAGCGACCTGAAAATCAACACGCCGCAGGTGAACATCCACCTCGACCGCGAGAAGATGGCCGACCTCGGCATTTCCCCCTACGACGCCGGGCACGCGGTGGAGTTGTTGCTGGCGGCGCGGCAGGTGGGCACCTTCAAGTATGAAGGCGAGCAGTACAATGTGATTTTGCAGGCCAACGACGACCAGCGCGTGGACAACGCCGACCTTGCGAGCGTGCAGCTGCGCACCGCCAGCGGCGCGATGGTGCCGCTTGCCGACGTGGCCACGCTGACCAACAGCGTGGCGCCGCGCGACTTGAACCGTTTCAACCGCGTGCGCTCTGTGGAAGTGACCAGCAACCTCGCCCCGGACTACGCGCTGGGCGACGCCTTGAAGGCGGTGCAGCAGGCGGTGAAGGAAACCTTCCCCGCGACCACGCACATCGATTACAGCGGCCAGACGCGCGAATACCTGGAGAGCAGCAACGCGATGTACACCACCTTCGGGCTGGCGGTGCTGTTCATCTTTCTGGTGCTGGCGGCGCAGTTCGAGAGTTTCGTGGACCCGGTGATCATTCTGTTCACGGTGCCGTTGACCATGCTGGGCGCGCTGCTGGCGCTGTGGATTACCGGCAATACGCTGAACATCTACAGCCAGATCGGGCTGGTGACGCTGGTGGGGCTGATCACCAAGCACGGGATTCTGCTGGTGGAGTTTGCCAACGAGGCCGAGGTGCACGAGGGCCTGAGCAAGCTGGAGGCGATTCGCCGCGCCGCCGAGCTGCGCCTGCGGCCGATTCTGATGACCACCGCGGCGATGGTGCTGGGGGCTTTGCCGCTGGCCATCGCCCACGGCGCCGGGGCGGAAAGCCGCCACCAGCTGGGCTGGGTGATTGTGGGCGGGATGAGCCTTGGCACCCTGATGACGCTGTTCGTGCTGCCGTGCGTCTACACCTACCTGCACCGCAGCCCCGCCGTGGACGAGCACGGCGTGCCGCTGCGCAAGAAGAAAGTGAAGGAAAGCCAACCCGCATGAACACCCGCTCCCCCTTTATAGCGGCCACCGCGCTGGCCACGGCCCTGCTGCTGGCCGGGTGCGCCGTGGGGCCGAACTACCATAAGCCGCTGTTCGATTATCCCGCCGAGTGGCTGGGCTTGCGCAAGGCGGATACCGATACCGCGCTGGCGGCGGCGGGCAAGCCCGCGGCGGAGATGGACATGCAGTGGTGGCACGCCTACGGCGACCCGCTGCTGGATAAATTGATGGCGCAGGCGCTGGAGCGCAACGGCGACCTGAAGGTGGCGATTGCGCGGGTGGAGGAAGCCCGTGGCGAACGGTTGAGCGCCACCGCCGCGTTGTTGCCGGAGATTGACGGCGCGGCGCAGGCCAACCGCGGCAACAATAATGTTTCCAACCACAGTGCGACAACCAGCAGTGCCGCGCTGGACGCGAGCTGGGAACTGGATTTGTTCGGCGGCAACCGCCGCGCGGCGGAGGCGGCGCGGGCCGCGCTGGGCGGGGCCGAGGCCGGTGCCCGGCTGGCGCGGGTGCGCCTGCTGGCCGAGGTGGCCGACAGCTACCTTGACGTGCGCAGCCTGCAGCAGCAACTGCAACTGACCGCGCGCAACCTGCGCGACGACACCGAGATTTTGCGCATCACCCAAGCCCAGTACGACGTAGGTGTGGCCGGAGAACTTGACCTTGCGCGCGCCCGCGCCCAAGCCGCCGACACCGCCGCGCAGGTGCCGCAGGTGCGCGCCCAATTGAGCGCCGCGGTGAACAGCCTTGGCGTGCTGGTGGGCGACACGCCCGCCGAGATTCAGGCGGTGATGGCCGACGCCCGCGACGTGCCGGTGGCGACGCCGCAGGTGCTTTTGGACACCCCCGCCAGCGTGATTGCGCGGCGCCCCGACGTGGCGGTGGCCGAACGCGCGCTGGCCGAGGCCACCGCCAACAAGGGCGTGGCGCTGAGCAACTGGTTCCCGCGCATCAACCTGACCGGGCTGTTCGGCATCGCCGACTTCGGCACCGGGGGCAACGATGTATGGAACGTGGGCGGGACCATCGGCCTGCCGGTGCTGGATTTCGGCCGCGTGCGCGGGTTGGTGCGGGTTGCCGACGCGCAGCAGAAGGAAGCGCTGGCGACCTATGAACAAACCATTCTGAGCGCCTTGGCCGATGTGGAAACCAGCCTTGACGGCTATCTTCAGGCCACAGACAGGCTGAAAAAGCTGCAGGTTGCCGCCGACGCCAACGAGCGCGCGGTGACGCTGGCGCAAGCCCAGTACAAGGAAGGCGTGGTGGCCCAGCTTGACGTGCTGACCGCCGAGAAGGCCGCCGCCGCGGCGCGCATCGCGCTGGCCGCGGGCAAGGCCCAGCAAGGGCAGGCGCTGGCGACGCTGTATAAGGCGATCGGCGGCTAAGGGGCGGCCGGGACACGTCTTTCCGTCTTGGCTGGAAGCCTTGGTGACAGCCAAGTTCAGCCCGAATACAAGCATGGATTTTTTAGCTGTGCGTGGCTAGCCTTGAGGGGTGTTCCTTTCATGTAAGGAAGGAGCGCCACAAGGAAGGATACGACCATGACACGAGGAGTAGGGGGCCATTCTCCGGCCAATGTGAGCAAGCACCTGAAAGGTCTTGATTTTCCGGCCAGCAAGCAGGACATCATGGACTGCGCCAAGCAGAACGGCGCCGAAGAGGATGTGATGGACACGCTGAAGGGCCTGCCGGACGAGGAATACGGCACCATGGCCGACGTGATGAAGGGCTATGGCGAAGAAGACCAAGGCCAGGGCGGCCGCAACGACAACCGGGACGACTACAACGACCGGAACGAAGGGCGGCGCTAGCCGACAGGTTGCAAGCAGGGCCGAGGCCCTGCTTTTTATGTGACACCCCGCAAGCGAGTTTGCGCCGCGCCCATGGCTTTGCCGCGTTTGGGGGCTATACTGGGCCATTCCAAACAGAGAAAGCAGGGGTTACATGGACGGCGTGGCTGCGGGGCAGCATTCGGCAAGGAACGCCAAGGGAGCCCGCAAGCTTGCGGTGATGGTGGCGCTGCCTGCGGCGCTGGCGCTGGCGGGCGGGTATTTCTGGCTGTTCGGCGGGCGTTATGTGGACACCAACAACGCTTACGTGGGCCGCGACATGGTGACGGTGAGTTCCGATATCTCGGGCCGCATCACCAGCGTGAAAGTGGCCGAAAACCAGGCGGTGAAGGCCGGGGATGTGTTGTTCACCTTCGACGACGCGCCTTACAAGCTGGCCCTGCAGGAAAGCGAGGCCGGAGTGGTGGACGCCCGCGCGCAGGTGGCCGAGCTTAAGGCCGCCTATACGCAGGGGCAGGCGCAGGTGGCGCAGGCGCAGGCCAACCTTGCGTTGCAGCAGAAGCAATACGACCGCTACAAGACCCTTGCCGCGAGCAACGCCGCCAGCCAGAGCCAGCTGGACGATGCCGCGTATGCGCTGAAGGCGGCCGCGGCGGGGCTTTCCGTCGCCAAGGACACCGCCGCCAAGGCGCTGGCTGCGCTGGAGGACAGCCCGACCATGGCGATAGACGAGCGCGCGCTGGTGAAGCAGGCCGTGGCCAAGCGCGACCAGGCCGTTATCGACCTTTCGCACACCATTGTGATTGCGCCCGCCGACGGGATTGTGACCCAGACCGGCAAGCTGCAGGTGGGGCAGTATTTGCAGCCGGGGGTGCCGGTGTTCGAGTTGGTGAAGACAGCGCGGACGTGGGTGGACGCCAACTTCAAGGAAACCCAGCTGACCCACATGCAGGTGGGGCAGCCCGCGGTGGTGGAGGTGGATACTTATCCCGGCGTGGTGCTGCATGGCGTGGTGGTAAGCATCGGCGCGGGCACCGGGGCGCAGTTTTCCGTGCTGCCCGCCGAGAACGCCACCGGCAACTGGGTGAAGGTGGTGCAGCGCGTGCCGGTGCGCGTGCTGCTGGATGCGCCCCCCGCCGGGGTGGTGCTGCGCGCGGGCTTGAGCGCCGACGTGGACGTGGACACCGGCCGCACCCGCCTGCAGCGGATGCTGGACGGGAGGTAGGCGGCGCATGAACTCGGCGGCGGCGATCGCGATTGACGAGGCCGCGCTGAATCGCGGCGCCGTGACCGTGTTCATCATGATGGCCACCGCCATGCAGGCGCTGGACACCACCATCGCCAACGTGGCGCTGCCCGACATGCAGAGCAGCCTTGGCGCCGCGCAGGATACCATCATGTGGGTACTGACCTCTTACATCGTGGCGGCGGCGATCATGACGCCGGTGACCGGCTGGCTTTCAGACCGGCTGGGGCGCAAAAAGCTGTTTCTGGGCTCGGTGGTGGGGTTCACCATCAGTTCCGCCTTGTGCGGGTTGGCCACCGGACTGGACGAGATGGTGCTGTTCCGGCTGTTCCAAGGCGTGTTCGGCGCGGCGCTGGTGCCGCTTTCGCAAGCGGTGCTTTTGGACATCAACCCGAAGGAGCGCCACGGGCAGGCGATGGCGATGTGGGGCGCGGGCATCATGGTGGCGCCGATTATCGGGCCGACGCTGGGCGGCTGGCTGACCGACAACTTCAACTGGCGGTGGGTGTTCTACATCAACGTGCCGGTGGGCATCATCGCGTTTGTGGGGATGTGGGCGTTTTTGCCGAATACGCCGCTGCGGCGGCGGCGTTTCGATATAGTGGGTTTTGCGCTGCTGAGCATGGCGGTGGGCGCATTCCAGTTGTTATTGGACCGCGGGCAGGAGCAGGACTGGTTCGGGTCCATGGAGATATGGATGGAGAGCGGCGTGGCGCTGGCCGGCTTGTGGATGTTTTTGATCCACACCTTCACCAAGGAGGACCCGTTTGTGAACCCGCAAATGTTTAAAGACCGCAACCTTGTGGTGGGGCTGGTGTTCATCTTCTGCGTGGGGATTGTGCTGCTGGCCACGCTGGCGCTGCTACCGCCGATGATGCAGAGCCTGTATGAGTACCCCATCATGACCACCGGGCTGGTGCTGGCGCCGCGCGGCATGGGCACCATGGCGGCGATGCTGATGGTGGGGCGGCTGGTGCAGCGCGTGGACGCGCGCCTGCTGATTCTGGGCGGGTTGGGGCTGACCGCGCTTTCCCTGTGGGACATGGCCGGGTTTTCGCCGCAGATGGGCTCATGGGAATTCGTGGCGAGCGGCGTGGTGCAAGGGCTGGGGCTGGGGTTCATCTTCGTGCCCTTGAGCACGGTGACGTTCACCACCATCGAGCCGCAGTTCCGCACCGAGGCCACCAGCCTGTACAGCCTGATGCGCAACCTTGGCAGCAGCCTTGGGGTTTCCATCATGGCGACATTGCTGGCGCAGAACACGCAGATTAACCACGTGCAGCTGGCGGCGAAGATGACGCCGTTCAACCCCATGCTGGCGCAGGCCGGGATTGACCCGGCCACCGCCGCCGGGGCGCTGCAACTGGACGCGATGGTGAACCAGCAGGCGGCGATGATTGCCTACTTAAATGATTTCAAGCTGATGATGTGGATGACGCTGGCGGTGGCGCCGCTGCTTCTTCTGATGGCGAGGCCCAAAAAGGCCAAGGCGGCGGAGGCGGTGGTGATGGAGTAGGGGGCCATGGGCCGGGCCGAAAAAACGCGCTTGCAAGGGGGGACAAGATTGGGTAAGAGGGTTTCACGCGCGGCAGCCCACCCAACCACCCTGCCGCGCGTCTTTGCTGAAAGGCCCCCTATCTCATGATGTGGCCCGCAGGCAGGGCGGCTAGCTCAGCGGTAGAGCACTACCTTCACACGGTAGGGGTCACAGGTTCGAATCCTGTGCCGCCCACCATTATTTCATTCCATAGAGGGCAGGGGGCGGAAACGGGCATCCGGCACGCTTCGCCGTGGCTCGTGTACCAGTTTGTACACGTCGCCCCGTCTCATCGCACCGTCTATCCCGTTTCCGCCGCCTGCGTGCCGGAGGTGGCATGTTATTGCAGTTGGCAACAGGGCCCTTGGCGCTTGACAGGGCCGGGCGCCGCCGCTAGGTTGCGCGCGGCTGGAGGGATACCCAAGTGGCCAACGGGGACTGACTGTAAATCAGTTGGCATCGCCTTCGAAGGTTCGAATCCTTCTCCCTCCACCATT
>Ga0164242_10004952_pt1 | contig 14865 bp, 10 predicted proteins | sample OricomgcompostMG_FD_108783 | JGI IMG/M metagenome (GOLD analysis project Ga0164242, IMG submission 108783) | Miracle-Growth compost microbial communities from Emeryville, California, USA - Original compost - Miracle growth compost (MG) ... | reverse complement strand
GTGGAGGTTGGGTATGGGAGGACAGTGGGGACGAAGGCGGCTGGGTTGTTGGGGATTATGAAGAATAGCTAGGAAGGTGTGTGTTGCACAGTGCTTGGGGTTGTTACTCTTTGTTTGGGGGAAGACCACTCTAGTAGTAGCGAAGATGCTCTACAATCACGCTACGATGTAAAGTTACTGTACTAACAAACCGCGAAGATACCATATCAGGGCGCCATATAGCTATTGCCGGGACGGACCAAAATCCAAGACGGCATAACTCATAGCCAGGGCGATGTAGCCATGCCTACTAGAATGGCGTATTACTGTTGTTGGCCTTGAAATGTTAGAAACACCAAAACCTCCCTGGGAGCTATCAGCTACAACTTCCGCAACAAGAAACGTCACTCGTGGGTTATCAACTATGGTAAAGTATGCGCATACACCAACAGGCCCAGGCATGTTAAACGTACTCGTGGGTCTGAATATATTTCATATCCTTCTCCCCCTCCCGGAGAAGGAGGGCCAGGGGCTAAGTGGAGAGGGACATTCTGACTCCGTCAGTGAGTAATGGTTTCTGCTAAACACCCTACCCTGACGGAGTTATGCATAAACCACGCAAGCAATGGTCCGTGGAACCGCGACTCAAGTCTGTTAACTGTGCGAAGACGTAGTTATGTATCTATAAACCAAAAAGCAATGGTTTGTGGAACCGCGACCTAAGCCCCTCATCTAACTCATTATGAATATGCTCGGGCCAGTCACCGTGGAAGACGCGCCAGCTATGAAACAGCCGCATAAGAAGGTAGGCGAGCGTATAGTCGTCGAGTCTGATGATACTTTCGAACCCCAGCTTGACTAGCTCCCAGTTAGTGTCGGGCGCCGGGGCCGTCAGCGCCGCGCCGTTGCAGTGCAGCCAGAACAGGAGTCGGGCCTTCTCCCAGTTGAACGGCCCCGTAACGAGGGAGTCGGGCACCTGGGTAAACGTGTGGACGCCGGTGTGGATCGTGGTGATGACACCGATGTAGTCGGGGCCGTGGTCGACGGTGAAGGCTCGCCAGTCCAGCTCGAAGCAGTCGCGGATTGATGTGACATGGTCGAACGCCCCCAAGTGCTGTTCGTGGGGAAGATTACATGGGGGCGAGGAATAATCAATCGGCTCGCAACGAATATCCACGTGCTCATAGTACCTGCCGCGCCCACAGCGGCGATGCCATATCCCCAGAGCGTCGAGGATCAGGTCCAGGCTAACCCACGGACAGGCGAGAACGTCGCTCTGGCGGAAGGTAAATGGTTAGAAGTCAGCCTACATACGACGCACAGGCTAAGTGGCCTCTGCCCTGGAAGAGCTTTGCCCTTGTCGAGAGCGCGTCTCTCACCTGGACGTCAGGGTCGCCCCCTATCCTCAGCTCATCAGTCCTGTAGCCGGAGTACGACTGAAGTGACCCTATAGTTAACAGCCCGCGGGCGCAGCCAAACCAAACATCCCAGGTTGGGCCAAAAGCCGAGACGATCAGCTCAAGGAGGAACGAGCGAGGAGATAGGCTACGGCCGATTCGTAGACTAGAGCGGGGGAAGTTGAGGTTCTGAGAGAAATGGAAAATGCGCTCAAGAATCTCGAGTGGGAAACTCTCTATCAAAGCAGCTGGTTTTCTCTTGCGGCTCTTGGGCGAAGACGCCGCGATAGGTGCCTCATCTGCCAATCTTCGCCTCTTTGCTTGTGGCGGTTTCCAACCCTTCTTGCGTGGGCCTCGCCCCCGGATCTTGATGGGCGTCAATTCCATGAGGGGAAGCAGGGCTGCCGGGTAGTAGGGAAATGAGTAAGAGATGCCTGGCTAGAGTTTAGGAAATCTTGGACCTCTAACCAGTGATATAGGAGAATACAAACTCAGGAGCGGGATCTGTGTTCACCCAGCACTCAATACTGTACCTGTAGCTATCCGCCGTCGTTGGATAGGGGGGGGGCCAACTTCAAAAATTGTTTTAAACCCACCCCGCACGTGATCCAGCTTTTTTTGGGCTAATCGCGATCAGGGTGGTGTGTGCGCATCAACTTCGTGAAGTTCCAACTTTCGGTGCAGATTACTCCGTACAGAACTTTATTTTCTTTCCTTCTTCCCCTCCGTTCCCACCAGGCAGCATGAGCTTCGTGACAAGATCGCTCAAGTCACCACAGCAATGCCACCGGCTTTGAACCTCCCGGTGCCTTCGCCCTCCCTACTTCGATTCCTCCGTGCTCAATCACAAGGTCTGTCCTTCGATGCAGGCCATGGCATCCTACAACCCAGCGGTTATGCCCTGCCCCAACGGGCTTGCCGGAGTATAACCACGCCACCAAAGCGACCCTCGAGGGCCTTGTGTACCTCAACGCAGAGGAAGAATACCGTGATGCAAGCTGGGTTCTGGGACCTGGACGCCATGCTTCAGAGATCATTCCGGAAGCGTCGCTCCCAAGTCGACGCGACCGAGGCCTCGAGGCTAGCGGATACACACCGATATGCGTCCTCCAACCCTATGCCCCGTGCGATATGTCGGCCGTCTTGGCGCGAGATTATCTGGGCTCGAGCGACCGGCAGGGGAATTACGCCGCTGAAGCCCGAAGACCTACCGTTGCGGGACGACAGAGGCGGCCCGGGTTCTATATTCAGCCCTAGCCGGACGCAGGCTGCCGCTAAAGCCGCTCTCGAGCCTCGTTTACGGTGTACCGAGGTTGATGAGAATGGCGACGTGATCCTGGCGGACGGGGAGTTTAAGAAGAGCGAGCTTATTGCCAAGGTATGTGAGATGGTAAAGGGGAGGATCACTTTTAAGCAGGACTCGCCCGTATTAACGAACCACAATAGTATGGTCTCCTCCCCCGGGATCTCCGCAAGATTGATGCTTCGAATCTTCCGCACATCCTCGTCCGACCTTCGGTTATTCTACTCAATCTCCTCCATCTGAAGGTCCTGATCAAATTCGACCGCGTCCTCCTCTTCGACGTATTCGGTTCTAAGACGTCGTACCCGCAGTCGGCTTTCATGTACGACCTACAAGGCAAGCTACAGCAGAAGCAGTCGCCCACGGTTGGCGGGCTTCCATACGAATTCCGAGCTCTCGAGGCCGTGCTCACATCGGTCACGACGGAGCTGGAGGCGGAATTCGAGACCGTTCAGGCGCCGGTCATCCGCATCCTGAGCGAGCTCGAGGACGATATCGACCGGGACAAGCTCAGGATCCTTCTCGTGCTTTCGAAGAAGGTCAGCACCTTTGAGCAGAAAGCCAAACTCGTGCGCGATGCCATTGAGGAGGCACTAGAAGCCGATGATGATCTTGCGGCCATGTACTTGACTGAGAAGGTCCATGATATATACCGTGGGGAAGATGACCACACTGAGATCGAGATGCTCCTAGAGTCTTACCACAAGATCTGCGACGAGGTCGCCCAGGAAGCTGGTAATTTGGTGTCGAGCATCAGGAACACCGAAGAAATGTAAGCACCCCCGCAAGAGAGAGAGAAACTCGGTTCTCCCGCCATCACCGCTAACCTCGTACTAGTATCCGTGCTATTCTGGACTCCAACCGGAACTCCCTCATGCTGTTGGATCTCAAATTTAGCGTCGGCACGCTAGGTTTAGCCATGGGGACCTTCCTAGCCGGGCTCTACGGCATGAACCTCGAAAACTTCATCGAGGAGGAGAACTGGGGCTTCGGCTCCGTCACGGCAGTATCCGTGGTCATGTCCCTGTTCATCTGCTGGTACGGCCTCGTGAAGCTGCGCAAGGTGCAGCGGGTCAAGATGGGCGGTTCCATGCGGCCGCAAGACCGGAACCACTGGTACCCTGACGACGGGACGGTCGGGTTGTTGGATGCGAGGAATAGGGAGAAGCTGCGCCAGGTCAACATGCTCAAGGCGGCAACGACGAAGCGGAGGAAATGGTTTTGATTCTCTGACTTGATAGAAGAGACTTCTTTTCGGCAACGGAGAGTGGCGTTATAGGTTAGAAGCCCCGACCAGGGGAGCGGATTGCATATAGACCGGTGTTCAGGCCCCGTTTCTGACGATAGAGCAACGGAGTGAGGGAGGGTTACACTGTATCTTTACATGATGTACGATATTTCGTGTAACTTGACCCGAGATGGAATGGGTAGATCTCTTCTCATCAAACACCATAGCCGTATGAAGTTAATCTTCAAAGCGAGAATCCTTTTACAACTATTTCACACCTTGGGACTGTTTCTCGTCGCCATGGTTGAGTCCACGGGGCAGGGAAACACCTAGAAAGGGTTCGAATTCAAGAATCCTCTGAATACATCTAGCCCAGGCCCAGTTACCCCAGTTGAAAGTTGGTTTGATGTCACTACGCATGCCTGGATCAATAAACCCCGTTAAAGTTGGGAGGGTAAGAACCTGCCTTGCCTGCCATGTTCCGCAGAGCCTCAAAGGCCTGGCCTGGCTTTGCACGGGTCATCCCTGATACGTCATCGTGCCTCTTCCAGGAGTCTGGTTCAGGTTCTTTTTTTCTCCATTCAAATGCGACCCTGCAATTAGCAAGGTTGGTAAAACTCGCTGGCGAATCACAAAGCTTGCCGGTCACACCCCGTTTCACAACATCGAACATCACTGGCTGGATCGTTACCTGATGATGTCATTTTCGAATGTGAACTCTCCTCGAGATACATACATCATCGGCGTGGCGGACAACCTGTATTATTAGAGCAATGTTCTATATAAGGGTATGTCTTCCCATAGAACTGATATTGAATCTACTCTTCAAAACACATCTCGACTTTACTTTACAAAAGTCTCAAACACAAACACACACCAAACCATCCCTCAACCAAACACAAACACCAAAATGGGAGCCGTTGTATCTTGTGTAAGTCCCCTCACGCGCCTCCCACCTCCTTACAACCATCTAACCAGGTTCCCCTACAGATCACCGGCCTGTTCAGAGCCGTCGGAGGCTGTATTATGGCAGTTATAAACGGCATAGGCGGCATTTTAATGGCCATCATCAGCGGCGTCGTCAGTTTCCTCGACATTATCGTCAGCTTCTTGACCTGCGGCTATTGCGGCGGGCGAAGGCGTGGGTCACACCGCACACACGCTAGGAGAAGCCGGATATAGGCGAGAGGCTGCCGGTGTGAGGACGAAGGAGTGATTTATCTGCGGGCGGAATTTGATTTAGGATTGTTGTGTTATTATAGCCACGTTGGAGGAATCCCTTGAGCATCTTGTATACATGACCGTTGAGATACCCGCGACGATAACGACGAAGATGACGGAGAAGCGAATGTCAAATACATGAGAGCATATTCAAAATACTATGCATAAGACTGAAAGCTTTCACAATCTACTTTCTTACGATCACATCTTAAGCCATCTACGTCTCGTTAATGACCACTGTGGTGATTGCCCATACTTACATTACCTAATTAATACTCTAGCCGGATGACGCTTATATGACCTCGCGTGCCCCGCCTAGTAGCTTGAGAGAAAACGTAAGATTGTATGGTTCAAACCGCAACATTTAGATGGAACTACCAAACTTTACCGTAGTTACGGGTAGTCGCTAGGTAGACTCTTGTATCCGTGTGAAGTATTCCACCATCGGCCGACATGCACCGGCCTCCCCGGCGGCGAACCTCAATCATCATCCTCCCCAATAAGATCCTTATTGAAGAAACCATAGATCTTGCTCGCTGCCTCGCGACCTACAAGCGGCTCCAGTTCCTCCTGCGTCATATTAGCCACCTCCTTGACATTCTCCGTCGCAAGCGTCAGGTTCGCAATGTTCTCCGGCGTGACGCCCGGGACCGCGGACAACATCTCGCGCGGCTCCATGCTGAACGGCTGCTCCTCGGCGCTCATCGTCCCGTCGAGGCCGGCGCGCACCGCCGCGATGGGATCGGGCTCTTGCTCCTGGGCCTTGAGGCGCTCGAAGATCTCGGCCGTCTCGTAGGGCGAGCTCGACCAGATGATCTTCAGGCGGGGGAAGGCGAGGGTCAGAAGCACGAGCTTGCTCTGCAGGTCCGAAGCGCCGGGGTTGGCGGAGCTGACGCTGCTGAGCGAGCCGGAGAGGTCGGCGAACGGCTCGAGCGTGAAGGACTTGTTCTGGTCGAACTCGATGAGCAGCATGGGCGACTTGTAGTGCTGGAACATGGTCTCGGCCTGCGTGTAGAGGCGGCCGTCCTTGAAGGAGCTGATGAGATCGCTGACCGACTTGCGTTCGATGCAGATGTTGGGGCTGAGGATGTAGTCCCCGACCGTGAGCATGCACGGCACGATCACCATGGAGCGGCCGTGGATGAGCGACGGCAGGGACGAACGGAACTCGCGCACGTCGACGACCACGCGCGGTGGCTGCGCCGTCGCTGCTAACCGGCCGCCGCCGGCGATGCGGGTGTTGACCGTCCGGAGGAAGGCCTCCTGCGGATCCTCGATGCCGTGCGGGTCGACCGTCATTACGAGCGACATGCTCGCTCGCTCCTTGATCAGCTTGGTGAATGCGTCTTTCTCTCTGCGGACGGTCGAGAGGTAGTGTTGCTCCTCCACGGATCCGCCGTAGTAGAGGAAATAGACTCTGACATTCCGGTCGTTATGCGAGGATCGGTAGACTTCCACGCGTTTGATGAACGGGGCATCTGGCTCGTACATGATTATGTACCTTGGCTTGACCTCCTCGAGCACGTGCTCATCCTGGTCTCCGTCGTAGGCGTGGATGACGATGAGGTCCTTCATCTCGTACATCTGATAGTAATCGTCCATATCCTCGAGCGGATCGGCGACAATGTCCTCTTTTTGCTTTGCCTCCTCCTCCGTGATCTGCATCTCGGCGACGAGATCGGCCACCTCGCCCGGCTTCTCAAAGTACTGCGCGATGCTCCCGTTATCTAGCCTACCCACACCGGCGCCACCGCCGACAACTCCGCCGCCCCTGATCCGGCGCCTCTTGTTAGCGGGTGCCCGCCCTCGCGACTGCTGCCCGACGCGCGGATCGACGGCACGGTTCAGAGCCCTTTGGTTCTCGGTGAAGAGGGTTGCGCTGACTTGTGCAAACTCTCGCCTCCACTTCAGGTAGTTGCGGAGTTTTCTCCGCATCATGAATGCCGCGGTCGGCTTGTCCTCCTCCGGATCGTGGAACTCCTCGACCTTCTTTTCTGTCCTCGGCCGCACGTGCATGGTTTGTAAGTAGTCGCGAAGCTGCCTGCACGTGTTCGTATCCGCGCACATGATTAGGATAGTACCGTTAGAATCGTCACGGAGAGCAGGCTCGAAATAGAGGTCGCGGTCGATTTCTTCGAGGACGTCGGCGAGGACAGCCCACTTGGGTTGCTCTTCTAGAACAGGCCGCAGGGAGTCGATGGTGGTGGCGTCAGGGCCGCCAGCCTTCTGCTTCCCCGTATAGACTCGTCGTCTTGCGGTGTCGAAGATGGTCTGAGCGGCATCAAGGAATAGCCACGGAGACTGCGTCTGTCGGGTAGATCCTGGTTGAGGGGAATGCGCCGCGTGGATAGTGTCGAGTTGCTGGAGGAAAGAGACAGCGTCTAGCGCTACAACAGACTGGAGCATGGTTCGGAGGACTGTCAAGTCGTTGACGATCTGTTTGGTCTTCCAACTAACCCGATGCCAGTTAGGGTCGAGCTGTCTTCGGACCATGACGTCAAAATTCTTCAGTAGAGCGCTGTCGATGTTCCAATCGTCCATTTCCAGGCCGTTGTTCCCCTTCTTCAATTCGTGGATACTCACTTCTACACATTCCATAACGGCAGTTTGGATCTCCTTCATGGCGTCAGTCATGGGAACTTCGAGCTCGATGACTTCGGCTTTCTTTTTGCCCTCCAAGGACTGTGCAACAGTTAGGTGGAACCGCGGCCACAAGGATGCCCTCCGAAGGAAAAGGTTCTTCATCATGTTTGCCAAAGGCGAGAAACCAACGGTAAAGGGGTCCGGGTTGTCCGAGAAAGCCTTTAGAAAGCCCGGCTTGTTCTTCTGCCTGTATATCCTCAATATGAACGCCTCGAGAGACGTGGCGACGACTCGATCAGCATGTAGAAGGACGAGGCCAGTGATGGTCTCAGGTTCCAAGAGATTCGTGAGCAGGTCGACAACAAGAATCCGGGATGTGATGCTGAATATGCCACCTTTCGCATACATCTTCTCCCTCGCGCCCACGCTGGTGAAGTCCGTGTTGACGACGGTCAGCCCCCGCGCCTTGGAGGACATACTGATGGCAGCATGCTCGGCGAGGGCTTCTCCTATCCATCCGTTCTCCCGGTCCTCTGCGTTGACTATAACGATGAGGTTGTTGCCGGCGGCGTCGTACGAGTGTAGGAGGTTCGTGACGAGCCGCATGAGGCCGAGGCCACGGGCAAGAATGACCACCTCATCTTCGGATCTGAGTTCCTGGAAGAGTTGTTGTTGGTACTCCTGCCGTTCAAACAATGCCAAGTTAGAGAATATTCACACATAATCTAGAAACCGCGACCGGAATGGACACTTCGAGGTAGGTAGGTGGTCTCACAAGTGGTAGCGAAAGCTTCACTGGCTGGGGAGCATTGGTGGAGGACATGCGGGGCGCAGCGGTAACGGGAGAAGTGTTAGGGGTGGCGCATGGCCAGCAAGGCCCATGTCAATTGCACAGTATCGACGAGGACTGCGGAATCTAGCACTGGAGTCCCATATTGGTTGCCGCGTTTAAGTTGAGGCTGGAGCTTGGATTGAAGCCGTTTGGCTGAGGGGTTGGCAAGGGTGACGAGTCTGTGTGCCATAGAATTGCGTCTCCAATCACGAAAACCCGTGACGCGACGTCATCGGGTCTTAGAGCAGTGAGAAATGCTCGCGCCTCCGGAATGTTAATTGACGGCTAGGCTATCGGGCCACTTTACAGTTTACACCAACCTGGTACTTGTAGATTGCGACAAAGTCATTCTCAGCTTCTCTCCTCCACCTGCGCCCGCCCATTTCCATTTCTGATCTAGCACGCGTTGATCTGGCTTAACCACGACCATAGATATCTCGTTCTGTGGATTAAAATACAAAACGGCATCTCAGCCCAGTTCAGGCGCGTACTGCCCAGAAAGGCCTGTCAACACATAGCTACGCGTAGCTACACTGCCCATGTGGACTTGCTCTTTCCAAGACCTTAGAGGAATTGGCTCATCTGACCGCACGAGTCAACAGTTTCGTAGTTGAGCCCATAATCAGAGTTCTCAGGAATGAGTCGGTAGTAGAAGTTAGCTTCATGGTCGGCCTTGACAAAACCAATCATGTCATGAAGGTCGGTTTTATCAGCATAGTTGGCCCACCAGCGAGCTAAGGCGCGGGCCATATCGGCCTGATGAGCCTTGGTGAGAAAGCTAGGAACACGGGCTGTGTAAGACAGCTTGAAGCCTGGAGCAATAGCCCGTTTGGCAAGGCGACTGTGGATGTCGGTCTCGTTGCGTTCCTTCAACATGTCGTACGGCAGGTGGATGTGTCCCTCGCCATTACCGAAATCGTATACATCCAGATTGACGGCCGTGTTGTTGAAGTGCTTCACGCCGTGCAGGCTCGTCACTGAAATAGGCTTGCGCGCGTCCTTGCTATAGAGCGGTAGCAGCGCCTCGGTCGAGTCCGTGATGGAATGATATGGGATACCGTTGTCTCCAAGGTACTTGTGGAAGACGTCCACCATGTGCATCGTATGGTTTCCCCCGTCCCGGCGGGAGACAGCAACGGCGCCACCCTTGCCCAACGAGGCGAAGACGGTCATGATTCCCGTGGCAACGGCCAACGCCAGCGCCTCGCAATCTGGGACGGGGAGGCGCCTGCAGACCCAGTAGGCGCTGAAGCCGCCAAACGAACCGTAGATGACCATAACGCTGCTCGTGCCGATGGTATCGATGGTGCCAGCGATGGTCTGGCAGCTATCATCGCGGAGCTGTAGCTCGGCCAAGCGAGCCTTGATGCTTGTCTCTATATCCCGAGGCACCGGGCTGATGGTTGCTGCCAGCCCTGAACTGAGCAGAAGGAAAGAGGCAGGGATAAGGCGAGTCAAACGCATCTTAAGATCTCTTTTGCAGAAACGAGAAAAGGCGTGTTATTGGATGTGTGTGCTGAGCGTGGTAAACTGATGCCGGCTTCAAAATTTACATCACGCCTGCCGGGGCATACGGACTCTATCTATAGCTAAAGCTTGAAGGTTTAACGGGTTGCTACCTGGCTGGCCTCGGCGACTCTCGGTCGAATGTGGCCACGCCCATCACGGCCACCCCTCACGGCTGGCCTAGCTAACGGAGGGGACGGTTTTCCTGTGGATTGGACGCTTTCTGAGATGAAATTCAATAATGCATGTGGGATTCAAACCAACGTTGGTCAGCTGCGATTTTCAGCGTTTTGGATACAACTATATCCCACTTTTTCTTGCAGGTTATCAATATCAACACTCGGACACTTGAGTGAGGCTATATCCATTCTGGGCCCTGGCCAATCGGATGTGGGTCGAACCCCTGTGGCTCTGGATTTCAGGTACGGATAATGGCGGAAAATGGGGCCGCCCGCAGCTACCCCAGCTGTGAGATAATTAATGGGCACCCAGCTCCCAACAGCATTACTGTGGACCCCCTCTATAGATGCGTGCATTACTAGGACGACTATGCAGCACACACCGTACTATATCCTATCATATTGCGAGTTTAAGACTCACTCTGGTACTTCGCCGTAGCGTGGCATGAACCCTGAACCAACAACATATATCTTCTGTACGCTACGACGCTGCAGCGCCGCATGAGCCATGAACCAACAACCTACGCCTTCTGTTCGGGGGCTCCAACACGCTACTACGTTGCAGCGTTGCATGAGTCCTGAACCAACTACCCACATATTTTTCCCGGTCATTCTGGCACCCTATATCGGAAGTCGGCAACAGTGGGCATGTTGGTGCTGCCATTACCCCTCTTGGGTGCCGACAAACGGCAAGATGTTCAGATTCCGCAAAAATCTCACTAGTAGCGAAGGTGAGGAGGATATTGTATTGTAGAGTGCGTGTGCGATGGACCAGGACGAGTCATCAACAAGCAAGAAACTAAAAACTAACTAGACCCGCCTCCTGTTGCGATGAGAGTGTATGACATGGGCCGGCCATTCTCATCGTTGTCTTTTTCCAATCTGAATAGAGCAGCACAATCCAAAAGGATGTATCTTGGCTTCTCTGAGCCTTGTGGTACAGCCAATGACTTGTCCTTGCCTGTCGATTCGCCCTTGCTTGCTAAGCGTGCACGCTCAATATCCAATGTCCGTAGCGATATCATCCAGGAGAAGAGGCCAAGAAAGAACTGAAAAGCCCAGGGAACCAAAAATGTTCGACTTTGCTGTCTGCTTTGTCCAATCTTCGTGCCTTTGTAGAGGAGCATGGCAGAGTTGGCAACAACAACGCCAAACCAAATGCCTAGGTAGAAAGGATCTTGGTCAGTCTGTGGTCTGTAATCTAGAATTGAAACTACTTCTAGAGCACTTACTTATGTTCCCTTTCCTTACGTCAAGGGAAGAACGCCAGGCAACAATAACATAGATGCAAAACGCTAGCCATGACTCGTAGAGGATAACTAAGAATACAAGACTTGTTAACTCCAAATGAATTCTACGTGTAAATGGCACTAAGAATGGATTTGAGGTAATCGAAACAGCTGGTAATTCATGACTTACATTGATCCATCTGGGATATGGAGGTGTCTTGTGAGCACCATCCAAGGCCGTTAGCAGCCCCGTTACAACAGGTATTTTGAGACATGGAAATTGATTGAGTTTGACGCTTGAGTGATACTGTGGAATCAGAGCGCTGAAGTTGAAATATGACTGTCAGATCAGGGAGATGTGTCAATCCCGTCCTACCTGCTCGGACATGGCCGCCCTTTTATCCGCAATGTATACCCCGCTTAGGTAAGTACCTTGGGTACTTAAGTACCTGAAAGAGCTCCCACCTCGGACCGAATATAACTAACAGCCAATGCGACAGGCCTGCTCAGTGCCCTGCCGTGTGCACCGCCCACCTACAAAAAAGGGTAATTACCAGAGTCGAGGTTAACATGTCATAATTGACTGTTTCCGACACGACTCTGTTACGCGTCTTTGGCTCGTGACGAAAACCCGTGACGCGACGTCATCGGGTCTTACAAAACAGGATGCTTGCAGCACTTAAACGTCGGCTACGAAGTCAACTACGTATACCTGTAAGAAATGGCTCTCCATTCGGGTACATAAAGTTGGACATAGTAGATGACTTGTGGAATTCTCACTTTTCATTCACTTCTTAAACCGAATGTTATCATAAGCCTACCTACAACTCGAGCCATAGCACTCCTAGCACAACCGCTCCACACCAATTACAGCTTACCCAGAATGGATCCCTCCAAGTCGACACAGCAGCAGCCGGAGCAGGTAGGTTTTGAATCCCGGGGCCTGGAGCATGGGAAACAAACCCTAGGTGTTAACTTTACGACGCAGGCCGGCGATGCTCAAGTTCCCCAGGCAGTCAAAGATGCCATCAACCAACACAAGGCGGCCCCGGGACCGGCAGTTCCCAAGGACTTCAAGGTTGCTGAGGAGGGTACCAAAGAGGAGCGGAGGGCCAAGGCCCAAGAGTTGAATAAATAGTCCGACCTGACGACTATTTGTTTGCTACTCCGTTACGTCTGTGTGGGAGATGCGGTGGCTCCTCGGGCGATCCCTCCAGTGCGGCATACACACCTACCTACAGTAGACATAAAAACCAAATAAACCGAATGCCCAGTTAGAAAACTTGTGCCTGTCTCAAGTCGGGTCACTGTTTTTAAGAAGCCGGATCGTCAGTTGCTGACATCCGTCATGGACTCTTTTTCGAATTTTAAAAACGGAGTGCGTATGTGGTTACGCAATGGGCGTTTAGACCTGGTCAATCTTGGCCAGATGGCCGCCTCAAGGGGGATGACAACCATGATGAAACAAAACGAAATGAATAAAAACTAATACGGTTCGAAGGTAAGGTAAAGAAGGAGGAGAGGTCGTTTGAGAGGCCGCACCTTTGATATTTTTATTTCCATCAACCCTTGAGAGCGTTTCAAAGTTGAAAGCAGCGGTCCGTTAATTTACGACAACTTAATTAACCCGCTAAACGGAAGAGGCATTATCTTATCGGGTAGGTGAGGTGGTGTGTGGAGGGCGTTGGCTCGTTTTGATCGGTGACGCTATGGATTTGAGTGGTCGTGCGCCACGCCTCCAACCGATAGCTCGCTTTCTTCGTACTGCGCAGGTCCTGATTGGAAGAAGACCGTGCTGAGGCAACCGGTTTAGAGTTACCCTTGCACCGAACTGCTCCCCCGTCCACTCCGAACCCCGGACCTCATTCACACATTCGACGCCGCCCCGAAAAGCTGAGGAACCATCGACGGTTTCTAAATCGCTTGATCAAATATTAGCTGCCTAATCAGCGCCTGCATCCGCATCCGCCGACCCAACGAACGAACCCCGACGCCCGCGAACCACAAGCTTGACCACGAGCTATTAGCCCTCCCCGAGCAAACGCCTCCTAACCTCACCCCATGAGTGCATCTGCGCCGGCCGCTTGAGAGAGAGGGAGTTGTTGCAAGCCAGGGTCCGACTTTATTTCCGCAGGGCTTCCCCTTCTCCCGCCATTGCTGGCCCGCCAGCATGCCGTCCATACTCAATGAGGACGACAAGGAGACGGTCAAGCGCTTCGTGCCCAAGCAGACGAACAAGATCCAGGCCGTCGCCGTAGCGAGACTATACGTCGCCCATCCCAACAGCCGATCGAGATGGACGTATACCGGATTGCAAGGCGCCGTGGTCTTGGCCAATGACCTCGTGGGAAACACTTATTGGATTAAGATGGTGGATGTCTCGGTAAGTCGGATCGCGATCGTATCGCCGTTGTTTGCTTGGAGTTCTTTGAACCCCGAAACTTAAAACCTAACCTTATCTACAGCCTGCCAACCGAGGCGTCATTTGGGACCAGGAGATTTTCGAAGGCTGGCATTACAACCAGGACCGCGTCTTCTTCCACACCTTCGAGCTCGAAGAATGCCTAGCCGGCCTCTCCTTCGTCGACGAGAAGGAGGCCAAACAGTTCCTAAAGAAGATGAACGACAGGGAGAAGAACGCGAGCAAGGCCACGAAAGCGACGCCATTTGGAGGGTCCGCGCCGTCGAGCGGGGGCCACCATAAGCACAGCTTGTTGGGAGGCATCTTCGGAGGACACAGGCATTCATCAGCTCCCACTCCACCCGAATCCCCCCGGACTAACATGCCACCACCGAACTCTCACTTCTCTCGACCCTCGGCCGGCAGTATAAACGGCTACAAAGCCCCGTCAGAGTTCGCCACGCTGGAAGCCTTTGATCCGCTGTGGAGGGAGCACTTTGGAGATGATTTGAGGGGGAAGGGTCTTACCGACGACTTCATCCGCGAAAATCAAGATTTCATCGTCGACTTCCTCAGGCAGGAGCGAGAGGAGCAGCAGGCACAGAATAGACGAACCGTCGTCTCCCCTCCTCCTCCCCCGCCGCCATCCGGCCCGGCCAATGGGACTGGCGGTAACCTGAGAGCTCCGCCTCCGCCTCCTCCTGGTGCCGGAGGCCCTCCCCCGCCACCGGCTCCACGGAAATCGGCAGCACCTCCACCCCCTCCGGCCCCGAGAAGATCTGGGAAACACGATGCTGTAGTACGCCAGGAATCCCCGCCGCCACGCGAATCACCCCCGCCCGCACGGCCAAGGTTTGCGGTACCCCCACCCCTCTCCGATGCTGGGAAATATGCGCGTGAAGCTCCGGGTAGAGCCGTCCCGGCTGCCCCGGCTCCCGGGCCGCCACCTCCACCGAGACCGCCGAAGACGCCGATGGAAGAGGCTACAGATGGGCCAGCACTCAGGC
>Ga0164242_10004951_pt1 | contig 14867 bp, 11 predicted proteins | sample OricomgcompostMG_FD_108783 | JGI IMG/M metagenome (GOLD analysis project Ga0164242, IMG submission 108783) | Miracle-Growth compost microbial communities from Emeryville, California, USA - Original compost - Miracle growth compost (MG) ... | reverse complement strand
TAAATGTCGCTTAGCGCCTGCTCGCGATCTTCGGCCTTGTCGGCCTTGAGCGTGTTGCGGATCCACGGGCCGGTGGTGACGTGGTCAATATCGAGCAACTCGATGCGATCGATGCCGGCCTTGTCGAGCTTTTCCAGATTTTCGGCCGAGATTTCGTCACCGGCCTCGACATAGATTTCGCCGGTCGCCTCGTTGATGAGGTCATAGGCCGAATAGCGGCCGAAGATTTCCTCGGTCGGGATCAGCAGCGTGGCGAGCCCGTCCTTGGCCGCCTTGTTGGCAGCGCGCGGCGAAATCTTCTGACCGGCGGGGAACACCACCTCGCCCGACGAGGCGTCGACGATGTCGAACATCGGCTTGACACCGCGCCAGTTCTCGGCGGCGAACGGAATCTGCCAACCGCCCTCGCCGCGGACGTAGGTGACGCGGTTGTAGAAATGGTTGAGGATGTCCTCGGAATTGAGCCCGAGCGCATACAGCAGCGCCGTCACCGGCAGCTTGCGCTTACGATCGATGCGGACGTTGACGATGTCCTTGGCGTCGAACTCGAAATCGAGCCACGAGCCGCGATAGGGAATGACCCGCGCGGCGAACAGATACTTGCCCGACGAGTGAGTCTTGCCGCGGTCGTGGTCAAACAGCACACCGGGGCTGCGGTGCATCTGGCTGACGATCACGCGTTCGGTGCCGTTGATGAGGAACGTGCCGTTCGACGTCATGAGCGGCATGTCGCCCATGTAAACGTCCTGCTCCTTGATATCGAGCACCGAGCGGGCCTCGGTATCAGGATCGACCTCGAACACGATCAGGCGCAAGGTGACACGCATTGGCGCGGCGTAAGTGATGCCGCGCTGGCGGCACTCGTCGGTGTCGAACTTGGGCGGCTCGAGCTCGTAGTTGACGAAGTCAAGCTCGGCGGTGCCGGCGAAGTCACGGATCGGGAACACGCTGCGCAGTGTCTTCTCGAGTCCCGAGACATAGCCGATCGATGGATCGGACCGCAGGAACTGTTCGTAGGATTCGCGCTGGACCTCGATCAGGTTCGGCATCTGCACCACTTCGTGGATGTCGCCGAACACCTTGCGGATGCGGCGCTTGCGGGTGCCGCTCTCGATTGCCTTGGTCGCCATAAGTGAGAATCGCCCTCTGTCGATCAGAATGTCGCATCCGGATGCCACCGGAAGGGGGCGCGCAAGACGACGCAAAAAGCCGCGTGTTCGCCTTCATCTGGAAGGAAAACCGCAGCTCCAAGCGTCGTGAGACCACCAAACCCCATTCGCCCGATGCGTTGCGCGACGACGCATCATTTCCCGGGTTTCGTGGCGATGGCCGTCATATAGGGGCGAGGGCCGAGCGTGTCAATTGCGCGACACACGCGGAATGAAACGCATCGTACGCGCGTCGGAACGCGTACGTGGCGTGCAAAAGACGGTTGGCAAGCGTTCAGCTAATCGCGAATAGGGTCTCGATGCGTGCGTCCGGCCGACAGGGGCCGGAACTGGCCGCCAGGAACCCGATGACACCGACTTTCACTTTCCAATTCTTCCGCCGTGTATCGCTCGCCGCGCTGATCGCCCTGTTGGCCGCGGCCGCGGCTGTCGCGCAAGACGCGCAGGGCAACACGGCGCTGCCGCAAACAATTCCCGGCCTCGACAATTTCTCGATCGCGCCGCGTGATCGTCTGTCGCCGGCGCCGCTTCCGAGCCCGACACCGACGCCCACCCCCGCGCCGAATACGCCCGCGCCCGCAGCGCGGACGCCGATCGTGCCGCCGAGAGTGACAATCGAGCCGTTGCCGTCGTCGAGTCCGACGCCAAGGGCGGCGGCCCCGGCGCGCTCGCGATTGGCGCCGACGCCGAGCTCAACGCCCTCCGCGCCCGCGCCGGCTCCCGCCGCAGCACCGACCCCGGCCAACACGCCCGCGGCGGTCGTAACGCCACCGCCCGCGCCAACCCATGCGGCCGTCATGCCGAATTCAGCGCCTGCACCTGCGCCAGCTGCAGCCGCCGCGCCGCTCCACCCTTCCAAGATCTGGATTTTCGTGCTGCTGGCTATCCTGGTATTGCCCGGCGCAGTGGTGGCGGCGTGGTTCTATCGCCGGGCCTTGCCGGCCGAAGGAACCTTGCCGGTGGCCGTCGATGACGACGATGACTGGGTCGCACCGGCGGAACCTGCCGCTGCGGCCGCGCCGCCCGCGCCACCCGTTCCCGCGCCGCAAGACCAGGGTCCCGTGGCACGCGCCCAGATCGACCTGGCGTTTCGGCCCCGCCGCGCGGGCACCAACCTGACCAGCGCCGCGGTAGATTACGAGCTGCTCGTGCACAATACCGGCGCTGCCCAGGCGCGCAACGTTCGCCTTTCGGTTGAACTGATCACTGCCGGCAACAGCCATGATGCCGAACTCAAGGCGCTGTTCGACAAGGACGTGACGCGACCGGTGGTCGCCCCGTTCGATCTCGCGCCCGGCGAGGAAAAGGCGGTCAAGGCGGTGGCGATGCTGTCCAAGGAAGCGATCAACGTCGTTTCGGTCAAGGGCCGGCCAATGTTCGTGCCGATGGTGGCCGTGAACGTGCTGTACGCGTGGGACGGCGGTTCAGGGCAAACGGCGAGCTCGCACGTCGTCGGCATCGCCGGCGGGGAGGGGGGCAGGATGCGGCCGTTCTGGCTCGACCAGGCACAGCGAATGCATGAACGAGTGAGCGAACACGTCCATGCGATGACGGTGCGGCGATAGCGGCGATGCGGGCGCGATCAGGTAAAAACTGAACCCTGCGGTGCGCTGATTTCGAATGAGACGAGAAAGGCCCCCGGAACCGTGGTTCCGAGGGCCCCGGCCGAACTTCTCCCCCCGCTCGGCCGTGATCGATCGTGTCAGAACTTGAAGCCGAGCGCCGCGCCGTATTGCCTCGGTTCGATGGTGAAGACATTGGTGAAAAGCCCCGACGACTGGTCGGTGACATATTGCCCGGTAATCGCCCCGTTGTTGGTGAGGTTCTTGACGAAGCCGCGGACATACCACTTGTCGTCCGGTCCGTTGATCGTCAGCTGGGCGTTGACCACCTCATAGCCGCGCAGCCGGTCAATCGGCTGGTTGAAGATGCTGGCATAGCTGTTGCCGGTATAATTCAGGTCGACGCGCGGGACGATCGACCAGTCGCTCGCGGTGTGTAAAGTGTATTGTGCCCCGACCGCGAACTTGAAGGTCGGTGCTTGCGGCAATTGGTTGCCCTTGACGTTGACCTCGACCCCCGAGCCAAGCATCTCGAACGGCAGCGGCGTGCCGGAGGGCAGGCCGAACAGGGCGTCAAGGGCCGCGGGAGGATTGGCCGCGGTCTCCTCGAGTGCCGAGCAGACGCTGTAGGCACCGGTAGTATTGGTGCCCGGAATTGGCACCGGGCCGGCAAGCCCAAGCGCGGAATTTACGGCGGTGACGTAACCATTAGCGGCTGCGGCGCTGGCGCCGTTGGTTGGCACCAGCGCGCAGTTGGAGGCGTTGGTGATATCCTTGATGATAACCGCGTCGGACCGGCCGCCCGACGGGTCGCGCGGATTGGCAAGGAAGGTGTCGCCCTTGATCTTCGACTTGAGCCAGCTGAAGTTGGCGTTGACCACGAAGTCAGGCACCGGGCTAATCACTGCCTCGGCCTCTATGCCGTAGATATTGGCGTTGACATTGTCGTTGACGGCGGTGCGCGCGACGATGCGGGCGAGCTGCAGATTGCTGTAATCGTAATAGAAACCGGTCAGGTTGAGCTGCAGCGTACCATCGAGGAAGGTGTTCTTCGAGCCGATCTCATAGGCGTTGATGCTCTCGGGCTTGAAAGTGGTCGGCACCGCGAAGACCGGTGCCAGCGGCGGGTTGATCCCGCCCGATTTGTAACCTCGTGAATAGCTCGCATAGAGCAGGTTGTCCTGGGTGATCCGATAGTCGAGTACCGCGCGGCCCGTAAGGCGCGAGAAGCTCGCCGTGTTGATAGCCCAGGGCTGAACGCCATCGCGCGTCGAATCGAAATCGAGCCCTGCGTAATTCAGCGCCTGGCTAAGATCGGTCGCGCCATAAGGCAGCACCGGGTTGGCGCCAGCCGAATCGACGAGATAGGTCGTGCGCGCCTTCAGGTACTTGTGGTCGTGATTGTAGCGCAGGCCCAGCGTCAGCTTCAGCTTGTCGTTGAACTTGAAATAACCCTCGCCGAAAATGCCCCATGACTTCAGGCGGAACGTGTCTTCGTCATTATCATAAAAGGGCGTGGCAAAGATCGTGTTGGCCGGCACCGCGCCCGTCGATGCGGCGGCAGCTGCGAGCAGCCCCGACGCATAATCTAGTCCGAAGGCGTTGACGTAGTACGGATTATTTTTGGTGTTCTGCGTCAGGTAGATGCCGCCGAGCAGGAAGTTGAACATCCCGTCGAAATGGCTGGAGATGTGGCCTTCCGCCGACCATTGCTTGTAGCTTGCTTGCGAGCGATCGAAATCGAGGCTTTCCGCAAAGCAGCCGGCGCTGGCACCCGAGTAGACGCCGCCGGCGTTACGGCTCGCATCCGATTGGCAGACGCCGCCCGCCGCGCCGTTGGGGATCAGCACATGGGCGAGGCTGGCGAAGGGATTAACCCCGCCAGGGAAGGCCGCGCCGGGGAAGGTCGAATAGAGTTGCAGCGCCTGCAGGCCCGAATTGTTGGTCAGCGGGCTTTCCACGGCCATCGTATAGTCGCTGCGGCTGTCGACCTTGTTGGCCGCATAACCGCCCACGAAGTTGAAGTCGATGTTGCCGAAGCTGTGGAAGAACTTTGCCTGGTACTGCTGTTCCTCGGCGAAATAGGTAGGATTGTAATCCTCGTTGACGGTGCGATTGTCAGCGGGATTGATGTTATTAGCGAAGACATCGGTACCATAGACCGATCCAAGCCCGAACGGAACGAGTGTCGGGCTGGCAGCGATCGCAAGGAACTCGCTCGAGCTCTGGATCGCCGCCAGCGTGGAATTGCCGTTCACCGTGTCATGCGCCAGCCGGTCGGGCAGGCAGCCGAGGATGCCGGTCGGGTCACGATGGCAAAGCTGCTTCTGGATGCGCGCGCGATTATCTCTTTCGTGGAAATAATAGCCGATCAGATCGAGCCGCGTGTCGCTGTCGGGCTCCCACGACAACGTGCCCCGGACCGAGTAGAGCTTGCGCCCGTCGACGTCGGTATCGTTGTAGACATTGTGCGTGAAGCCATCGCGATTGAGCCACAGGCCAGCGACGCGCACGCCGAGCGTGCTGCCGATCGGCAGGTTGAGCATCGCCTTGGCTTGCTTGGTGTCGTAATTGCCGTATTCGAACTCGCCCGAGGCGTGGATGCCGGAAAGGTCCGGCTTGGCGGTGATGAAGTTTACCACGCCCGAAGTGGCGTTGCGGCCGAACAAGGTACCCTGCGGTCCGCGCAACACTTCGATGCGTTCAAGATCGTAGAACTCGGTCTCGAACAGGCGGGTATTGACCAGCGGCATGTCGTTGACGTGGACCGCGGTCGCTTGGTCGCAGGTTGTGCCGGTGCACAAGTCGCCGATGCCGCGGATGGTGAAGCTCGACGAGGTGAAGTTGGTCTTGGTGAAGCTGACGTTGGGCAGCGATTCTTCCAGCGATGCGGGATTGACGATCTGCTGCTGGTTGAGGTTCTGCGCGGTAAAGGCGGAAACCGCGATCGGCACCTGTTGCAGCCGTTCGGCCTGGCGCTCGGCGGTGACGATGATATCGGGCACGCCGCCGGTCTGTTCCTGGGGGGCGGCGGCACCCTGCGCCGGCGCTTGCGCGGTCTCGGTACCGGCCTGGGTCTGGGCGATCGCCGGGGTGGCGGAAATCATGGCGATGGCGGACGCAACGAGCAATTCGAACTTCTTCATGATAGAAATCCCCTCTTGCCGGTCGCCGGTCTATCGCCGGCTGAGCCGTGTTCGTGCTTCTGGTATGGTAGACTAGCGTCTAGAAATTTCCCTCGTCAATCGAATAGACGTAGGAAAACCGCGGGGTTGAAGAGGTGTTGCCCGGATGAGACAGTTTCAAAATCGAACTTGTGTTGTGGAAATCTCGCCATGCCGTAACGTTCTCGGCGATTCGACTGTTCGCGCCCGATGACCGTGCCGCCAGAAGCCGAGCCCGAGGATGGCGATCTTATCGCGTCGCCAGCCAAACTTCCCGTGCCCAACGAGGTCGCCGAGGCAATCCGGACGCTGATCCGCTGGGCGGGTGACGATCCCGACCGCGAGGGGCTGCTCGAGACGCCGCAGCGCGTCGCGCGCGCTTGGAAGGAGTATTGCCAGGGCTACAGCGACGACCCGGCGCACCACCTGTCGCGCGTGTTTGAAGAAGTCGGCGGATACGACGAGATCGTCCTGCTCAAGGACGTTCCCTTCCAGTCGCATTGCGAGCACCATATGGCGCCGATCATCGGCAAGGCGTCGATCGCTTATCTGCCCAAGGATCATGTTGTCGGTATTTCGAAGCTGGCGCGCGTGCTCCACGCCTATGCCCGCCGCCTTCAGGTACAGGAACGCCTGACGGCCGAGGTCGCCGACTGTATTTGGAAGGGGCTGAAGCCGATCGGGGTCGCCGTGGTCATCGAGGCGACCCACGCCTGCATGAGTGCGCGCGGCGTGAGGACGCCAGGCGTCGGCATGGTCACCAGCCGGATGATGGGCGTGTTCCGCGATGATGAGCGAAGCCGCCGCGAGGTTCTGGCGCTGATGGGTTATTGAGCGTGGCTCGAAGCAGGCGGGTGGTGCTGGTGACCGGCGGTGCGAAGCGCGTCGGCGCGGCAATCGTGCGCGTGCTGGCTGCGGCGGGCCATCGCGTGGTGATCCACCATTACCATTCGGCGTGCGAAGCCGAAGCGCTGGCTGGTGGGTTGGACAATGTGCTCGCCGTTCGGGCCGATCTTGCCGATCCGCGCGCTGTCCGAGGACTGGTCCGGCAGGCCGCAGGAGCCGCCGGGGCACCGATCGACGGGCTCGTCAATTGCGCCTCGCTATTCGCCTTCGACCGTCCGCCGGCGATTGACCCAGCGCTGCTCCACCAGTTGACCGACATCAATCTGGTCGCGCCGGTGTTGCTTGCGTCAGCGCTCGCCGCGCAGGAGGGACTGGTCGACGGGGCCGTGGTCAATGTGCTCGACCAGAAAGTCGCCAACCTCAATCCCGACTTCTTCTCTTATACCTGCACAAAGGTAGCGCTCGCCGGTGCGACCGAAATGCTAGCACAGGCGCTGGCACCGAGAACTAGGGTCAATGCTGTCGCGCCGGGGCTGGCGCTGCCCAGCGGCGGTCAGACCGAGGCGGAGTTCGCTGCAGTTGCCCGCGAGAACTTGCTGAGGAGCCAGGTAAACGTCACCGAGATCGGCCGCGCGGTCGACTATCTCCTGGGAGCGGAAAACGTCACCGGGCAGACCATCTTTGTCGATAGCGGCCAGCGCTTTCTAAAGCGCGATGGCGACGTGATGTTCGAGAACGGGCGGAGGCCATGACCGAATTCCGGGATTGGGGCGGCGGCGCCCGCTACACAACGCTGCTCGACGGGTTGGAGCTGACGATGCGGCTCGGTATTCACCCGCGCGAAATGGCGGCGCCGCAGCGCGTGCTGCTGTCGGTGATGCTTTATGTCGATTATGGTGAAACACCGCCTGGCGACAACATCGACGCGGCGGTCGATTACGATTTCGTCCGCGAGGGCGTTGGCTCGCTCGCCGGCCGGCACTTCCATCTGCAGGAAGCGCTCTGTGAGGCTGTCGCTGCGCTGTGCTTCAGCGACCGGCGAATACGCGGTGTTCGCGTGCGCTCGACCAAGCCCGACATCTATCCTGACGCGACAATCGGCTGCGAAATCGTGCGGCGTAATCCGAGCTGAAGAGGTTCATGCGAAGCGGAAGATTTGCGCTTAGCTGAACTCGCCATCCGAAGAAGAAGCCGGTGTCTCTGGTAAGCGAAGTGCCGTGCGGGCACCAAGAGCCTCCAGGCTTGGATGGGGCGGCGGTTTGGACCCTCTGCCTCGCCGCGCGCCCGCGGGATGCCCCTAAACCGCGTTCGCGGCGCTCAAAACCGCACGCACCGAGGCGGTGGCGATATCTGTGTCCATGCCGACGCCGAACACGGTGCGACCGTCGCCGGTGCGGCATTCGAGGTAGGCGGCTGCCGCCACGTCCGAGCCGTGGCCGATTGCGTGTTCGTTGTAATCGATGACGTCGAGCTCTACCCCACATGCTTCACGCAGCGCGGCGATCACACCCGAGATCAATCCGTTGCCACGTCCATTGACCGAGCGTTCCTTGCCGTCAATCGCGATGCGGCCGGCGAAAATTCGGCTGCCAGTACTGCCGCTTTCCTCGTAATCGACCAATGCGAAGCGGTCGCCGGGCGAGGGGAGGTACGTTGTCTCGAACAGCCCCCAGATATCGTCGGCGTTGAGTTCGCGGCTGGTTTCGTCGGCGAGGCGCTGCACGTGGCGACTGAACGCGGCCTGCAGGCGCTTGGGAAGCTTTAGGCCCTTGTCCTGTTCGATGACCCAGGCGACGCCCCCCTTGCCCGACTGCGAGTTGACGCGGATCACCGCTTCGTAATCGCGCCCGAGATCCTTGGGGTCGATCGGGAGATAAGGCACTTCCCAAATATCGTCGTTGCGCGCTTCCTGCGCAGCAAAGCCCTTCTTGATCGCGTCCTGATGGCTGCCCGAAAACGCGGTGAACACCAGGTCGCCGGCATAGGGCGTGCGCGGGTGGACGGGGAGGTTGGTGCAATAGGTGACCGTGTTGACCACCTCGTCGATATCCGAAAAATCGAGCCCCGGGTTGATCCCCTGCGTGTACATGTTGAGCGCCACGGTCACGAGATCGCAATTGCCGGTGCGCTCTCCATTGCCCAGCAGGCAGCCCTCGACGCGGTCGGCGCCGGCCATCAGCCCCAGCTCGGCGGCCGCGACTCCGGTGCCGCGGTCATTATGGGGGTGGAGCGAGATCACGACGCTATCGCGGTTGGGGACGTTACGGCAGAACCATTCAATCTGGTCGGCATAGATGTTGGGCGTCGCCGCTTCGACCGTCGCCGGGAGGTTGAGGATCAATGGCCGCTCGGGCGTTGGGCGCAGCACGTCCATCACGGCGGCGCAGACCTCGACCGAGAAATCGAGCTCGGCGGTCGAGAAGGTTTCCGGGCTGTACTCGAAATACCAGTCGGTGTCCGGCTGTTTCGCAGCTTCGTCGCGCAGCACCTTGACGCCCTCGACCGCGATCGCCTTCACCTCGTCCCGGTCCATCCCGAACACGATTTTGCGCCACGCCGGCGAGATAGCGTTGTAGAGATGGACGATCGCCCGTTTAGCCCCGACCAGGCTCTGGAAGGTCGTCTCGATCAGGTCGCGGCGTGATTGCGTCAGCACCTGCACCGTCACGTCGGCGGGGATGCGGCCCGACTTGACTAGCCCGGAAATGAAGTCGAACTCGGTCGCGCCGGCGGACGGGAATCCGACCTCGATTTCCTTGATGCCGACCTTGACCAGCAGGTCGAAGAAGCGCTGCTTGCGCTCGGCGTCCATCGGGTCGATCAGCGCCTGATTGCCGTCGCGCATATCGGTTGAGAGCCAGCGCGGCGGGCGCGTGATGGTCCGGCTCGGCCATTGCCGATCCGGCAGGTCGACTTGCGGAAAAGGTCGGTATTTGACGCTGGGATCGCTCAGCATGATGCTTCCTCGGGCTCGCGGGCGGCGCGACGCGCGCCGTCCATCATGGGGTTTGGTTCGGAAGAAAAGCCCTTAGGCGGAGAGGCGCTGCACGCGCCGACAGGTCCGCCTAAGGGCGGATAAGTCGCAGAATAAGGCCGAGCGGCTGCATCATCACGGCGGGCCTCATGCCGCAAGCGGCTGGCAAAGTCCAGCCCGTCAGCAGGTCAATCGCGGGCGAATAGTTGGTCGACCGGGCTCTTGGGCAGGAACCAGAGCAAGGCGACGAGGCCGGCACAGGCGATCCCCAGCCACGGCGCAACGAACGCCAGCGGAATTCCCGCGAGATAGATCAGTGCCGCGACCATTCCCTTGCGCATGGTCTGGCGATGATAGCGCTGCGCTGCGGCGTCCTGCGAACCAGTCAAGCGGACGACCTGCTGAAAGGGAACATAGGCCAGCGCTGGCAGCAGCATGGAGGCGAGATAGACCAAGGTCGCTTCGCGGCTGAAATGCTGGCCGCCAAGATAGGCAGTGGTGAAGGGAATTAGCGACAGCGCGAACAGAAGCAGCAGGTTAAACCACACGAGACCATTGGTGATGTGTCGCGCGTGGCTCACCAGCCGATGGTGGTTGACCCAATAGATTCCGACATAGGCAAAGCTCAGCACGTAGGCGAGGAAGGTCGGCCATAACCGCCACAGGTGGACGAGCCCCGGTTCCTCCGGCGCCTTCAGCTCGAGCACCATGATGGTGATGATGATGGCGATGACGCCGTCTGAGAAAGCTTCGACGCGGCCCATGCCCGGGCCGGTCTCGGTGTCCCCGGGTGTGTTCACTTCTGCTCGAAAGCGGCGTTGATCGTCAGCAGCACGTCATCGGAAACCAGCGGCACGCCGAAGCCCATGCCCCAATCGCTGCGCTTGATCGTCGTCGTTGCGGCAAAGCCGATATTGGGATTTGGCGGCCCCATGATCCCCTTGCCGGCGCCGACGAAGCGTGCGTCAAGGCTGATCGGCCTGGTGACGCCGTGGAATGTCAGATTGCCGTCGATCGTCGCGGCTCCGTCTCCGGTCTGCGTTACCTTGGTCGAGACGAAATGTGCGGTCGGGTACTTGGCGGCGTTGAAGAAATCGGCAGTCTGCAGGTGCGCATCGAGCTCGGGAACGGTGGTGCGGACCTTGGCAATCGGGAAGGTGACGTCGACCTTGTCCGCGGCGGGGTTCTTCGGATCGAGCGTCAGCGTGCCCGTCGGCACCGTGAACATCCCCGTATACTCGCTGAAGCCGAGATGGCTGAGCGTAAACAGCACCTGGGTGTGATCGGGGTTGACCTGGTAGGTACCGGCAACGGCGCGAGCCGGGTCGGGCGCGCCGGGTGCCTCGGTGGGAAGTTGCCCGTGCTGCTGGGCGACGACGGGAACGGCGGCGAGGGCAAGCAGGCTGGCGAAGACGAGGCGCATCGGCGTGACTCCGGTTTGTTGCGCGCCCGTCATAGCCTAAAACGCCATCCTCCCGGAAGCGGGGACCCATTTCCCATCGTTGCCACGAACAGTGCGCGGTGAAGCGCCTGGAAATGAGTCCCCGCCTTGGTGGGGACAACCGTGAAGGCGGCGTCTTGCCGGCGCACACCCGCGTGCCGCAAGCGCGCTCCAGCGGAGCAAGACACCTGGCTTTCGCCAGGGGTGACGGAAATCGGCGGCGCCGCTTCGGTCAGTTCTTCTCCTTGTCCACCAGCTTGTTCGCCCCGATCCACGGCATCATTGCGCGCAGCTCGGCGCCGATCTTCTCGATCGGGTGCGCCGCGGCGGCCTTGCGCGCCGCCTTGAGCTCGGGTTGGCCGGCGCGGTTGTCGAGCACGAACTTGGAGACAAAGCGGCCGCCCTGGATATCGGCGAGGACTCGCTTCATTTCTTTCTTGGTTTCCTCGGTGATGATCCGCGGGCCGGTGGTGATGTCGCCATATTCGGCGGTGTTGGAGATCGAGTAGCGCATGTTGGCGATGCCGCCCTCGTACATCAAATCGACGATCAGCTTCACTTCGTGGAGGCACTCGAAATAGGCCATTTCCGGGGCATAGCCCGCCTCGACCAAGGTCTCGAACCCAGCGGTGATGAGGTGGCTGAGGCCGCCGCACAGCACCGCCTGCTCGCCGAACAGGTCGGTCTCGCATTCCTCGCGGAAATTGGTCTCGATGATGCCTGAGCGGCCGCCGCCGACGCCCGAGGCATAGGCCAGCGCGATGTCGTGGGCATTGCCGCTCGCATCCTGATGAATGGCGATCAGGCACGGGACGCCGCCGCCACGGACATATTCGCTGCGCACGGTGTGGCCAGGGCCCTTGGGCGCGATCATGATGACGTCGATATCGGCCGGCGGCTCGATCAGTCCGAAATGGACGTTGAGGCCGTGGGCAAAGGCGATTGCCGCGCCGGGGCGGATATGGCCCTTGAGATCGGCCTCCCAGATCGCCGCCTGGTGCTCGTCGGGAGCGAGAATCATCAGGATATCGGCCCATTTCGCCGCTTCGGTGTTGGTCATCACCTTGAAGCCGGCGCCTTGCGCCTTCTTTGCGCTGGGCGACCCTTCGCGAAGCGCAATCGCCACTTCGTTGACGCCCGAATCGCGGAGGTTCTGGGCATGGGCATGGCCTTGGCTGCCATAGCCGACGATCGCGATTTTCTTGTTGGTGACCAGGTTCAGATCGGCGTCGCGATCGTAATAGACACGCATTGTTGGTTCCTTTCTAGTCGAACGTCATGCCAGCGGAAGCTGGCATCTGGCGCAGCCAGCGCACTTGCAGATGAAAACCCCCGGCTTTCGCCGGGGTGACGGATTGCGTTATGCCCCCTTCGCCCCCCGCGCGATGGCGACGATGCCAGTGCGGGCGACCTCGACCAGGCCGACCTCGCGCATCAAGTTGACAAAGGTGTCGATCTTGTCGCTGCCGCCGGTGACTTCGAACACGAAGCTCTCGATAGTCGCGTCGATCACGCGGGCGCGATAGACATCGGCGAGGCGCAGCGCCTCGATGCGGTGATCGCCGCTGCCAACGACCTTGACCAGCGCCAGCTCGCGCTCGACGTGGGGCCCGAGCACCGTGAGGTCGAGCACCTTGTGGACCGGCACGAGGCGCTCGAGCTGAGCGATAATCTGTTCCATCACGTGAGCGCTTGCCGAGGTGACGATGGTGATCCGGCTGACAAGGTCGTCCTCCGAGATGTCGGTCACCGTCAGGCTCTCGATATTGTAGCCGCGCGCGGTAAACAGGCCAGCGATCCGGGCGAGGATGCCTGGTTCGTTGTCGACGATGATCGACAGCGTGTGCCGCTCGATGGATTCGGTGCGGATGTGCATTCTCTTTGTCACCCCAGCGGAAGCTGGGATCCCCCTGTTGCTAAGCGCGCGCGTGCGACGCAAAACCCCGGCATTTGCTGGGGCAATGATAAGCTAGCCATCACACCAGCGCCTTGGCTTCGTCGTCCATCGTGCCCGACACCTCGTTGGCTTGGAGGATCATGTCGGTATGCGCCGCGCCGGACGGGATCATCGGGAAACAATTGGCGAGCTGTGACACCGCGCAATCGACCAGCACCGGGCCGTCATGGGCAAGCATCGCGGCGATGCCGTCATCAAGCTGGTCGCGCGTCTCGATGCGGATGCCTTTCCAGCCGTATGCCTCGGCCAGCTTGACGAAATCGGGCAGCGATTCGCTGTAGCTTTGGGAATAGCGGCTCGAATAGGTCAGTTCCTGCCACTGACGGACCATGCCCATATATTGATTGTTGAGGATGAACACTTTGACCGGCAGGCGGTATTGGCTCGCCGTCGCCAGTTCCTGGATGTTCATCTGGATCGAAGCCTCGCCGGCAATATCGATGACCAGTGACCCCGGATTGCCGAGCTGCGCGCCGATCGCGGCGGGGAGGCCATAGCCCATCGTGCCGAGCCCGCCCGAAGTCAGCCATTTATTGGGTGCCTCGAAGCCGAAATGCTGCGCGGCCCACATTTGATGCTGGCCGACCTCGGTGGTGATGATCGGCGCCTTGTCCCTCGTCGCTTCCCACAGCGCCCGGATCGCGCGTTGCGGCATGATCGCCTTGGGATCGGTTTCGGGAAATTCGAGGCTCTTGCGCGCGCGCCAGCCCTCGATCCGCGCCCACCATTCAGCAAGGTCGGGCGTCGCATGGCCGCGCGCCTTCCAACCGGCGATCATTGCCTCAAGCGCAGCGCCGACATCGGCGATAATGGGGAGGTCGACGCGAACGTTCTTGTTGACCGAAGAGCGGTCAATGTCGACGTGGATCTTCTTCGAGTTGGGCGCGAAGGCATCGAGCCTCCCCGTCACGCGGTCATCGAAACGGGCGCCGAGTGCGACGATCAAGTCAGCCTTGTTCATCGCCAGATTGGCCTCGTAGGTGCCGTGCATCCCCAGCATCCCGAGCCACTGGTCCGACGATGCCGGCAGCGCGCCGAGCCCCATCAGCGTCGAGGTGACGGGGGCACCGGTGATCGCCGCCAGCTCTCGCAAAAGCTCGGACGCGCGCGGCCCCGAATTGATGACGCCGCCGCCGGTGTAGAAGATCGGCCGTTCAGCCGCGGCGATCAGCTCGACCGCGGTCTCGACCAGCTTTGCATCGGCTTCGATCGGCGGACGATAGGTCTTGTGCTGGATCGGGCCGGGCTTTTCGTAACGCGCGGTGGCGACCTGGACGTCCTTGGGGATGTCGATCACCACCGGCCCGGGGCGGCCCGAAGTGGCGATATGGAACGCCTCATGGACGATCGCCCCGAGGCGTGCGGGGTCCTTCACCAGGTAATTGTGCTTGGTGCAGTGGCGCGTGAGGCCGACGGTATCCGCTTCCTGAAAGGCGTCGGTGCCGATCAGGTGCGTTGCGACCTGGCCCGAGATCACCACCATCGGGATCGAATCCATCAGCGCGTCGGTAATGCCGGTGATTGCGTTGGTCGCGCCCGGCCCCGAGGTGACGAGAACGACGCCGGGCTTGCCGGTAGCGCGGGCATAGCCCTCCGCCGCGTGCGTTGCGGCCTGCTCGTGGCGCACGAGGATGTGCCGGATCTGGTTCTGCTGGAAAAGCGCGTCGTAGATCGGCAGCACCGCGCCGCCGGGATAGCCGAATACGAGCTCGACACCGAGATCGCACAAGGCGTGGATCAGGATATCGGCGCCG
>Ga0164242_10004950_pt1 | contig 14867 bp, 16 predicted proteins | sample OricomgcompostMG_FD_108783 | JGI IMG/M metagenome (GOLD analysis project Ga0164242, IMG submission 108783) | Miracle-Growth compost microbial communities from Emeryville, California, USA - Original compost - Miracle growth compost (MG) ... | reverse complement strand
GGGTGGCCACTGATGTCGATGTAGGACAGCAGTCCGCCGGACCCGAGGTTGCCGAACACTTCGTAGGTGAGGGTCTTGGGGGTGAACTCCGGGGGCGCCTGCGGAAGGTTGACGGCCAGAACCGGACCGGGTTCGGACGCCTCATGCACCTTGATCATGCACAGTGCCCCGATGGCGACCGCGATCACCGCGACCAGGGGCATCCATCCGCGGGCAAGGAGTTTTCGGCCGGTAGAGCGCTGGCTCACTCGATCACCTTTCGGCATCAGGGGCATGCATATCAATTAGATTGACATGAATCGGGGTAAGACTATCAGCCATTCGGTGCCACGGGGATTCGACATTTCACCGTGGCGCAAAAGCAATGGTGAGAGCTCTCAGTTAACTCGCAGCATCGACCAGGGTGACGTGTGGAAGACGCTTTTTGAGCTTGATGATGCGGATCAGCTGGCCGGTGATATTGATGGAGGAGAACATCGCGATGGCCCCGAGAAATGTGCGTTCCGACGGGGTCGCGCCATGCAACTGTTCGAGGCTGCCCAGCACGTAGAAGGTGCCCAGCGACAGGGTGGATAGCGGAATGGCAAAGGCTATCGGGGTCCGCACGCTGTTGACCAGCTGGGTGGCGTACTCCAGCTCCTCCGAAGTCATCGGTTGGTTCTTGCGGACCTTGGCCAGCACGGTCTGCTTGGCCCGGACGCCTTCGGAGATGGGTAGGTGTGGTTGCTTGCGCAGCCGCTGGATGTAGAAGAAGACGGCGGTGGCGGCCAGCAGCAGGACGATGAGCGCCAGGTCGGCGAGCTTGCCGAACAGGTGCCAGTCGGTGCCGAGAAAATTCCACCCCATGCGACGTTCCTTCGTGCTGTCCGCTGTCCTCGAGCCGTTTCGAGAGATTGTGTCAGCTAACTGTGCGCGCCGCGCCTTGTCAATCCGGTTGATACTCGGGTGGGGTTCAATGTCGGGGTGCGCCTGCTGTTGATCTCCGACACCCATGTGCCCAAGCGGGCGCGTGACCTGCCGCAGCGGGTCTGGGACGAGGTGGCACGTGCCGATGTCGTGCTGCATGCCGGGGACTGGGTCGAGGTAGGGCTGCTCGACGAACTGCAGCAGCGGGCCGCGCGACTGGTGGCTTGCTGGGGTAACAACGACGGGCCGGCGTTGCGGGCGCGCCTGCCCGAGCGAGCCGACGTAACGCTGAGCGGCGTCCGGTTCACCGTCACCCACGAGACCGGGGCCGCCGCAGGACGCGACGCCCGGATGGCGAGGCTCTATCCCGATACCGACGTTCTGGTGTTCGGACACAGCCACATTCCTTGGAACAGCACGGCATCGACGGGTTTGCGGTTGCTCAATCCGGGCTCGCCCACCGATCGTCGCCGGCAACCACACTGCACCTATATGACGGCCGGCGTCGACGGCTGCGCGCTGGTCGACGTCGTCCTGCACTCGCTCTGACCTCCGCCGAAACGGTATTCCAGCAGCGAAAGTACGAGTAGCGGCCTGCTGGAACACCGTTTCGGCGGACAATGGAGAGCATGGAGCAGAAGCCGCCCACCGCCGTCATCGCCGCTGCCAATCGCGGCCACACCGACACCCTGCCGTTCGATGACACCCGTGACTTTGCTGACGCCGAGCGCGGCTTCATCGCCGCGCTGGAGCCGTGCGTGGTCACCGCCGCCGACGGACGAGTGGTGTGGGACAACGATTCTTACGGCTTCCTGAACGCCGAGGCTCCCGACACCGTGCACCCGAGCCTGTGGCGGCAGTCCCAGCTGTGCACCAAGCAGGGTCTGTACGAAGTGGCACCGGGCATCTACCAGGTTCGTGGCCTCGATTTGTCGAACATCAGCTTCATCGAGGGCGACACCGGCATCATCGTCATCGACCCGCTGGTGTCCACCGAGACCGCCGCCGCGGCGCTGGCACTGTACCGGCAGCACCGGGGCGAGCGGGAGGTCAAGGCGGTCATCTACACGCACAGCCACGTGGATCATTTCGGTGGCGTGCTGGGCGTGACATCGCAGGCCGATGTCGATGCCGGCAAGGTGGCGATCATCGCGCCGGAGGGCTTCACCGAGCATGCGGTGCAGGAAAACGTCTATGCCGGAACGGCAATGGCGCGCCGGGCGTCATACATGTACGGCGCGGTGCTCGAGCGTGGACCGCAGGGCCAGGTGGGCTGTGGTCTGGGCCAGGTGCCCTCAACCGGCGAGGTGGCGCTGATCGTGCCGACCCTGGACATCACGACGACCGGCGAAACGCGCACCATCGACGGGGTGCAGATCGAATTCCAGATGGCGCCAGGTACCGAGGCGCCGGCCGAGATGCACTTCTATTTCCCGCAATTCCGCGCGTTGTGCATGGCCGAGAACGCCACCCACAACCTGCACAACCTGCTGACGCTGCGTGGCGCGCTGGTGCGCGACCCGCATGGCTGGGCCGGCTATCTGACCGAGGCCATCGATACCTTCGCCGACCGTACCGACGTGGTGTTCGCCTCGCATCACTGGCCCACCTGGGGCCAGGACAACATCGTGGAATACCTTTCGCTGCAAAGAGACCTGTACGCCTACCTACATGACCAGACGCTGCGTCAGCTCAACCGCGGCTACACCGGCATCGAGATCGCCGAGACCTTCCAGCTGCCCCCGGCGCTGGAGAAGGCCTGGCACACCCACGGCTATTACGGATCGGTCAGCCACAACGTCAAGGCCATCTACCAGCGCTACATGGGCTGGTTCGACGGCAACCCGGCGCGGCTGTGGCAGCACCCGCCGGAGGCGTCCGCGCCGCGCTATGTGGCGGCACTCGGCGGGGTCGACCGAGTGGTGGAGTTGGCCCGGACGGCGTTTGACGACGGTGATTTCCGCTGGGCGGCAACATTGTTGGACCATGTCATCTTCACCGACGAGAACCATGCCGCGGCTCGCGAGTTGTATGCCGACACTCTCGAGCAGTTGGCCTACGGTGCCGAGAACGCCGTGTGGCGGAACTTCTTCCTGTCCGGTGCCACCGAACTGCGCCAGGGCAACTTCGGTACTCCCACGCAGACCGCATCGCCGACGCTGTTGGCGCAGCTGACGCCGGAGCAGATGTTTGACACGCTCGCGATCAACGTCAACGGACCCCGGGCCTGGGATCTGGACCTGGCCATCGACGTGACGTTCAGCGACGTGGCCGCCAATTACCGATTGGCCCTGCGCAATGGTGTGCTGGTGCACCGCAAGGTCGCCGCCGACCCGGCGACCGCACAGGCCACCGTAGCCCTGGCGAACAAGTTGCGGCTCTTGGCCTTTGCTGCCGGTGACACCAGCTCACCGGGTGTCGAGGTCACCGGCGACGACACCGCGTTGCCGACGCTGTTGAGCGTGATCGACCGGCCCGACCCGGGCTTTAACATCGTCACCCCGTAGCGCTCAGGGCATCGTGGGCACCCAGTTGCCGTGGAACCCGGCGGGTACCCGGTGCGGCAGTTTGATGCTGGCGACGTCCTGCATGGTCCCGGCATCGACAATGGCCAGCTCACTGCGGTCGGTCGCGGCGTCGTAGACGTAGCCCATCAACACCCCGTCATCCTCGGCTGCCGTTGCCGAGGACGGATGAAAGACGAACTCGCCCAGGGATTTCCCGTCTCCGAAGGAGCGGGTCATGCTGTTGCCGCCGATCAGGTCGTGTTTGAGCAGGGTGGCGCTGCCGCCGAGGCCCTCGCCGACGGTGGGGGCGTAGCCGTAGCGGTGACGCTTGCCGGTCAGGCGTTCATCGATGCGGGGGAACTCCTGGTCGTGGTCGTCGATGCGTTCCTCGCGGACCTTGCCGGCCGACAGATCGACGGTCCAGCGGTCCAGGGTGGGCGGTCCCTCGTTGGGGCCCCGGTGGTCGGTGGCGAACATCTTGGGGTGGCGCACCACGTCCAGCACGATGGTGTTGTCCTCGGGGCAGTCGTAGGCGTTCAGCGGATGGAACACGTAGCACGGTTCGACGTCGAACCAGCGCACGTCGGCGTTGCCGCCATCGCGGGGCATCACCCCGACGCGGGCCGGGTATTTCGGGTTCCACGAGTACGGCATCCGCCGGTCCTTCGGATTGAAGCTGGGCTGACGAGCGGCCACCGGGTCGGGGATCTTGACCCGACCGATCAACGAGGACAACAGAAGTCGGGCGGGTAGTCGCAGCGCTTTCGGCACGCTCATCTCGGTGGCGATGCCGGCGTCGAAGGTCACCGGCAGGTCGTAGAAGATGACATGTCGGTCGGTCAGTGAGAAATCGTGCATCATCGGGCTGCCGTGCACCTCGATATCGACGGTGCGCTTGGCGCGCCCGTCGATACCGATCACCGAGTACTGCACCGAGTTTCCCCGGGTGAAGCTGTATGAAACGGCATGCAGCTCACCGGTTTCCGGGTCGCGTTTCGGGTGCGCGGTATAGCCGCCCGAGAGTGTTCCGCCGAAGTCACAGACCCCGACGGTGTCCAGCTCCTCGGTCAGCTCGTAGTTCGCTCCGCCGGCCTCGACCAACGCCAGCGTCTTTCCGGCGTGGCCCAGCACATTGGTGTTGGCACCGATGCCGAACGGGCTGTCGTGGCCTTCCGGGGTGCCCTCGCCGAGTGCGGCCACCGTGGATGGCCCGCGCACCCAACGATTGCGGTACCACTCGGCCTGGCCGTCGCGGATACGGATGCCGTGCACCATGCCGTCGCCGAGAAACCAGTGGTAGAACTCGGGATCGATTTCGCCGACCGGGTTGGGGCCGTTGCGCAGGTATCGGCCGTCCAGATAGTCCGGGATGGTGCCGGTGACGGGGAGGTCGGTCAGGGTCAGTTCGTCGTGCATCGGCGCGAATGCGCCTGCCAGATAGCGGTTGGTCATGTCGGAGCCTCCATAACAGTGTTATTGGCCGCTGATATTGGTATAACACTGTTATGGAGGGCGTGCAAGGGTGAGCGAGGATATTCGTCAGCAGTTGGTGCTCGCGGGTATGACGATCCTGGAGCGTGACGGCCTACAGGCGCTCAGTGTGCGCAAGCTGGCCGCTGAGGTCGGGCTGTCGACCATGGCCGTCTATACTCATTTCGGGTCGATGACCGGAGTGGTCGACGCGGTGGCCGGCGAGGCCTTCGCCCGATTCACCGCCGCATTGACCGAAGTGCCGCCGACCGATGACCCGGTCGCCGACTTCCTCGCCATGGGCGTGGCATATCACCGCTTCGCCATGGCCAATCCGCAGCCCTACCAACTGATGTTCGGTACCGGCAACCCGGCCATGCTGTACAGCCATCGCAGCGACCTCACCGTCACCGGACACGCCACCTCGCGTGATGCATCCTTTCAGGTGCTGTGCACCGCTGTCCGCCGGATGATCGACGCCGGACGTATTCGCGATGACGGCGAGGCGGTGACCGCCGGCCGGTTCTGGAGCATCTGCCATGGCGCGGTGACGCTGGAGATGGCCGGGTTCTTCGGTCACGAGGGGCACGGCCTAACCGAGATCATGGGGCCGCTCACCGTGGATGTTCTGGTCGGTATGGGCGACGATCGGGAGTTGACCATGAAGTCCCTGGCATCGGTAGGCTCGCCCTGAGATCCTGCGAAGAGATTGAGGCCCAATGGCATTCAACGTCCTGATCAACGGCGGCGGCATCGCCGGTCCCGCCCTGGCCTGCTGGCTCGTTCGGCAGGGCCACACCGTCACCATCGCCGAGCAGGCCCGTGAACTGCGCACCGGTGGCCAGGCCGTGGACTTTCGCGGCCCGGCCCTGGACGTGCTGGACAAGATGGGCCTGCTCGACCAGGTACGGGCGGCGGCCACCCGGATGGGACCGGTGATCATTGTCGATCAGCGCGGCAAGGAGATCGGCCGGCTCCCAGCCGAGGTGATCAGCGGTGAACTGGAGATCCACTGGGGTGACCTCGCCCGGGTCCTGCATGAGGCCGTGCGCGAGGACGTCGACTTCCGCTTCGGCGTGCGGGTCGCGAGCCTCACCGATACCGGCGAACACGTCGACGTGACGTTCAGCGACGGGACGAGTGCACCCTACGACCTGGTGATCGGAGCCGACGGACTGCATTCGGGTGTGCGGGCATTGGCGTTCGGTCCCGAAGATCAACTGGTCACCCAACTGGGTCAGTGCTTCGGTTATTTCGACATGGACAACTACCTGCGGCTCGATCACTGTGGCATGACGTGCGGTGCCGACGGTCGCACGGCGATCGTGCAGGGTACCGACCCGGACAAGCCGGCCAGGGCGAGCTTCTACCTGACCGACCCGCACGTCAAATTCGACTACCGGGACACCGAAGGCAACAAAAAGCTTTTCGCCCAACGGTTTTCCGATATGGAATGGCAGGTCCCGACACTGCTCAAGGCGCTCGCCGAGGCGCCGCAGGTGTACTTCGACTCGATCGCCCAGGTGCACCTGGACTCGTACGCCCACGGACGCGTCTGCCTGGTCGGCGATGCCGCCTGGTGTGCCTCGCCGCGATCGGGCATGGGCACCGGTCTGGCCGTGGTCGGTGCCTATGTACTGGCGCACGAATTGCACGCGGCCGCAGCCGATCACAACGCAGCGTTCGTCCGCTACCAGCAACTGATGGAGCCGTATGTGGCGCGCTGTCAAAAGCTGGCGATCGACAACCTCAAACTGGATGACCCGAACTCACTGGTGGCGCGATTCGTGCGCACCGTCGGATATCGACTGCTGCGCATACCTTTTGTGGCCAATCAGGTGGCACGGCAAGCGCTGGTGGTCGGCCGGTCGTTTCAGCTGCCCGCTTACTGAAACCTCAGGCGAATCCGCCGTCGGCCCGCAGGATCGATCCGGTGGTGAAGCTGGACGCGTCCGACATCAAAAACAGTGCGGCGCCGATGATTTCGTTGGGCTGACCGGCTCGTGCCAGCGGTAGCGACGCGAAGGGGTTGCCGTCGCCGAAATTCCACGCCTTGCTGACATCGGTCAGATAGGGCCCGGCCATCAGTGTGTTCACCCGCACCGTCGGGCCGAACGCCTTGGCGAAACCTTCGGTCAGCGTGTTCAATCCGGCCTTGGCCGCGGCGTAGGGCAGCATGTGCGCGTCCGGGCGCAACGATCCCGATGAGCTGACGTTGATGATCGATCCGCCGCCGTCGGCCACCATGCGCTCACCGATCAGCGCGGCCAACCGGAACGGCCCCTTGAAGTTCAGGTTCACCACGGCGTCGAACAACTTTTCGGTGACATCGCCCAGCGAGTCGTACAGCGGCGACATGCCCGCGTTGTTCACCAGTACGTCGACCTTGCCGAACCGCTCGTAGGCGGCCTGCACCAGAGGTTCGAGCTGATTCCAGCGCCCGACGTGCACCTGGTGCGCCAGTGCCGCCCGGCCGGTCGTCTCGACGATTTCGTCGGCGGTGGTCTGACAGGATTGCAGGTCGCGGCTGGCGATGATCACGTCGGCTCCGCAGCGCGCCGCCGCGAACGCCATCTCGCGTCCGAGCCCACGGCTGCCACCGGTGATCAGGACCACCCGATCAGTGAGATCGAACAATTCGTCGGCGTACCCCATGGGCCTATGGTGGCACGGTGCAACTGCTTTTGATCCGGCATGCCCTGCCGCTGCGCAGCGAGCCTGGCCACGGTTCGGACCCAGACCTGTCCGAGGAGGGCATCGCGCAGGCCATGCGGCTGCCCGATGCGCTCAAGCGGTTCCCGATCACCCGTCTGGTCAGCAGTCCGCAGAGACGCGCCATCCAGACCGGTCAGCCGGTCGCCGATGCGCTGGGCCTGCCCATCGAGGTCGACGACCGGCTCGCCGAGTACGACCGTGACATGGCGCAGTACATCCCGATCGAGCAGATCGCCGCCGAGCAGCCCGAGGAAATGGCCCGGATGCTCAGCGGGCACCTGCCCAGCAGCGTCGACGAGAATGCCTTCCTGGCCCGCATCACCGAGGGCATCACCGATCTGGTGGCCGATGCCGACCGTGATGACACCGTGGCGATCTTCAGCCACGGCGGGGTGATCAACGGCCTGCTGCACGACATCCTGCGCACCGAGCGCTTCCTGTCGTTCCAGGTCGACTACACCGGGATCACCCGGCTGCTGGCCTCCTCGCGCACCGGCCGGCTGGCGGTGGCCGGGATGAACAGTGTCGAACACGTATGGGACTTACTGCCGCGAAACCAACGATGGTAGACAAGGGCGTGACTTCTCCCGGTTCTCTTGATGGCCTGGACCTGACCGCCCTCGATCGGCACCTGCAGGAGATCGGTGTGCCCCGCTCGGGCGACCTGCGCGCCGAGTTGGTGGCCGGCGGCCGGTCCAATCTGACCTTCCTGGTGTTCGACGACACCTCCAAGTGGGTGCTGCGCCGCCCGCCGCTGCATGGCCTGACCCCGTCCGCGCACGATATGGCACGCGAGTACAAAGTCGTTGCGGCCCTTGAAGGTACGACCGTCCCGGTGGCGCACGCGGTCACCATGCGCAACGACGACTCGGTGCTGGGTGCACCGTTCCAGATGGTCGAGTTCGTGCCCGGCCGGGTGGTGCGCTACGCCTCCGAGCTCGACGAGCTGGGCGATCAGCAGATGATCGACGGGTGTGTCGACGCGCTGATCAAGGTGCTCGCCGACCTGCACGCGCTGGACCCGGAGGCCGTCGGGCTGGCCGATTTCGGCAAGGCCACCGGTTATCTGCAACGTCAGGTGCGGCGCTGGGGTTCGCAGTGGGATCTGGTTCGGGTCGAGGATGATCCGCGCGATGCCGATGTGCGCCGGCTGCACCAGGGGTTGGCTGAGCGGATGCCACCGCAGAGCCGCAGCGCGATAGTGCATGGCGACTACCGGATCGACAACACCATGCTCGATGCGGTCGATGCCACCAAGGTGCGCGCGGTGCTGGACTGGGAGCTCTCGACGCTGGGTGATCCGCTCTCGGATGCGGCGCTGATGTGCGTGTATCGCCATCCGATGTTTTCCATGGTGCACGCCGATGCGGCGTGGGCCTCGGAGAAGATCCCGTCGATGGACCAGCTGGCCCAGAAGTACGCGGTGGCCGCCGGTCAGTCGCTGGATCACTGGGAGTTCTACCTGGCGCTGGCGTACTTCAAGCTGGCGATCATCGCCGCCGGTATCGACTTCCGGGCCCGGATGAGCGCCGATGGCGCTGGGCACGACGATCCGGTGGGCCAGGCCGTGGCGCCGCTGATCGCCGAGGGCCTCAAGCTCCTCTAGCGCGACGGTGCGTGTCTGCGGCCGACACGCCGCGACTTCCGTACAGAAACGTCCCGCTCGCGGCTGTTGAGTGGGACGTTTTCGCACATCTGCATCGGCGTGTCACGGGCAGACATGCACGCTCGCGGGATGGTCAGAGGCCGCCCTTGAGGTTCTTGCGGGCGGCCAGGCGCAGCTGTAGCAGTCGGATACCGGCCACGCTGAAGGCCAGCAGCCCGCCGGCCACCGCGGCCAGCAGGATGGCGACGCCCAGCTGAACGTTCCATTCCCAGGTGAACAGGTGAATGGGCACCTCGTTGCCGTTCTGAATGATGAACACCAGCAGCAGGATCAGTACCAGGAATCCGATCACCAGGGCCGTCCACAATGCCGCGGTGCGGGTGAACTTCACTGCCGACTCGGGGTTCTTGGTCGTCTTGTCGGGGGCCTTGGCCTGCTCGGCCGGCTTGGCCGGGCCTTTTGCCGGGGTGGGTGCCGGGACCGCTGCGGGCTCGGCCGGATCCGGTACTGCCGAGTGTTCGCTACTCATGGTCACCATCTTGACGGGTAACGGGGCCGGATGTCGGGAACTGCGGCACCGAATTTCCGATGGCGTTAGGGTCGAGCCGAGGTTGCCGGCGAAAGGACGCTCGGATGGACGCCGTGCGGAGCTGGATCGCCCTCGTCGCACTGGCGCTGCTGCTGTCCGGCTGCGGCAGCGCGAACCCGCTCGGCGGCGGCGCGATCACCGGTGACCTCAAGTCGATCGCCGTCGGTTCGGCGGACTTCCCGGAGTCCAAGATCATCGCCGAGATCTATGCGCAGTCGTTGGAGGCCAACGGGTTCACCGTCGGCCGGCAGTTCGGTATCGGCAGTCGGGAGACCTACATCCCTGCGGTCAAAGATCATTCGATCGACCTGATCCCCGAATACACCGGCAACCTGTTGCAGTACTTCGACCCGAAAACCACCGCCAGTACCCCCGATGACGTCGAATTGGCTTTGCATCGGGTCCTTCCCGGCGATTTGGCGATCCTGACGCCGTCACCGGCCGCCGACACCGACACCGTCGCGGTGACCGAGGCGACGGCGCGCAAGTGGAACCTCAAGTCGATCGCGGATCTGGCCCGCCACTCACCCGAGGTGAAATTCGGTGCGCCATCGGAATTCCTGCAGCGCACCGAGGGCATGCCGGGGTTGAAAGCCCATTACGGCCTGGACGTGACGCCGGCCAACTTCATCGCAATCAGCGACGGCGGGGGACCGGCCACCGTGCGCGCGCTGGTCGACGGAACCGTCACCGCCGCCGATATCTTCAGTACCGCACCGGCAATAGCCCAGGAACATCTGGTGGTGCTCGACGATCCTCGGCACAACTTCCTGGCGGCCAACGTGGTGCCGCTGGTGGCCTCGCAGAAGATGTCCGGTCCGCTCAAGGCCGTGCTGGATTCGGTCAGCGCCAAGCTGACCACAGCCGACCTGATCGCACTCAATACCGCGGTGTCGGGCAACAACGGCATCGATCCGGACCAGGCGGCCCGGAAATGGGTGCACGACAACGGCTTCGACAAGACTCTGGCGGGCCAGAAGGCGCACCGATGATCACCTTCGACCACGTCACCAAAAAGTACGACGACGGCACCGTCGCGGTCGACGATCTGAGCCTGCAGGTCCCCGAGGGCACCCTGACGGTGTTCGTCGGACCGTCCGGCTGCGGCAAGACCACCTCCATGCGGATGATCAACCGGATGATCGACCCCTCCGCCGGCATCGTGAGCGTCGACGGTCGCGATATCGCCGCGGTGGACCCGGTGGCGTTGCGCCTGGGTATCGGCTACGTGCTGCAGAACGCGGGGTTGCTGCCGCACCTGAAGGTCATCGACAACGTCGCCACCGTCCCGGTGCTCAAGGGCCAATCCCGGCGCAGCGCACGACAATCCGCCTACCAGGTGCTCGAGCGGGTGGGCCTGGACCCGAAACTGGCCAAGCGGTACCCGGCGCAACTGTCCGGCGGGCAGCGCCAACGCGTCGGGGTGGCGCGGGCATTGGCCGCCGACCCGCCGATCCTGTTGATGGACGAACCGTTCAGTGCCGTCGACCCGGTGGTACGCGAGGAGTTGCAGGCCGAAATGCTGCGCCTGCAAAGCGAATTGCACAAGACCATCGTGTTCGTCACCCACGACATCGATGAGGCGATCCGGCTCGGCGACAAAGTTGCGGTGTTCGGCCGCGGCGGAAGGCTACAGCAGTACGCCGCGCCGCAACAGCTGCTGTCCAACCCGGCCAACGATTTCGTCGCCGGATTCATCGGGGCCGACCGCGGCTACCGCCGCCTGCAGTTCCTGGACGGCACCGGCCTGCCGCTGCGTGACATTCGCACGGTGGCCGAATCGGCCATCGACGCACTGGAACTCGGCGCCGGGCAATGGGCGCTGGTGACCAAGCCCGACGGATCGCCTTACGCCTGGATCAACGCCGACGGCGTCGGTCTGCATCGGCGCGGAAAATCCGTGTACGACAGCGCTATTGCCGGGGGCTCGCTGTACCCACCGGGCGGCACGCTGCGGCTCGCGCTGGACGCGGCGCTGTCCTCGCCGTCGGGACTGGGGGTGGCGGTCGACGAGCACCGGCAGGTGATCGGCGGGATCAGTGCCGACGACGTCCTGGCAATGATCAACGGCCGCAAGGGCACCTGAGTGCGGTATCTGCTGACTCACCTGGACACCGCGTGGCTGCTGGCGCAGATCCACCTGCGGCTGTCGCTGGTGCCGCTGCTGATCGGCCTGGCCATCGCGGTGCCGCTCGGCGGCTACGTCCAGCGCCGGCCGACGTTGCGCCGGGTCACCACCGTGACGGCCAGCATCATGTTCACCATCCCGTCGTTGGCACTGTTCGTGGTGCTGCCTTTGATCATCCCCACCCGGATCCTCGACGAGGCCAACGTCATGGTGGCCCTGACGCTGTACACCGTGGCACTGTTGGTGCGGGCGGTCCCAGAGGCGCTGGACGCGGTCCCGGCCGAGACTCTCGATGCGGCCACCGCGATCGGCTACCGTCGCCGCGCGCGGATGGTGAAAGTGCAGCTGCCGCTGGCACTTCCGGTGCTGATCGCCAGTATCCGGGTGGTTGCGGTCACCAACATCTCGATGGTGGCGGTAGGCTCGGTGATCGGCATCGGCGGGCTGGGCACCTGGTTCACCGAGGGCTATCAGGCCGACAAGAGCAGCCAGATCATCGCGGGCATCATCGCGATCTTCGTGCTGGCGATCGCGGTCGATACCGCCATAATGCTCGGCGGACGGCTGGCCACCCCCTGGCGGCGCGCGACATGAACTTCCTGCAACAGGCCCTGACCTACCTGGGCACCTCGGCCAACTGGTGGGGGCCGTCGGGGATCGCCGCCCGGATCGGTGAACACCTGCAGTACACCGCGGCCGCCGTGTTCTTCAGTGCGCTGATCGCGATCCCGCTGGGCTTGTACATCGGCCACACCGGCCGCGCCACCTGGTTGGTGGCCGCAGTGAACGCGCTGCGCGCCCTGCCCACCCTGGGCATCCTGCTACTCGGCGTGCTGCTGTGGGGGCTGGGCCTGGTACCACCGACCATCGCGCTGATGCTGTTGGGCATCCCGCCACTGCTGGCCGGCAGCTACGCCGGCGTGGCAAACGTGGACCCGGTGGTGGTCGATGCCGCGCGGGCGATGGGCATGACCGAGCGGCAGGTTCTGCTGCGCGCCGAGATCCCGGGTGCGCTGCCGTTGATCGTCGGCGGCCTGCGCACCGCCACCCTGCAGGTGGTGGCCACCGCAACCATCGCCGCCTACGCCAGTCTCGGCGGTCTGGGCCGCTACCTGATCGACGGGATCAAGGTCCGGCAGTTCTATCTGGCCCTGGTCGGCGCCCTGTTGGTGACCGCACTGGCCTTGCTGCTCGATGCCGCGCTGGTGTTGGCGGCCCGGCTGTCCCGCCCCGCGGGCTACGACGCACCGGGTTCGTCGCCTACGGTAGACGGGTGAGTGCACCGCAGTCTGATGCCAACAGCGCGGCCACCTGGCCGGCGATCCTGACCTGGCGGGCCCAGGACGAGCCGCGCATGGAGTCGGTGCGGGTGCAGTTGTCCGGCAACCGGGTCAAGGCCTACGGACGGATCGTCGCCGCCGCCACCTCGGCGCACCCGGCGTTCAGCGCCTCCTATGACCTGGTGACCGACGAAAACGGTGCCACCAAGCGATTGTCGCTGACCGTCACCCTGGCCGAACGCGAGCGCCAGCTCTCGATCGCCCGCGACGAAGAGAACATGTGGCTGGTGCAGGACCACCAGAACCAGACCCGGCGCGCGGCCTATGACGGGGCACTGGACGTCGACGTGATCTTCAGCCCGTTCTTCAACGCGCTGCCCATCCGGCGCACCGGGCTGTATCAGCGCACCGACTCGGTGTCGCTGCCGGTGGTCTATGTGCGGGTGCCCGAGCTGTCGGTGGAACCCGAGACGATCGTCTACTCCAGCAGCGGACCGGGCGAGCCGATCAAACTGACCTCACCGGTGGCTCAGACCAACATCACCGTCGACGACAACGGTTTCATCCTCGACTACCCAGGACTGGCAGAGCGGATCTGATCACCCCGCCGGCCCGGCCCTGGGCGGCCAGTTCGTCGCGCCAGCCTTCGGCACCGATCACCGTGGTCATGATCTGCGGGCGGCTGAACGACTCGTAGCGAATCCGGCCGGCATGCCCGTTCTCCACCAGCTCGGCAACCGAACCGGCCTCGGTCAGCGACGCGCGGGCTTCGGTGAGCAGCTCCAGCGCCCGGTCCAGCATCACGGTGAGCTGGTCGGCGTTGGCCTCGCACATGGCGCGCACCAGGTCCGGCGCGGTCGCCGCGACCCGGGTGCCGTCCCGGAACGACCCGGCCGCCAGCGCGAACGCCAACGGTATCTCGCCGGCGGTGGCGGCCAATGCCTCGGCCAGCAGGTGCGGCAGATGCGAGATCGCCGCCGCGGCAGCATCGTGCTCATCGGAGCGGGCCGGCACCACCACCGAACGACAGTCCAGCGCCAGGTGCATCACCTCGGTCCACACCTTGGCGTCCACGTGATCGTCGACCGAGAGCACCCAGGGCGCCCCGGCGAACAGCTCAGCGGTCCCGGCCGACCAGCCGGAGTGCGCGGTGCCCGCCATCGGATGGCCGCCGACGAACTTGGCCAACAATCCGTGGTCGCCAACCTGTTGCAGGACATTGCCTTTGACGCTCACCACGTCGGTCAGTGGGCAGTCCGGCGCGGTGTCGCGGATGTGCTCGAGCATGGTGGACAGCGCCGGTACCGGGACCGCGAGGACGATCAGTGCGTTGGTGGCCGCGGCGCGCTGCAGTGCCTCGGTCAGGTTGTCGGTGGCATCAAAGCCGTCGGCGCGGGCGGCGGCGACACCGTCGATGGAGCGGTTGTAGCCGAACACCTCGCGGCCGGCGGCCCGCGCGGCCCGCATCAGGGACCCGCCGATCAGGCCCAAACCCAGTACACACACCGGAGTCGTCACCATCCAAGGTTGGCACATCCGGCGCCACCGGCGTATGCCGGACCGCTGGTCAAGCGGCAGGTCGCAGACTAGCGTTACCTCCCATGGCAGCTCAGCGCACGCAGGCACAGGCTTCCGGTGCCGACCTCCCGGAAGGGTTCGGTGTTGC
>Ga0164242_10004949_pt1 | contig 14868 bp, 18 predicted proteins | sample OricomgcompostMG_FD_108783 | JGI IMG/M metagenome (GOLD analysis project Ga0164242, IMG submission 108783) | Miracle-Growth compost microbial communities from Emeryville, California, USA - Original compost - Miracle growth compost (MG) ... | reverse complement strand
TTGAGCGCCTCCACCGGGTGCTCCGCGTCGTAGTCGATGGCCTCGGCGCCCTGCGCCCGCGCCATCTCCAGCCGTGAGGGCACGCAGTCGATGGCGAAGACGCGCCCGGCGCCGAGCAGCATCGCGCTGGCGATGGCGAACTGGCCCACCGGCCCGCAGCCGAAGACCGCCACGCTCTGCCCCGGCCGGATGTCGCAGAGATCCGCGCCGAAGTAGCCGGTCGGGAAGATGTCGCTGATGAGGATGGCCTGGTCGTCGCTCACCTCCTCGGGCAGCTTCACCATCGTCACGTTGGCGAACGGCACCCGGACGTACTCGGCCTGCATCCCGTCGATGGGGCCGGTGTCGGCGGGCCCGCCGAAGAACGCGGTGCCTGCCTCCGGGCCGTTCGGGTTGGCCACGTCGCACTGCGAGAACCGGCCGAGCCGGCACGGCATGCAGGCGCCGCAGGCGATGGTCGAGCCCACCACCACCCGGTCGCCGGGCCGGAAGTTGCGCACGTCGGCGCCGACCTCCTCCACGATGCCCACGCCCTCGTGCCCCAGGATCGTCCCGGCCTTCATGCCCGGCAGCGTGCCGCGGATCATGTGCAGGTCGGTGCCGCAGATGGCGCTGGCGGTGAGTCGAACGATGGCGTCCGAGGGCTGCTGGATGTGCGGCTCCTTCACGTTCTCCAGCCGGATGTCGCCGATGCCGTGAAACACGATGGCCTTCATGCAGGGCTCCTTGGCGGCGGTCGCCGCTCCTGGGATGCGTGCGCACCGGACCGAGCCGCCAAAACCTTCGAGCTTGCGACTTGGCGCCAGCACGGCCGCCAGCGACAATCGCCGCCCGGCTGCCCGGCCGCGTGGGGTCCCTCGTGAAACGCAACGCCCTCCTGCTCGCGACCGCGCTGCTCTGTAGCTGCGGCTCGTGTGGCGCTCCCGGGACGCCGAGCGACGAGGGCGGACCGGGCGCCGAGTGCACCGCGAACGCCGATTGCCTCAGCGGCATCTGCATCGGCAGCAACGACGTGAGCGCGCTCGGCTTCTGCAGCGCCACCTGCCAGCACCCGACCGAGTGCCTCGACGACTTCCCGGGCGGCTGCTGCATCCCCACCACCGATGGCCAGACGGTCTGCGCCATCGCCTCGCTTTGCAACGACCTCGGCGACGCGGGCCTGGGCGATCCCTGCCCCAACCACACCGAGTGCGCACCGGGCGGGATCTGCATCTTCAGCTCCGACAACGCGATCAGCGAGTGCTCTCAGGTCTGCCGCACCACCGCCGACTGCGGCGGTTTGCCGGAGGAGTGCTGCGAGGATCTGGGCACCACCTCGCCGCAGCTCCTCTGCGTCCTCGATGCGCAGTGCGCCGAGCCGGCGGACGCTGGGCCCTCGGGGTTCGACGGCGGTCCCATTGGCCCGGGCGGCGACGATGGCGGGCCGTTCTACGCGGCGCTGCTCGTGAACGGCACGCTCGTCGCCGACACCACCTCGTTCCAGGGCACGGTCGGGCCGAGCCGCGACACGCTCTTCGCGCCGGCGCTCGACCAGAACCTCGAGCTCGACGTTCCCGCCCAGCTGGCGGTGGGCACCTACGCCTGCGACGGCGGCGGCGAGCTCGGCGACGGCGGCAGCGGCATCTCGGGCGTGGCGCTCACCCGTCCCGGCCGCGTGCTTGGCTTCGCGGACCTGCTCCCTCCGGAATGGCAGAGCCTGGTGATCCCGCTTCGCTGCGGTGTCGGGGTGGTGACCGGGAGCCCGGGCCTCTCGGTCGACGCCGCCACGCTCGAGGTGAGCGCGTTCACCCCGGGGCGGGTTCGCGGTCCCGATGCGGGCCCATCACCCGGCCACCTCACCGGCACCGCATCCTGGCGGGTCAGCGATCCCAGCGGCCTGGCCGGCACCCTCGAGGTGAACGAGCGGTTCGATGTGAGCCTCGCTGCCCCCTGAACGGGTGGCGCAGGGCCAAGCCTCGGAGGTTTGCGTCTTCGAAATCTCGGGGCGGCCCGTTGCCTTTCCGTCGCACCGTGCGCAGGGTTTGCGCCCGAACGAGAGGGAGCAAACCGATGCGCAAGAGCCTGCTCATGACCGCGTTGCTCGCGGCCGGGTGCACCACCGCCAGCGGCGCCCGGAGCGGAAGCCCCGCGGCCAAGGCCGAGACCGCGGTCGCCAAGGTGCTGGTCTCGGACCAGCAAGAGAACCAGATCGGCGACCAGGTGTACGCCCAGCTCCAGCAGCAGGGCGCCAAGTTCGTCACCGACCCCACCGTCACCAGCTACGTGAAGAACATCTTCGACAAGCTCACCGCCCAGGCCAAGAAGGACCGGCCCGACGTCGACTGGCGGGTCTACGTCATCGACGATCCCAAGCAGGTGAACGCGTTCTCCACGCCTGGCGGGAGGCTGTACGTCTACTCCGGCCTGCTGAAGATGGTCGGCAGCGACGCCGAGCTCGCCGGGGTGCTGGGCCACGAGATAGGCCACGAGGCGGCACGCCACGTGGCGCGGTCCCTGGTGCAGCAGCAGGGCCTGCAGGCGGTGGCCTCGATGGCCCTGGGCAACAACCCCAACCTCGCAGGCCAGATCGCCACCGCGATCATCGGCAACGGCACGCTGCTGGCGCACAGCCGGAGCGAAGAGACCGAGGCCGATGAGTACGGCGCCCGCTACGCCTCGCAGGCGGGCTACGACCCGCACGCGCTGGTGAGCTTCTTCAAGAAGCTGGAGAAGCAGGAGGGGCACACGCCGGCGATCACCAAGTACATCTCCGATCACCCGCTCACCGCGGACCGCATCGACCATTTGCAGGACTACATCGCCTCGAACCACCTCTCCGGCAGCGAGAGCTCGACCCAGGGCCTGGCGCAGGTGCAGTCGGCGCTCAACGGCAACGTGGCCACCAGCCAGAACCCGCAGCCCGGCAGCGCAGCGAGCGGGAACCAGACGCAGCCGGCCAAGCCCGGCCAGCCCGCCCCGGCCAACAACAAGCCCAGCGCGCCAGCGCCGGGCAGCGCGCCGGTGCACCACCGCTAAAGGATCGGGGCGGCTACTCGCCGGGCGCCGGGTTCGGCTCGGCCGCCACCGCGAGCCGCTCGAGGGCGATCTTCGCGGCGGCCTGCTCGGCGTCCTTCTTGTTGCGACCACTGCCCTGACCGTAGACCTCGCCGGCGATGTGGACCTCGACGTCGAAGGTCTTGGCGTGGTCGGGGCCGTCCTCGTGGACCACGCGATAGCGCGGCGGCGCGTGGAGGAGCGACTGGGCCCGCTCCTGAAGCTCGGTCTTGTAGTCCTGCTCGAGGGTGCCCTCGCGCGCGCGCTCGAAGAACTCGGCGAAGAGCCGCTCCACGAGCTGCAGGACGGCCTCGAAGCCCTGCTCGATGAAGAACGCCGCGAGCACCGCCTCGAAGCAGTCGGCGAGCAGCGAGCTCTTCTCGCGTCCCCCGGTGCGCTCCTCGCCCTTGCCCAGCCGCAAGAGCCCTCCGAGGTCGAGGCCGCGGGCCACGCGCGCCAGGCCCTCCTCGTTGACCAGCCCGGCGCGGAGCCGCGAGAGCTTGCCCTCGCTGGCCTCCGGACAGAGCGCCATCAGCTTGTGGCTGACCGCGAGGTCGATGACCGCGTCGCCGAGGAACTCGAGCCGCTCGTTGTCCGAGCAGCCCTCGCCCCGGTTCTCGTTGACGAACGACTTGTGGGTGAGCGCCTCGATGGCCCGCGCGGGCTCGGCGAAGGTGCAGCCGAGCCGCACCTCCAGCGCCTGCACCCGCGCGAGCAACTCTGGGTCGGTCAGGTTCACCCGCGACGGCTCACTTCGCCTGGTTCCAGCCGGGCGTGCCGTAGCGGATCAAGGCGTGCGAGCGCACCTGGCCGTTGTTGTCGACGACCACGCTCATCTTGTCCTCGGTGTTGGCCTGCGCCCCGGGGCCATGGAGCGCGACCACCCAGGCGCCGTTCTTGAAATCCGCCTGGCGGATGTACGCGCCGGGCATGCCGTGCTGCTGGGCGAACTGGATCGCGGTCTGGGTGGCCTGGGCCTCGTTGATCTTCGCGCCCTTGGGCATCGGGCTCCCCGCGCTGCCCATCGCGCCGCCGTGCACCGGGGCACCGGAGGTCGCGGGCTGCTGCTGCTGCGAAACCGGCGGCGGCACCGGCTGCGCGGGTTGCGCGGGTTGCGCGGGCTGGGCCGCGGTCGGCGGCGGCTGCACCGGGGCCGGCTCCGGCATCGGCTCGCTGTGGCTGCACCCCGAGGCAAAGATCGCCGCGGCCACCACCAGCATTCCCTTCAGGCTGTTCTTCACGCTTCCCTCCAGTTGGCCGCGAGGCGGCCGGTTGAAATCCTAGCGCACGAGCTTTTCGCTGAGCTGCTCGGCGAGCGTATACGGGTCGGCTTCGCGCCGGGCGATTCGTTCGGCCACCTCGTCGAGCGCGCCCTGCTCCGCCTCGAGCCGCTGCAAGGCGTGGCGCACCAGCCGCTCGCGGAGCTGGGCCACGAACTCTTCGCGCGCGCGCTGGGTCTCGCGCCGGAGGAGCTGGCCCTCTTTCACGAGATAGTCGCGGTGCGAAGCCAGGGCGGCGGCCAGCTCCTCGATGCCCTCGTCGCGCGCGGCCACCGTCTTCACGATGGGGATCTGCCAGTCGTGCTCGGGCGGGCGGAAGGTGGCGCTGGCGGTGGCGTGGTGCTGGGCATCGTGCGAGCCGCCGGAGGTGACGTTGCGGAGCTCGAGCATGGAGCGCAGCTCGCGCACGGTGCGGTCGGCGCCCTCGCGGTCGGCCTTGTTCACCGCGAAGACGTCGGCCACCTCGAGGATTCCGGCCTTGATCGCCTGGATGTCATCTCCCATCCCCGGGACCACGGTGACCACGGTGGTGTGCGCCATCTTGGCGATGTCGACCTCGTCCTGGCCCACGCCCACGGTCTCCACGATCACCACGTCCTTGCCCATGGCATCCATCACCCGGATGACCTCGCCGGTGGCGCGCGAGAGGCCACCGAGCGCGCCGCGGGTCGCCAGCGAGCGGATGAAGACGCCCTCGTCGGTGGCGTGGCCCTGCATGCGGATGCGGTCGCCGAGGATGGCGCCGCCGGAGAACGGGCTGGTGGGATCCACCGCCACCACGCCCACGGTCTTTTGCTGCTTGCGGTAGAGCGCGATCAGCCGGTCGGTGAGCGTGGACTTGCCGGCGCCGGGCGAGCCGGTGATGCCGATGACGTAGGCCTTGCCGGTGTGCGGGAAGAGCTGCTTGAGCGCGAGGGTGGCCTCGGGCAGCGCATCGTCGATGTCGCGCATCAGCCGCGCGGCGGCGCGGACCTCGCCCGCGAGCACCCGCTCGGCCAGGGTCTGGGCTTTCCCGGCTGCCATCTACCTGAGCACGCTGCGGGAGATGACCATGCGCTGCACCTCGCTGGTGCCCTCGCCGATCTCGCAGAGCTTGGCGTCGCGCCAGTAGCGCTCCACCGGGAACTCGCTGGTGTAGCCGTAGCCGCCGTGGATCTGGATGGCCTTGTCGCAGGCCCGGGTCGCGGCCTCGCTGGCGAAGAGCTTGGCCATCGAGGCCTCCTTGCCGTACGGCCGGCCCTCGCTGGCGAGCTGCCCGGCGCGGTACACCAGCCACTGCGACGCAGTGAGCTCGGTCTTCATGTCCGCGAGCATCCACTTGATGGCCTGGAAGTCGCCGATGGGGTGGCCGAAGGCCTGCCGGTCCTTGGCGTAGCGCGCCGACTCCTCCAGGGCGCCGCGCGCGAGGCCCACCGAGAGCGCGCCGACGGTGATCCGGCCGCGGTCGAGGATCTGCAAGGTGTCGATGAAGCCGTGGTCCACCTCGCCGAGGCGGTTCTCGTCGGGCACCTCCACGTCCTCGAACACCAGCTCGGCGGTGTCGCTGGAGCGCATGCCCAGCTTTCCGTGGATGGCCTTCTGCGAGAAGCCCTTTGCGCCCCGCTCGAGGATGAAGGCGGTGATGCCGCGCTGCTTCTTCTCCGGCGAGGTCGAGGCCAGCACCACCCAGCTGCCGGCGACGGTGCCCTGGGTGATCCACATCTTCGAGCCGTTGAGGATCCAGCGGTCGCCCTTCTTCACCGCGCGGGTGCGCATGCCCGCGGCGTCCGAACCCGAGCCGGCCTCGGTGAGGCCCCAGGCGCCGAGCCACTCGCCGCTCGCGAGCTTGGGCAGGTAGCGCTTCTTCTGGGCCTCGTTGCCGAACACGCGGATGTGGCTGCTGCCGAGGCCGTTGTGCGAGGCCACGGTGAGCGCGAGCGAGCCGTCCCAGCGCGCGATCTCCTCGACCGCGACCGCGATGGCCAGGGCGTCCATCCCCGCGCCGCCGTACTCCTCGGAGACCAGCACGCCGAGCGCGCCGAGCTCGCCGAGCTTGGCCACCACCTCTGCGGGGAAGGTCTCGCTCTTGTCCCAGGCGCGCGCGTGCGGCCGGACGTGGGTCTCGCAGAAGGCGCGCAGGCTCTCCTTGAGTGCGCGGTGGCTGTCGGGGAGCTCGAAGTCCATGGTCAGGCTCGGTGCAATTCAGGCTGGCTTACGGCGCCCGTGGCGCAAGGCCAGGATGCGCACGTGCTCTTTGCCGGCGATTCGGTAGAACAGCAAGTACTCCGTGCGCGGCAGAACGAGAACGCGGACATCGCGCCACGAAGCAACGCGCGTTGCCACCAGACGGCCCGCATTGGGCAAGTGGGCGAGCTTTTCGATTGCCCGCGCGAGCTCGACGGAGAACAAGTCGGGAGCTGAGGGCCGGTTCGCACGCCACCACACCTCTGCGACGTCGGCTTGGCGTTGTGCCGAATCCCGGAATGTGACCTTCACACTCACCCGCGCTTGCCAAGCTCGCTCAGCACGACTGCGGCCGGCACATCGCCGCCTTCGCGTTCCGCGGCCTCGAGCATCGCCTCGTCTTCCGGCGTGAGCTCGTACGGAGGCTCGGTGTAACGCTCGAGAAGCACGGTGACCTCCGTACCCTCGGCCAGCGGCTCGCCTTCCACGACGATCACGCCGCCAACGACCTTGCCTGTGAGCACGTGGGCCATGCGGAAAAGATAGCAGCGGCCCCGAGCCTTGGCGACGGCAGACCGGCTCGGTCAGCGCCGCGCGCCCACGTCACTTCCAGGCGTGTCCGCAGGGCGCTTGGGCGGCGGAGGTTCGCTCCAGCGGCAGCGACCGTCGCGGGCCGGCTCGAGGCTGACCGCGCCGCCGTAGGTCGATGGATGCAGCTTCAGCACCTGGCCGTCGGCGGCGAAGTGAAACGTTACCGACGCGCAGCCCTTGCCATTGCAGCGAACCACGAGCTCGTGCCGACCTTCGGTTCGAGCCGGCACCGCCACCTGTGCGCCGCCATGACCGTCGCCGAGCTCGGTGACCGCGCCATCGATCGAGAGCGAATACCGCTTCACCGCGGGCGGGGCGCTGGCGGGATGCGCCGCGTTGCCCGCCACCCGCAGCTCCTTGCCTTCGCGCTCGAACCCGGCGAGCGGCGCCACGCAGATCACGCCGCGCACGGCATTCCGCGGAGGCGGTGCGCCAAAGCCCACCAGGGCGCCGAGCACCGCCACGGCGAGAGCGCTCACGGGACCCGCTCCTGCGCGCGGGAGGGCGGCTCGAGCTCGGTGTCGCGCGCGGGCGGGGCGCCGAGACGCGCCGCCTGCAGCTCGCGCTTCTGCCGCGCCCGGTAAAGCAGCACGTAGGCCACCGTGATGCCAAACAGCACCAGGAACACGGTGAGCTGCGCCCGCCGCGCCATCATGATGAAGCGGGTGATCTCCCCGCCGAAGTGGCGCGCCCCCAGCACCAGGAGCGGCGCCGAGACGCAGGCCGCGAGGGTGTCGAAGAAGATGAAGCGCCAGTAGGCCAGCCCGCTCGCGCCCGCGGCGAAGTAGACGCCCGCGCGGACGCCGGGCATGAACCGCGCGGCCATGACGATCTTCTGGCCCCAGCGCCCGAAGAGCTGCTCCACCTTGGCCAGCTTTTCGGGCGTGACCAGCCGGCCTATCCAGCTCTTGGGGTTGAGGTTCCGCCCGAGCCGCCGGCCCATGAAGAAGATGGTCGAATCGCCGGCGAGGATTCCGAAGAAGCACACCGCGACCATCACGTCGGCGCGCACCGCCTTCGAGTAGGCCAGGTACCCGCCGAGGATGAGGGTGATGTCCTCGGGCAGCGGCAGGCCGAGCCCGCAGAGCAGGAGGATGGCGAAGACCACCGCGTAGGCGATGAGCCCGTGCGTCTGGCCGAGCACGCTGGCGAGGAGATGCTCCATGCGCTCGAGACGGCCGTGCGGCTAGCGCTTGTGCAGCTCGATGCGCGCCAGCACATCGGGGACGACCTGCTCGAGAGGTCGGTCGGGCTTGCCCAGCTCGGCCACCGCGTGCACCGCCTCCTTGATGCCGGCGAAGCCCTGCTTCAGCGCCGCGTCCTCATCGGCGGTCGGGTTCTGCGAGGCCACCTGGATGGCGATCGCCCGCGCGAGCAGCTCCGAGGCGTAGTCGGCGGCGCCGTCGAGCGCCGGGCCACCGCTGCCGCGCACCACCGCCGCCTGCTCCGCCGCGCCCTTGAGCGCCGAGGCGCGCTTCGCGACCAAAGGATCGAGCACGAGGCGCGCGTAGGCACGCACCGCGCCCTGCACGTCGGGCTTGGAGGCCGGCCCGAGCACCAGCAGCGCATCGGCGCCGAGCGGCACCGCCTCGGCCGCGCCGCGCCCGTCGAGGTCGTTGACCGCGATGATCGTGCGGCCGGCGGGATCGTGGAGCAGCTTGCGCGCCTGGAACAGCGGCCCGTCGATGGCCGCGATGTAGCTCTTGGTGTCGGCGCGGTAGGCGTCCTGGACCGCGGCGAACAGCGCCTGCACGTTGGCCGCGCGGTACACCGCGGCGAGCTGCTTCTCGAACCCGTGCAGCTCGGCCGGCTGCGCGCTCGCGGGCGCGGTGAAATCCGGCGCGGGCCCGAGCTGCGCGGCGTAGGCGGCGTACTTGGCGAGCGGCAGCGGGTGGGCGTCGAAGAACGCGTTCACCTGCGCCTTGAGCTTGGGATCGAGCGTGGCCAGCGCCTGGCGCACCTCGGTGCGCACCGGCGAGAACTCGTAGCGCGGCAGCGGATCCTTCCGCGCGATGGGCGCGTCGTCATAGCCGAGCGCGTTCAGGGTGGCGAAGAGCGTGAACAGCCGCTCGTCCGCCCGGATCTCCACGCCCTTGGGCGAGTACACCGAGGCGAACCAGTCCGAGCTGGCAAACGTGGTCGCAGGGAGCGCCAGCAGCGAGCTGGCGAGCGCAAGTCGAAGGAGACGACGGCTCAACACGGCCTCCAGAAAGCAGAGGCACGTCGATAACATGGAACGGGTTGGCTGTCCCTGGACGGGCCGCGGAGCGCCCGCTGGGCCGCTCGGCCTTCAGGTCTTGGCCAGCGCCAGCAGCCGAAGGCCATCGCGGTTGGCGTTGAGCTTCTTCCCGAACTCGGCGCTGATGTTGAGCATCAGCTTGATGCAGGCCTGGGGCTTCTGGCCGAGGAGCTTCTTGAAGGCATCGGCGCGGATCTCCACCGCCTTCACATCGCTCTCGGCCAGCGCGGAGCAGAGCCTGCGCGAGGTCTGCAGGAGCGAGAGCTCGCCCAGGGTGTCGCCGGGCGCGAGCGAGGCCACATGCTGGTCCTTGCCGTCGGCGTTCTTGATGCCGATGGCCACCCGGCCCTCGACCACGAAGTACATGGCGTCGGCGACCATGTTCTCCGCGAAGATGAGCGTGCCGCGCGGAAAGAGCTTCTCGGTGGCAATGGTGGCGATGATCCCCAGCCCGGTGGGCGAGAAGTCCTTGAGCAGCGGGCTCTCTTTGAGGACGGCCTCGGCGGGCATGGGCTCGTTCTATCTCGGCCCGTCGGACTCGGAAAGGAACTGCCGCGCGTACTCGACGTAGTTCTGCGGGCTCTGGGTGAGCCACGCGCGCTCGGCGTCGGTGAGCGGGCGCTTCACCTTGGCCGGCGAGCCCATCGCCACCATTCCCGGCGGAACGACCGTGCCCGGCGTGACCAGCGCGCCCGCGGCCACCAGCGCGCCGGCGCCGATGTGCGCGCCGTCGAGGATCACCGCGCCCATCCCGATGAGCGCGCCGTCGTCGATGGTGCAGCCGTGGAGCATCACGTGGTGGCCGATGGTCACCCGCGCGCCGACCTCGAGTGGGAACTTGCCGTTGAGGACGTGCAGGCAAGAGAGATCCTGCACGTTCGACTCCTCGCCGATCCGGACCCAGTGCACGTCGCCGCGGATGACCACGTTGCACCAGACGCTGGCGCGCTCGCCGAAGTGCACCTCGCCGATGACCTGGGCGCTGGGGTCGACGTAGCAGCTCGCCGGAACAGTGGGGCTCTTGCCGCGGAAGGAGCGGAGCATCGGTGGGCGCCTACTGCTTGTACTTGCCGAAGTCGTCGGGCGTGAGGCTCTTGGCCATCTCGGTCCACTTCTCGTCCTCGGACCCGGGCACGCCCTCGCGCTCGATCGCCTCGAGCACGCGGCTGTTCACCTGGATCGCCGCCTTCACCCGCAGCGCCACCGCGATGGCGTCGCTCGGACGCGCGTCGAGGGTGACGCGCTCCTCGCCGCGAATCATGCGGATCTCTGCGTAGAACGTGCCCTCGCGCAGATCGGAGAGCTCGACGTACTCCACGGTGAAGCCGGTCTGCTCGATGATCGAGGCGATGAGGTCGTGGGTCATCGGCCGCGGCGGCGTGACGTCCTCGAGCTCGGCGGCGATGGCCATCGCCTCCTGCTCGCCAATCCAGATGGGGATCTGGGTATCCGACTCCGGCTCGCGCAGGAGGATGACCGGGGTGTTCGAGTCGCGTTCGACCCCGAGCCCTTCGAGCTCCAGCGGCTTGCTCGACATGCGTCTCAGCTTACCTGGATCCCGGCGAGCGCGTTATTGCGCGCGCCCTGCACCTTGACCTGCACGAGCGAGCCCGCGGGCGCGTCGCCGGCGAAGTTGACCACCCGGTTCTCGGGCGTGCGGCCCATGCGCAGATCGGCGCGGGTCCGGCTCGCGCCCTCGACCAGAACCTCCACCGTCGTGCCCAGGCTCTCCTGCGCCAGCTCGGTGCTGATGACCTTCTGCCGGTTCTGCAGCCGGTCCAGACGCGCGAGCTGCACCTCGCGCGGGATCACGCCCCACTCGGCTTCGTGGCGAAAGGCGCTGGTGTGCGGCCGCGCGGAGTAGATGAACGAGAAAATGTTGTCGTACCGCACGCGCTCCACGAGCTGCATGGTGAGCTCGAAGTCGGCCTCGGTCTCGCCCGGATAGCCCACGATGACGTCGGTGGTCACCACGATGCCGGGGCGCGCCTCGCGGAGCCTCTCGAGTCGCTCCATATAGGTCTCGACGGTGTAGTCGCGGCGCATGCGCGAAAGCACCGTGTCCGAGCCGCTCTGCACCGGGAGGTGGAAGTGCGGCGCGATCTTCGGCTCCTTGCGGAAGGCGTCGATGAGCGCGTCGGAGAGGTCGTGCGGGTGGCTGGTGGTGAAGCGCACCCGCTCGATGCCCGGGACCTGCGCGGTGCGCAGGAGCAGCTCGGCGAACTCGACGCCGCCGGCGTACGAGTTCACGTTCTGCCCGAGCAGCGTGACCTCCTTCACCCCGACCTGCGCGAGCGCGTCGACCTCGCGCATCACCTCGGGCAGCGACCGGCTCACCTCGCGGCCGCGGGTGCGCGGGACCACGCAGAACGCGCAGACGTTGTTGCAGCCCTTCATCACCGTGACGAACTCGGTGACCTTGCCGCGGGCGCCCTCGGGATCGGCGCGCGGGAAGACGTACTCCTCCGAGTCCATCCACGCGGTCTCGACCACCCGCTCGTGCTCGCCCACCCGGGCGAGAATCTCGGGGAGCTTGGCGATGGCGTCGGGACCGAGAACGAAGTCCACGTAGGGCACGCGCTCGGTGAGCTTCTGCTTCTCCTGCTGGGCCACGCACCCGGCGACGCCGATGAGCGCGCCGCGCGAGAGCTTCACCTCGCGGTAGCGGCCGAGCGCGCTGAAGAGCTTCTGCTCGGCCTTCTCGCGGATGGCGCAGGTGTTGAGGAGGATGAGGTCGGCTTGATCCGGCTCCTGGGTCGGGCCGTAGCCGAGCGTGCCGAGGATCTCGGCCATGCGCGCCGAGTCACTCTCGTTCATCTGACAGCCGAAGGTGTGGATGAACGCGCGCTTGCCGCTCGTGGCGGCGGGCGCAGGCGAAGGCGCGGGAGGCGGGACGACGTTCAGCTTCATGGCCGCGATTTCCTAGCACGGGTGCGATGGAGGTGCAGCCGCACGAGGCGTTACCATGTGTGCATGACGCCCGTGGAAAAACGCGCCTGGCTTGCTCAATGGGACCGCGCCCGGCTCGAGCTGGAGCGCGTTCACGCCGAGGAGCTCCAGCGCCTCGCTCCCGAGGACGCGCTCGCCGCCATCGACGCGCTGCTCTCGCTCGCCAGGCTCTAGCCCATGCGTGCCTTCTCGACCCTGCTCGCGCTGACCTTGCTGCTCGGTTGCAGCACCCCGAGCGTGGAACACACCAGCCCAGAGGTCGCCATGGAGGATGCAGGCCCGAGCATCGACGGCCGCAGCGTGACCCCGGCCGAGTTCGCCGCGTTCGAGAAGTCGCTGCGCGATCGCAAGGACGTCATCACCTGCGCCGAGACGACCTCCGGCGGCTTCAGCACCTACGAGGCCACCGATCCCCACGGCGTGCGGTACCAGGTCAAGGTCGGGAGCGCGAACGGGCGCGCGGTTCGTGAGGCGATGCGGCTGACGCTCGACCTGCGACCTTAGAGTTCGTCGGCGGGGCGAACCGGCCGTCGGTCGAGACGCCGCGCCGGACTACACTCCGCGCCCGCCGTGCACGCCCCCGCCCAGACCGAGAGTCCCGCGATCGCCCCGCTCGCCTCCGAGGCGCGCCGCGGCGCGGGCGTGGGGCTGCTCTCGTGGTCGCACTTTCTCAACGACGGCGCCGCCAATTATCTCCCGGGGATCCTGCCCGCGGTGCTGGTCAGCCTCGCCATCCCGCTGCGCTACGCCGGCGCGCTCGTGGCCATCCTGGTTGTCGGGCAGGCCCTCCAGGTGCTCGCCGGCGCACTCGCGGATCGCTTCGGCGGCCGCGCGTTCCTGGTCCTGGGCCTGCTCGGATCGTCTCTGGGCGCCGCGTGCGTGGGCTGGACCCGCGGACCTGTCGGGCTGCTCGCGGCGCTGGTGCTGATTGGGATCGCCAACTCGGCGTTTCATCCGCCGGCCATGTCCGGGGCGCGAAGGGCCGGCTCGGGCACGGGCGAGCGCGCGATGGCGGTCTTCTCGACCGCGGGCGAAATAGGCCGCGGCGTCTGGCCGCTGCTCGCCAGCCTGGTGGTGACCGCGTGGGGCCTCGGCTCGCTCTGGGTGCTCACCTTGGCGGCGTTTGTGACCCTGCCGCTGCTCTGGAAGAAGACCCGCGATGCGCCGGCCCACCGCACCCAGGTCCGCGCCTGGCAGGGCGTGAAGGACGCGGGCCGACCGCTGCAAGCGCTGGTGGCGTACTCGTCGATGCGCAGCGTGGTCATCACCGGGGTGAGCACGTTCGTGCCGCTCTGGTGGGAGGCGCACGGCGGCAATCTCGAGACCGGCGCGGCGCTCATCACGGTGATGCTGCTGGTGGGCGTGGTGGGAAACCTGGGCGCGGGATTCCTGGCCGCGCGAATCGGGCGTCGCGGGTTGGTGATCGGCGGGACCGCGCTCGGCTGCGCGCTCTTGATTGCGATGCTGAAGAGCCAGGGCATCTGGATCTGGGTGAGCATCGCCGGCCTGGGTATCGCGCTCTTCGCGACCTTGCCGATCACGGTGGTGATGGGCCAGGACCTCCTGCCGCGGCACCCGTCGCTCGGCTCGGGGCTCGCGCTCGGCTTCTCGAACGCCCTCGGCGCGCTCGGGGTGGGCGCGCTGGGCCTGCTGGCCGCGCGCTGGGGCGCGGCAGGCGTGCTCTGGGGAATCGAAGCGTGTGGCCTGGTGGCGATCGCGCTGGCCGCCCTCCTCCCAGCCGCGACCTGACCGTCGCCTGGCTCATCGCGTGACCGGCGCCGCGCGTCGCGAGAGCGCTTGGCTCGGTCCGAAACGTCTTCGCCTCGCTCCAAGACGTTCTCGGATCATCGCAAGACGTCTTCGGGTCGAGCCAAGACGTCTTCGACTCGCTCCAAGACGTCTTCGGCTCGGTCCAAGACTTCTTCGGGTCGCTCCGAGACGCGATGCCCTCGGCCCGAGACGTCTTGGACCTGGGCTCAGGCCTTCGGGGCGGCCCCGGAGTCCTTCTCGGTGGACCCCGAGTCGTTTTTGTCGGCGGCGCCCTTCTTCGAAGTCCGCCTCATGCCCTTGCGGCCGCCGATGACCTTGATCCCGAACTTCTCCAGCGCGGGCGAGCGGGGCCCGAGCTTGCCGCGGGCCAGGTTGGAGAAGCTGGTGGTGGCGTCGTGGAGGTTGGTGCGAGCGGTCTCGAGACGCGAGGTGGCCTCGCGAGCCGCCGCCTCGGCGGAATCGCGCTCGGACGCTGCGGTCATGAGCGCGGCCGCCAGTCCGACGAGAAGCTGGACGTCGCGCATGCCCAGGTTCACCGAGGCGAGAAGCTGCACCACCGCCTGGTCCTGAGGATCCTTGGAAGTGAGCAGCAGGTTGGCGAGCCCGAGGACGATGTTGCGCGCGTCCGCGAGGTACTTCTTGTTGACCGCGTCGGAGGCGTCGTCGACGGCCTTCTGGGTGAGGGGCCCGACCGCCGCGTCGACGGTGGTGGGGACGGCGGCGCTGGAAACGGCCGAATCGGAAGTGGTGCGAGACATCTTTTGCTCCGGGGTTGGGGTGAAGGAGCGACTCGGCGTCGCTCCGGACCGACCCGCGGACCCTCGCAAATGCTCCGGGAGGGAG
>Ga0164242_10004948_pt1 | contig 14871 bp, 11 predicted proteins | sample OricomgcompostMG_FD_108783 | JGI IMG/M metagenome (GOLD analysis project Ga0164242, IMG submission 108783) | Miracle-Growth compost microbial communities from Emeryville, California, USA - Original compost - Miracle growth compost (MG) ... | reverse complement strand
TTTTTTTTTTTTTTTTTTTTTTATTTTGTATTTATCTTTGTAAATTTGGATTTTTTTTTATTAAATATCTTTTTCTTGTAGGTATTTTTTCATTTTTTTCATTTGCTATAAATTTGTTATTTCAATTTCTATTAAAATTATTTCGATTGTTATACTTATTATTTTTATTAACATTATTTTTTTGATTTAAGGTTTTTTTTAAGTTATTTTTCGTTTTTTCAACTTTATTTTTTTTGTTTACGTTAGTATTTTGAGTAATATTGTTCTTATTTTTATTAACATTATTTATTGGATTAAAGTTTTTATTATTTTGTTCAACATTATTTCTTTTACTTAAGTTATTCTTTTGATTTTTATTGTTATTATTTTGATTTAAATTATTGCTTTGAGTTCTATTATTATTTCTTTGATTAGAATTATTATTTTGATTAACATTATTTCTTTTGTTTAAGTTATTATTCTGATTAAAGTTATTTTTTTTATTGATGTTGTTATTATTTTGGTTCACATTATTTCTTTTGTTTAAGTTATCATTTTTATTAAAATTACTCCTTTGATTGAAATTGTTATTATTTTTGTTAAAATTTTTATTATAAGTAAATTTATTATTCCTTTGATTAAAATTATTATTATTTTTATTAAATTTGTTATTATTAAATTTATTATTCCTATTAAATGGTTTATTTTTATTGAATTTGTTTTTATTTGTTGTAAATTTTTTTAATTTTATTCTTTTAAATTTTAATTTTCGTTTATAAAACAATAATGTTCTTGTTTGATAATATAAGCTAATCGTTAAATAATTGATATTTGCTTTTACATTAAATTTATGATCGATTAAAAAAACACCTTTTTTAAAAAAAGATCTTGTTAATATATCTATATATTCTTTCGAAAGAATAAATTCTTTTGTATTTAAAGTTAAAGAATTTAAATTAAGTTGAAATTTTCTTAATGTTAATGTATTACTTTTTTTTGACATTTTTTAATTTTTTTTGTTTTTCTTTTTCTTTTTTTTTTCTTGGTCTCGTAATACCAAAATTACCAAGTTTAAATCCAATACAATATTTAGAAAGTTTAATATGTTTTTTTTCTTTACTTCTTTTTTTTTTTTCATCTAATTTTTTAGTTATTGCTAGGTCTTGCTTGTTTAGAAAACATCCATTATAAAGAAATATTTGTTTATTTATTAAGCTTTCTGGAACTGACGTACTTCTATTTCATAATTTTACTATAGTTGGTGTATCTATTCCTGCTTCGTTATTTAATAATCCATTTGTTTTAATTAAATTTTTATTAACATAAAATCCTTTTCAAAGTGAACGTGTCATTATTTTTTTTTTTTTTTACTTAAATAAAATCCAGCTTTTGTTGGTAATCCTCATGGTGTTACAGATGGTCTTCCACCATTTGCTCTTCCCCCATGTGGATGATCTACTGCATTCATTGCGATTCCTCTTACTTTAGGTCTTTTACCTAAAAGTCGATTTGTTCCAGCTTTACCTATTTTTATTAAATTGTTTTCTAAATTAGAAATTTGTCCTATAGTTGCATAATTTAAAGATGATATTTCTATTATCTTTTTAGAAGGTAATTTAACTTGTGCTTTATTATTATCACATCTTAATATAGTGCCGTAAGTTCCAGCAGATCTTATATACTTGGATATATTGGTTTTATCTATTGTTAAATTATGAATTATAGAACCTATAGGTAAATTTTCTAGGTTTGATCTAAAACCTAATTTTACTTCTGTAAGATTAATAGAATTTTTAAAAACAGATCCCGGAAATACATTTTGAGTTGCAGGCATATAAAAAAAATTTTTATAAATTAAATCGAAATTTAAATTAATAAAGGCTGATCTATTTGGATCAAATGCGGTATTTAAAGTAATATTATTATTAAACTTATTTGTTTGTATAAAATTTATATTTCTATATAAATTTTTTGCATTACTACCACCTCTATGTCAACTTGTTATTTGACCATTATGTTTGGTTTTTCCTACTCTTTTAGAATAAAAAAATTTTGATTTTTTAATTAATTTATTATTTTTAGCCAATATATTCTTTTTTAATCTTATTGTACCTCTTGCACAAGCTGTTACAGGCTTTAATTTAGTTAATAAGCTTTGTTGTAACATTCGGGGTGATTGCTTCTTTAAAGTTCTTATCTCCTTCATCTAATGGTTAGGATATTGCCTTTTCACGGCAGAAATATGAGTTCAATTCTCATAGGGGATATTTGAATAACAATGAATAATTTTGCATTTGTTACTCATTTTGCCGAAATTTTTTTTGGTTGTTGTATTTTAATTCAATTTCTTTTTTATGCATGATTAAATAATTTTGTTAGAGGAAATTATGCTGTATTATTACAGGAAATTTGTAATCAAATTTATTTTATCTTATGAGCTGTGTTGTTTATATATTTTCATACAGAAATTGAGTCTTTTGCTTTTACAGCTATTATTGTTAATGATTCAGGCACAAGAGTACTTAAAATTTTCTTAATTCTAGTTAGTATTTATGTTTTAGCTATTTTAAAAATTAGTTTTTTTTTACAAAAGCTAACCTTTTTAGAGTTTTTTTCTTTATTTTTAATTTCTATTTTATCATCTGTATTATTATTAAATGCTAATGATTTAATTCTTATTTTTTTATTAATAGAAATGCAAGCCATGTCTTTTTATATTTTAGCTTGTTTTAAAGTTGATTCAATAGAATCTGCTGAATCTGGTTTAAAATATGTATTAACTGGTGCATTTATATCAGGAATATATTTATTTGGAAGTAGTTTAATTTATGGTATTTTTGGTACTGTAAATTTAATGCATTTAAATATTTTATTATTGCCAAATGGAGACTCAATTTATTATTGAAATTATTTTTTTAAATTTCTTATATTTATGGGTTTTTTTTTTGTATTAGTTGGAATGTTATTTAAATTAAATTGTGCACCTTTTCATTTTTGAGCACCAGATGTTTATGATAATTCTCCTTTAAGTGTAACCGTTATTTTTACTGTTGTACCAAAAATTGCTTTACAATTTTTATTTATAAAATATGTACCATTATTATCTCTACTTATAGAGTTATTTAAACCATTGTTATTATTTTGTGGTTTATTATCCATAGGTATAGGAGTTTTTTTTGCTTTAAAGCAAAAACGATTAAAATTATTAGTTATTTTTAGTTCCATTTCTCAAGTTGGATTTTTAATTCTTATTTTATCAGATATTACTCATACAGGATTAGTTTATAGTTTATTTTTTTTATTTATTTATATATTAACTTCTTTATTAATTTGATTTATAATTATAATGAATTATTTAAGTACATTTACAATTATAAATATTAATGAGCTTAGTAAAAATAAATGATCTATAAAACAACCTGAATTAGAAAAACAAAAAGATAATGATACAATCGTAAAAGTTTTAGTTTATTATATAACGAATTTAAAAAATTATTTTTTTAATAATAAATTACAAATCATTGCATTTTTATTTATTTTTTTTTCATTTGCTGGAATACCACCTTTTGCTGGATTTATTTCTAAAATTTATATTGTTTTACAATTTGTATTTACAACCAAATGATTAATAGCTTTTTATTTAATCGTTTGTAGTGCTTTAGCTACATATTATTATATTAGGGTAATTAAAATATCTACTTTTGAAGCGAAATTATTAAAATTAGCAACTATATTTGAAATTATTCAAATTCAAATGGAGAATAATTCAATAAAAACTATATTATATTTTAATTTTATTATTTTTTTTATTTTACTGTTTATTTTTTTCGAACCTAAGTATTTATTATACTTATGTGAATATATTATTTGCCACTTGAACACGCTAAACTTTTAAAATGCCAACACCAGAACAAGTATATATTATATCAATGAGTACTTTGGCAAGTTTAGCTTTTATGTCATCATTTATTATTTCAAAATCTATTATTCCTTTTGGGGTTTCTGTCTCATATTTAATTGTAGGGACATATATATGTGTTAATCCTAATGCTGATACTGAAACTAAACATGTTATCCCTGAGGCCGTAGAAAAGGCATCGGAAGATATAAATAATGTTTGTTCCTCAGAGTCTTTATTACCTTTACCGGAACATAGTTTCGGTGAAGGTGAAGCATTATTCTTACTAGGCGGTCTTTTTATTTGACTTCTTCAAAACGCAGGGTCTATTAATATTTGTTATAACTACTGATTATTTCTAGTACTCGGCCCAAAATTTGTGGCAAAGCATTTTAGTTACAATATAAGTCGTGTTCTAGAGATATTTAGTAAGTTTGTAAGAGATACAATAGATACTGTTTTTTCTACTTCTGATACACAAAGTATTGAAGAGAAAAAAGAAGAAGAAAAAAAAAAGACTAAACCAAAGGATTAATGGAATAATTGATTTTCCTATAATAATAGATGAAATAAGATGGCTAAACTAACCGAAGAAATGAACATTATTATACCACAAATTTTAGTAAAAGAAATTTTTTTGAATGCAATTTTTTTTTCACAAAAAATCATTATAATTTTTGAACCGTATACAATGATTTTTAGCTTTGGTTCTTTTTTTACCCATCTTAGTTATCAATTTAAGCAGTTTATTTCTATGGCTGGTATTGAGTATCTTCAATGCAAATATAACCTTGGTGTTATTTATGAAATATTAAGCTTTACCTTTAATTTTCGGTTACGCTTAAAATTATTTATTAATGATGTAACAGAGGTTTTTACTTTAAGCAAAGTATATCCTTGTTGCAGTTGATGAGAGCGTGAAACCTGAGAGTTATATGATATATATTTTTTTTTAAATGCCAATATGCGTCGATTACTAACTGACTATGGTTTTGATAGTTGACCTATGAGAAAAGATTTCTCCTGTTTTGGCATTATTGAAACGGCTTATGATATTTTTGCTAGACTTGTTACATTTAAGCAAATATTACTACCTCAAGAAAATCGAAATTTTAATTATACGACTCCTTGAAAGAGGAGGACCGTAGCACAATGTTAACAAAAATTGTATTAATAGTACAATTAAGTTTTGTTATTGTCTACGACATCGTAACATGATTTAAAACTGGTGACATTACTGCTCTTCAAACAACAACTATTAATAATGGTGATTCTTTAGGAGTTGTAGTTGAGCCACTTTTAAATCATGCACCTCTATCTTATATAGAGGAATATCTACTGCAAACGTTAGATTTGCTTTCAATTGATCTAGTTTTAATTCCAAATCAATTTAAAGTGGGTCTATCGGCGGCCATTTTTTACTCAGGTTCTTATTTTTTTCTTAGAGGAAAAATGCCGTCAGGAGATATTAACGCTATTGTGTTTATACCATACATTGTAGAAGAGTGCGTTAATTTGGTAAAGGATTTAGGTTCTAAGGTAAAAGAATATTTTTTACGTTTCTATACACAATTAGCTGAGTGATTCTTAGATACTGCCGCTTTTTTGGAAGAATGTAATAAAACCATGGTGGTTGTTGGTTTATCGTATTATATAGATAAAATAAAAGTGTATACTTTAACGTTTAAAGTAGAAAAATTAAATACACTTAACATAACTACAAAAAAAAAAAAATCAATTTTAATTCATGCAATTTATACTAAATTGCATGAATTAAAAGATCTTGAGTTGTTTATTAATTCCAAAGTTTTGAAACTTGAGTTAGAATTAGGCACTCAAGATGGCTCTATTTTAATAGGTCCGGGGTTAAAGGGTAAAATTTATATTTCACATCCTTATCGTACAATCCTTTATGATTATTTAGCACAAAAAATTTGTAATAGACTAATCACTTTACATAAGGAAAACCCCACTAAAGATATACAATTTTCATATGATTATTTCACGTGGCTACTTGACACTGATTTAAATAATCCACATAATACAAGTGATATAAAACGAATGTGGGAGAAAACATTACTCGTTAATGGCGTATATGATATTGTTGAAAGGCGAAAAAAAATTATAAAAAAAATGAACAAAAGATGATGACAATGATGAAAATAAATTTTTTGTTCATTTTTTTTATAATTTTTTTTTACTTTCTTTACAAGGCCTAATTATTTTAAACTTTATTTAGTAGTTAAACCTTTTTTTTTTATTTTTATATAATGGAAAAATATAATGAGATAAAAAATTTTAGTTTAAATTTTGGCCCACAACATCCAGCAGCACATGGAGTATTGCGTTTAGTTCTTGAATTAGAAGGTGAAGATGTCTGTGCAGCGGACCCTCATATTGGTTTATTACATAGAGGCACAGAAAAATTAATTGAGTATAAGACGTTTTTGCAGGCATTACCTTATTTTGATCGTTTAGATTATGTTTCAATGATGGCTCAGGAACATACTTTTTCATTAGCTGTAGAAAACATCGGTAATATTTATGTGCCAAGACGTGCTCAAATTTTGCGTGTTATATTTGCAGAAATTACTAGATTATTGAACCATTTATTGGCTGTAGGTTGTCATGCCATGGATGTTGGTGCAATGACTCCATTTTTATGGGCTTTTGAAGAGCGTGAAAAACTAATGGAGTTTTATGAACGTGTGTCTGGAGCTCGAATGCATTCTATATATATTCGTCCAGGTGGAGTAAGTTTAGATATTCCTGTAGGTTTTTTAGATGATTTATATATGTTTATCTTACAATTTTCAGATAGATTAAATGAATTTGAAGAAATGTTAACCTCTAATAGAATTTGAAAAGAACGTTTAGTAGATATAGGTATTGTAACGCATTCTGAAGCTATAAAATTAGGTTTTAGTGGTGTTATGCTTAGAGGCTCAGGATATCCATGAGATCTTCGAAAAACGCAACCCTATGAAATATATTCTGAACTAAATTTTAAAATTCCTGTTGGTACAAACGGGGATTGTTATGATAGATATATTGTTCGGGTTGAAGAAATGAGACAATCATTAAAAATTATTCATGATAGTATGAATTTATTAACTGAAAATGGGCCGATAAAAGCTTTAAATTTTAATGCACAAGCTCCTGTTCGTAGTGAATTAAAATCAACAATGGAAGCAGTGATAACACATTTTAAATATTTTAGTGAAGGTATAAATATTTTATATGGTGAAACATATGTGGCAACCGAAGCACCTAAAGGTGAATTTGGTGTTTACTTAGTTTCCTTTAATACAGGAAAACCGTATCGCTGTAAAATTCGAGCACCAGGATTTAATCACTTACAAGCGATTGAAGTTATGTCAAAAAAACATTTAATCGCAGATATTGTTACTATAATAGGAACTCAGGATATCGTTTTTGGTGAAATTGATAGATAAATTTTTAGTATTAAAAATGTTTTTTATGAATTACGGCTTAGAAACTTTATTTTTTTTTCTTATTATAAGTATCATAGTACTTTGTTTTATAAATAAAAATAATTATTTTTATTTACGAAATTTTACATTATTTAGTGCTGGCGTTATTTTTTTACAATCCTGTCATCTTTTATTTAATTTTGATTTTAATAATAATTCTTTTCAATATTGTTTTAATCTTTTTTCTAGTTATGATGTAAATATTAATTTTGCTTTTGGTTTAGATAGTTTATCTATCTTATTTATTGTGTTAACAACTTTATTGATTTTTGTTTCTATTTTATTTATTTGAAATAATGATTATTTTAAAGATTTTGCTATACTATTATTATTCATTGAGTTTTTTTTAATTTTTATTTTTTCTGTTCTCGATTTATTCTTATTTTATGTTTTTTTTGAAGCTATCATTATTCCTATGTATATATTAATTGGACTTGGTGGTTCTAGAGAAAGAAAAATTTGAGCAGTTTATCTATTTTTTTTTTATACTCTTTGTGGATCTATTTTATTTCTTTTAAGTATTTTTTACATTTATTCACAAACGGGTACATTTGATATTTTATATTTAACTGTATATATACCAAATGCATTTGAAGATTATCAGCAAGCTTGTTTACTTATTTTTTTTTTTTTTTCTTTTGCTTCTAAAATACCGATGTTTCCTTTTCATATTTGATTACCAGAAGCACATGTAGAAGCTCCAACAGTTGGTTCAGTTTTATTAGCTGGAATTTTATTAAAATTAGGTGTATATGGTTTTTTACGCTTTTTTTATTGATTTCCTAAAGCTTTATTCTTTTTTTATCCAATAATATTAACTTTATCTATAATCGGAATCATATATGCTTCAATGAGTGCTATTTGTCAAACTGATTTAAAAAGAATTATAGCATATTCTTCAGTTGCGCATATGAACTTAGTCACTTTAGGTATTTTTAGTTTTAATTCTTTTGGTCTAGATGGAGCCATTTTACAAAGTCTTAGTCATGGTTTTGTTTCAGGAGGTTTATTTCTATTAATTGGTATACTATATGATCGTTACCATACACGTTTTATACAATATTATGGAGGACTTGTTTATATGATGCCTACATTTGCTGTTATATTTTTAATATTTAATTTTGCTAATATCGCGATACCTGGAACTAGTAGTTTCGTTGGTGAATTCTTGTTATTATTTGGTATTTTTAAAACAAATTTTATTGCTAGTATTATAAGTGCTGTTGGTGTTATATTATGTGGTGCATATACTTTATGATTATATAATAGGGTTGTTTTTTCGAATTTAAAAATTGATTATACATTAACTTTTTTTGATATAAATTTAAAAGAATTTTTAGTTTTATTTCCTTTACTTATATTAATTTTTGTTTTTGGAATTTATCCATTTTTTGTTGGGCAATATTTATTAAATTGATCTGACAATTGAGGAATTGAAATGTCTAACATTCAAGCTATTTTTTTGCATTTTCAATTAAATAGTCAGCTGTATATTATCTCTTTTTTATTTATTTTTATATTACTTTTATATATATATATATTATATAAAATTTTAAAAAATTTTTTTTTTATTTCTTTTATTTTTTTTATTTTTGTAACAGAGACTGATAATCATATCTTTCTATCTAAAAAAGATAATGAAGATCACTTATATGTTAAAAAAATCCTAAATGAATTAAAAGAGCTTTACGAAAAATTTCATACCGAAGAAATACATTTATTAAAATTAAAAAAAAAAAACGAACAAAAAATTAACTCAGACATTATTAGGATTACAAATATTATATATAATGAATAAGCTGAAATATAAAATTTAATTGTATCTTTTAATCAATATTTTACGTTAGTCTTTTTTAATTTTTATCATTTTTATCTTTAGTAAATTTAAATTATATTTTTAGAAAAAATTTTTATTGCACATTGTTACAGATAGTCTTTCACCATTTGTTTAATTAATGTCTAATAACTTAAAGTTTTTTGCAGTTTTTTTTTATTTCTAATATTTTATTAAAAGGTAAAAAAGGTAAGATAGTTATGGTAACTACCTGGTCTAATTAGCCAATCAAGCAAGTTCAATTCCTGCTTTTACTACAGAAAAAGCTTATACGCTATTTTCTCTATTTTAACAGTTGTTCTTGTTAAGTACTTTTTGGGTATTTAACAAAGAACAAAGAACAAAGAATAAAACGTATAAATAAATATCTTAACCTTTATTGATTCACATACAATTAGATATTCTACAGCAATTAAATTTAATTCTTTATGGTACTTTGAAATCTGTAAGTGTTTTTTTTAGACTATCCAGAGTTTTGACAAATAGGATTACAAGATCCAGCAACGTTTATTGCGGAACAGATGATTATTTTCCATAATTTTATTAACTTTAACATCATTTATATTGGTGTTGCTGTTTGCTTTTTATTAGGCTTTATTATTTATAAGTTTAATAATAAAAAAATGAAGAGGAAAGATGTAAAGCAATTTACACATTCTAGTGTATTAGAAATTATCTGAACTTTAATACCAGCTTTAGTGTTAATAATATTGGCTATTCCTTCTTTTAAATTATTGTATATATTAGAAGAAATAACAAACCCGGAATATACACTTAAAGTAATAGGTCATCAATGATATTGAAGTTATGAGTATAAAGTACCGATTCAAAATTATAACACAATTGATGAAGAACTTTTAAAAATTAAAGCACCTTATGAGTATGAATTATTAAATATAATGACTGAAAAATTTGAAGAAATAAATATCTCTGATAAAGATGTTATAGATAATATTTGATCTTCTAAAGATAATTTTGATAAAGATGATTTTTATGTACCTCTTATAGAAAATACAGAAAATAAGTATTATGAAATAAATCTAGAAGAAAAAGATAAGAAAGCTTTTGATCTAGAATATCTTGTATATTATAAAACTCATTGAGATGAAAACATTAATGCTAATGAACTTGAGTTCATGGCACTTCTTCCAACTCAGAGATGGTATACTTTCGAACTTTTTAGATTATCTATTATAGAGCTTGAAAATGAGATTGATGGGTTCTTCCCTACTCTCGGCCCTGAAGTCGAAATTCTACGTTCTTTAGAGTTACCAAGATTTTTTTATAGTTTATTAAAAGAGCAACAACAAAATACATCATCTTTTTATCAAGATAATTATGCTATAATATCTAATTCTCTCGAATTAATTACATATCTTATTCGCTATATGCAGATTCTTAATGGCATTAGGAGTGAATGAACATCAGATCCACAGTTATGTTTAATAAATAGTACTTTTTATAATTTATGTTGTATGAAAATACAATATGATATTAAACAACTAAAAAAAAAATCAGAAATAATTGGAGAATTACAAAATGAAAAAGTATGCATACTAGAATTATTACAATCTCAAAAAGAAACAATGCTAAACTTAGTAGAAGATCAAAAAGCAAAAATATTAGAATTAGAAACAATAAAAGGAATAACCACACATAAATCAGTTGAAGATCAAAAAATCGAAATACTAAAATTATTAGAAACTCAAAAAAAAATATTAGAAAATCAAAAAATCGAATTACTAGAATTAAAAAAAAACCAAGAAATAACAGCATTTAAAAGAGAATTTAAGGACGAGGACGACTATTATCGTCAGAGAGGGAGTACTTTACTTGATGCTATTTCTGGAACACTTGTTTGAGATGATAAAAACACTGAAAAAAAGACTAAATATACTCTTATAGATAAACATAGATATGCTTGAAAGAAAGAGTATCCTAAACCTAAATTTGAAAAAAAAAATATGAGTCTTATAATTAAAACTAAAAATGACATGAATAAAAGTTTTAATGTTAATGAAAGAGAGCTATGTGGGGATATTGAAAAAGTTAATATTGTTGATGCAGAGGTACAATTAGCTATTAAGGATCTTGATTGAGCGATTGATAGAGTATATCGCTATCAAACTAAAAAATTTTTAGGTTGTTTAGAATTAGTAAAATTTTTTACTAATCTCTTAGAAGAAAAAAATCAAAAAATAGATGAATGCTTACATGGAGCCTTCAATAAAATTCTACTTCATGACTTAAAAGAAATAACAAATGTTATTGAGTCTCTTGAGAGCAACTCAACAGAAGACGTGCTAAAAAAACTATCAAATATAAATATTATGATGATAGAGTTACGACGCTTAATTGACGCCAACCTTAATAATAAATTCAAGCCCAAACGTTTAAGAAAAGAAAATATGAATTATCTACAAAATGATAAATCTATAATCAATATCGTAAAAAAAGAATATGAAGATTTTTGCTTTAATTACGATATTGAAGAAAACGCACTTTTGAAAAAAAATAATCTTAGATTAAATGTGGAAAAAGAATTAGATTTCGTAACAAAAGAATATTTTAATATAATTTTTGAAGGTAATATAAATAATATTTATACAGATTATAAAATAGATAGTTATATGATACCGTCAGATTCATTAGATTATAAGAGCGGTGATATCCGTTTACTATCAGTGGATAATAAAGTACATTTACCAGTAAATAAAGAAATAAAAGTATTGATAACATCAGCGGATGTGTTACATAGTTGAGCAGTACCATCATTTGGTATAAAAGTGGATGCATGTCCAGGTAGATTAACACAAGTACCATTAACCATAAAACGAGAAGGACTTTTTTATGGTCAATGTAGTGAAATTTGTGGTGTAAACCATGGCTTTATGCCCATTACAATTCAATCTTCTTTAGTATAAAGTTAGCTTTTTATCAAAAAAGTTTTTATCTATTAGTAGTATATTGTTTTAATTAAGCATTAAGCAAGGAATATTGAAATAGATATTTTTAAGCACAATTAGCTATTAAAAATTTACTTTGTTTTTTAAAGACATAAGTATAAAATTATTGCTAAAACCACAGAATCACGATATTTTGAGTGTTTTTTTGTAACGAATCGCATTTTTTATAGGTATAAGAATGCTTATTTTTAAAACATGCGATTTAAAAGTTATAAATAAATTAACTTTTTGTAAAAAAAGTGAAAAAATTTATTTAAAAGTATTGGTTTTTTAAAGGTTTAATTACTTATACATAGTAAATAATTTATATTTGAAAAATAGAAAGTCCTAGTGATTTCTGTAGAAATAAATAACTTTAAGTATGAGGTAAATGCGAATGTAACAGTACTTGTAGCATGTAAAACAATTGGAGTGGAAGTTCCTCAATATTGTTATCATGAATCTTTATCTATTGCTGGTAATTGTAGAATGTGTTTAATTGAAGTTGAAGAAACAGATCGAACTACTAAAAAATTTGTACCTTTAAGTGCTTGTTCTACCGATTTTGACGAAGAGGATACTGTTGTTTTTACTGATTCATTGCGTGCTTTAAAATCTAGAGAAAGTGTTGCAGCTACTCTCTTAGTCAATCACCCTTTAGATTGTCCAATATGTGATCAAGCAGGAGATTGTGATCTGCAAGATCAAAGTAAAAATTTCGGGCAAGATATCTCCCGTTATTTATTAAATCGTCGTGCTGTTTTAGATAAAGATTGTGGTATTTTAATTAAAACAATAATGACACGTTGTATACATTGTACGCGTTGTGTTCGTTTTGGAAGTGAAGTTGCTGGTGTACAATATTTTGGAACTATCAATAGAGGTTCTCGAACTGATATTGGTACCTATGTATCTAAATATTTTTTTTCAGAAGTCTCAGGAAACGTGATTGATTTATGTCCTGTAGGGGCTTTAACATCTAATTCTTTTAAATTTAAAGCACGTTCATGAGAATTAAAAGTATGTGAAAGTGTTGATACTAATGATAGTGTTGGTTCTAGTATTCAAATATCCCATAAAGGTTCTGGAATAGCTAGAATATCTGCTAAATACAATGCTAATATTAATCAATATATTATATCAGATATAACTAGATTTTCTTATGATACACATCATTTAGATGTTAGAATAAAAGATAGTTCGTTCTTTAATATTGTTAAAAATCGTTATATTCGAACGAAAGCCTATAATATTTATGAGGATATAATTTTATTATTAAAATCAAAAAATTCTTTTCCTATAAATATCTCCTTTCACGAAGAAATAGGTTTTGCAAATATTGAATTCTTAACAAGACTTACTAATCAAAAAAAAAATATTTTTATTAATTCATTAAACTCTATTTATAAATATAATAATTATAATATTTTTAATTTAGAGGATAAAATTTTAGATGTTGATAATTCTCATGATTTTGGGTTAATTTTAGGTTTTAATCCTCGTGTAGAATGTTCATCTTTAAATATTCGCTTACGAAGACAATATCGCCAAAGTTCTATGTTATTATTAGGTATAGGTTTATATTATTATAATAATATTGACTCTAATGTGATTAATTTAAATTTAAAAAAATCATTTGATTTATTTGAAGGAAAGTATTTAAATTTATCGACAATTTTTTTATTTTCAGTTTCACCTTTAATTTTAATTAGTGATAATTTTTTCAAACGTGGGCTGGATTTTGCTGCATGTTCTTTATTTCTAAAAAGTTATTTTAATACTTTAAAAATCCTTAAAGTAGCGCAAACAGGTAATAGTAATGTGCTTTCTTTTTTAAATATTAAAAATATTAGTAAACAATATTTATCTCATATAAAAAAGGTTGAATGCATTTCTTTTAATCTTAATCAAAATGATACAGTTACTTTAAGACGCTTATTTTTAAGTATTAAAAATAAAATTGTTTGATTAAACTCATATTTTTCTAATTTTACATTATTTGGTGTTAAATATATTGTTCCAACTTTAACTGATCATGAATCAGAACGTATTTTCCTAAATTTAGAAAATCGTTTTCAATTAATTAAAAAAATAACAAATTCTTTTTTTTCATCACAAAAAATTCCAAATTTTTTTAAAATTTCATTATTATTAAAAGATGATGTTAATATTTTAAAAGGATCTAAAAATGCCCAGTTTTTAAATGAATTTATTACATTTCCACTTCTTTTTGATCAATTTGAAAAAAAATTTTTAGCATTAAATTTTGAATCAAAGAGTTCAAATTTAGGTTTAAATTTTGTTTATTTATACCCAATAAAAGTGGATATTGCTGATTTTCAAGGTTATACTAAAAATGCTCGAAATTCCGAGCTTATTCAAAAAGTTAATAACGATTACAAGAAAAAACATTTTAACTTTTTTCAGCAAGATTTATAAGAAATTGGGAATAAAAGTAAATATTAATCTTTCTATTGTATAAAAGACAATAATATCTTTTTAAAAAATTTTAAAATGATTTTAGAAGATATAATAAATTTTATAAATATAAATACTATTTATAGTATGTATCCAATATTTACATTATTAGGGTTTTTAAGTATTTGTTTTGCATTTAAAAAATTAAATATCGTTATATTTGCAACAACATCTTTTACTTTTTTCTCTTTTTTATTAGCTTTAAGCTTATTTTTTATAAAATTTTCTAATGGTATGGATTTA
>Ga0164242_10004947_pt1 | contig 14871 bp, 12 predicted proteins | sample OricomgcompostMG_FD_108783 | JGI IMG/M metagenome (GOLD analysis project Ga0164242, IMG submission 108783) | Miracle-Growth compost microbial communities from Emeryville, California, USA - Original compost - Miracle growth compost (MG) ... | reverse complement strand
TCAGCGAGGTTGAGTCACGATAGCGAAGCACACGATTGGACGTAAGCTTATCCTTGACAATATATGGGACCAATCAACAAAAGGGCCTGACGAGCACGGCCAATTCCGGCACATTGTCGCAGCTGTTGCTTACCGGAAGGCCTAAAGTTGTGCCGGAATTTCCGTCGCCAACCCCCAGGAACAACTTTGCAACCAAGCTGCTAGACCGCGACCACATGGTTATGATGCATATCCCCGCGGACCAGCCCGCCGCGCAGCAACTCATTAGGGCGATCAAAGGCGGCGACACTCACGCTCTGGTTGCTTTACTCAGTGCCGAACCTCACCTGGCTACTTGCATTGTCGTCGAAGCAAACGGCACTGGCCGAAGCCTGCTACACATCCTCGCTGATGCACCAGGTGGTAGGCCGCGACAACAGGAGACTCTGCGCATCCTGGTTGACGCTGGTGCCGAACTAGACGCCACTCCGGTGGCCATGGACCATCTTGAGTCCCCGCTGCACTGGGCTGCTAGCAACGATGACGTTGAACTTATTGATGCGCTGCTCGACGCCGGCGCTGATATAGAACGCCCCGGATCGTCGATCGGGGGTGGGTCACCGATTCAGTCTGCTCTTGGCTATGGCCAGTACAAGGCCGTACGTAGGCTTTACGAGCGTGGCGCAAAGGTTGAGCTTGCACACCTTGTTGTGCTCGGCCTTACGGACAAGGTCCGCGACACCCTGATTATTTCAGAACCTGCGCAGGAGGAATGTGATGGAGCGCTCTGGAATGCTTGTCGCCGAGGAGATATCGTTCTGGCACGGCTGTTAGTCGAACACGGTGCGAACCCTGGCTGGGTTGCCCCTTGGTCTAATGAGACTCCGCTTGACGTCGCCCGTGCAGAGGGCCAGCATCACCTTCTACCTTGGTTAGAGAACCTGCTGCAAGCAAAGTAGCATGCCGTATGCGCATTTGTAACCCGCGATGTACCAAGTAAAGGTTCCCCCCTTACCCGTATCTATTTCCCCGGAGACTACAGCCAACCTCCTGGATATTATTTACCTCAGGGGTTAGTACCGTTAGTTTTCAGGCGGAAAGACGGGGGGTGGGAATAAAGGCACAGATACCCAACCAAGAATATGTACGTCCTTGCGGCTAGGTGACTCACAAATCGTATACCAGGACCCCATTTCCTGACCTACCTACTCCCTAATTGATTATATAATTTATCCTCGACTAACCCTGCGAGCCAACTGTATCAGCTTTATTTGCCAGCAGCATTCGATTTATCAGCTTAGGGCCTAAGTACATTCTCAGGTAAATATAACATGAATGGCTGAAGTTTTGTGGCTTCCAGTGAGATGGGCTATGCGGTTTCCATCCGGGCGAATGTTTCTTGTAATATTAGATTGTCACTCGAAACATGTACGGTAAGAAACAGCCCGCCGCCGAGCCCAAAGTTTCTTTTTCCTACTTCAACTTTCCACTTAGAAAAAGTCCGACGGAGAATTCCAATCAATCCTTTCGTGACGTATCTGTTTTAACCAACTCGCCATCACCATGGAGGCAGTTACTATGGACGCAGATACCGTTGACAGCTCTTTTAACCTGGAAACATGGCCAACTTGGACCAAGGACGACGCTGAAGAAGAAATATACGGGGACCTCGTCCATAGCATGTGGGTGCTTAACTTACAAAACCTTCTAGGATCCTGCCCTTATGCTCCAGTGTTACTGTCTCGCAGAGGAATCTTGTTAACCTTGGGTGATGAATAAGGAAACCACACAGGTTCCATACCTTTAGCTTTGTCATTTACCGCTGCACCTATGACGACGACACGCAATGGGAACGCTTGCTTGGCATGATCAAAAAAGCAAAGCTCTTGAGTCCCTTGCTCGATTTTTTGGTCGCAAGGAACTACTGGCCCCAAACCTCGCGTGGACGGTAGTTGAAGACCGTGACGCCTTAAATAACGCCAGTATGGACTGTGTGGCCGCCGACCACTTCGGGCCCTGGGCTGAAGGCGCATCAGACGAACGTGACGGCCCTGGCGCTATTAAATCATGGCAGTTACCAAGGTTCAATTACTGTGTCATTGTGGACCGCATATGTATGGACAGCCTCGTGGCGTATGATGCGGCTATTGCAAACGGCGTAACTGGCCGTGATTTGCCACCTATATTTGTAGTTCTGCTGGAGGTTCGTAGGGCTATACCATCCTGGGCACAGGTGCTGCTCTGGGATGGACATCTGGTGGTACCTCCGGATAGTGACGACAACGACGTCAACAAGGAGAAGCAGGGGGAGAACATAGAGGATGACGAGTACTCTGTGCATGGCGACTCCGAGTGTGAGGTTAAGAAAGATTGGATGTTTGTGGAAATATCGAAGTTGGTATCACTTTACAATATCTGTCACGGAGACTCGGTGTTTTACACGTCCTATGTCCGGCCGCCGGGTGTTTTTGGGAGGGATCCAGTCTAAGATTACAATGCTGGTAGAGAAATACATTGTATACCGTAGCATGCATCTTGATCATGGAACTAAAATAAGACCTCACCGTTGTACGTACGTCTCCGCAGCTGTGGTGGATAAAGTTTCCTTCTAGTCATCGGTCCTCAGATACCTGGTAAATAATACTTTGGCGGAAATGTATACCTAGGTAGTGCCGAACAGGTCGGTATAGTACCGGCACGCTGCAACCGAGATGTTTCTTATGCTAGGCTGAGCAACATGGCTCCTTGAATCTTTTCGGTAGATAACAGTCATTTCACTTTCCAATTTCCGAGGCTAGGAGTGCGTCACGGGCAAAATAATCGCGCCTAATAGACCTAGGCCCTGCTTTTAGAGCCGCTATGAGGCATAGTAAAAACTGCATCGCCAACGCCTTCTAGTGGTGGGGAGCCAGACGCCCCCTCAATATGCCGTACTAGTTATCTCAGGCTGAAGAGTCCTCGCAAGGTTGGCTTCTCTTAGCAACGTACCTACATGGTATGCGCACCGCCAGAAGAACAGCCTTACGGGGCATGCCCGAGAGATAACTTCCCTTGTGTGAATGAAGCCTTATTTCTGAAAATGGCTCCAGATACCATATCATTCACTACCGGGGCTTCCTCGAGGCTCACCTATTGCTGCCCCTTAAGGGTGTCACCCAGGGTGAGCAGGGTGGGCCATAACACTAGACAGGCGAGCATCTGGGTGGTGTAGGTGACTAGGGCGAAGGTTGTTATTTAGAATTGCGATCCTGTAGCTGTTGGATTAGGCTGAGCCCCGGAACCTTGTCAAGAGTCGGTCCCGCAGCGGTGGCGCCCTCTGGCTGCAGCCACGGACTGCTTTACAGCTCCTCGTTTTGTCCCAATCCAGTTTTAGAAAATGGCATCGTTGTAGTACCAGAGGCAACAAGTGTGCCAGCAACCTGGAGTTAAACGCAACCTGGTGTCCTGCAGGGATTCGGACTTTATTGCAGTTTATCGACCGTAACATTGGCTATTCACTGTATGCCACCATAAAATGGAAAGGCGCAATACGCAAATATACCAATGCTCAATGTAATATATCTATTTTACCCATTCTGAAAAATGTATGCAGGTTCGATTGTAGGGCCCAGCCCCGAACTGATGGGATTTACGGGTTAACATCTCTTGATACCCCAACGCCTGGCGTTGACAGCGAAAGTGTGTTGCCAGGACCGTAACGGCCAGTATACCCGCTCGCTGGGCTACTTCCAGTTTCTGGGTCAGCTACGGAGGGGGGCCGGTGGAGGGATCCCTTGAATGGTTGGGCGGATCTCTCGTCATGCGACATGTCTAACTGTGTAAGGGCTTCAACAGACCTTTGATAACTCTCATCGCTTATTTGTCCGGCTACATGACGCGTCCGCCCGCTGAGATTGATTCGCCTGGCAGTGACAAGGTCTCCTATGGTTGAGACCGAGAAGTCATACGCTTCATCAGTCATCGTGATATCTTCGAAAATGTTACGTCGCTCGATCTCTAGGGTCTCGCCTGCGTCAGAAACGAGCTTTATGCATTGTTGTATGCTGTCCTTTGTTTCTTGCAGTTGTGCGAGCTGTGTGGCGGCAGACTCCGACAGCGAGGTTGCCGAGTTCATTGCCTCCATTTGCCTTTCGATATCCTCCTCGTGGCTCTGCAGCCGGGACGTAAGGGATCGAATGGAGTTTTTAGTAACGCTCAACCCATTTTTGACGTATTTATGCGCCGAAGGCCGCTGCGAAAATCGCGGATGTTCCGTCGATGTTGCTTCGAGTTGTTCGACCTGGGCGGACAGTTGGGCGCAGATTCTAAGGCCCTGCTGAGTGCTTTCCTTCTCTTCGACCATTGCCTGCCATTCGGTATTGCCAGAGGCGGGACCACCAGCATTGCCAAGGGCTAAACTTTCCACTTTCTCAGCCACGCTTTGCAAGTGTTCTTTTAAATCGGCCGTGGTATCACGAATCATTTCCTTGTATTCTTCGAGTACTCTGGGTGTCACGGCGGTAACGCGGCTATAGGAATAGAGAGGTTAGCCCTGTTGTGTAAAAGGATGCTATGAGATCGGAGCACATACAGATTTGCGTTGGCAAGGGCTATGTTTATAGTAGATTTGTATACGGCAAGCATGTCCTTGAAGTCCGTTATATCCCCTTGGAGATATTTCTGCTTGACCCAATCCCGGAGACTTGGTCGTGACTCGGTAGAGTGCTTCGAGTACCGGGCGATGAGTTTGCCATATTCTTCACACGACTTGCCGCAACGGTGGAGAGGAATCTTGAGAGCTTCAAAATCGATATCTGGATTGGTCCTGACCGTCTCTAGGAGCGACTCTAGCACCACAGCTAGATCGTTCACTTCGCCCTTGAGCGCGCGAGCATTCTTCTCGAGGCTTTGAAATCCGCGGATTGTCTCGTGAAGGACCACACTGGATTTAAGAGCGAAGGTCACTAATGCGATGATGCCAGATGCAACACCGATCGGCTCTGCCATTCTAGCACGGGATAGCGCTGGTGAAGTTGGCGTGGAAACGATAGGTAAGATACGAGTCGTTGGGTTTCCTAGAACCCATGTCGGGTGGTTGCGGGGATTTTCATTCAACCTGGCGTTTCGTAGGGTGTCCGAAGTAACCGCGCATCTCCAGGGAAGTTTAACGATTGGTGCGACTAGCACGCCACTTAGTGACGGCGGCTAAGAGAAAAGGGCCAATCATGCTGTCTCCTCCACCACCAGCATTTCACTTTAAGTACAGATTATCTGTCTCGCTGTTCGGGGTGTCGTTTTTAGCAGCCCTGGACCCTCCAATTTCGGCACCCGCAAACACCCTTGACAGGTATGTTTTTGGTTTTGGCGGGACATATATTACACCTCTCAAGGTCTACTGCACGGGCACAGTACGCTAAGTACTGAGCCGCTCTACACTAAAAATGTGCTAGCATCTAGGACTTAGGCAGTTAGAGGAGAAAGTTTAGAATGGTATAAAAAAGTATACTTATACACCTGGCAAATGGCGGTAGGGAAAAAGGTCATTGTCGGCCACGAAGCACGGCGACTCCCATCGAGAAAACATCGGGAGACAAGCTCAGCCTCAGCCTCAAGCCGCATAAGACGGAGCATAATCAAGCCGGCTGCTCATCGCAATCTTGAATATGAGGCCTGCTTCTTTCAACAACAACCCTAGTTCTTGGATGAGCTGTCTTCCAACTGTCAAGTCACGAGAAGACTTGAACGACCTCTTTACTTCTAGGTAGAGATTATTAAGAGGGAGGAGTGGAAGCAGTGTCGGCGTGGCGAGGGTCGGAATACGCCGAAGTGCGTCAAATGCGAGACTCATCACCCTCAAGATCTCGAAAGGATCAGCAGCTCTACTACCGAGGTCCTAGCATCGCCTGAACCGGTTTTCGTTCTAGCGGGTCATTGCCCTGATGGATCCGACAACCCAGTGCACGACTTCTACGCTCGAGTGGGCGGGCCTCATCATCACCATCATCTCCATGAATGTCTCATGGTGGCTCTTCGATATTCCTTTACTCTGGAAACACGGCATTAAACAGTACATATACTCGGTCACATGGCAGTGCTTCCGCCTCTACATGCCTTCTATGGCAGCGATATACGCAATCTCCATGGCTGGAAGCCCCGAAGAGAATGCGTCTATCTATTATACCGGACCATTCCACGAAGGTCCAGATTCGGCTACTCCGAGCTCCAACGCAGAGCATAAGACTTCTCGAGGTCTCACACGTTTTCAATTCACAAAGGCTCTCGTCATCGACTCCCTCTCAGTGGTATCCGCAGGCCTCAGCATCAACAACGCAATCCACACCTCGGCTGGGGCCGAACTGTCGGGTTTCAACTCCTCCCTCTGGTCGTACCCCTCCCTTCCAGTTGCAGCTATAGGGCTCTGGCTCCTCTTCAGCTCCAAGTTGCGCTGGAGCCGCACGTGGACTGTTTGGCTAGGCCTTCTCTTCGTTGTTGCCGTCGGCGCGGCCCTGGCCCTGCCCCTCGCCCTTCGCTCGCCCGCGGCGAAAGCAGGCAATCTCTGGATCGCTGCCGTAATCTGCTACGTATACATGGGGCTCCCCGTGGCCGCACTCGGGGGAGCCGCCCTTACGCTCCTGTGCATCGCACTGGCGCTCTTGATTCGCGTGGGGGGAATCACGGCGGGAGCACTGTCGACAATGGCCTACTTCCCGTTTTGCCAGCTGAAGAACGAGGCGTTTGGCGTTATATATCTCGTCGTGGGCTGTATTGGCGCGGTATTGGCGCTGATTGGACGAATCTGGTTCTCACGGGTAGAGCTAAGGAATGGCGCGCGGAGTCATACTGAGGAGGCCGTTGGGTGGGCTGGCTACCGGCGTCGGAAGCAGGCACGGGCGACGTTAGGGGTTGAAGTTCCACTCGCCTCTTCGGACATGGCATCGACGGGGAGAACGAAACCGCAGGCCTTTTCACACGGTGGCGGACGTGCTCAGCTGACTCTCTAACAGGCCCCGCGGCCAGCATACACGATAAAGGATCTAAAGGAACCCCAACCTTTACATACAAGTCGCATCGTTCACGGCCATCGATACGTTTAGACTCCAAAATCATCTCCCTCGTAGTAACCTTGTCAAACCCCAGCTCAGCGCCTTGCTAGGAGTCGCCGGCGTCGAAACCCAACCCTTGCTAGATATCTCTGTAGAGTTGCCGAGGCCGAGCCTACGAACGGTGATTGAGCTAGGCGTTGGCTCCTAACGCCAGATGAAGCAGGACGACACAATCTAATCACGCCCTGATGTTGTAAATGTACGGCAGAGTTGTAGAAAATGCGTCCGTTTTGGAAGCCAGACTCTGTGTCCTCATGATTCGATTCCGAGGCCAGGCGAATCGCCTGCCTAAGCCGCGACGCTCACGTCTGTGACCCTTATCTGGCTCCTAACTCTAAGCCTGCATTTTCCTACTCTTTTTCTTGCTTGTCTTCTTCTTATTACTTTAGGCCGGCGCTTGTGCCATGACTTAGCCTGGAAGAGATAGTGCTAATCATTCACACTCTACGCATCGACGACCGTCTTCTTGGTATGAACTCTGAGTTCCTCGGCGCTCTATGCACGCAGCCGGTGTGACCACTAAATGCCACCATAATTATTTGATGGATTCGCAAGTGAGAAAGTCTTCGTGAAAGATTGGAAAGGGCAATGCCATGACTGGACCAACTGAATCCGCTGCCCATCTAGTCAAGCTGTCGAAACATCGAAATGGAAATGCGGAGTACGACGTGTCATCCAAGACCACCAAATGAGACGAACTCTGTGGCCCTCGGGTCCAATCCGACACCGACACCGTGATTGAGGCTGAGCTACATGACATTGAACGCCCAGATACTTAAGTCTTCACTGATATTGATGGTCTAAGGTGTCATTGTCTAGAATCCTGGTGCGCTGGAAGGCCACATGACGGACCTAATCTGAGTCCATATTTGCAAGAGAAGGTGAACGAGAAGCCAAATACAGGAAGGTTGTACTGCTCCCCGAATCTATGATTCATAGAGGACTAAACAAGCATCACTGTTTGTATTTCTGTTTGCAACTTGAACACAGGTGGAGTGCCCATGAATCCGATCCTCTCAAAGCAGCCCATACCCTCAGGACCTTTATCCTCGCTCGGTTTCAAGAGCAGATACGCATCAACACCCATGGCGGCGGAAGGAACCGTAGGCCACATGGCCGAAGTAGATTCTGAGGGGTGGGTTTTGTACAAGGCCATGACGTTAATTTGAAAGATGGTCAAGTCGTCACCGTAAGGGTAGGCGTCGTCGTATGGGAGTTTGGCCCCGACATCCACATCCACCATGGCGAGTTTGCGGAAGACCGGACGGCCACCGCGCATGACCATATAGCCAAGCACGGCGTCGGGCATTAAGAGTCCCGCGAAGCACATCGGGGCTTCGACGATGATCCCCGCTGACTTGACGGGCCCGAAGGGGTCGAGGCCAGTGACCAGCTCAGACCGAACCAGCTTCACCTGCGAGCCGGAAGACTGCGTCGGGTCGTCCTTCAGGATCTCGGCGAATGCGCCGTGGCCCCGTTCAAACTCGATGGGAGCCTTGGCAGAGATCCAGGACCACGATGGGTTCCGCCATTCCGCCGATTTCGGGTCCGCGGTTTTCTTTGAGTCTCGATACTTGTGTTTCTCGTAGGCGTTGAACTGCTTCATCTTCCAGGCGAGCCCCCGCCCCAGATCATTGCTCCAAGCCCCCGCCACGTAGTCAGTACTCGGCCACCCGCACTTCCACGCCACAGCCTGGGCGATGCTGCTGACCGCCGCGAGCCGATCCGAGTCGTAGGTGATACCGCGGTTGATGGAGTCCGGGATCACGTGGTCGTACCACAGGTCGAGGGGGTCCAGCTCACCTTCCAGCACGCGGGCGATATCGAAGCACGCGGGTCGGAGAGGAGATACCTTGGGAACAATGGCGTGCCACATACTCTTCTTGTATGGGAAGACGAGGAACTCGTTCCGAAATCCCTCCCGGCACTCCCAGACCAGCTCCCCCTTGGCAAAGTGGACCACTCTACCGGACATGACGTTCTCCTGGAGGCACCAGGCCCGCCTGGCGAGGAGATGCGCCTCTCGGCTCAGAAAGTTCAGGAACCTCGGCTCGAGGCCGACGAGGGATTGGTAGCTGTAGAGGAGCAGCTCGACAGGCCCCAACGGCTGCTCCTGCAACCCCGTCGTGTCCACCTGCAGTGGGATGTGCGGCCTGGGCGCGGCCGGCTCGCGATCCAAGAAGCCGTCCGCAGCCTTTTCGCTGTTGGCAGCTGCGATGGTAAGACAAGCGTTGCTGTAGATGGCTCCCATCCGAGCACCCTCCTCGGACCAGTCCGCCACTGAGTCTTGGATGATGCAGAGGGCGTCGATCCACAGGTAGTTGGCTCCGAGATCCCGAGTGATTCGAATGGCATGCTGGAAATTCAAGGGCAGCGTTTCGATGTCGATGGCCGCCTGCCGCTCGGGCAGTGAAGACGACGTCGTCTTTCCCAGGTCGAGAAGGCCCTCGGGACCCCAACAGTGGCTCAGAGCAAAGTATTTGAGAGGAACGGGATCATCCTGGCCCCGTGTGATTTCTTTGGTGTTGACAAGTTTGATTTGCAAAGGCGAAGTCCCAGGCCTTGTTGCTACGTCCAAGAGTCTTGTTGGCATACCATTGCCCTGGTCGAAGAAGGGGAGAGGCTTGCCGCAGTCGTGGTGTTCCGCGCACTCCGAGAGCCACATTTTGGCCCTGGCAACCACCGCCCCGTTGCCGTTGTCGGGTGGTTCCGCCGTGATCGGTACCACGGAGAGATCCGAAGAGTCAACCGTGCTGTTTTCTGTAACTCGCACGACTTAGAGCCACCTAAGGTAGGAAGAGGCATCCGCGCTAGGTCCACCAAAAAAAAGTAGACGTACCTCGCCGCCGAACGAAGAACAGCACACTCTTTCGAGCTTCAAATGCAGGAATCAAGAACTCGATGCAGACTCGCGAGTCCTGGGCCCATTTGACACGAACGGGGCCATTATTTTCAAACATCCGAATGCCGACTTCCCATTCGTGGAACTTGTCGTCGTTAAAGACGTGCCAGCAAAGCCGACACGTTCTCCTGCACGTCTTTGCCTCTTCAACTGTGGCGACATGCCCATAACCCTCTTGGGACACGAGACTTCCTAGGTCGATCTTTGCGCAAAGATGGCAGAGACCCTGAGGCTCTTGGTCAGTTTCAGTTTTGGGCTTTGTCGCGGCCACCCCTATCGAGGGAGCTTCGGACTTTGTGTTCTCCATTTTCATTTACAATTACACGAACTATTTATCTAGAACGTTGGCGGTGTAAAGAGGGGGTTTCAGCCGATGGACTGGCTCAAACATCAAAGACTCGCCAGATTTTCAGCTGAGGTGTGGGGTGCCTTACCTCTGTGGTGACACCCTTAAAGCAGAGCGACTAGGCGAGCGCCCCATCGACGTTGATTGACTGAAGCAAGACCCGTCAACGAAACTGGGGTTACTAATACCTTAAATCCGGAGGCTGAGACCGGCCCTTAAATCCGGAAGATGCGGGTTGGTGACCGGCCACCAGGCCCCCACCGCACCTTCCAGACGCGTCACAGACCCGGGACCTACAGAGGTACCCGTGTACCTAGTCAGCGCTAGACACCTTAAATATCTTAGGCTCCCCGGGTGTTGCACAACGGGGCTACTTGGCGGCGCATCTACATTTCACGACTTCCAGGACACCCACCCGGTACTATTATCTCACAATGCACCTCATTCTCACTGGGGCAACAGGCCTTGTTGGCTCGGCTGTCCTTGACGCCATGCTCCACTCTCAAACCGTCACCAAGGTCTCCATCCTCAGTAGAAGACCTGTGCCTATGGCGGAACAAGCCAACAACCCGAAAGTAAATGTCATCATCCACAAGGATTTTTCCGATTACGGTCCCGAGGTGCTAGATAAGCTACAAGGAGCCAACGGCGTGGTGTGGGCTTTAGGAATCAGCCAGAGTAAAGTCTCCGAAAGGTACTTCTACGTATCAACCACTCATCCATAGGAAATCATATCATTGACACAGCCTCTAGCGAATATGTGAGAATTACCAAAGACTACGCTGTCGCCGCCGCAAAAGCATTTTCCGGGTTCGCGTCTCAAGACTCGCCTCTCCGCTTCATCTATGTCTCCGGCGACGGGGCGACACAGGATCCAGGCCGGTTTTCCCAGACCTTCAGTCGCGTCAAAGGCGAGGCTGAATTGGCCCTAGCTGAGCTCCGCGCGAAGTCCCCAGGCCTACGGGCTGAGTCTGTACGTCCCAGTTATGTGGACGCTTCCGCCCACGCTGCGATACATCCATACATTCCTGACCCTGGGTTGCTTTATCGCTGGGGCGCTTGCATTATTGGCCCGCCGATAAGGATTGCAGCAAGGTCGTTCCATAGTCCTACCCAACCGCTGGGACAGTTCCTTATGGATATGGCTATGGGCAAGTATGACGGGCAATTGGACACCGGAGCAAAAGACATCGGCACACTGAATGGTGGGTTGAGAATCGTGGAGAATTCCGCCTTTCGAAGGATGGCTGGGGTGGTTTGAGAGAGGCTGGGCCCGCAAACCTTACGTGTGTTCTGTCTAGGAAAAGGGGTCGTAATTATTCAAGACATCACTTGCACCATCCGCCGTCGTAATGGTCGAGTTTAATCTAACGCCATCATTAGTGATAGTCTCCTACATAGAATCATGGCAGTCAATGGCTTATTTAAATATTGGATATCGATATGCTCCTTCAATCAACCATAAACTACTGGGGTCAAAGTTGTCGTGGGGCGCAGAAGCAGGTAATATTTGAGGAGTCCTTGCCATCCTTCAGCAATCAGCGAATTTCGCGGGGATTACATGCCATCACCGTCAATCTGAGAGGGGTTCCGCTCTCTCGTGCGTCCGTTCAGACGACGTGTTCGCTGCTTCGAAACTCAACATTGGGGTAAAACTCGACAGGCAGGGAACTTTTCTTCTTTCTAGAGCTGAGGCACGGTGGCAAGAGCCGTGAGAATACCCTCGTGAGCCTTAAAATGCTCGTTTCGAGGGTGGCAGCGCCCAACGATTAGAACTCAAGCGACGGAAAGCAACACCGCTGTCAAACTCGATTCGCATCAACAACCGCTTGCCGCTAATTCGACAATCTTGGCGAGGAGTACCACGCCGAAAGCCGGGCATATCCGGTTGCTTGAGGAGCTAGCTAGGAGGTTTCAGCCCGGGGACTGACTCAAACATCCAAGGACTTGCTAGATTTTCGACTGAGGTTTAGGCAACGTAGCTGCGTGCCGCTTGACCCGGAGCTCCTCAAGCTATTGTCACGGGGGCTACCTCGAGTGCTTCACCTATGGTGGTACCCTTAAAGCAGCGGGATTCGGTAAGCCCCGAGGAGGCCCCGGCGGTAAATCTCACGGTACAGTATCCTACAAGGTGCCATCTGAGCACTCTCGTCTACCCGCCCGTTCGCCCGTAGAGCCTGGAACGTGTGGTTGCCACAATACACTCACACCGCATGTGCTCCATGCCTTTAACCCACTCTATCATGTCCAACAGCCTGGCGTGAATGATTGAGTCCCTCGACGCAAACAGGTACGTCGAGGGTATTCGAACACCTAAAATGTAGGTAAGCAAAGGTCCGGAAGGGATGGAAACGGAAGAAGCACTTGCCCACGAAGGCATCCCTCAACGTTTGGAAGTCACCCTGATCCCATCTCCTCTTACGCAGTGAGAGAAACATCATGACAATCTGGAAATGCATGTCCTTGTCGTCAATCGGGAGGATCAGGCCGTCCGCAGCCCGGCTGGCTATGTATATATCATAGATCTGGACACCAGTCGCATGACCCCTAAAAAACCACTCCAAGTCATCCAGTCGAGGGAAGCGTTGAGGCCTTCATGGGGATCAGTATAGTAGAGTCCGGGTATAAGAGCGTTAAACTCGGGAGGGATGCGCTCGAAGGGAATCCGTCCGACGACCGCATTGTCATCGCCGGGTAGACAGCCGAATAGGAGGTATTCGTGGTAAGGGTCATCGTGCCAAGGGACCCCTTTCGGCTTGATGTCCAGAATTCTAGCGAGAGTTGTCGCCGGGAAGATCAAGGTTTGGGGTGGAAATTTCAGTGTATCGACCAGGCACAGTTCCACGGATGTTGCCTTTTTCTTAATAAGTTGGAAACGCGCGTAACCCAGTGCCCAGAGCAAGGACCCGGTGAGGGAAACAATCCGGCAAGGCTTTCTTCCAACATATGACTGGAAACCCATGACGAGAGTTGCATGTCGTCAAAATGTTCTGGACCCCAGTAGTGGAAGGAGGGAGGGACGTCGTCTGGACGGGATCTCGATGACACCACTCTCCACAGGTAGTGAGGAATCATGGTTACTGCTGTTGCGAGCCGTTGAGCAGATCATGAATTCCGTTGTTTTCTTTACCTGAGATCTGCTCACGCAGGGAAAGAAAGAGTTGTGCTTGACATCGACATCAGGAACTAGCTTTGTTGTGCCTGGCTTGCTATTACGTCAACGCCGCGCCTGATCTCCTGTCGCCGTGAGATTGGGAATTGAGAGGTGTGATTGGAGATTGGGCCGGCTTTGGGATGCGGCGGGCAACGCTAACCTCAATGGAGTGCCAGAGGTTCCAGCCCAACAGAATACGCTTGATTCTAACCCTACGCTACGTGCCTACCCAGCTAGTAATACACTAGGTCAGTTAACATTCCCTGACTCGTCAGTTTTGGAGGTCCGAGTGCTAACCGTAAGGCCGGGTTCGGCCCGGCTAGCTATTGGCCCGTGGCAGCCCCTGCAACTCCCTACGGCCAACGTGCATTGAGGGCTCGATTTACAGGCTTTGCTGGCAAATCGGTTCAATACGCCAAAACCGATTGAAGGATCAGAATTGTCTGCGCGCTGTGCTCGCCTTCCTTGCTTTTCTCGCTGTGAAGGTAACCATCCCCCACCTTCCAACCCAGCATACTTTTCTACGTACTGTACCAATAAGCGCTCATGGAAATCGAAAGCTACATGTTCGCTTGCAACGTCTCCAGCTTCTCAAGACAGGAAGGAAACGTATCGAGATGCCGCTTCAAGAAATCCTTCCTGGCAAAGCCTATACCACAGGCCGCACATGAACGTCTGGTGTCGGGAATACCATTCTTGTCAGCCCAACCCCTGTGATGGGCCCGGTAATGCCTCTTCATCTCCTTATTTTGGGCAGCGCGATACCCACAGCGTTGAGCCGCCTTACACTTCAGTGGCGGGTTGTGTTTCCTTCTGTGTCTACTATGAGGACATTAACACGGATTCCACGATGTTCAAATACATAAGAATAGCGACTTACTTGAAGTCAGCGCGAACCTTGTGCCATTTGCCACAACACCATCGAAACCCCAGTCGTGAGAACCCTGCCGAGGAATTTAGTCAGCAGCGAGAGAGCGAGGAAGGAATAATGCCAACCATGGTTGTCCACCTCGGTCGAGGGGTCTGGGTTTGTGGTGGGTTTTATGCTGGCTGTGTCAACGGCAACAGCGCAAGTCTCATACGATCCCGCATAAGACCCAGCAAACCCACTGGTGTGGGGATTGATGCCGGGCCCATATGGCTGGTTCCCCGACTAAGCCGCGGAGCTTGGACCGTACTGTGTGTAGCAGGAAATGTTGAAGATGTCCTCATCGTGCTGGACAAAGGTGGATGTGAAAGAGTAATTCTGCGCATTGACTGGGGAGTATCCCGGATTGCCCATGAAGTCGCCCATGAAGTCACTCATGAAGGCGGTTGTATCGAGCAGGGCACCTTCGATTGCCTCACTTGGCGGAGGAGGATATTCATTTACCTGACCCGAAGTGTAACCTTCCGGCATGTCAATAGG
>Ga0164242_10004946_pt1 | contig 14873 bp, 12 predicted proteins | sample OricomgcompostMG_FD_108783 | JGI IMG/M metagenome (GOLD analysis project Ga0164242, IMG submission 108783) | Miracle-Growth compost microbial communities from Emeryville, California, USA - Original compost - Miracle growth compost (MG) ... | reverse complement strand
CTGCTCGACGCCGGCAAGCAGCACCCGAAGCTGCGCGACCTGGCCGCGGACGACAAGATCGTCTTCCCCGAGGAGACGCTGGTCGCGGACCTGCAGTCCGGTCAGCTGGACGCCGGCTTCTTCTACTCCAGTGAGGCCAAGACGGCCGGCATACCCACGGTGGAACTCACCGGGCAGGAACTGGCCGCCGCCTACACTGCATCCGTGGTCAAGAACGCTCCGAACCAGGCGGGTGCCGAGGCGTTCGTGACCTACCTGCTCGGCCCGCACGGCCGGCGATTCCTGACCGAGGGCGGCTTCCGGCTGGTGACGCCGCCGACGGTGACCGGCGCCGGCGTGCCGGACGCGATCACGAAGGTGTTGTCCGGGAAGTGATCGGGAGGCGACGCAGCGGCCCGATCGCCATGCTGGGGGCCCTGCTCGCCCTCTACCTGGCGATCCCGCTCGTCGCGTTCGTCATCCGGCTCGCCGGGTCGGACAGCCGCGGGTTCACCGAGTCGGGGCTGCTCGACGCGACGCGAACCTCCGCTCTCAGCGCGACGATCAGCGCGACCATCGTGACGGTGCTCGGTGTGCCACTGGCGCACTGGATGGCGCACTCGCGCGGGTCGCTGCGGCGGGTGGTCGGGGTGCTGGTGCAGTTGCCGCTGGCCCTGCCGCCGGTGATGAGCGGCATCGTGCTGGTCTACGTCGTCGGCCCCTACACGTGGCTCGGTGAGCGCTTCGACGGCCACCTGACCGAGTCGTTGGCCGGCGTGGTCATCGCGCAGACCTTCGTGGCGTCGCCGTTCCTGATCATCGCGGCACGGTCGGCGTTCGAAGCGATCGACCCGCAACTGGAGGACGTCGCCGCCACGCTCGGGCACCGGCCGCTGTCGCGCTTCGTCCGGGTGGATCTGCGGATCGCGGCGCCCGCCATACGAGCCGGGCTGCTGCTGACCTGGTTGCGTGCGCTGGGAGAGTACGGCGCGACGGTGCTGCTCTCCTACCATCCCTACACGTTGCCGGTCTTCACCTACCGGCAGTTCTCCGCGACCGGCATCCCGACCACCCAGGCGCCGACCGCGATCGCGCTCGGTGTCGCCGCGATCGTCTTGCTGCTGGCGAGTTTCCGGTTGCCACGCGCCGTGCGGGAGCGGCTGCGTCCGAAGGCACCCGCGGTGGTCGCGGCCCGGCCGTCCGGAGTGGACGCACGGCCGGTCTCCTTCGACATCGACACGCACGTCGGCGACTTCCACCTGCGCGTCGCGCACTGCGCGACCAGCCCGCGTATCGCGGTGCTCGGTGCCTCCGGGGCCGGCAAGTCCATGCTGTTGCGTTCGCTGGCGGGTCTGCTCGGGGCGGGCGTCGGGTCGGTGCGGCTCGGCGAGGTGGACCTGTCCTCCGCCGCGGTCGAGGACCGGCAGCTGGGCTACGTCCCCCAGCAGCACGGGCTCTTCCCGGACCGGACCGCGTGGGAGCAGGCCACCTTCGGGAGGCACGCCGACCCCGGCGTTGCCGCGTGGTGGCTGCAACGACTGCAGCTCGACGGCCTGCAGGACCGGTTGCCGCAGCAGTTGTCCGGCGGCCAGCGGCAACGGGTCGTCATCGCTGCGGCGCTCGCGGGGTCGCCCCGGCTGCTGTTGCTCGACGAGCCGTTCTCGGCGCTGGACTACCCGGTGCGGCAGGAGCTCACCGCGCTGGTGCGCCGGTTGCAGCAACAGGACTCGCTCGCCACCGTGCTGGTCACGCACGACCCGGTCGAGGCGGCGATGCTCGCCGACGAACTCCTGGTGATCGCCGACGGCCGGCTGGTGCAGGCCGGCACGGTGCGCGAGGTCTTCGACGCGCCCGCATCGCCTGCCGTCGCACGGCTGCTCGGCCTGACCAACGTCCGCGACGGCGTGATGGCGGCCGACGGGATCGTGCGCAGCGGCGGGGTGCGGATCCGCACGCAGGCCTCGCTGCCGGGCGGCACCGCGGTGGCGTGGTGCGTGCGGCCGGAATCGGTCCGGGCCGGCGCGGCGGGCGAGCACCAGGTCACCGTCACCGACGTCGCCGACCTCGGCAGCCGGCTGTTGCTCGAGCTCGAATGGCCCTCCGGACTGCAACTGCAGGCGCACCAGCTGATCTCGCCCTCGAGCGTGCCGCGGCCCGCCGTCGGCTCGACGCTGCGCGTCGACGTGGACCCGGCCGGGGTGAGCGTGTGGCGGTCAGGCGGAGCGGCGACGGAACTCGGCGCGGTAGCGGACTCCGTCGGCGTCGTGATCGACCCGCTGTAGCGCGACGTCGTCCGCCCCGAACGCCTCGATCTCCGCACGGGTGAGCCGCCACGGCGGACCGTAGTCGGGGTCCGGGTCCGGCGGCAGGACACCCCCGATCACCAGCAGCACCCCTCCGGGTGCGACGAGCGAGCGAACCGCGGCGGTGGCGCGGGTCCGCACGTCACGCGGCATCGACTGCACAGTCATCACCTCGACGACCAGATCGAACGCCCCGCGCCACTCCTCGGGAAGGTCGAACAGATTCGCAACGCGGTAGCCGACGGTGCCGCTCGGGTGCTCAGCGCGCGCCCGGTCGATCGCGGTGCGCGAGATGTCAAACGCGGTGGTCCGGAAACCCAGTGATGCCAGCAGTTCCGCGTCGTGTCCCGGTCCGGCGCCCGGCACGATCGCCGTGCGTCCGGACCCGGTCGCCTCCTCGGGGTGCTGGGCGAACCACTCGCTGAGTAGCGGGTGCGGTCGACCGCGGTCCCACGGGATCTCGACATCGCCGTGCGCTGCTGCGGCATACAGCTGCTCGAACCAGTTGGTGGGGCTCCCAGCCGCCAGCGATGCCTTTGCGAGCTCCTGGGACCGGTCGAAGCCGGGTCTGTCCGTCATGCCCACACCCTGCCACCGCCTGTGGGTCGAGTGCCGGAGGAGCGAAGCGGGAAGGTGTATCGAGACCCAGGATGCAGAATGAAAAGCGTGACCCCACGCATCGACCGAGTCATGAGTCGCAATGCGACCTTCCAGCAGTGGCAGGCGCTGCTCGGCAACCGCACGAAGCGGCACCGCGCCGGTGAGTTCGTGGTGCAGGGTGTGCGACCGATTTCCCTTGCCGTGCAGCATGGCTGGGAGTTCAGCGCGTTGCTCCGGCCGGTCGGCGCCCGTCCGTCGCGATGGGCCGAGGAGGTATGGCGCACCGCCCCCGGCCGCCGGTACGAGGTCGCCGCCGACCTGCTCGCCGAGCTCGGCGAACGGGACGCCGAGGAACCTCCCGAGCTGGTCGCGATGGCGCGGCTGCCGGCCGACGACCTGGCCCGGCTCGCCGGCCCGGCTCGCACACCGTTGATCGCGGTGTTCGACAGGCCGTCCAGCCCGGGCAACCTGGGCACGGTGCTGCGGTCCCTGGATGCGTTCGGCGGCACCGGTCTGATCGTCTGTGGGCACGGCGCCGATCCCTACGATCCGCGTGCCGTGCGAGCGTCGACCGGGTCGCTCTTCGCGGTGCCGGTCGTGCGGTCGGGCTCGGCGGGCGAGGTGATTTCCTGGATCGCAGGGCAGCGTGGATCCGGCGTCGGATACACGGTTTTCGGCACCGACGAAGGTGGTGAGACCGAGCTGCGACGCATCGACTTCACCGGACCCTCGGTCATCGTCATCGGCAACGAGACCCGAGGCATGAGTCGTGCCTGGCGGGAGGCGAGCGACCAGGTCATCAGCATCGCGATGGCCGGCTCGGCGAGCTCGCTCAATGCCGCGACCGCGTGCGCGATCGTGCTCCACGAGGCCCTCCAGCAACGCCGCCGACCGCTCGATCCGTCTTGATCGACCGGCACACCCCTGCATCGACCGGCATACCGAATTGCCCCGAATCCGTATGCCGGTCAATGCTGCGGTATGCCGGTCAATCAGGCATCGGCGCGAGCGCGATGTCCAGTTGGTAGCGGCCCAGGTCCGACCCGTCCGCACTGCGCGCGATCCACCGGTCGCGCAGGTCGCGAAGTTCGCCCGCGAGCTCGCGTGCCTCGGACTCGGTGATGCGTAATGAGCAGCCGCTCTGGTGTGTCACGGCGGAAGGTCCGGCACCCTGCCGCAGCACGCGGTCCTGGCTGCTACGCGTCGGGGAGGACGCCGAGACGCGGAAGTCACCGCCGATGACCCATTCCGGGGCCGCGGCGGCCAGTGCATCGATCATCTCCTCGTTGGAGCGGCGCATCACCGAGCGGAAGTAGTCCTCGGGCAGCGCTTCCGCGGGAACGACGAATTCGCTTGCGACAGCGCGGTATCGCTTGATGGCGCGGCCCTTGCGCGGCTCCTCCCGCACGACGGACAGAAGACCCGCGTCGTGCAGGCTGCGCACCCAGTAGTGCACCTTCGCCAGCGGAGCGTGCAGGAGGTCCGCGGCCTCCGACACCGAGTGGTCCTGGTGCAGGAAGGGTGCGAGGTAGTGCGCCGCCTCGTCGCGCAGCAGCGACCGGACCATGTCCGGGTCGGTGACTCTCACCTACTCAGAATAACCGGTAGCAATCGAAGTAGCTTCCTGCTTACATTTCCTCTCGTGCGAACTCTCGATATATCGCGTCTCAGGGGATGGATGCTGCGCTGGCTGGGTGTCGAACGGCACTTCTGGCGGATGATGTGGCGTTCCAGCCCGCCGCTGATCTGCGCCCTCTTCGGCGTCATCGCGTTGCGAGGCGCGGCCATCTGGCTGATGGTGCACGCCAGTGGGCAGGCGCTGCAGGCCATCACCGACGGGTCCGACACGGTGTGGCGCTGGTTGGTCCTGACCGGGATCGGCATCGCCGTCGAACCGCTCGCGGAGGCGTGGCAGATGGCCGGTGCCGTGGCGTTGCAGCGGCGCTTCACCTGCCAGCAGCTGCTGCTGCTCAGCGAGGCGGCGAATGCGCCTCATGGGATCGCGCATCTGGAGAATCCCGAGACCAGAGCGCGGTTCAGCGACATCGAGGAATACCTGCGTGGCATGTTCGGGGTCAACGCGATGTATGCGACCTGGAGTGTGCTGGGGTATGCCGCGGTCGGTGTCGGCGGACTCGTCGCCGTCGCGCAGTGGTCCTGGCTCGCGGCGCTCTGGACGCTCCTGGCGTTCCGGGTGCTGCACGTGACCTGGACCGGCTACCTGGACGTGCTGTTGAAGGACCTGGTCGAGGACGGCAGCATCGGCCGGCGCCAGGCGGACTACCTGCGCTCCCTGCCCCTGGAGCGCGACGGCGGCAAGGAGCTGCGTCTGTTCGGCCTGACGCCGTGGCTGTTGCGGCGCTACACCGAGGTCTGGCTGGCCGCGTTCAGCGGCATCTGGCAACGTCGCTCGCGTGCTCTGCGCGGAGCGCTGATCGGGTGCACGATCTCCGCGGTCATGCTGGTCGGCTCCTATGTCTGGGTCGGCCACGCCGCCTGGACCGGAAGCCTCGCGGTCGGCACCACCGTCGCGGTCCTGCAGGGTCTGATGCAGATGGGTGCGCTGGGAGCGCTCGGCGACGTCAATGTGCAGGCGATCCGGGCTCGCTTCTACGAGAACGAGATCCGGCGGCTGCGTGCCGACCACGGGCTCGGCCCGACGCTGCGGTCGGGTGCTGCCCGCGGGGGCCCCGAGATGGCCGCGAGCAGCCCGCAGGGCGGTGCCGCACCCGGGGGCGACGATGCCACCACCGCAGCGACGATCGACCTGACGGACGTCACCTTCACCTACCCGTCACGCACGCAGCCGGTCTTCCGCAATCTCGACCTGCACATCCCGGCCGGCCAGTCGGTCGCCGTCGTCGGCGTCAACGGGGTCGGCAAGTCCACGCTGATCAAGCTGCTGTGCGGGCTCTACGTGCCCGACTCCGGCACGGTCCGGGTCGACGGACAGGACCCTGCCGCCGACGACGGGACGCGCCGCCGGGTGGCAACGATCTTCCAGGATTTCGTGCGATACCACCTCAGCCTTGCCGACAACGTCGCATTGCCGCTGGTCGCACGTGGCATGGAGGCCGGTGCTGCGCGCCATACGGCCCAGGAAGCGCTGCGCGACGCGGCCGGCACCGACGTGCTCACCCGGCTCGGCGGCGACTGGAACACCGTGCTCGAGCCCGGATACGCGGGCGGCACGGACCTGTCCGGCGGCCAGTGGCAACGTGTCGCCCTGGCGCGCGCCCTCACCGCGGTCACCGCCGGTGCGGGGGTGCTGGTGCTCGACGAACCCACCGCCGCGCTCGACGTGCGCGCCGAGGCGGAGATCTTCAGCCGCTTCCTGGAAGTGACGCACGGAGTCACCACGATCCTGGTCAGCCACCGCCTGTCCAGCGTGCGGCACGCCGAACGCATCGTCGTGCTCGGACCCGACGGCGTGGTGCAGGACGGCTCGCACGAACAGCTGCTGGCCACCGGCGGGCCGTACGCCGAGATGTTCCGCCTGCAGGCCGCCCGCTTCGCGGCCGCCGGCCGCATGGACCTGGCCCACACGGACGCCGAACTCGCTGGAGAACACTCATGATCCGCTATCACCTGCAGTCGATCGCGCTGATCCTGCGCACCTCGTGGGGCATCAGCCGGGGCGCGACGGTCGTGGCCTTCCTGGAGGCCCTCGGGCGCGTGCTGCAATACCTGCGACCACTGTTCTTCGGCCTGGTCGTCGCCGGCGTCACGACCCACCAGCTGCACCTGCTCGTGCTCGGGGTGGGCGGCATCACCTTCACCGAGTCCTTCGGCTTCGTCCTCGGTGTCGCCGGGGTGCAGGCCCGGGTCGGCCTCAACGAGCGCATCGGGCACCACTTCGACTCCGAGGTCGCCCGGATCAGTGGCACCGCGGCCACTCTCGATCACCTGCAGGACCCGCGCTACCGCGACCAGATGCACGCCCTCCGCGAGCGGATGGGTGCCCTCGGGATGGCGTACAACTCGCTGATCAACGCCGTCAACAACCTCGTGGCGCCGGTGACGACGATCATCGTGGCAGCGGGTGCCGACCTGCGACTGTTGTTGCTGCTGCTGATCGGCGCACCCGCGAGCTGGTGGGCCAGCTGCACCATGCGCTGGGAGCAACGGGCCGAGGACGTCTCCGCGGCGGCGGGCCGGCGCAGCAAGCACTTCGCCAACCTGAGCGTGGACCCCGTCGCAGCCTCCGAACTGCGCATCTTCGGAGCGCGCGACCTGCTGCTCCGGCTCCTTCGCAGGGAGGCGGACGAATGGCGAAAGCCGTTCGCCCGGGCGGAAGCTCGCGGCGCGGCGTTCTCCAGCGCCGTCACGATGCTGTATGTCGCCTCCGCGATGGCGATCCTGATCTGGATGGCACACGACGCCCTGCACGGCCGGGTGTCACCGGCACGGTTCGCCACCGGGATCCTCGTGGTCGGGCAGCTTCGCGACGTCGTGGGCAGCCTGCAGTCGACGGTGCACTTCCTCGGCCAGACCCTGCGGACGGTCAAGCGTTTCCGCTGGCTGGAGGAGTATGGCGAGCACGCCGCCGCGGCCCACCCGGGATCCGCCGGCGCACCGGACACCCTGCGCGACGGACTCACCCTGCAGGGCGTCAGCTTCCGCTACCCCGGCGCCGATCGCGAGGCGCTGCACGACGTCGACCTGCATCTGCCGGCCGGTGAAGTGGTCGCCGTCGTGGGGGAGAACGGTGCCGGCAAATCGACCCTGATCGGCCTGCTGACCGGGATGTACGACGTGAGCTCCGGTCGCGTGCTGGTGGATTCGACCGATCTGCAGGAGCTTTCACTCGACGACTGGCGCCGGCGCTGCGCGGGTGCGTTCCAGGATCACCTCCGGATGGAGCTGACCGCGCGGGAAGCGATCGGCATCGGAGGTCTGGAGCCGCGCACGGGGCGGGGGCCGAGCAACGGCCAGGTCGCGATCGACCCGCTCGCCATACCCTCCGACGAGCGACTCCTGCAGGCGCTGGACGATGCGGCCGCGTCCGACGTGCTCACCGCGCTGCCGGACGGGCTCGACACCCAGCTCGGCCCGTCGTGGCCCGGCGGGGTCGACCTGTCCGGCGGCCAATGGCAGCGGCTGGCGATCGGCCGCGCGATGGTGCGGCAGTCACCGCTGCTCCTGGTGCTGGACGAGCCGACCTCGGCGCTGGACCCGGCCACCGAGCACGCCCTGTTCGATCGCTACGCGGCCGCGGCCAAGGCGACGTCGCGCGCCGGAGGTGTCACCCTCATCGTGACGCACCGGTTCTCGACCGTTGCCTCCGCCGACCGGGTGATCGTGCTGGCCGACGGCACGGTCGCCGAGCAGGGCACCCACGCGGAGCTGATGGCTGCCGGTGGCCACTACGCGCAGCTCTACGGTCTGCAGGCGGCCGGCTACCGCTGACGGCAACCCGCGCGATTGACCGGCATACCCCTGCAACGAGCGGCATGGCGATTTCCGCGGAATCGGTACGCCGGTCGATGCAGCGGTATGCCGCTCGATGAATGGGTGGGGTGCGCGGTGCGTCAGTCAGCGGCTGGGGTCGTCCAGGCGCGCGCGAGCGACTCCAGCTGTTCGTCGACGTCCGGCCACGGGAACTGGCTCATCGGCTGCCGCAGCACCACCAGCCCGTGGATGCCGCACCACAGCTGGACCGCGCGCAGATGCGCTTCCTCCGCCGACCCCGAGACGCTCCGCAGCACCTCGGTGAGCAGCTCGAACTGTGCCTCACCGGCGAAGGTCATGCCGTCGTCGACCGGCAGTTTCCACGCTTTGGTGAAGAGCGTGCGGAAGGAGCCGGGATGCTCGTGGGCGAAGGTGACGTACGCGCGCCCGAACGCCAGGACCTTCCGGTACGGCGTGCCGCCGGACGCCTCCGCCGCCGCGATCATCTCCTCGCCGAACTGCCGCCACATCTGGTGTTTCGTCGCCAGCAACAGGTCCTCGAGCTGTTCCGGCGGCCGGCCGACGTGGGCATCGGTCTCACCGGCTTCGTGATTGCCGGAACCCTTGTCGCCGCAACCAATTACATCGGCCTCTACTTCGTCAACACGCTCGGCTACTCACCCTTCGAGGCCGGCTTGCGTTTCCTGCCGCTGACCGTGACGTCCTTCGTCGCCGCACCGGTCTTCGCGCAGCTGAGCCGCCGCATCCCGAATGCCGTGACCATCACCGGCAGCCTGGTCGTCGTGACGATCGGCCTGCTGTGGGCCTCCCGTGTCGACGCATCGTCCGACTGGACAGCGCTCGCGCCGGGTTTCGTCCTCGCCGGGATCGGCCTCGGTGCCTCCAGCGCTGTGCTCTCCGGGGCCGCACTGGCGAGTGTCGAGCCGGACCGTGCTGGTATGGCGACAGGCGTCGTCAACACGTTGCGCCAGGTGGGCACCGCCGCCGGAGTCGCAGCGCTGGGAGCAGTTTTCGCCGGCCGCACCGGATCACGGCTCGCGGGCGACGTCGCGCCCGCCCACCTGCCGGCCGGCCGGCTGCACCAACTCCAGGACGCGGTCGCCTCGGGCGCCGGACGCCTCGTCGCCGATCACGCGCCGACGCACGTCCGGGCGCAGCTGGCGCATGCTGCGGTCGACAGCACGGCATACGGCATCCACGTGGTGCTGCTGATCAGTGCGGTGCTGGCCGGCATCTCGACGCTCGTGGTGGCCGCGCTGCTGACCCGGCGGCGGTCGATCAGCTGATCAGTCGAGCGTGGCCGGGTCCAGCCATCCGGCGAGACCGGTGCACTCGGTCCACAACTCGGCGGCGGCAATGGTGAGCGCACGGGTGCGCTCGTAGGTGTAGTCCTTCTTGCCTCCGCAGATGCCGAGACCGTAGCCGTCCTCCAGCGAAATCAGTTGCTCGGCAATGTCGTTCGTCGGGGCGACCGGATGAAAGAGTCCCAGCTCGGTGCCCGCGTCGAGGATCGACCGATAGATCTCACGCTGCGCCGAGCACAGGTCGGTGAGGAAGTCGGAGTGCTTCTCGTCGCGCGCCTTGGCGACCTCGACCTGATAGAGGGCCAGGGACAGTGGCTCGTCCTGCGGGCGGGGGATGCCGAGCGCGACCATCGTGGCGAGCTGTGCGCGAGGGTCGGCCAGCGGCTCGACGGCCCGCTGCCGGCGCGTCACGTAGCGCTCGTAGGCCAGGTGGTGCACCTGCTGCAACAGGTCGTCGACGTCGTCGTAGTAGTAGTAGATCGAACCGGTCGCCATGTTGGCGGCCTTGGCGACGTTCTTCATCTGCACGCCGGCGGGGCCGTGCTCGTTGATGACCGCGACCGCGGCATCGAGCAGTTGCTTGCGACGCGCTTCCTGGTTGCGCTTGCGCGGCATGACGGTCCCACCTCCTTGGTCTCGCGTCGCGAAATTCTATGTCGGAACGCGGGCGGCCTATTGACACGGGGTGGTTATTCGACGAATCATTCGACAAATAACCCGACAGGAGTCCCCGTATGTCAGACGCATCGCCCTCCGTCAGTGCCACGTCGCCACCGGCCGAGCAGTACGAGCAGCAGCTGTCCAGATCGCTCAGTCTCACCGGCAACGTGCTCATCACGTTGTCGGCCGTCACGCCCGCCTCGAGCGTGTTCATCATCATTCCTGCGGTGCTGCTGGCCATCGGCGGCGCGTCGTTCCTCGCCTTCCTGGGCGCCGCGATCGTCGGCGTCTGCATGGCCCTGTGCTACGCCGAGCTGGCCACGGCATTCCCGATCGCCGGCGGTGAGTTCTCCTGGGTGGGACGGGTGCTGGGCAAGGCGACCGGTTTCGCGCTCTTCCTGATGAACACCCTCAGCCTGGTGATGATCATCGGGGTGATCGCCCTGGGGACCGGTGAATACCTGGCCGCGGCCTTCTCGTCCGCCAACTCGAAATGGGTCGGCGTCGCGGTCATCGTCATCTGCGCGTTCGTGGCGATCCTCAACATCCGCACCAATGCCTGGGTGACCGGCATCTTCCTCGTCCTGGAGATGGGCGCGCTCGTCGTGTTGTGCGTGCTCGGCTTCACGCACCTGTCACGCGGGGTCGACACCCTGTGGGTCGCCCAGACCGTCGACGCACACGGGACTCTGGTCGGAGCCGGCGCCGGTCTGGTGGTTGCCCAGATGGCGACCGCGATCTTCGCCTACAACGGGTATGGCGCGGCCATCTACTTCGCGGAGGAGACGCGCGGGGCGTCCAAGGTGCTCGGTCGTGTCATCCTGGTGTCGCTGGGCGTGGCCGTCGCGGCCGAGATCATCCCGATGGCGGCGGTGCTGCTCGGGTCACCGAGCATGCACGACCTGCTGAGCGCACCCTCGCCGATGGAGTACTTCGTCACGTCGCGCGGGTCCCACGGGCTCAACACCGCGGTCAGCCTCGCCATCGCCATCGCGATCATCAACGCGACTGTCGCGATCACCCTGCAGGCCGGGCGCACGCTGTGGGCCGCAGCACGCGACGGCGCCTTCCCGGACATCGTCGGACGCAAACTGGCCTACGTGCACCCGAAGCTGCAAACACCCATGTGGGCAACGCTTTTCGTGGGTGTCGCCGCCGCACTGATCGCCTCTGCGGTGCCGCTCAACTCGTTGATCGTGGCCAGCGGTGCGACTCTGGTCGTGCTCTACCTGCTGGTCGCCGTCGCGGTGATCGCCGGGCGGCGGTCCGGCCGGACCGCGCACGCGGCATACAAGATGCCCGCCTTCCCGCTCGCGCCCGTGGTGGCGATCGCGGCACTGATCTACGTGGCCAAGGAGCTGTGGGAGGCGAACCCCTGGCAGCTGATCATCGCGGTCGCCGGCCTGGTGATCGGTTTCGTCTACTTCGCGATCTACCTGCGCCCGCGCAGCGCCAGTCGGTGGACGATGAGTGCCACGGCCACCGCGGAGGACGAAGACATCAAGCCCGAGATCGGCGTTGGCCCGGTGGGCGGACTGGAGGAAGCATGAGAGCGCGCGACTACGTCGACTTCGACGGGACTCCCGGACAGTGGAATTCCCTCACCGATGTGCCGGGAGTGCAGGTCGGCTACACGACGCTGATCTCCGGCGCCGGTGCGCTGGTGCCGGGGGAGGGACCGGTCCGGACCGGGGTGACCGCGATTCTCCCGCTCGGCCGCGAACGGGTGGGCAGCGCTGTCGCTGCGGGGATGTTCTCCTTCAACGGCAATGGTGAGCTGACCGGCAGCCACTGGGTGGAGGAGAGCGGGTCGCTCGCGCTGCCGGTCGCGATCACCAACACGCACGCCGTCGGTCCCGTGCACCGCGGAGTGCTCGAATGGTCGCTCGCGCAGAACCCCTCGTTGCAGCCGCGCTGGCACCTGCCGGTCGTCGGGGAGACGTTCGACGGCTACCTCAACGACATCAACGGTCGCCACGTGCGGGAGGAGACGGCGATCGCGGCACTGGACGCCGCCACGTCCGGCCCGATCGCAGAGGGAAGCGTGGGCGGCGGCACCGGCATGAACTGCTACGCCTTCAAGGGCGGCACCGGCACCGCCTCCCGCGTGGTGGGCGTCGCCGAGCGGTCGTATGTCGTGGGCGTGCTCACCCAGGCCAACTTCGGCTCCCGGCACGAGCTCACGGTCCGCGGCCGCCGGCTCGGCATACAACTGGCCGGCGACAACCCGATGGAGAACACCGCGGACTGGCTCGCGCCGGCAGGGTCCGGCTCGTGCATCACGGTGGTCGCGACCGATGCTCCGCTGCTGCCCGGCCAGTGCAAGGCGCTGGCCCGACGGGTGTCACTCGGTCTGGCCCGCACCGGCACCACCGGCAGCCACTTCTCCGGTGACGTGTTCCTCGCCTTCTCGACCGCGAACGCCGGCGCCCTGGACAGCGGCCTCGGCGGGGACGCCACCGGGCTGCGGCACCTGGATTTCCTCGCGTGGCCCGCGATGGACACGCTCTACGAAGCGGTGGTGCAGGCGACCGAGGAGGCCGTCATCAATGCGCTGGTCGCCGCGGACACCATGATCGGACGCGACGATCACCGCAGCCCCGGCTTCCCCAACGACGTCCTGCGCCACTGAGGGTCACGGACTGACCAGCCCGGCGCGCAGTGCGCGCAGCGCGGCGGCCCAGCGCAGCAGCGAGTCGAGCATGGCGTGCAGGTTGCCCACCTGGTGGTCGCGCGGCGTGAGCTGGACGAAGTCGACCATGTCGTCGTAGATCGACAGCGACACCTGTGCGCGGACGGTCGCGATCTGCACCTCGCCGAGCGTCGACTTCAGCTGCTCGCCGGCCCGCAGGCCGCCGCTGGAGCCGTAACAGATCAGCCCGGCCGCCTTGTCGTTCCACTCCGCGTAGAGGTAGTCGATGGAGTTCTTCAGCGCCGCCGAGACGCCGCGGTTGTACTCGGGAGCCACGAACACGAAGCCGTCGTACGAGTCGATCAGGCGCGACCAGCGCCTGGTGTGATCGTGCCGGTAGTGGTGGGCGGCGGCCGGCTCGGGCTCGTCGAGCAACGGCAGACCGACATGGGCCAGGTCGATCAGGTCGTATGTCGCGTCGCCGCGCCGGGTCGCCTGTCCCAGCGCCCACTCCGCGATGGTGGGGCCCACCCGGTCCGGGCGGGTGCTTCCGATGATGAACGCGATGCGCAGGGACGTCACCCCGCGACCCTAGCGACCGGTGAACTCACCGGGCAGGTCGCGCGTTGGACCGCAGGGGAGTGGAACGTCACCGGCTCCGGTGCGTCGTATGACGTGCGGGCTGCGAGGTCGGCGCGTCAGTACCTAAGGTAAGAGGATCACTCGGGGACCCGCGGAGATGCCGCGGCAGCTAGGAGGCTTGCAACATGTCCAACCTCGATCTGAGCGGTGGGCTCGGCGACCAGTTCCAGCAGCAGAACACCGGTGCGGGGCAACAGCCGACGCCGGCTCCGCAGCAGCAACCGGTTGCGCCCCAGCAGCCGGCAGCTGCGCCGCCCGCCCAGGCGGCTCCCGCACCCGCGCTCGCGATGCCGCCGGTGTCTGCGCCGTCCGCCGGGGCCCTGGTGCTCGAGGCCCCGGCCCCGGTCCCGGTCGTCCAGGACCAGCAGGCGGTCCAGGCCGTGCCGGTCGCGCCCGAGGCGCAGACCGAGCTGCAGAAGAAGGCACAGGCTTTCGTCAATGAACTGACCGCGATGGACATGAAGGCACCGGCCTTCACTGAGAAGGTCAACTCGATCGTCAACATGGGTGACACCGAGATCCGCAAGTCCTCGGACGTGTCCAACCGGATGCTGCAGCGTCCGGCCGCGCAGGCGGGCAAGGACTCGGCACAGTCCAAGGTCGGCGGGACGCTGATCGACCTGCGCCGCACCATCACCGATCTCGACCCCAACCGGGCAGACCTCAAGGGCGCCAAGAAGCTGCTGAAGTGGCTGCCGGGCGGCAACAAGATCGAGAACTACTTCATGAAGTACCAGTCGGCGCAGAGCCACCTGGACGCGATCATCCGCTCGCTGTCGGCGGGCCAGGACGAACTGCGCAAGGACAACGCGTCGATCGAGGTCGAGCGCAACAACATGTGGCAGGCCATGCAGAAGCTGGGTGAGTACAACCAGCTCGCCACCGCGCTCGACGGCGCGGTCGAGGGCAAGATCGCCGAGTTGCAGGCGGCCGGCCGCAACGAGGACGCCGACATCATGAAGTCCGACGTGCTCTTCGCGGTGCGTCAGCGGCGCCAGGACATCATGACCCAGATGGCGGTGTCGGTGCAGGGCTATCTGGCGCTGGACCTGGTCCGCAAGAACAACCAGGAGCTGATCCGCGGCGTCGACCGGGCCCAGACCACCACGGTCGCCGCGTTGCGCACGGCCGTCATCGTCAGCCAGGCGCTGGCCCAGCAGAAGGTCGTGCTGGACCAGATCACGGCGCTGAACAGCACGACCTCGACGATGATCGAGCAGACCTCGCAACAGCTGCGGACCCAGGGCGCGGAGATCAACCAGCAGGCGGCGTCCAGCACGATCGAGATCGACAAGCTGCAGGCCGCGTTCGACAACGTCTTCGCCACCATGGACGCCATCG
>Ga0164242_10004945_pt1 | contig 14877 bp, 12 predicted proteins | sample OricomgcompostMG_FD_108783 | JGI IMG/M metagenome (GOLD analysis project Ga0164242, IMG submission 108783) | Miracle-Growth compost microbial communities from Emeryville, California, USA - Original compost - Miracle growth compost (MG) ... | reverse complement strand
TGGGGCGACGATATTCGGCAACGGCTTATCGGCTGGCCTGCCAGCCGCACGCTCAGGCCCAGGAGGAGGCGTCGGAACCGCCTGGCCGTTGCCCGATGGCGGGCGATGCGTTCGCGGTGCGGTGCCGGACGTGCGCTCAATATTTTGGAGCAGCTCTGGCGGTAACGCGGGCATGGCGGGCTGCGCGCCCCGGGGAGGCGCGCTTGTCATGGGGGAGCCGGTCTTATCTGCGGGCTTCGACGCGAGCGCCAAGGCTGCCGGAGCCTTCGTTGAAGGTCCATTGGCCGGGGTCTTACTTTCGGCGGCCTTGTGACGTTGGCGTACCACAGAACCCGCAGGCAGCGCCGCGGCCTTCGCTGGCGCGCCCTGCTGGGGCGAGGCAATGGCTTGCTGTTCGCCCGCTGCTGGTTTGGTGGGAGCTGCGGTCACACGGGCCGTTTTTGATTTGGCTTGCTTGCCCGAGCTTCTGAACTTTGGGCGGAAGAATCCGCGCGGCTGCATCTTGCGTTCCGAGCGACGCACCATTTTCAGCAGCTGTAGCACCGCGCGTTCCGGGATGGGCTCGCCGAAATGGTAGCCCTGCGCGTACTCGCAACCAATCGAACGCAAGAATGTTGCTTCGTCCGCGCGTTCGACGCCTTCGGCTACGACTGTTTTTGAAAGCTCGTGTGCCAAAGCAACCACGGAACGCATGATCGCGGCTCCTGCCGCGGTGCCGCTGGTGCGAACGAGATCGCGGCAGACCTTAATCGTCTCGAACGGGAAGCGATTGAGATAAGCAAGCGAGGAATATCCCGTACCGAATTCGTCGAGCGCAAGTTCGGCGCCCGAGGCATGCAGCACCTTCAGGACCTCAGCCGCCTGCTCCGGATTGTCCATGACGATGTTTTCGGAGATCTCAAGTCTGAGCGTTCCCGGGGGCACGGTGTTGCGCCCTAGGATTTGGCGAATTTCCTGAACCGATTCCGATTTCAAGATCTGCGGACAGGAAATATTGACCGTTACAAAGAGCGGCCGTTCCGGACGGGGCAACTCGCTCAGCCAACGCGACGCGTCCTTGGCGGCGCGCAGGAGGACGTAGCAATTGACCTTGACCATCGCGTCGGACTGGTTCGACGTCTCAATAAGGGAGGCTGGATTGACCAGACCGAGCTTGGGATGCTCCCAGCGAACGAAAGCCTCGAAACCTGCCAGCTCCTTTGTCGGAAGATAAACGATCGGCTGGTAGAGAACTTTGATCTGCCCCTTCTCGATCGCTTTTCCAAGCTCCGCGCCAATGTCCTGATCGCGATCCCGGCGCATGTCGGGATCGAAGACTTCAATGCGATCGGGTCCGCTGCGCTTCGCCCGGTACATCGCAAGCTCGGCATCTTTTAACAAATCTTCGTCCCGAACCCGCGTCTCGTCCCAGGCGGCAACGCCGATTGAACCCGTCAGGACAACCTCTTGATTGGCGAAGGGAATGGGCGCCCTGAGCGAACGCCGGACACGTTCGGCGAGTGCCGGCAAATTACGCGCCTCGCGTTCACCCGTGAAAAGCATCGCAAATTGATCGCCTCCCACTCGCGCGACAGTATCGTGCGGCCCAAGGTGACGTTGTAAGCGACGTGCAACGGTCAGAAGCAGGCTATCGCCACGCACCAGCCCGAAGGACGAGTTGATGCTCTTGAATTTATCGAGATCGATGAAAATGATCGCCGGCTTTACGCTGCTATCGGCTTTGGCGCGGACAATGACGCCTTTCATCCGGTCGAGGAACAGCTCGCGATTAGGGAGGCCCGTCAGACTGCAATGAACGGCGTCGTGCAGAAGGCGCTCGTGCGCGCGCTTCATGTCAGAGACGTCACGCAAAAGGCCAACGCAGCGCAACGTCCTGCCATCCGAATTGGGAACACTCGCGGCTTCCAGCTCGAACCAGCGCCAGCTGTTATCCGAATGCCTGAGGCGGAAATCCGTCCTGATCCTGACGCCAGAACGTTCCTGAACCGACATCAGCATGACGCGGAAGCGCTCTTTGTCGGTCGGATGTACGTGCCTTAGGAAGTCGTCGACCTTGGCCGACAGTTCACCCGGCATCAGCGATAGCGCGATTTCAATCTCGGGGCTGACCTTGATCTCATCGCGGCGAATATTCCATTCCCAGACGGTCGAGCCGGAGGCCGCAAGCGCAAGGGATCGTCCCTGTAGCTCCGTCGGAGCACCGGCATAGGCCGCATCAGCAGATCTGAATGCGAACTGGGTGACCGTGAAGCCCATCAAGATCACGACGAGCACGAGACCGGCGATGAGGCTTGAAACCACGATGTCGCCGGACATCCGGCCACTGAGGGTCATGCCCGCTGCAAATATCCAGACGAGCAGAAGCATCCACGTGGGAATGAGCGATAGCGCCCGATCCTGGCCTTTGATCGCCAGGAATACGGTCAGCAGCCCGCCGACACCTCCAATCATGAGGAACGACAGTCTCGCGAACGTCGCGGCTAGGCGCGGATCGATGACGGCAACAGCGATGAGCGTCAGTTGCGCCACCATCCATACGCCAATCATCATTCTGAAGATGCCGTGCCAAAGCCCGAGGCGCAGGAATGTTGATAGGAAAATTACAAAACTCGACGCCATCGCGGCTTCGCCGGCCGCGCGGTAGATGGCGTTGTCTTCAGGCCGCAAATTAAAGAGCTTGTGGAAGAATCCGAAATCGACGCAGAGGTAGTTCAACACCGTCCAGGCTACGAGCGCGGCGGCGGGGAAAATCAGTTTGTGGTTGGCTGCGAATATGGCAGTCAGAAAGATTGCAAGCAGGCCCGTCAGTCCCAGCATTGCGCCGTTGAAAAGCTGCCGGTCGCGGCTTTTGATTTCGTAATCAATCGGCTTCCAGAGATACAGCCGCGAGAAGTGTTCGCCAGCGAGTTCGGCGACATAGGTAATCGTCTGGCCGGGCTCAAGCGTGATGCGGAACACGTCTGCTTTATCGTTCTTGATACGCTCGGGAACGAAACCCACCGAAGGCGTCACACTTTCTATGCGCCGCGCATCGAGATCGGGCCATATCGTTCCGGAGCCGACGACCGAATAGCGATCGGCCGTCAACAAGCGCTCAAGGGACTTGTCCGACTTGTTCGTCAACGCGAACACCATCCAATTCGGACTGGTGCCGGGAACCGAAGCTCTGACGGTCATGCGGCCGGAGACGCCATCCTGACCGGCTGCGGTTTCGACCTGCAAACTGTCGCCGCGGCCTTCGTAGGCTTCGCCGAGCGTCGTGATCTCGATGCGGTCCTGATCCTCTTGGACGGGAATCGGCGTCAACGCTTCAGCGCGGCCCGCAAAACCCAGCGTCCAGACCACGGCAAGGGCCACGGCCATGAGCCAAGGTGTTCCTCGCCGTTTCGCTGTCCCCCACCCCCCTAAGAACATCAACACTCTCCGCTTTGACGTGAGACAGCAGAGAGAGGCCTTCCGTTGACGCGCGCGTACAGCAGATGATCTTCCCACCGGCCGTTGATCTTGAGGTATGAGCGGGCAAGACCTTCGCGTTCAAAACCGCAGGATTCGAGTACGCGGATGGAGGCGGCGTTGGTCAGCATGGTCGCGGCTTCGATGCGGTGCAGCCGCAGCGGCCCGAAGGCGACGGGTAGAAGCGTAGCAACCGCATCACGCATGTAGCCGCGCCCTGCAAAGGGAGCACCCATCCAATATCCCAACGACGCCGCTTGCGACGAACCCCGGCGTATGTTCGACAGAGTCGCGCCGCCCACGAGCGCACCCGCCGAGCTATCGAAAATGAAATAAGGGTAACAAGCACCGTCGCGAATATCTTTTGCGTAGGCGCGCAACCGCCGACGATACATGCTGTGCGAAAGATCATCGGGAGCCCAAGCTGGCTCCCAAGGAGTCAGATGGGTGCGGCTGAGAGCCCTGAGTTCCGCCCACTCCGCGTAGTCACTCGCGACCGGCTGGCGCAATATCACGGTGCGGCCACGGATGACGTCGAAGTCTTCTTCTGGACGGGTTGAGCGAAGAAAAGCCACGGCGTCCTTACCTTGATCCCTGGGCGATCATACCACCGGTTCCAATGGGGGCGAAGAGGGCCGCGACTCGCGATGCCTGTGCGGACGATTTTTTGCCCGAGCCAATAACCGCCACCGACGCGACCTCATTACGGAGACCGCCAGCAAAGGCCTTGATCCTGTTGCTGTCGACGCTTTCCACCTCGTCGATCAATTCTGCCATGGTGACGAGACGGCCGTGGGCGAGCAGTTGTCGTGCCATCTGCTCAGCATTTACAGAACAGCTTTCGAGCGCCATCAGGAGCCCGGCCTTGAGTTGTGCCTTGGCGCGCAACAATTCGGCATCCGTCGGTCCAGACTCCGCAATCGCGGCAAGCTCCTGAGCTACCACGGCAGAGAGTTCTTCGACCATTTCAGGTCCCGTTGCGGCGTGCACGGCCAGCATTCCGGTGTCTTTTACCCCCCAAACTGTCGAGTAGATCGAGTAGCACAGCCCTCGATCCTCGCGGATCTCCTGAAACAAGCGGGACGACATCCCGCCACCGAACAAGCCGGAAAAGACTTGCGCCGTATAGAAAGCGGGGTCCGAATAGGACGGTGCCGGCAATCCGATCAGAACATGGCTCTGCTCGAACGCCTTGGCCGACGCCGCAAACCCACCCCGATAACGCGCTTGCGATTCAGTTCCACGACTGCGCCGAGTGAGCCTTCCGAATAGGGCTTCAGCGTGGCGGACGATCTCCTGATGGTGGACGGCGCCGGCGGCCGAAACAACAATGGCATCAGGGAGATAATGCTCAGCGAGATAAGCGTTGAGATCGGCTGCACGGAATCGCCCGACACTCGTCTTGGTTCCCAGGATGGGCCGACCGATCGCCTGCTCGGGAAAAGCGGCGCTTTGCATCAAATCGAAGATGATGTCGTCGGGGCTATCGTCGGTCGATGCGATTTCCTGCTGGATAACGACTCGTTCCCGATCCAAGTCCTCGGCCGCGAATTTCGAGTTGAGGAGAATATCGGCGATCAGTCCGAGCGCGACACCCTCGTCGCCCGCGAGCACGCGCGCATAGTAGGCCGTCGTGTCAAGGCCGGTCGACGCATTGAGATCGCCACCAACGCCTTCGATTTCCTCGGCGATCATGCGGGCCGAGCGCGTCGTCGTCCCTTTGAAGGCCATATGTTCAAGAAAATGCGAGAGCCCATGCTGGTCGTCGCGCTCGTGACGGGATCCGACGGCAACCCAGACGCCGAGGGAAACCGTCTCGAGATTCGGCATCCGGTGCGTTGCAACGCGGATGCCGTTCGCGAGCGTCGTCAACTCGGTTGTCATGGGGATGTCCCTGTTGCGGCGCGGCATTTCTTCAGGACGAAATCCTGGACGACAGACAGCATGTTGGGCAGGGTCTCAATTCTTTCCGGCTCGGTCATGATATAAGCGAGATGCGCCGGCAATGCCGGTCGCGCGCCGGTAATCGCCTCGATCGCATCCGGGAACTTCGCAGGATGAGCGGTCGAAAGGACGATGGTTCCTCCCGCTGTCGCCTCTCGTTCTGCAGCAACGAACGCGCAGGCCGTGTGCGGGTCGAGAACGTAGCCTTGCTCTGCTTTCGTACGTTTTATCGATTTCGCCACGTCGTCTTCTGACGCTGATACGGCTGCAAAATCGGACTGAAGCTGCGGCCAAGCGGGGCCGAGATCGAAACGTCCCGTCGCAATCAGGGACGCCATCGCGCTGCGAACAAAATCCGCATCTCGGCCGGATGCCTCAAACAGATAGCGCTCAAAATTCGAGGAAATCTGAATGTCCATCGACGGTGACGTCGTTGCGACGACATCTTTGATGGCATAGACGCCGGTCGCGACAGCGCGCGGAAGAATGTCATTTTCGTTCGACGCGATGATGAGCTTATCGACAGGAAGCCCGATGCGCTTTGCGACGTAGCCCGCAAAGATGTCACCGAAATTTCCGGTTGGCACCGCGAACGACAACGGTGTTTTTGCATCTATCCGAGATGCGGCCCAGAAATAATACGTGACCTGCGCGACGATGCGTGCCCAGTTGATCGAGTTGACGCCGGAGAGTTCAACGCGATCGCGGAAGGCATGATCGTTGAACATGGCTTTGACGAGCGATTGGCAATCGTCGAACGTCCCGCCGATTGCGACCGCGTGCACGTTCTGCTCTTTCGGCGTCGTCATCATCCGCCGTTGCACGTCGGAAACGCGTCCATCGGGAAAGAGGATGACAACATCGACGCGCTTCGAAGACCGGAACGCTTCTATTGCTGCTCCGCCGGTATCGCCCGAGGTCGCCCCGACAATCGTAGCGCGTGCATTTCGCTTCTCGAGCACATGGTCGAGCAGCCGCGCCAAGAGTTGCATTGCAACGTCTTTAAACGCGAGCGTTGGACCGTGGAACAGCTCCAGGATCGTCAGGCCGGGCTTGATCCTGACGAGGGGCGTGACTTCAGGCGTGTCGAAGGTCGCATAAGCCTCAGTTGCCATGCGGCGCAGCTCATCGCGTGAGATCTCGTCGCCGGTGAACGGATGAATGACGTCGACCGCAATCTCGATGAAAGACTTCGTCGCGAACGACGCGATCGTGCTGGCGTTCAATACTGGCCACGTGTCAGGAACATAAAGCCCGCCGTCGCGCGCCAACCCGGCCAGCAAGACGTCTTCGAACCCGAGCGCTTCCGCTCCGCCTCGCGTAGAAATGTACTTCAAATTGCAATCTCACCACTGACCAATTCACAAGCGACGCCAACCTAGTGGCCAGGATGGTCCTGAACAAGCCGTGTCCTGCGGCTTGCCCGTCCAACTCGCCAGACCTTTAAGGTTTTAACGACGGGTCCTGGTCTTCTGTTTCCTTGAGACGCTGAGAGGCAAAAACCCCGAAGACGCCGATCAGGGTGAGCGCCAGGCTGTACCAGGTGACAACATATTGCAGGTGGTGGTTGGGGATGTTGATCTGCGTGGCGCCGCCCCTCGGCCAACCGCCGGGATTAGGCGGGGACGCGTCCGCATCGATCGAGAAGGGCGCATACGCACGCTGCTTTTCGGCAGAGAACTGCGAGGCCGACGGCGGTCCCTGCGCTCCCCACTGCATGGCGTCGAGGTCGCGCCAGAACCACCGGTTTGCGGAATAATTATTATTGGGCGTGAACCAACCCCGGTGCTCGGGAAGGCGGATGAGCCCCGTAATTGTCACAGGTCCCGCGATCTGGCCTCCGGCTCGCTTTGACGGATCTTTGAACTCGTCCGGAACCCAGCCGCGATTGACGAATACGGCAGGCAGTCCGCCGGCCGGTTTCAACAGGGTGTAGATGTCCCAGCCTTGAGACGCGGTCGTCGGCGCGTAGAGGTGGTATTCGCGGCCGTAATCAAATGTACCGGTGACGCGCACATGGAGATATTCGACATCACCATTTTTTACGTACCGCGCGAGCGCGGCTGGATAGGAAATAGGCTCGGCTGTACGCCTCGACTCGATCTTCGCGATCAGATCTTCCTTCCACGCCTTGCGATGCCATTGCCAATTGCCAAGTCCGATGAGGATCGGAAGCAAGATCAGGGTCAAAATCGATGGTACAACGAGACCAGCGGCGCGCCAGCGTGCAAGCATCTTTACTCCTTGGCGAGGCGACCTTCCTCGGCCTTATTCTTGAACTGCAGAGCGATCAGGGCGGCTTTCAGGAAGCGCAAAAGGAAAACTGCAAAGATCGGCGTGAAAACGCCCCAGAGCACCACATGCACCCACCAGGGGACGCCAAATTTAAACTCGGCGATCAGCGCGCCGCCGACGCATAGAAAGCCCAGAATGAAGATTGCGAAGACAGCGGGTCCATCGCCGGTATCTATAAACGCGTAATCGAGGCCGCACTGGTCACACCGCTCACGCAGGTTGAGGAGACCCGAAAAGAGCCTGCCACGTCCGCAACGGGGACAGCGGCACCTCAATCCTGCTACGAGCGGCGAGACAGGTAAGATTGCACTCGGCACGTTAGCCTGACTTTCATTAGCGGTACCGCGAACGAAAATTGCGCATCGCGCACGGGAGTTCAATTCAAACGTCTCTGGAAAACAGGAGAGGCGACCTGAGGCCGCCTCCCGCGATATTTTGAGCTTTATTACAGCTGCGACATGCCGGGCCTATTCGGCTCCCGGTGCAAGCGGACCCGCGCCCCAGACGTAGATGCAGGCGAAGAGGAACAGCCAGACCACGTCAACGAAGTGCCAGTACCAGGCCGCGGCTTCGAAACCGAAGTGCTGCTGCGGCGTAAATGCCCCTCGCATCGCGCGGACAAGGCACACGATCAGGAAGATCGTACCAATGATCACGTGCGCGCCGTGGAAGCCGGTCGCCATGAAGAACGTCGCGCCATAGCTGTGGCCGGCGTAGCTAAAGCCCGCCTCGCTGTACTCCATCGCCTGGCAGGCCGTGAACGTCAGGCCAAGCAAAACCGTGAGAATGAGGCCGATGACCAAGCCGCGGCGATCGTTCTTCAGGAGAGAATGGTGCGCCCACGTCACCGTGCAGCCCGAAGTCAACAGAATGAGCGTGTTGACCAGGGGCAAACCCCACGGATTGAACGTATGCTTGAAATAGCCGGGTATGGTGGCTGCCGTTTCGGCGGCTGCCGGCGGCCAGTGACCGCCATAGAGTTCGTTGCGCGTGGTCATGCCAACGAGATGACCCGCATTGTTCATAAGATGGTGCACATCGGCGGGGAACAAGGCGTTATCGAAATAGGCCCAGAACCACGCAACGAAGAACATCACCTCGGAGGCAATGAACATAATCATGCCATAGCGGAGGTGAAGCTGCACGACCGGCGTTTGATCGCCGGCATTGGCTTCGCGGATAACGTCGAGCCACCAGGACCAGGCGCAAGCGATCAACGCGACCATGCCGATCGCGAACAGGTACGGCCCCTTGATGCCGAACACGCCGTCACCGTCAACGTGCGTGCGCATCCAGGCGATTGCGCCGATGGCAGTCACCAACGCCGCCACGGACGCAAAAAGCGGCCAGGGGCTTGGGTTCACCAGATGATAATCATGATGCTTCACATGCGTGTCTGCCATTTCGATCTCCGTCGTCCCCGTTCGTTCTCCCAGATCGAACCCTGATCCTGCTTGAGCACTCACGCCCGGCAGGCCAAGCTCCGATCCCGTTTCTTTTGTTAAGCTCGATTGTGTCTGCAGCCCGTGACTTCTATTTCCTATCCACCCAACTTTGGCGTTTGAGATGAATTATCGGCCGCCGCTTTCGTGACGGGATAAAAGATATACGACAACGTCACATCCGTCAGGATCTTCGTGTCGGGATCATCCGCCATCTTCGGATCGACGAAGAATGTCACCGGCATCTCGACGGTCTGATGAGGTTTGAGCGTCTGTTCGTTGAAGCAGAAGCAAGCAATCTTCTTGAAATAGACGCCCAAAGCCTCGGGCGTGACGTTGTAGGCCGCTTGCCCCGTGACCGGCTTATCCGACATGTTTGTCGCACGGAAAAACGTCAACGCCGTTTCACCTACCTTGACGTCCATCTTGTTGACTTCGGGCTCGAACTTCCACGGCAGGTTCTGAGCGACGCTGGCGTCGAAACGCACGGTCATGGTGCGATCCAGGACCTTGTTGACGTTGCCGGTTGCGCGCCCAGTTGTGCCACCGTATCCGGTGACACTGCAAAACATGCGATAAAGCGTCGGCGAATAAGCGGTGATCGAGCCCATGACGGCGAGCGCCGCCAGGCAAATGACCACCACGCGCCGGTTGTTGCCGGACCCTCTGTCGGAATTCTCGTCATTAGGCTGCATGTTTTCGAGCCTTCCGCCTCTAAAGCACGCCGTTTGCCAAGTGCCCGCTGAAACGGACGAACGTTGCGACGTAGAATGCGAGAACCATAAATCCGAGTGTCACGGCGATCGCGATCGACCGCCGCCGGCGAATCTTTTCGGCCGCGAGATCTGACTTCGTTTTTTCGTGTTCGCTGCTCATCGCGTCATGCCTCAAGTCATCAGTCGGTGAACAAGCGCTTCGACGAAGAGCGTGGCGAACAGCCCGTAAAGATAAAGGATCGAGAACAGGAACAACCGGCGCGCGGCAGCATCAGCCTCGCGGCCCTCGGTTGTGAAGTAGACGCGGATCGCAAGCGCAAGAAACACCGCCCCGAGCACGATCGACAAAACGAGATATGCCAAGCCGCCCAGCCCAACGAAGTACGGCACAACAGCCAGAGGGACGAGCAGAATCGAATAGAGCAGAATCTGCCGCCGCGTTTCTTGGGGGCCAGCGACGACCGGGAGCATAGGAACGCCGACGCGCTCATAGTCCCGGCAACGATACAGCGCCAAAGCCCAGAAATGCGGAGGCGTCCACATGAAGATGATCAGGAACAGCAGTAGACTCTGCATGCTGATGTCGCCGGTTACGACCGCCCAGCCGATCATCGGCGGGAATGCACCTGCCGCGCCACCGATGACGATGTTCTGCGGCGTCCGACGCTTCAGCCACATCGTATAAACGAAGATGTAGAAGGCAATCGTCAACGCCAGCAACGCACCGGCTGTCCAGTTGACGAGCGCTCCGAGCGTCACGACGGAGCCAACCGACAGAACGCCGCCGAAGCTCAGGGCTTCGTCGGCCGTGACACGGCCACGTGGCAAAGGACGCGCCGCCGTGCGCGCCATCCGCGCGTCGATGTCTGCATCGTACCACATATTAAGTGCGCCTGACGCACCAGCACCAATCGCGATCGAGATGATCCCGATCGTTCCGAGAATGGGATTGATGGAACCAGGGGCAGCAAGCATCGCAGCCAAGGCCGTGAAGACGACCAATGCCATAACGCGTGGCTTCATCAATTGGATGAAATCGCCGACGCTTGGCTCCAGGACCAGTTCGTCCTGGCCAATTTCACTTTGGACGGTCATTACCGGTATGTCGCCTGCACCAATCGAATTCGCATCGTCGTCTTTGCAGTAGCGGCGGGCAGTTTCATACCGCCCGCCGCTTCGTTCAGTTACCGGACCGATCAGTGCCGATCGGTCGCCGCAATGCGCGGCAGCGTTTCATAAGAGTGGAACGCCGGCGGAGACGGGAGTGTCCATTCAAGCGTCGTGGCACCAACGCCCCACGGGTTGCTCGCCGCTTTCTCCTTGCGGATGAAGTAGGCGTAGAACATCGCGATGAGGAACACGAAGAGGCCGGCGGTCGTAATGTACGACCCATACGAAGAAACCCGGTTCCAGAAAGCGAAGGCTTCGGGATAATCAGCGTAGTGACGCGGCATTCCGGCGAGGCCGAGGAAGTGCTGCGGGAAGAACAGGATGTTCGCGCCGATAAACGTCAGCCAGAAGTGCAGTTTGCCGAGGAACTCGTTGTACATGTAGCCCGACATTTTCGGGAACCAGTAGTACCAGCCCGCAAAGATCGAGAAGACAGCGCCGAGCGACAGCACGTAGTGGAAGTGCGCCACGACGTAATAGGTATTGTGAAGCGACCGGTCGACGCCCGCGTTGGCGCACATCACACCCGTGACACCGCCAATGGTGAACAGGAAGATGAAACCCAGCGCCCAGAGCATCGGAACGCGGAACTGGATCGAACCACCCCACATCGTCGCGATCCAGGAGAAGATCTTCACGCCCGTCGGCACGGCGATGACCATCGTCGCGAACATGAAGTAAGCCTGGGTGTCGACGCTCAGACCGGCCGTGTACATGTGGTGCGCCCACACGACGAAGCCGACCAGGCCGATGGCGACCATCGCGTACGCCATTCCGAGATAACCGAAGATCGGCTTCCGCGAGAACGTGGAAACGATGTGGCTGATCATTCCGAAGCCCGGCAGAATGAGAATGTAGACTTCAGGGTGACCGAAGAACCAGAACAAGTGCGCGTAAAGCAACGGATCACCGCCGCCAGCAGGATCATAGAAGGTCGTACCGAAGTTGCGATCCGTCAGCAGCATGGTGATCGCGCCGGCAAGCACCGGCAGCGACAGAAGCAGCAGGAACGCCGTTACCAAAACCGACCAGGCAAAGAGGGGCATCTTGTGCAGCGTCATGCCGGGCGCGCGCATGTTGAAGATGGTCGTGATGAAGTTGATCGCGCCAAGGATCGACGACGCACCAGCCAAGTGGACGGCCAAGATCGCGAAATCGACTGCCGGACCCGGGTGGCCGATCTTGCTGGACAGCGGAGCGACCATAATCCAGCCGGCGCCAGCGCCATCTGCGTCGGCCGTTCCAGGAACGAACATCGAGAGCAGGAACAGCGTGAACGCCGCCGGCAGAAGCCAGAAGCTGATGTTGTTCATCCGCGGGAAAGCCATATCCGGCGCGCCGATCATCAGCGGCACGAACCAGTTGCCAAAGCCGCCGATCATCGCCGGCATGACCATGAAGAAGATCATGACCATGCCATGCCCGCTGACGAAGACGTTGTAGACGCCGGGATTGGCGAAGTACTGAAGGCCGGGCTCTTCGAGCTCCAAGCGCATCATCACCGATAAGAAGACACCGATGCAGCCCGCGAAAATGGCGAACAACAAGTACATCGTGCCGATGTCCTTATGGTTCGTCGAACAGAACCAGCGCCTGAAAAAACCAGGCGCATGGTCGTGACTGTCGCCCACTCCGTATGCTGTGCTTGCCATAATCCTAGAGCCCTTGTCCCGAAAGTTTCTTCGTTTGTGTATCTACGCCTGACACGGCGGGCTTAGAGACCGCCGTCGGCAAAAGCCTTGCTATTCCGCTGCTGCGACAGACTGATTGGCGTGAGCAGCCGCATCGTCATCCAGAATCTTTTGCGCCTTCTTCCTGTCCTTGGCTTTCAGTGCCGCCATCCAGGCGTCATAGACAGGCTGATCGACGACGCGAACGACGATCGGCATTGCCGAGTGCAGCTTGCCGCAAAGGACCGAGCACTGCCCGCGGAACGTTCCAAGTTTCGTGGCCTTGAACCATACGGCGGAAGTGCGCCCCGGCACGGCCTGCATCTTCACACCGAACGAGGGAACGGTCCAAGAGTGGATGACGTCGTTTGACGTCACGAGCACGTCAACAACCTTGTTGATCGGAACGGCAATTTGCTGATCGACTTCCAGGCGGCGCAATTTGTGGTCCTCGGACCAAACCGGCAGAGAGTCCTTATACAAGGCCTCGGTAAGAGCTGTGCCTTCCAGCGAGCCGTATTTCTTGTCGAATGCGTCGTCGCCGATTTTAGCGCGCAGCACATCCTCGTCGTTGACCATGTTGGACGTGACAGTCACCTTGTCGTCCAGATACTCATTCTCCCAGAACCAGGCGTTGCCGGTCACCTTGATGGTCACATCCGGCTTAGGGAATGCGTACTGATTAAAGAGCAGGTGAAATGAGGGAATAGCGATGCTGACCAGGATCAGGATGGGCACGATGGTCCATGCCACTTCGAGCATCGTATTGTGGGTCGTGCGGGACGGGACGGGGTTCTTCTTCTCGCTGAAGCGGTACATCACCCAGACCATCAGCGTAAGAACGAAAAGAACGACGATGATGAGCACCGTATTGACGATGTCATACAGGCTGGTGATCTGGTCCATGATGGGAGATGCCGAGAGCTGAAGACCAAGCTCACCATCAGTGGGCTGCCCAAGGCCAGCGAACGCGGGGGTCAATCCGCCAAACATCGCCGCCAGGCAAGCGATCGCCATAATGGCGGCCGCGCCAAACATCCTCTTAGACATTCCTTCGCTCCCGGTTTGTTGGGCCAGCCCTTGCCGATCCAACAGTCTCCCATTTCCCCGATGCGCTGAATTCTGCGCACCGTCCCCATTTGATTATTGCCCGGTTTCCCGACCGGGAGGCGCCTTCGACGATGCGTCAAACAGCTCCGACATCTGCTAAGGCAGGTTGATAAAGAGCACAAGCGGTTCGAAAGACTCAAGTCAAGTTTGTGCGTCATTTATTCGCGAAACCGCGCACAAGCTTCCGCGAATCAGTTCCTGTGCGGAGGGGCGTTGTTTGTGTCCAGGAACAGAATTCGGCCGAATTCATGGATGACGTAGCGACGTCTCGTTCGAACGATAGCTCAATGGGGCGCCCCGGCCCGCGAAAGCAAGGACATCCTCTTGCCAGCTTACATACGACGTTTCCGGAATCGCGCCGTGCATTCGCGCCGGATTTGGGGAACCCGGAGAGGTGCCGGGGTGGGTGCAATCATCTTCGCACTTGCACAAGTGCTGCTGGCCATGCCCGCATCCCACTCGGCCTTTGCCGTCGAGGCCCCGGAAGGTACCGTCAAATCCCAGCACGGCGATTGGCAAGTCGTGTGCAAAGATCCGCCGCCCGGATCGAAGAATCCCGTCTGCGCCCTCGTGCAAAGCGTCACTGCGGAGGACAAGAACAATATCGGGCTCACGGTCTATTTTCAGAAATTCTCAAACGGCACGCGCGTGCTTCGCGTGTTTGCTCCGCTCGGCGTTCTGCTGCCTCCCGGTCTCGGGCTCAAAATAGATGACAAGGACGTGGGGCATGCGCCTTTCCTGCGTTGTCACAGCTTCGCGTGCTACGCGCAGGTCGTCGTCGACGACCCGCTCATCCAACGGCTCGAGACGGGCAAGACCGCGATCTTCATCATCTTCCAGACCGAGGAAGCCGGCATCGGCATACCGATTTCCTTGAAAGGCTTCGCCGACGCGTTGAAGGATCTCAAGTAATAGGCGCGACCGACCGCCATCGTCGCAAAAGCGTCGATGACGGCCGAGATCAGGTATGGTGTCTTTGATGCGGCGCGCACTCGAACGCCGCGGCAGTCTCAGGCAACGCGACGTTCCAATTCAGAGTCGCCGCTGTCGTCCCGCGTCCGATCCAGAAGAATGAGT
>Ga0164242_10004944_pt1 | contig 14878 bp, 11 predicted proteins | sample OricomgcompostMG_FD_108783 | JGI IMG/M metagenome (GOLD analysis project Ga0164242, IMG submission 108783) | Miracle-Growth compost microbial communities from Emeryville, California, USA - Original compost - Miracle growth compost (MG) ... | reverse complement strand
TATTGATGTTGCTAGGTGTCTCTCATCTGAGATTCACCGCCATTCATTCGCCGACTAGGGTAAGCGGGCGAGTGTTTTGGGGGCGAGTCGGGGCGATATTCGGGTTGTCGCCCCGACTCGGGGCTTCCGAAGGGGCGCTGGTCAAGGACCGGCGCCCCTTCGATGCATTTCGTACCGGGTCGGTGCGGGGACGGGTTCAGCACCAGGCGAAGCCGCTATCGAGGGTCGATTGGTCGGGCAGCTCAGCCCTCGGTGAGCCGGGTTTCGGCAGGGGCGACGCTCGGTAGTCGGGTTTCGACAAGCTCAAACCTCGGTTAGCCGGGTTTCGGCAGGGGCGACGCTCGGTAGTCGGGTTTCGACAAGCTCAAACCTCGGTTAGACGGGTTTCGGCCAGGGCGACGCTCGATTGCCTGGTTTGGACGGGTCAACCTTCTGTGACCGGGTTTCGACCGGCTCAACCCTCGACCGGTCAGTGGGGTGCGGCAGCATCCTCATGACGGGGGATCTCCAGCCAGAGCTCCACCTCGTCTTCCGCCGCGTCCGCCCCCGCGGCGGCATCGGATGCCGACTTCGCGGCGCGCAGGCCCACGACAGTGACAGCGACGGCGGACCCGCTCTCGACCGTGCGCACCACGAACTTGTCGGCCTGCGAGCGCTCCAGAGCTTCGGCGAGGCGGGCCCGGATGCGATCCCTGTCCTCCTCCCCCAGCTCGTCCAGCCCGCCGTCATCCAGCAGCACGACGGACGCGCCCCTCCGGCGCGTCGACAGCACCTTCTCCCGCACGCTGTCATCAAGCAGAGCCCGCCCGCGGATCTCATCGCGCATGGCAGCCTCGAGAAGCAGGCACTCCGCGCGCTCCTCCTCGGTGAGCACCCCGCCGCTGGCCGCGATGCGCAGCAGGAGGGGGGCAGCGCGGCGATACGTCTCATCCAGTCGGCGCTGGCGCTCGACGACGTGCGCCTCCTGCTCCGCGTGCCACTCCACCACCTGCCGCTCGGCACGGGCGAAGCGGGCAGCGTCCCTGGTCATGGCGCCGAGCGCACGCGTGACGACGGCGGCCGCCGCCACCCACACCAGGCTTCCGATGACGCCGTATTCGGCCAGCGCGACGACGCCGGAGGTGACGATGGTGTGCGCCACCAGGAATGCGATGCCGAACCACGCGAAGACGTTGCGCCTTCGCACCATGACGATCGTCATGAGCGTGCCGATCGCGGCGACATACCAGGTGGCGTAGCCGTTGTCGCGGGACACGTCGAGCTGGCTGACGACGAGCACCGGCATGGCCAGGCAGACGGCGAGGTCGAAGGCGGCGATCCACACCGGCAACGCGATCCGACCCGGCAGGGCGAGCGAGAGGACCGTCGCGGCGACATAGAGCCCGATGGCCACGATCACCGGGGCCGGATGCCGGTACATCCCCATGGACGTGATGCCGAGCACCACGTGGTACGCGGAGAAGACGGCGGCGAGCGCCACCAGCACGCCGCGCGAGACGGTGATCATGCCTCACCCGTTCCTGACGCCGGCGGCTGCCACAGCAGGCGCACCTCGGTGCCGTTCCCCGGCGCGGACTCGATGGATGCCTCGCCCCCGGCGAGCGCGACGCGCTCCCGGATCGAGACCTCGAGACCGAGCCGCTCCGGCGGGATCAGCGCGAGATCGAAGCCTCTGCCGTCATCCGCGATGACGATGAGCACACCTCCCTCTCTCGTCGCCTCCACTTGAAGACTGCGCCGCACCAGCATCCCCCCGGCATGCTGCGCGCTGTTCACCATGGCCTGCACGGTCGCGGAGTACAGCGCCTCCGCAACGCTCACCGGAATCGAGGCGTCCACGGCGACGCGCGGCACGATCGAGAACGGCACCGAGAACGAGCGCGCCGCAGAGACGATGCGATCGCGGAGCCTGCTCACGAGGATGGCGTCGAGACTGCGGCCCGGTTTCGGCAGCGGGGCCGACGTGTCGAGATGCCCCAGGGCATCCTGCGCCATGGATGCGGCGATGGCCATCGCTTCGGGGGTGCGGGCGTGCGCGGCGGACAGCAGGGTCGTGAGCACGCTGTCGTGCACGATGGCATCCACCTGCACGCGCTCCGCCTCCAGCGCGTGCGCTCGCACCGCCACCTCGTAACGCTCCAGCGCTCCGGACTGCCTGGCATCCACCTGGGTGGCCGCCTGTCGCAGCATGGTCAGGATCGCGAGCAGGATCGACGCGAAGATGACGGCGTAGAGCCCATCGAGCACCGCCGTGTCGATGGCGCCTGCGCCAGCGGTGATCGACAGCACGATCGCGTACGCGAGCGGGGCGACCACCGTGTACACGGCCGCCCATACGAACGGCATCGCCAGGGCGGCACACGCCGTGGACACCGTGAGGAGATACCACAGCCAGGGGCGGACGCCGTCGAAGGAGGCCGCATCCGCGATGCCCTGCTGCCACAGCGCCAGCGCGCCCAGGTAGGCGATGCAGAACACGATCGCCGCCGATCGCACGGTGCGAACGAGCACGGCGGCCACGCCGAGCCAGGCCAGCGAGCAGGCGAGCACGACGACGACCACCACCACGTAGAGCGGGTGCAGGTGCCGCGCCTGGGCGAGGACGACGGGGATGACCTCCAGCGCGAACACCCAGCTGAAGCCGGCCACGGCGCGGGCGGCAAGGCGTTCCACGCGGGCCCGCGTCGACGCGCTCGCACCGGCAGCGGGCATCAGGCCCGGGACAGGGGCCGGCTCAGCGCTTGCCATCCGCCTGCCCCGGCCCGCCCGGGGCATCCGGCGCGAGCCCGGGCAGGATTCCGTCTTCCACGGCCCGGCGAAGAAGGTCCACCTTGGTGGGCGCTGGCCGCCCGACCTCCACGTACTTGGTGCGCACCCGGTCGAGGTATTCGCGGGCGGTCGAGTGTGCGACGCCGAGCTGTTCGGCCACGGCCTTCAGCGGCAGACCGGATGCGTAGAGGTGCAGCACGTCCCGCTCCCGGCGTCCCAGCTGAGCCTTGGCGAACTCGCTGTCCGCATCGATCGCGCTCGCCCATTCCAGGTTGTTGAGCACCTCGCCGGCGGCGACAGACCGGATGGCGGCGATCACGGTCGTGGTGGGCGCCGATTTCGGGATGACTCCCGCGGCCCCGGCGGCGAGCGCCTCGCGCACGCTCGCGACCTGATCCGCGATGCTGTGCACGAGCACTCCGGCTCCGGTCGCCTGCACGCGTTTCACGTTGTCGGTGATGCTCGAGCCGTCGCCGAGCGAGAGATCGAGAACGACCACGTCGCATCCGGTGTCGGGGAGGGCGTCGAGCGCCGCGGTGACGGTCGCCCCGGTGGCGACCACGTCGTAGCCGGCATCACGGCACGCAGCCTGCAGACCGAGACGAACGGACTCATGGTCGTCGACGATTCCCACGCGCACCATGGCACTCATGCTAACGGGCTCGCAGCACCTTTCCTCGACCGCCGTCTACGTTCCGCAGGGCGATCAGCCGGCCCTGGTGAGGGTGGCAACCGCCTCGACGTGGTGCGTGTTCGGGAACAGGTCGAACGCCCGAACCGAGCGCAACTCGTACCCGCGATCCCGCAACCAGCCGAGGTCTCGGGCGAGAGCCACCGGGTCGCAGGCGACGTAGACGAGCTGCACGGGCGCGAGGCCGGTGAGCATGTCAACCACCTCTCGGCCGGCGCCGCTGCGCGGCGGGTCGAGCACGACGGTGCCGGCCCGAAGACGCGATCTCTCACCCGCGGACGAACGCGCCGTGAGGTCGCGCAGATAGTCCTCGACGCGAGCGGTGACGGTCTGGGCGCCGATCCACTCGGCGAGGTTCGCGGCCGCGTGATCCGTGGTGCGCTCATCCGACTCGACGCTCGTGATGCGCATGGTGGGACCGAAGCGATCGCCGACGGCGGCGGCCAGCAGGCCGACGCCACCATACAGGTCGAGATTGAAGGCGCGTGGGTCGAACAGCGAGTCGTCGACGGCATCCTGTACAGCGCGCGTCAACACCTCAGGCGCCTTGCGGTGCACCTGCCAGAATCCGGTGGACTCGAGAGCGAAGCGGCGGTCGCCGACGCGTTCGTGCACGACCTGGGGACGCCTGCCGATGTCGCCTGCGGCATCCGGTCTGGTCACCGAGACGAATCCCTCGCTGGTGACCGCGATGTCGATGATCCCTTCACGCGTCTGGGCCTCTCCGAGCGGCGCCGCGCGTTCGACGGCCTCGGTCGCCAGCGGAAGGACGGTGACCGGGATCACGCGGTGCGAGCGCGCGGCGTAGGGCCCGACGTTCCCCTCCTCGTCGACGTGCAGCCGAACGCGGGTGCGCCACCTCGTGCCGTCGCGCTCGTCGTCCGCCCGCTTGCCCGATTCCCGGATGCTCTCGACCTCGGGAGCCTCGGCGACTCCGGCCATGCGGGCGAACGCATCCGCGATCACCTGATGCTTCAGCTCGCGCTGGTGCCCGAGCTCGATGTGCCCGAACTCGGCCCCGCCGGCACGATCGGCCGGGTCCCGCTCGATCGAGGATGCCTGCCACACGTGCGGCCGACGGTGCTCCGACGGCTCCAGCACGCGGACCGTCTCCGCCCGCCAGAACCGGTCATGACGCGTATAGGACACCCGCGCCAGCACGCGTTCACCGGGCAGCGTGTCACTGACGAAGACCACCCGGCCCTCGTGCCTGGCCACGAACACACCGCCGTGAGCCACACCCGTGACCTCGAGCTCGAGCTCGACGGGAGTACCGGCGGCGGATGCCTGCCCCCTGCGATCGCCGCCTGATCGGCGGGAACCGGATCGGGAACCCGGTCGGGAATCGGGTCGGGACGTGCGGCGGCGGTCGGGGCGAGGCATCCGCTCATCGTCCCACACGGGGCTGCGAGCGCCCTCGGTTCGGGCATCGCCCCGGCGGCGGATGTAGGTGGCAGGACACAATGTGAGGATGCGTCTCTACCTCGCCTCCACCTCGCCCGCCCGGCTGACACTGCTGCGATCGGCCGGCGTGCACCCCTTCACGATCGCGCCGGGCGTCGACGAGCCGGCCACCGTAGCGGAGGCCGAAGCGGAGCGAGGGCCTCTCGCCGCGGCGGAGATGGTGCAACTGCTCGCCAGGGCCAAAGCCGAGGCCGTGGTCGGCTCGTCGGTCGACGGCGACGAGATCGACGGCCTGATCCTGGGCGGCGACTCGGCGTTCGAGGTCGACGGCGTCGTCTACGGAAAGCCGCACGAGCCATCCGTGGCGCGGCAGCGGTGGCATGCGCAGCGCGGGAGGACGGGTGTGCTGCACTCCGGCCACTGGCTCATCGACCACACGGGCGGTCGCGTGCACGGCAGCGTCGGCGCCGTCGCGGAGGCATCGGTCACGTTCGCGGACGACCTCGACGACACCGAGATCGACGCGTACATCGCGACGGGCGAGCCGCTCAAGGTGGCGGGCGCGTTCACCATCGACAGCCTGGGCGCTCCGTTCATCACGCGCGTGGACGGCGACCCGAGCACCGTCGTCGGTCTGTCGCTGTCGACTCTGCGCTCGCTGGTGAAACGGCTCGGCCACGAGTGGACCGACCTCTGGGGCTGAGCCCGTCTGGCGCTGTTGCCGAGCTGCACAACTGGCGAGGCGCACGCTTCGCCCCTTGGTGGGGCGACCGAGCGGTTGTAGGCATCCGAAAGGCCTTCGAGGGATGTTTGTGCGCAGCATTCAAAGCCGCGGGTGGCGATCGCCATAGGCTAAGAACTTGTGCCCCACATCGCGAAGGTCCTGATTGCCAACCGCGGCGAGATCGCCGTGCGGGTCATCCGGGCGGCCAGGGACAGCGGAATCGCGTCCGTCGCCGTGTATGCGGACCAGGACAGGGATGCGGTTCACGCCCGCCTCGCCGACGAGGCCTACGCGCTGGACGGCTCCACGAGCGCCGAGACGTACCTCTCGATCGACAAGCTTCTCTCCGTGTGCCGTCGCTCCGGGGCGAACGCGGTTCACCCCGGCTACGGATTCCTGGCCGAGAACGCCGACTTCGCGCGTGCCGTCATCGACGCCGGCCTGATCTGGATCGGCCCGAGCCCCGAGGCGATCGACCGCCTGGGCGACAAGGTGTCCGCCCGGCACGTCGCCGAGAAGGTCGGTGCGCCGCTGGCGCCCGGCACGCTCAACCCGGTCGCGAACGCGGACGAGGTGCTCGAGTTCGTCGACGTGCATGGACTGCCTGTCGCCATCAAGGCCGCATACGGCGGCGGTGGCCGCGGCCTCAAGGTCGCGCGGGAGCGCGACGAAGTGGCTGAGCTGTTCGCCTCGGCCACGCGAGAGGCGATCGCGGCATTCGGCCGCGGCGAGTGCTTCGTGGAGAAGTACCTCGACCGGCCGCGTCACGTCGAGACGCAGTGCCTGGCGGATGAGCACGGCAACGTCGTCGTGGTGTCCACGCGCGACTGCTCCCTGCAGCGCCGGCACCAGAAGCTCGTCGAGGAGGCGCCGGCGCCGTTCCTCACCGACGAGCAGCGCGACCAGCTCTACCGCTCGTCCAAGGCGATTCTCAAAGAGGTCGGATACGTCGGCGCCGGCACGTGCGAGTTCCTCATCGGACAGGACGGCACCGTCTCGTTCCTCGAGGTGAACACGCGGCTGCAGGTCGAGCATCCGGTCTCCGAAGAGGTCACCGGGATCGACCTCGTGCGCGAGCAGTTCCGCATCGCCGAGGGCGGCGTGCTCGACTACGACGACCCGGAGCCCCGCGCGCACTCCTTCGAGTTCCGCATCAACGGCGAAGACCCCGGCCGCGGATTCCTTCCCGCACCTGGGCCGGTGCATGTGTTCAAGCCGTCGTCCGGCCCGGGCGTGCGCGTCGACTCCGGCGTGCAGTCGGGCGACGTCATCTCGGGAGCCTTCGACTCGCTGCTCGCCAAGCTCATCGTCACCGGCGCGAGCCGCGAAGAGGCGCTCGAGCGCTCACGGCGGGCCCTCGACGAGTTCGAGGTGGCCGGGCTCCCCACCGTGCTGCCCTTCCACCGCGCGATCGTGCGCGACCCGGCGTTCGCACCGGAGGACGGTCATCCATTCAGCGTCTACACGCGCTGGATCGAGACGGAGTTCGCGGGCGACCTCGAGCCGTGGAGCGGGGAGACCGCGGAGCAGCCGGAGCCGGAGCCGCGCCACACCGTGGTAGTTGAGGTGGGCGGAAAGCGCGTCGAGGTGAGTCTTCCGACGAAGCTGATCGCCGCGGGATCCGGAACGCCATCAGCAGGTCACGCACCGAGGCGCAGGACGGCGTCGCACGCCGTGGCCACGGCGACCGGCGATTCCGTCACGGCGCCGATGCAGGCCACCGTGGTCAAGCTGGCGGTCGGCGAGGGCGACCAGGTGGTGAAGGGCGACCTCATCCTCGTGCTCGAGGCCATGAAGATGGAACAGCCGCTGACCGCCCACAAGGACGGCACCATCGCGGATGTGAACGCGCACGTCGGCGCCACCGTCTCCAGCGGTCACCTCCTCCTCAACATCGTCTGACGCTCGGCTCGGCACCGTCCGACGCTTGGCGCACTTGCCGCATTCGGTCGCGTCCGCAATCCCTTGTGACGTCTCGCCGCGGCGGCCACCCTCATGCGTGTCGCCGGTCGACCGGTGACCGCCGGGCCGGCCGGTGTCGGATGCTGCGGGGCCTTTCGAAAAGCCGCTCCGCCGAGCATGGGCAGAGGAGCGCACATGACGAATCGCGTCGCGGAATCGCAGGACTCGGGATCGGCACCGCACCGCCTGCGCAGGCACATCGGCCCGGTCGGGCTGCTGTTCGCCGCCATCGGATCGATCATCGGCTCGGGCTGGCTGTTCGGGGCGTTCAACGCGTCGCGGATCGCAGGCCCTGCGGCCATCTTCTCGTGGCTCATCGCGGGCGGGCTGGTGCTGCTCATCGCGCTCACCTACGCCGAACTCGGCCCCATGTTCCCCATCTCGGGCGGCGTCGTGCGGTATCCGCATCTGGCCTGGGGAACCTTCGCCAGCTTCTCCCTCGGTTTCGTCACCTGGCTCTCGACGGTGTCGGTGCCGGCCATCGAGGTCGAGGGTGCGCTCACCTACGCCACCAAGTTCGCCGGCTTCACCACGCCCGTCGGCCACGGCGGCAACCAGGTGCACGTGCTGACGCCGCTCGGGCTCGGCGTCGCGGCGCTGCTCCTTGCGGTGTTCGTGCTCCTGAACTGGTTCGGAGTGCGTCTCTTCGCCCAGATCAACAACGTGCTGGTCTGGTGGAAGCTCGCGATCATCGCACTCGTCATCGTCGTGTTCCTCATCACGGCGCTCGCGACGACCAACATGGGCACGCCGGCGAACTTCACGACCTACGGGTTCACGCCGGGCGGCGTCCCCGCCGTGTTCGTGTGCATCGCCACGGCCGGCATCACGTTCTCCTTCCTCGGCTTCCGGCAGGGCATCGAGCTCGCAGGCGAGACCACGAACCCGAAGCGCAACATCCCGTTCGCCGTGATCGGCTCCGTGCTGATCTGCTCGCTCATCTATGCCGCGCTGCAGGTGGCGTTCACACTCGGCGTCTCGGGCAGCACGCTCGCCAAGTCGCACGGATGGCTGGGGCTGAACTTCACCAACGACTTCGGCCCTCTCGCGGCCATCGCCACAGCGGCCGGTCTCACGTGGCTCGCCGTGCTGCTCTACATCGACGCCGTGGTCTCACCGGCCGACACCGGATTCGTCTACACGACGATCGCATCCCGCGTCTCGTACGCACTCGGCCGCAATCGCGATGTGCCGATGGGAATCGCCAAGACGAACCGCTGGGGCGTTCCGGCGATCAGTCTCGTGCTGACGTGGATCGTGGGTCTCATCCTGCTGCTGCCGTTCCCGAGTTGGCAGCAGCTCGTCGGGTTCATCACGAGCGCCACCGTCATCAGCTTCGGCGTCGGGCCACTCGTGGTGGGTGCGATGCGACGCGAGCTGCCGGAACTGAAGCGCCCGTTCCGGCTGCCGGGAGGTGACACCATCCCGCTGTTCGCGTTCTTCGCGGCGAACCTCATCATCTACTGGGGCGGATGGGACACGAACTACAAGCTCTTCATCTGCGTGTTGATCGGCTACGTGCTGCTCGTGGTCTTCCAACTGATCGGGCGCAGGAACCCGCAGAAGCCGCCGCTCGACTTCCGCAGGGGTGCGGTGTGGGTGCTCCCTTGGTTCGCGGCCATGGCGCTGATCAGCTGGTCGTGCGACCCGGCGTCGCATCCGATCCTCTTCTGGTGGGCGTTCCTCTTCAACGCCATCGTCTCGGCCGGCATCTACTACATCGCCATGGCGACGCGGCTGCCGAAGGATCGCATGCGCAAGCTCATCGCCGACGCCGAGGAGGAGTCCGAGAAGGAACCGGACGAGGAGCAGCTCGCCGCGGCGCCCGGCAACTGACGGCGCCTTGACCGAGGAGCGCGACCTACAGTCCGGCCATCAGAGCACGATGTGCATCGCGCGGGCGGCATCCGTGATCGAGTTCGACAGCGACGGATAGACCGAGTAGGCCCTGGCCACCTGGTCGACCGTGAGCCGGTGCTCCACGGCGAGGGCGACCGGCAGGATCAGCTCGCTGGCCCGCGGTGCCACGATGACCCCGCCGATCACGGTGCCGCTGCCGGTGCGGGCGAACAGCTTGACGAAGCCGTCTTTGATGCCCTGCATCTTGGCGCGCGGATTCGACCTCAGCGCCATCTTGTAGATGTCCCCCTGGGCGATGCCTTCTTCGATCTCGCGCTGGTTCCAGCCGACGGTCGCGATCTCCGGGGTGGTGAAGATGTTGGAGGCCACGTTGCGCAGTTCGATGGGCGTCACGACGTCGCCGAGCGCGTGGAAGATGGCCGTCCGGCCCTGCATCGAGGCGACGGATGCCAGCGGCAGCACGTCCGAGCAGTCGCCGGCCGCGTAGATACTCGGCATCGAGGTGCGGGCGACGCGGTTCACCCGGATGTGGCCGCTCGGCGTGAGCTGCACACCGGCATCCTCGAGACCGATCCCCGCGGTGTTCGGGATCGAGCCGACGGCGAGCAGGCAGTGCGAGCCCTCGACGGTGCGGCCGTCGCTGAGCGTGGCGACCACGCCGTTCTCGGTGCGCTCGACGGATGCGGCGCGCGACTTGGAGAGCACGGTCATGCCGTTGCGCTTGAAGACCTTCTCGAGCACGCTCGCTGCGTCGGCGTCCTCGCCGGGAAGCACGCGGTCCCGGCTGGAGATGAGCGTCACCTTGGCGCCGAGGTAGGTGTACGCGCTGGCGAACTCGGCGCCGGTCACGCCGGATCCGACGACGATGAGGTGCTCGGGCACCGACGTGAGGGAGTAGAGCTGCGTCCAGGTGAGGATGCGTTCGCCGTCCGGCATGGCCGTCGGCAGAAGTCGTGGGCTCGCACCCACCGCGACCACCAGTGTGTCGGCCTCGATCCGGTCAAAGTCGGTGCCGTTCTCCTTTGATGTCGAGACGATCAGCGCGCCAGGCCCGTCGAGCCGGCCCTCCCCGGAGACGATGCGCACGCCGGCGTGCACCAGTTCGCTGCGCATGTCTTCGGACTGCTGCCTGGCGAGTCCCAGCAGGCGCTTGTTCACGGCCGAGAGGTTGACGGCCACCTCGGGCCGGATGGGCCTGCCGCTCTCGGTGCGACCGAAGAACTGCACACCGAGATCGGCCGCCTCGCCGATCGCCCTGGTCGCATCCGCGGTGGCGATGAGCGTCTTGGACGGGACGACGTCCGTCATCACGGCCGCACCCCCGACGCCGCCGCGCTCCACGAGTGTGACCTCGGCGCCGAGCTGCGCTCCGGCGAGCGCGGCCTCGTATCCTCCGGGGCCGCCCCCGAGTACAGCGATGCTCTGCTTGCGCTCGAACTCGAAGGCCATGCATCCATTGTCTCAGACGGCGAGCCGCGATCGTCGTCGCGAGCGAGCCGCGCTCCACAGTGCCGGGCGCCAGGCGCCACCTCCGAACCCGCCGCCGCGATCGAGCACGACGTCCCGAGACAATGCCAAGACCAGCGAACGCGTCACGCTCCACGAGGCGGCGGCCGCGACGGCGCCGAACGCAACCACGCAGCCCGCCAACAGCGGCGCCCCGCAGCGGGTGCCAGACCAACATAGGCTGGGACGCATGGCATCCGAGGACGCAGCTCATCCTTTCGACGACCCGACGGCGGATCCGGTCGAGATCGCCCGCATCGCAGCGGAGCAGATCGCGGAGCGCACCGGTGTCGAGCATCACGACATCGCCCTGACTCTGGGCAGCGGCTGGGGCAAAGCAGCCGATCTGATCGGCGAGACGGTTGCGGTGGTGCCGGCGACCGACATCCTGGGGTTCCGCTCCCCCGCTGTTCCCGGCCACGTGGGCACGCTTCGCTCGGTGCGGCTGCCGAACGGCAAGCACGCGCTCGTGCTCGGCGCCCGCACCCACTTCTACGAGGACCACGGCGTGCGGTCCGTCGTGCACGGTGTGCGCGTGGCGGCGGCATCCGGTGCGAAGGTGATGATCCTCACCAACGGTGCCGGCGGGATCAAGCAGACCTGGGGTCCGGGAACGCCGGTTCTGATCAGCGACCACATCAACCTCACGGCGGCATCGCCGCTGGAGGGTGCGACCTTCGTCGACCTCACCGACCTCTACTCGAAACGGCTGCGCGACCTGGCTCGGGACGTGGACCCCTCCCTCGACGAGGGCGTGTACGTGCAGTTCAGGGGCCCGCACTACGAGACGCCGGCCGAGGTGCAGTTCGCGAAGACGATCGGCGGCCACATCGTCGGGATGTCGACGGCGCTGGAGGCGATCGCCGCGCGGCAGGCCGGCATGGAGGTGCTCGGCATGTCGTTGATCACGAACCTGGCGGCCGGCATCTCGCCGCGGCCGCTCAGTCACGAAGAGGTGATCGAGGCCGGCCGGTCCGCCGAGCCGGTGATCAGCGACCTCCTCGCGCGCATCGTGGAGCGAGTGTGAACACAGGGAACGTGCCAGGTGGCTCGCGGGGGAACGAGACGTCCGGCGCCGCGGATGACGTCATCGACGCCGCCAGGGCATGGATAGCCGACGACCCCGACCCCGAGACGCGGTCCGAGCTGCAGGCCCTGGTCGATCAAGCTGTCGGCGGATCCGCCGAGGCCCGCGAGTCGCTGCGCTCGCGATTCGACAGCCGGCTCGCCTTCGGAACGGCCGGATTGCGGGGCGAGATCGCGGCCGGTCCGAACCGGATGAACCGGGTGCTGGTCGGTCAGGCGGCCGCGGGTCTCGCGGCGTACCTGCTCGAGCAGGCCTCGGGGCGAGACGCGGGGCAGGACGCGGTTCCGTCGGTGGTCATCGGATACGACGGCCGCAAGAACTCCGAGGTCTTCGCTCGCGACACGGCTGAGCTCATGGCGGGGGCGGGTGTTCGCGCCGTGCTTCTGCCTCGGTTGCTGCCCACCCCGGTGCTCGCGTTCGCCGTGCGACATCTCGATGCCTCCGCCGGCGTCATGGTCACCGCGAGCCACAACCCCGCACGCGACAACGGCTACAAGGTGTACCTCGGCGGTGCGGACGAGGGCTCACAGATCGTGCCGCCGGCCGACGAGCTCATCGCAGCGCACATCGAACGCGTCGCGCGGGGCAGGCTGTCCGACCTTCCCCGTTCGGATGCCTACGAGATCGCTGACGAGTCCGTCGTCGACGCGTACATCGCGGCCACGGCCTCGGTGGTCAGGGAACAGGCCTCCGACCACACGGCCATGCACGCATCCTCGGATGCCGCCGCATCGAACGCGGATCGCGCCGGCTCCGACGACGGGCCCGCACCCGCGCAGCGAGCGGGCCGGCACGTCGGTGGCACAGCGAACACCTCTGACCTGCGTGTCGTGTACACCGCAATGCACGGCGTCGGCTGGTCGACCGCGCGCGCGGTGTTCGCGGCTGCGGGCTTGCCGGAACCGATCACCGTTGCTGAGCAGGCAGAACCCGATCCGGACTTCCCGACCGTGGCCTTTCCGAATCCGGAAGAGCCCGGCGCCCTCGACCTGGCGTTCGCGCTCGCTCGCGAGAACGACGCCGACCTGGTGATCGCGAACGACCCCGACGCCGACCGGCTCGCGATCGGGGTGCCGGACGCGTCGGCCGAGCAGGGCTTCAGACGACTGAGCGGCAACGAGGTGGGCACGCTTCTCGGCTGGACGGCCGCGGAGCAGGCGGCCGCTCATGGGACGGGCGGGGTGCTGGCGGCATCCATCGTCTCCTCCCCCGCGCTGCGCGCCGTGGCGGCCGAGTACGGCCTGCAGTTCGCGGAGACGCTCACCGGGTTCAAATGGGTGAGCCGCGTGCCCGGTCTGGCGTTCGGCTACGAAGAGGCGCTCGGCTACCTGGTGAATCCGCAGACGGTGCGTGACAAGGACGGCATCTCCGCCGCCACGGCGGCGCTGGCGCTCGCGGTTCGCCTTCGCGAGTCGGGAAAGACGCTCTCGGATCGTCTCGACGACTTCACCCTGCGGTTCGGGGCGTACGCCTCCGATCAGATCTCCATCAGGGTCACCGATCTGGACCGCATCGCTCGCATCATGGCAGGGCTTCGCGCCGCGCCGCCGACCGAGCTCGCCGCCGTCGCGGTGACACGCATCGACGACCTGCGCGACGGTTCGGCCGACCTGCCGCCCAGCGACGTGCTGCGCATGGCCCTGGACGACGGATCGCGCGTGATGGTGCGACCGAGCGGCACCGAGCCGAAGCTCAAGATCTACCTCGACGCCTTCGACGACGCTGAGGCCGATGTCGCGTCACGCAGGACCGCGGCACGGGCGCGCGTCGCCGCTCTCGGTCGAGCCATGCTGGCGCTCACCGACGCGGTCTGAGCCTGTCTCCGCACCTGCCGCTTAGCCTGTCTCCGCGGGCCGCGCTCGCGACACGCAGGACTCGCTCTGGCGCGACCGGGAAGGTGACATGCCTGACGCGATCGGAAGGTCAGCCGAGCGCCTCGTCGAGCTTGCGCTCGAGCTCGCTGACGTCGAAGTAATTGTCGATCACGACGATGTCCGCATTGGTGCGCGGGATGCGATCGACGAGCTCCGGCGAGGTCAGGATGATCTGGGCATCCGCTGCCGTCGTTGCCAGGCTGGCGACATCCGACGCGCTCACGTCGGCGGAGAGCCCGAGGCGGTCGAGCGCGCGCTCGGCGTTCACCTTGAGGATCGCGGATGTTCCCACACCCGCACCGCAGATCGCCACGATCTTCACGGGCGGCTCCTTTCCTGGACGTCGATCGACTCGGGATTCCGGCCGCCGACGTCGTGTCCGGCGGCGTCTGCTGTTCTGGTTGTGATGGTCCGCGCCGCTGCCGTGAGCTGTACGTGCTCGTCTGTCACGTGCGGACCTGTGGTGTGCTGACGCCGTACGTGCGATGCCTCGGGGTGCCGATCAGCCGGCCGTGGCCGACAGGTCGCTCGGCAGCTCCTCCGCGCCGATGACACGCCACACCTCTTCGGCGCTGGTTGCCCCGGCCAGGATCGGGATCGCCTGCGGATCGTTGAACACGTTGGCGAGCTCGGCGACCGAATGAACGTGTGCCTCCGGCGTCGCGACGGCGAGGCCGACGATGACGCTGACCGGGTCGTTGTGCGGATGCCCGAAGAGCACCGGAGTGGTCAGCGTGACGACCGAGAGACCGTCCGCGAGCACGTCGGGGCCCGGTCGCGCGTGTGCCAGCGCCAGCCCGGGAGCGATCACGATGTACGCCCCGAACTCGTCGATCACCTGGATCATGCGCTCCGTGTAGCTGTCGCGAGTCGCTCCGGACCGGCGCAACGCGTTGCCCGCGAACCGCACGGCGGCACGCCAATCCGCCGCGTGCACACCGAGGTCGATGGCAGAGTCGGGCAGAGGCGGAAGCGACATGTCCACAAGCGTATCGCGACCC
>Ga0164242_10004943_pt1 | contig 14882 bp, 11 predicted proteins | sample OricomgcompostMG_FD_108783 | JGI IMG/M metagenome (GOLD analysis project Ga0164242, IMG submission 108783) | Miracle-Growth compost microbial communities from Emeryville, California, USA - Original compost - Miracle growth compost (MG) ... | reverse complement strand
CGCGTTCGGTGAGCCGATCGGCCAGGGCTGGGAGCAGGTTGCGGACCTGGCGATCGCGTTCGTGCTGTCGCTGTTGATCGGCACCGAGCGCGAGGTGCAGCACAAGGCCGCGGGCATGCGCACGTACACGCTGGTCGGTCTCGGCTCGGCGCTGTTCGTGCTCGTCAGCAAGTACGGCTTCACGGACGTGCTCAGCGATCACGTCCAGCTCGACCCGTCACGCGTCGCGGCGCAGATCGTCACCGGCGTGGGTTTCATCGGCGGCGGGTTGATCTTCGTGCGGCGCGACGCCGTCCGCGGGCTGACCACCGCGGCGAGCGTCTGGGTGACCGCGGCCGTCGGTGCCGCCGCCGGCGGAGGCCTTGCCGTGTTGGCCGCGGTGACCACGGGCCTGTACTTCGTCGTGCTGTACGGGCTGCGGCCGCTCTCGCGCCTCGTCTCGCGGCTGGAGGCGGGAGCAGTCGGGCTGCGGATCAGCTACCTGGACAACCGCGGCGTGCTGCGCGAGATCGTCAACCGGGCCACCCAGAGCGGGTTCGCCGTGTCGGACCTGAACACGGTGCGTGCCGGCGGCGGTGAGGCCGAGTCGGAACTGGACCGCGACGACCGCCGCGACCGCGACCTGCCCGAGGCAGGGACGCGTCCGACCGCGGTCGAGGTGACCATGGTGCTGACCGGCCGCGGTGAGGTGAACCGGTTGGTCGCCGAGCTGAGCGAGCTCGACGGCGTCCTCGGCGTGCGCACCGGCGCAGCCGCGACGGAGGAGTGAAACGCGGTCAGCCGACGAACGGCGGCAGCGGGCAGTGCACCAGCCGGCAGCCGGTGCGCAGGAGCTCGGCCTCGTGCAGCGTCAGCACGCCGTCGTCGCGGACCGCTGCCACCATAGCCGCCACCAGTCGCGCCTTCTCGGCCACGGCGAGCGCGTCGAGCGCCGGCCACGCGCCATCCAGTCGCGTCCAGAGATCGGCGGATGGTTGGTAGGCCGGGGTGATGCCGGGCAGCGCGACGGTCACGCCCGCGCGGAAGGCACGCTCGGCCGCGGCCGGATCGTCGTTGCCGGCCGCGGCGAGCGCGGTCAGCACGGCGACCAGGGAGTCGGCCGAGCGGTCGAGGCGTCCACCGCCCGGCTTGGAGCGTCCGGACGGGTCGAGTGCGTCGCGGACGTACGCGGCGACGAGCCGGGTCAGGCAGTACTCGAACAGCGAGACGCGGCCGTCGGCGATCGCGAGCTCGGACAACGTGTCGACCAGCGCACGTAGCTCGGCCGGGGGGCGGGCCGTGACCACGGGCGCCGCGAGGTCCAGGAGCGGCAGCCGCAGCTGCGGCGCGAGCCCGGTCAGCTTCGCGGCCACCGTCTCGGCCGCCTGCGCCTGGTGCGCGCCCAGCCGCGAATTGACCGCCGCCAGTTGCTTGGCGCGCAGGTCCGGTTCGCCGTGCAGCAGCAGCGCGAGAATCAGCCCGACGGCCGTGCTTGGCTGGCCGGCCAGGGCTCGTGCGTCGGCGGGTAGCTGTGCGCTCAACTCGGCTCCGCGCGCGAGGTCCTCGGCGCTGATCGTCGCGACGCGCGCGGTGACCGCGCCGGGCGCGACCTGGCGCGTTGCCGCTGCGCCCGCCGCGGATTCGACCAGCCCGCGGGACGCGTCCTCGTTCAGGCCGTTCGGCGGCTGCGACTGCCACTGCTCGGACAACTGCTCGACTTGCGTCGGGTCGAACGACGGATCGAGGGCCTTGATGCGTGCGAACAGCGGCGGGTGCGTGGCGAACAGCTGCCCGAACGACGAGCCACCTTCGCCGAAAAGCATGTGGCTCACCTGGCTCGCGCCGTGGGCGTTGCGCAGCTTCGACCCGGTGGGCAGGCCGGCGATCTTCTTGAAGGCGCCCTCCAGTCCGGCCGTCTGCCGGGTGAACTGCACGGACGACGCGTCGGCCAGCCACTCACGCTGGCGGCTGACGGCGGCCTTGATGATGCTCGCGAAGAACTGCCCGACGAAGCCGAGCACCATCATCGCCAGCGCGACGAGCAGGATCACGTTGCCGTTGTTATCGCGCCGGTTCCGTCCCCCGCCGCCGAAGGCGAGGATCCGCAGGCCGATCAGTCCGAGCAGCAGGATGCCGTTGAGCAGGCCGATGAGCCGGATGTTCAGCCGCATGTCGCCGTTGAGGATGTGGCTGAACTCGTGGCCGATCACGCCCTGCAACTCGTCGCGGTTGAGGGTGTGCAACGCTCCGCCGGTCGCGGTGATCGCGGCGTCGGCCGGGGTGTAGCCGGCGGCGAAGGCGTTGATCCCCGGCTCCTGCTCGAGCACGAACAGCCGCGGCATCGGAACGCCGGACGCGATCGACATCTCCTCGACGACGTTCACGTAGCGCCGCAAGACCGGATCGGTCGTGGTCGGGTCGACGGGCACCGCGCCGACCGATGCTGCTACGGCCGAACCACCCGCGCGCAACGCGATCGTCTTGGTGAGCATGCCGCCACCGATGATCAGGACCGTGAGCGCGGTGGCGGCGATGAGCCACCCGGTGAGCGTGCTCGTCGGCTGGTTGTGCAGCGCCGCGGCCACGATCGCGTCGATGACCGCGATCATCGCTACGACGGAAACGGCGAACAGCGCGACGAGCTTGACCGACGTGCCGCGGCGGCGCCGTTGCTGTTCGAAGAAGTCCACGAATCGCGCCGGTCAGAACTGCACCCGGGGCGCCTCGCGGGTCTCCGGGTGATCGGGGGCGATCTCCCACTGCGCGGCGGGCTCGAAGTGGAACATTCCGGCGAGCACGCTGGTCGGGAAGGATTGCCGCTTGTTGTTGTAGGTCATCACCGCGTCGTTGTACGCCTGCCGCGAGAACGCGACCTTGTTCTCCGTCGAGGTGAGTTCCTCGGAAAGCTGCATCATGTTCTGGCTGGCCTTCAGGTCCGGGTACTGCTCGGCGACGGCGTTGAACCGTCCGAGCGCGCCGGCGAGCCCGGCCTGGGACTGGCCGAGCTGTTTCATGGCCGCGGGATCGCCCGGCTTGGCCTGCGCCGCCGACAGCCCGGCCATCGCGGCGGACCGAGCCGCGGTCACCGCCTCGAGCGTTTCGCGCTCGTGCGCCATGTATGCCTTGGCGGTCTCGACCAGGTTCGGGATCAGGTCGAACCGGCGCTGCAGCTGGACGTCGATCTGGGCGAATGCATTCTTGAATGCATTGCGCGCACGGACCAGGCCGTTGTAGCCGAGGATCAGCCACAGGATGACGAGCACGACGATGACGCCGATGACGATGCCGACGATCACGGCACTCCTCCTCGATACAGGTTCCGGCGAGCCTAGCGGTCAGGCCAGCAGCTTGACGACGGCGGCGATGCCGACGACCACGATCACCGCGCGGAGCACCGGTGGCGGCAGCCGCCGGCCGATGCGCGCGCCGAGCAGGCCGCCGAGGATCGAGCCGAGCGCGATCAGCCCCGCGGCGGCCCAGTCGATGTGCGCGGTGATCACGAAGACGATCGCGGCGACCAGGTTCACCAGCCCGGACAGGACGTTCTTCAGCGCGTTCTGCCGCTGTATCGACTCGGCCAACAGCACCCCGAAGATGCCCATGAGCAGCACGCCCTGCGCCGCGCCGAAGTAGCCGCCGTAGATGCCCGTGAACAGGGTCATGCCCCACAGCAGCGGCGTGACCTCGGTGGTCGGGCGATGCCTGGTGTGGGCCAGTCGGGCGGTTAGCCGCTTGCCGAAGATGACCAGCAGCAGCGCGAGAATGATCAGGACCGGCACGATAGCGTCGAACGCGCCCGCCGGCAGCACCAGCAGCAGGACGGCGCCCGCGATCGCGCCGATGCCCGACGCGGTGCCCATCCGCAGGATGCGGTCGCGCTGGCCGGCCAGCTCGCGGCGGTAGCCCCACGCCCCGACCAACGAGCCGGGGAACAGGCCGACCGAGTTGGAGACGTTGGCGGTCACCGGCGGGATGCCGACGCCGATCAGCACCGGGAACGTGATCAGGGTCCCGGAGCCGACCACCGTGTTGATCGTGCCGGCCCAGATGCCCGCGACGAAGACGAGCAGGCCCTGCCAGAGGCTCACCGCGGCCCGCCGACCGCCTCTTCCGACACCCTGACCGGATATCTCGTCAAAAGCGGCCACCGTGTCGGAAAAGCTGGCATGGCGTCAGTCTGTCAGGCCCGCGAATGGCGCGACCTACAGGTACTGGCCGGTGTTGCCCACGGTGTCGATCGAACGGCCCGCGTCGCTGCCCTTGCCGGAGACCAGCGTGCGGATGTACACGATCCGCTCGCCCTTCTTGCCCGAGATCCGGGCCCAGTCGTCCGGGTTGGTGGTGTTCGGCAGGTCCTCGTTCTCGCGGAACTCGTCGACGCACGCGGCGAGCAGGTGCTGCATGCGCAGGCCGCGCTGACCGGTCGTCAGGAAGTCCTTGATCGCCATCTTCTTCCCGCGGTCGACGATGTTCTGGATCATCGCTCCGGAGTTGAAGTCCTTGAAGTACAGCGTCTCCTTGTCGCCGTTGGCGTAGGTGACCTCCAGGAACCGATTCTCCTCGGACTCGGAGTACATCCGCTCCACGGTGTGCTGGATCATCGCGGCCACGGTCGCGTCCGCGTCGCCGCCGTGCTCGGCCAGGTCGTCCGCGTGGATCGGCAGGCCCGGCAGGATGTACTTGCTGAAGATGTCGCGCGCCGCCTCCGCGTCCGGGCGCTCGATCTTGATCTTCACGTCGAGACGGCCGGGCCGCAGGATGGCCGGGTCGATCATGTCCTCGCGGTTGGACGCGCCGATCACGATGACGTTCTGCAGTCCCTCGACGCCGTCGATCTCGCTGAGCAGCTGCGGCACGATCGTGTTCTCGACGTCCGAACTCACGCCCGACCCGCGGGTGCGGAAGATCGAATCCATCTCGTCGAAGAACACGATCACCGGCGTGCCCTCGGACGCCTTCTCGCGGGCGCGCTGGAACACCAGCCGGATGTGCCGCTCGGTCTCGCCGACGTACTTGTTCAGCAGTTCCGGGCCCTTGATGTTCAGGAAGTAGGACGTGGCCCGCTCGCCGCCGCCGCGCACCTTCTGCACCTGCTTGGCCAGCGAGTTCGCGACCGCCTTGGCGATCAGCGTCTTGCCGCAACCGGGCGGCCCGTACAGCAGGATGCCCTTCGGCGGCCGCAGCTGGTGCTCGCGGAACACGTCCGCGTGCAGGAACGGCAGCTCCACCGCGTCGCGGATCGCCTCGATCTGCCGGCCCAGACCACCGATGTCGGTGTAGTCGATGTCCGGCACCTCTTCGAGGATCAGCTCCTCGACCTCGCTCTTGGGGATCCGCTCGTACGCGTAGGACGAGCGCGGCTCCAGCAGCAGCGAGTCGCCGACGCGCAGCGGCTTGTCGCGCAGCAGGTCCGCCAGGTAGACGACGCGCTCCTCGTCGGTGTGGCCGATGACCAGCGCGCGGTCACCGCCCTCGAGGATCTCCTTGAGCATGACGATCTCGCCGGCGCGCTCGAAGCCGAGCGCCGCGACGACGTTCATCGCCTCGTTGAGCATGACCTCCTGGCCGTGCTGCAGGCTCTCGACGGGCACCTCGGGCGACACCGCGACGCGCAGCTTGCGGCCGGACGTGAAGATGTTCACCGTGCCGTCCTCGAACGCCTCGAGGAACACGCCGTAGCCGGACGGCGGCTGCGCCAGCCGGTCGATCTCCTCCTTGAGGGCGACCATCTGGTCGCGTGCCTCACGCAGCGTCTCGGCGAGCCGGTCGTTCCGATCGCTCAGGGCCGCGACTCGCGCCTGTGCCTCGGCGAGGCGGTCCTCGAGCATGCGCATGTGGCGGGGCGACTCAGCCACCTTCGCCCGGAGCAGGTCGATCTCCTGCTCCAGGAAAGCTGTCCGGCGCCGGACGTCCGCGTCGTCGTTGCCCTGCGGTTCGCGAGGCTCGGAAGCCATGCGGCCACCTCCATAGGTCGCGGAGTGTTCGCGAAAACTCACCCTACACATGACGCGTGGTGCAAGCCGGGAACTACCCTCGACGGTGAGATCGGCAAACACGCGGGATGTTGAAGGGGTGGGCGAGATCGTGACCGAGCCGTTGCGGGTGTGGATCGACCAGGACGAGTGCACCGGCGACGGGTTGTGCGTCCAGTACGCGCCCGAGGTGTTCGAGTTCGACGTCGACGGGCTGGCCTACGTCAAGAACTCCGCGGACGAGCTACTCACCGAGCCGGGCGCGCAGGCGGACGTGCCGCCCAAGCTGCTGCAGGACGTCCTGAACTCCGCCAAGGAGTGCCCCGGCACGTGCATCCACGTGCTGCGCGCCTCCGACGGCGTCGCGGTCGCCGGCCCCGACGCCTGAGCGCCGCAGGGCGCCGCCCTACGGCAGGTTCGGGCGGAACGGGACGTCCGGGTCGCGGGGCGGCCGTTCCGGTTCGGCCGCCTTGGCCGGACGGCGCTGGCGCGGCGGCGCGGTCACGCCCGGAGCGAGCCGACGGGCGCTGACCAGGAACGCGGTGTGGCCGATCATCCGGTGTTCCGGGCGCACCGCCAGCCCCACCACGTGCCAGCCGCGCATGAACGTCTCCCACGCGTGCGGCTCGGTGAAGCCCTTGTGCTCGCGCAGCGCCTCGACCAGCCGCGACAGCTGCGTCGTCGTGGCGACGTAGCCGATCAGCACGCCTCCCGGGTGCAGCGCGTCGGCCATGACCGGCAGTACGTCCCACGGGCTGAGCATGTCGAGGACGATGCGGTCGACCTGCTCCTCGGCCGGGTGCGCGGCCGCGTCGCCGATGTGCAACGTCCAGTTCGGTGGCTGCTCGCCGAAGAACGCGGCAACGTTGCGTACCGCCACCTCGGCGTGGTCCTCGCGCACCTCGTACGAGATCACCCGACCGGTCGGGCCGACGGCGCGCAGCAGGGCGCAGGTGAGCGAGCCGGATCCGGCGCCGGCCTCCAGCACGGTCGCGCCCGGATAGATGTCGCCCATCGCGATGATTTGCGCAGAGTCCTTCGGGTAGATCACCGCGGCGCCGCGCGGCATCGACAGCACGAAGTCGGTGAGCAGCGGGCGCAGCGCCAGGTACAGCGTGCCCGCTGTCGACGAGACCACGCTGCCCTCGGGCGCGCCGATCAGCGCGTCGTGCTCGATCGCGCCGCGGTGCGTGTGGAACTGCTTGCCGGCCTCCAGCGTGACGGTGTGCAGCCGCCCCTTCGGATCGGTGAGCTGGACGCGCTCCCCCACGCGGAATGGACCACTTCCCGGGGGCGCTGTACTCACGCAGTTCCTTTCAGTGCGGCGGCAAGATCGGCGGTGGCCAGGATGCCGGCGGGTGACCCGTCGTCGTGCACTACCAGGTACTCGTGCGCGGGCGTCGCGCGGACGGCGGCGAGCAGGTCCTCGCCGGACAGCCGGACGTTCAGCACCAGGCCCGGCTCCAGCGGACGCGCGACGGAGTCCAGCGCGGTCCACGGACGCCGGTCCGGCGGCACCGCCCCGATGCGGGCCTCATCCACGATCGCGCGCGGGTGATCCGTGGCGTCCACCACGACCAGGCCGCGGGCGTGCCCCGTCCAGGCCCGGCGCAGCGCCTCGGCGACGGACACGTCCGACGGCACGAGCAGGCCCGGCCGCAGCAGCGCCTCGAGGTTCACGCGCGGCACCTGCTCCATCAGCTGGGCGACCTTCAGCGACTGGCCGGCGCCGAACCACAGGTAGGCGGCCAGCGCGATGCTGAACAGCCCGGCCGTGAAGCCCAGGCTGCTGCGGTCGACGAACAGCCCGCTCACCGCGACCAGCACGGCCACGGCGCGACCGGACCAGGCCCCGATCCGGGTGCCGGCCAGCCGGTTGTGCGACATCCCCCAGACACCGGCGCGCACCAGGCGCCCGCCGTCCAGCGGCAACCCCGGCAGCAGGTTGAACACCGCGACCACCAGGTTGCTCCACATCATCAGCAACGCGACGACGCCCGGCATCGAGTCGTGCTGCAGGTTCGCGTAGACGAGCCAGGACACGCCGCCGAGCAGCGCCGACACCAGCGGACCCGCCGCTGCGATCAGGAACTCGTCCCGCGGACGCTCCGGGTCGCGGTCCATCTCGGACACGCCACCGAGCAGGAAGATCACCACCCGCCGCACCGGATGCCCCAGCAGCAGGCTGACCCCGGTGTGGCCGAGCTCATGGGCCAGGACGCAGCCGGCGAACAACACTGCGAACAGCAGCGCCAGCAAATACGAGGAGCTGGCGCTCGCGCGCGGGAGCGCGTCGCCGATAGTGGGGCCGTAGTAGAACGTCAGGATCGCTGCGATGAGCACCCAGGACGGCGCGAAATAGATCGGCACACCGAAGAAGCGGCCCACCGAGAGCATCCGCGGTTGGCGCACTTGCGGCCGATTTTCACTCACACGGCGATGTTACGCAGGCACTCTAAGGCGAGTCGGGATACCTTTTGCCGGTGAACGAGAAGGACGAGCCACGCGCGGGCCACGGGCGGCCCGCGGCCCCGGGAACGACGGGACCGGCGGAGCGCCCGCTGACTCCGGTACGCCCGTGGTTGCGCGCGGGGGCCGGCGAGCAGGACGCTCCCGCGGCTGCGTCCGAGAGCGAGCCCGAGACCGGCTCCGAATCCGGGTCCGCGGAAGCGGCGCCGGCGGTCGGTGACGACGCGACGCAGGCGCGTCCCGCCGCGCGGCCGGAGCACCGCCCGGGCGTCCTCAGCCCGGCTCGGCCGTGGCAGCTGCGCCGGGCCGGCGAGCCACCGCGCACCGAGGCGGCGGACGAGCAGCGGGCCGAGCCGGACGCCGAGCCGCCCGCGGCGGAACAGGCCCAGCCGGCCGGGCCCGCACGCCCGTCCAACGAGCACACCGTGCTGCGGCGGCTCAGCGCCGACCTGACCGGATCGGACGCGCCCGCGCGGCGCCATGGCCTGCTGCACCACCGGGCCGCCCCGAGCGAGCCCGCGCCCGTGCCGTCCGACGCGCCCGTGCCGTCCGACGCGCCCGTGCCGTCCGACGCGCCGACGCCGGCCGAGGCCGCAGCACCTGCGGCACCGACGACGCCGGTGGCACCGCCGCGGCCCGCGGCCGCGGAACCGCCACCCGAGCACGAGCACGGCGGACGGGTCGGCCGGCTGCGCCGGGCCGCCGAGTGGCTGTTCGAGCAGGCACCCGAGCCCGACCCCGAGGACGAGGCCGGGACCCCGTCGCGGGATGCGCGTCGCGCCGCCGAGCTGGAGGCCGACGAGCCGACCTGGTCGCGTGCCGAACTGCTGGACCTCGCCGGCGCGCCACCGGCGCAGGCGCCGGCTGAGCCGGCGGTCGCGCCGGAGCCGCAGCTGGAGCCGCAGCTGGAAGCCGAGCCTGGGCCGGTGCCCGCGGCCGAGCCAGCGCCCGTCCCCGCGCCTGAGCCTGAGTCGGCGCCCGTCGCCGGAACCGAGCCGGTCCCGGCGCCCGAGCCTGCGGCCGTCCCGCCGGCCGCGGCGCCGCGACGCCGGCCGCGTCCGGGACCCGGACCGGCCGCGTCCGCCCCGACAAGCCCGGTAACACCGACAAGCTCGGCGGCACAGGCGAGCCCCGCGGCACCGACGATCGTCAGCCCCGGTAGGGCGGATGCGCCCCGCGCCGACGTCCGCCCGCAGATCCCGGTCGCGGCGCCCGCGGAGCCGCCGACCCGGGATCCGTCCACGCCGCGCTCGCTGCGCACGGACGGCCCGCGCCGGCCGGGGGTGCGCCGCGCGGTGCAGACCCTGGTGGTCGTGGCCGTCGTCGTGGTGGCGGCGGTGCTCGTGCGGACGTTCGTGGCGGCGCCGTACTTCATCCCGTCGGCGTCCATGGAGCCGACGCTGCACGGGTGCAGCGGCTGCAACAACGACCACGTGCTGGTGAACAAGCTGTCGTACAAGCTGCACAGCGTGCACCGCGGCGACGTGGTCGTGTTCAACCGTCCGTCCACGTGGCAGGTGAACGAGAAGCACCTGATCAAGCGGGTGATCGGACTGCCGGGCGACGTGCTCAGCGTCAAAAAGGGCAAGCTGTACGTGAACGGCCTGCAGCTGCAGGAGCCGTACCTGGACTCGAAGTGCGGGCCGATGACCTCGCTGGGCGAGAGCCCGGCCACGCCGACCACGCGGTACGGCCCGGTGCCCAAGGACGAGGTGTTCGTCATGGGCGACAACCGGTGCGACTCGAGCGACAGCCGGGCGTTCGGGCCGGTGCCCGAGTCCGACATCGTGGGACGCGCGTTCGTGATCATCTGGCCGCTCGGCCGGCTGCACTACCTGTGAACGCGGGTCGGACCGGCGTGCGTGCCGGAAACTGTCGGACCCGCGGCCTATCGTCACCGGCATGACCGAGGTTGAGCTGCCGGTAGCCGTGATCGGGTCGCTGTCGCCGTCGCGCGCGGCCGACTTCAAGGCCTGCCCGCTGCTGTACCGGTTCCGGTGCATCGACCGGCTGCCGGAGGCGCCGTCCCCCGCGGCGACCCGCGGCACGGTGGTGCACGCGGTGCTGGAGCAGCTGTTCGACCTGCCCGCCGCCGAGCGCACCCTCGAGGCGGCCAAGGCCCTGGTCCCGTCCGCCTGGGAGCGGGTGCTCGCCGAGGAGCCGCAGGCGGCAGAGCTGTTCGCCGATGACGCGGACGGCACGCAGCTGGCGCAGTGGCTGGCGTCCGCGGCGGAGCTGGTGGAGCACTACTTCCAGCTGGAGGACCCGCGCCGGCTGGAGCCCGCGGCGCGCGAGGAGCTGGTCGAGATCGTCCTGGACGGGCTGCGGCTGCGCGGCTACGTCGACCGGCTGGACGTCTCCCCCGCCGGCGACCTGCGCGTCGTCGACTACAAGACCGGGACGACGCCGCGCGAGGCGTTCGAGGCAAAGGCGCTGTTCCAGATGAAGTTCTACGCGCTCGTGCTGTGGCGCACCCGGGGCGTCGTGCCGCGGCAGCTGCGGCTGATGTACCTGGCCGACACCGACACGCTCAGCTACGCCCCGGACGCCGAGGAGCTGGAACGCTTCGAGCGGACGTTGAAGGCGATCTGGGCCGCGATCGAGCGGGCCACCCAGACCGGCGACTTCCGGCCGAACCCGAGCCGGCTCTGCGACTGGTGCGACCACCAGGCGCTGTGCCCGGCCAAGGGCGGCACCCTGCCGCCGTTCCCGCACGACGCGCTCGCCGCCGCACAGGACGACCGCCGCGTCGCACAGGTCGCCGCCTCCGACTGACCCGGCGGCTCCGCCGGCAGCACTGGCTCAGCCGGCGGCGAAGCCGATCAGCGGGATCGCGGTCTCGGCCGGCGTGAGCGCGCCGTGGAACGCGACCAGCTTGCCCACCGACTCCGGCTCATGCGCGGACGCGAGCACGACCGTCGTCCCCTCGGCGATCACCACGACGTCCCCGATCCGGGCCAGGTGCTCGTCCCGGACCGGGCCGAACAGCCCGCTCGTGACGGCCTCGTCGCGGGCCAGAACGCGCGCCCGTCCCGCGAGCAATTCGCGCCAGGTGGCGAGCACGTCCGGGGCCGCCCCCGGCAGCGTGTGCAGGTACCGCACCCGCGGCTCACCGGCGACCACGCGCACGCCCGCGGTCAGCTGCGGATCCGCGTCCATGTCCACGCGGCCCTCGGCGGGGACGTCCAGCGCGCCGTGATCGGCGGTCACGAACAGCGCCGCGTCGTCCGGCAGTCCGTCGACGATGCGCGCGATCAGCCGGTCGACCGCAGCCGCGGCACGCGCCCAGTCCGGTGACGCGACGCCGTACTCGTGCGCGACCGCGTCCAGCGTCGGGTGGTAGCCGTAGACGAGGCCGGGCCCCGCGGCGAGCTCGGCCAGCGCCCCGGTCGCGAGTTGCTCGGCGTGCTCGGCGCCGACGTAGCGCGGCGTGCCGTACGCGGCGATCGTCAGCCCGCTGCCGGCGAACTCCGGGCGCGACACCACCGCGACGCGCGTGCCGGCCGCCTCGGCGCGGTCGAACAGCGACGGCTCCGGCTGCCACGCGCGCGGTGCCGGGTCGTCACGCCAGCGGACGTGGGTCAGCACGCGGTCGGTGCCCGGCACGTTCACGGTGAAGCCGAGCACGCCGTGCGCGCCGGGCAGCGTCCCCGTGCCGAGTGTGGCCAGGCTGGTCGGCGTGGTGGACGGGAACGAGCAGGAGAGCTCGTTGAGCGTGCCGGTCCGTCCGGCGAGCACGTCCGCGAGCAGCGGGGCGTGCGGCGCGGCCGACGGCAGCAGGTGGTAGCCCATCCCGTCGATCAGCAGCACGCAGATCCGGCGCGGCGAGCCGGCCAGCTCGGCGAGCCGCAGCCGGTCCTCGGTGCCCGGCACGCCGAGCAGGGCACCGGCGCTGACCAGGACGTCGGCGAGCCCGCCCCGGTTCGTCATGGACGCAGCCGCTGCGGCTGCTCGGAAATCATCGCGGCGAGCGTATCGGTGGACAGGTCGCGCAGCGACGCGACCAGCCGCCGCCCGGGTGCGGGGTCGATCGGCACGTTGTGGGGCACCGCGATGACCGTGCACCCCGCGGCCTCGGCCGACGCGACACCGGTCGGCGAGTCCTCGATCGCCACGCAGTACCGCGGGTCGACGTCCAGCCGCGCGGCCGCGGTCAGGTACGCCTCCGGGTGCGGCTTGCCGTCGGCCACCTGATCGCCCGTCACGAGCGCGCCGAACGTCCGGGCCGGCAGCTGCTCGAGCACGACCCGCGCGAGCCGGTCGTAGGACATTGTGACGAGCGCGCAGGGCACGCCCCGGCTGCCGAGCTCGGCGAGCAGCTCCACCGCGCCGGGGCGCCACGGCACGGCCTCCCGTGTCGCGCGCACCACCTCGTCCAGCAGCCGCTCGACGATCTCCTCGGCCGGCAGCGCGACGCCGCCGTGCTCGCGCAGGTACTCGGCGGACGTGATCAGCGCGTTGCCGACGAGGGCGTGCGCGTGCTCATCGGTCCAGGTGCCGCCGAAGGACTCGACCAGCCGGTACTCCGCGGCGATCCAGTACGGCTCGGTGTCGACGAGCGTGCCGTCCATGTCGAACAGCACCGCCTGCAGCATGATCTCCCTCGTCCGACCGGCCCACCTCGACGGGTCAAACCTACTCGTTGTCGGAGCGGTACCCGAGGTTGGACGACAGCCAGCGCTCGGCCTCGGCGACCGTCCACCCCTTGCGCTTGGCGTACTCCTCCACCTGGTCGCGCCCGAGCCGACCGACCACGAAGTACTGCGATTGCGGGTGCGAGAAGTACAGCCCGCTCACCGACGCTCCCGGCCACATCGCCATCGAGTCGGTGAGCTCGATGCCGGCGTTGGCGTGGACGTCGAGCAGCTCCCAGATCGTGCGCTTTTCGGTGTGCTCGGGGCAGGCGGGATAACCGGGCGCGGGCCGGATGCCGACGTACTGCTCCTTGATCAGCGCGTCGTTGTCGAGCCGCTCGTCCGGGCGGTAACCCCAGAACTCGGTGCGCACCCGCTCGTGCATGCGCTCGGCGAACGCCTCGGCCAGCCGGTCGGCCAGGGACTCGAGCAGGATCGCGCTGTAGTCGTCGAGCGCCACCTTGAACTCGGTGATCTTCTCCGTCGAGCCGAGCCCGGCGGTGACCGCGAACGCGCCGACGTAGTCCGCCAGCCCGGTCTCCTTCGGCGCGACGAAGTCGGCGAGCGAGCGGTGCGGCACGCCGGGACGGTGCTCGGTCTGCTGGCGCAGCTCGTGCAGCGTCGTGCGGACGGCCGTGCGCGTCTCGTCCGTGTATATCTCGATGTCGTCGTCGTTCACCTGGTTCGCGGGGAACAGCCCGATCACGCCGGACGCAGTCAGCCACTTCTCCGCGATCAGCTTGTCGAGCATGACCTGGCCGTCGTCCCACAGCTTGCGCGCGGCCTCGGCGGTCGCCGGGTTGTTGAGGATGTCGGGGAACTTGCCCTTCATCTCCCACGCGTTGAAGAACGGCTGCCAGTCGATGTACTCCCGCAGCTCGTCCAGCGGGTAGTCGTGGAACGTCCGGACGAACTGCGTGGCGGACGCCTTGTGCTCGCCGTCGACGTGCAGGTCCGGTGCCTGCTGCGCGAGCAGGTGCGGCCGCGGTGGGTGGTAACCGGTCCAGTCGATCGGCGTGCGGTTCGCCCGCGCCTGCGCGATCGGCAGGATCACCTTCGCGTCGTTGCGGGCGGCGTGGCGTTCGCGCAGCGACTCGTAGTCGGCGTCGATCTCCGCGAGCAGGGCGGGACGCTGCTTGTCGTCGAGCAGCGCGGCGACGACCGGCACCGAGCGGGACGCGTCCTTCACCCACACGACCGGCCCGTGGTACTTCTTGTCGACCTTCACCGCGGTGTGCGCACGGGACGTCGTCGCACCGCCGATCAGCAGCGGGATGTCGAAGCCCTGGCGCTCCATCTCCGCGGCGAAGTTGACCATCTCGTCCAGCGACGGCGTGATCAGCCCGGACAGGCCGATCGCGTCGGCGGAGTGCTCCTTCGCCGCGTCCAGGATCTTCTGCGCCGGCACCATCACGCCCAGGTCGATGACGTCGTAGTTGTTGCACTGCAGCACGACGCCGACGATGTTCTTGCCGATGTCGTGGACGTCGCCCTTGACCGTGGCCATGACCACCGTGCCGTTGTTTCGGCCCGCGTCGTCCGGTGACTTGCCCGCCTCGATGAACGGGATCAGGTACGCGACCGCCTTCTTCATCACGCGGGCGGACTTCACGACCTGCGGCAGGAACATCTTGCCCGCGCCGAACAGGTCGCCGACCACGTTCATGCCGGCCATCAGCGGACCCTCGATCACCTCGATCGGCTGGCCGCCGCGCGCCTCGATGAGCTGGCGCAGCTCCTCGGTGTCGGTCTCGGCGTAGTCGTCGATGCCCTTGACCAGCGCGTGCGTGATGCGCTCGTCGACGGGCAGCTGCCGCCACTCGTCGTT
>Ga0164242_10004942_pt1 | contig 14882 bp, 15 predicted proteins | sample OricomgcompostMG_FD_108783 | JGI IMG/M metagenome (GOLD analysis project Ga0164242, IMG submission 108783) | Miracle-Growth compost microbial communities from Emeryville, California, USA - Original compost - Miracle growth compost (MG) ... | reverse complement strand
GCCAGGATTTCGTTGGAGCGGGTACGGCCGATGCCGTAGATGTAGGTCAGCGCGATCTCCATGCGCTTATCGCGCGGCAGGTCGACGCCCACAAGTCGAGCCATGGGTGGCATTCCTCTTTCGTAGCGGAGGTTGTGATCCCAGCCCGTTCCCGGCTGACAGCTCCGGGGCCCGGCCTCCGATCCGGGCGTATGTGAACTGGCCCATCTCTAAAGATGCCAGCCATTCACTGGTACTGGGAGGTCTGCATTCAGTTGTGGCTGGTGCCCGGCTACGCCGGGCCGGCGACTGCTAGCTAGCCCTGACGCTGCTTGTGGCGCGGGTCCGAGCAGATCACCATGACCCGGCCGTGCCGACGGATCACCCTGCACTTGTCGCAGATCGGCTTGACGCTGGGGTTCACCTTCACGGCTGCTGGGGTCCTGTTCTAATCGCTGGTTGGCTTACGTCTTCTGGGCGGCTGGACGATCCGGAGCTACTTGTACCGGTAGACGATGCGTCCCCGGGACAGGTCGTAGGGAGACAACTCCACGACCACCCGGTCTTCCGGCAGGATACGGATGTAGTGCTGCCGCATCTTGCCGCTGATGTGGGCGAGCACCTTGTGACCGTTCTCCAGCTCAATGCGAAACATCGCATTGGGCAGGGGCTCGACCACCCGGCCCTCGACCTCGATGGCACCGTCTTTCTTGGCCATTACTCTCCGGCGATCCTCCGTGTCTGGCTTACTTGTATATGTGCTTGCGCCCGCCGCGGCGCAGCATCGACTACGACTACAAAACGTGGGCCGGTGGCAGGAAATTCCAGGTAGATCCTGAGAATCTCAGACTGGGCACGCAAGAGTCGACGCGGAAGCCGCACCGTCGTCCCACGATACCCGTTGAAGAGCCCGGGCCAAAATCGTCGGCAGTGACAAACTGGTACGAACGCCCGACCGTTGTCACGCACCCGATGGGACGCACATGACCGAAGCACTGCCACTCAAACCCGACCTGGGCCGCTACGGCGTCTGGACCTTCGGCGCCCCCACACCCGAGCAGGCGACCGAGATCGAACGGCTGGGCTACGGCGCGATCTGGGTAGGCGGCTCACCGGCCGCCGAGCTCTCCTTCGTCGAACCGCTGCTGGCGGCGACCTCGACGCTGCAGCTGGCGACCGGGATCGTCAACGTGTGGTCGGCGCCCGCACCGGCGGTCGCAGAGTCGTTTCACCGGATCGAGGCCGCCTATCCGGGCCGGTTCCTGCTCGGTATCGGCGTCGGGCACGCCGAAGCCACCGCCGAGTACCGCAGCCCGTACCGCGCCTTGGTGGACTATCTCGACGCCCTCGACGCGGACGGGGTGCCGACCAGCCGGCGGGTGCTGGCCGCGCTGGGCCCCAAGGTGCTGAAGTTGGCGGCCGAGCGCAGCGCCGGGGCGCACCCCTACCTGACCACCCCCGAGCACACCGCGACCGCCCGGGAGCTGATCGGGCCGTCGGTGTTCTTGGCGCCCGAGCACAAGGTGGTGCTCTCCAGCGATGGTGCCGCGGCCCGCGCCGCGGGACGGGAGGCGGTCGGCTTCTATCTGCGCCTGTCGAACTACGTCAACAACTGGCGACGGCTGGGCTTCAGTGAGCGCGACGTGCGCGCGCCCGGCAGCGACCGGTTGATCGACGCGGTGGTGGCGCACGGCAGTGCCGACGAGGTCGCCGCCCGGCTCGGTGAGCACCTGGCGGCCGGCGCCGATCAGGTGACGATCCAGGTGCTGGGCGGCTGGGACCGCCTGCTGCCGACGTTGACGGAGCTGGCCGGGCCGCTGGGTTTGTGATTTCGGCGCGATTGTTCCCGCTGAGCGAGGGAAACCGCGCCGAAATCGCCCGGGGACCCCGGCTAAGGTTGCCCCATGCGTCTGCTGGTCACCGGGGGCGCCGGGTTCATCGGCGCCAACTTCGTGCACCGCACGCTCGCCCAGCAACCCGACGTCGCGATCACCGTGCTCGACGCCCTGACCTACGCCGGCAGCCGCGAATCGCTGGCGCCGGTGGCCGACCGGATCCGCCTGGTGCAAGGCGACATCACCGATGCCCCGCTGGTCACCGAGCTGGTCAGTGAGCTGGATTCGGCCACCGACGCGGTGGTGCACTTCGCCGCCGAAACCCACGTCGACAACGCGCTGGCCGACCCCGAGCCATTTTTGCGGTCCAACGTGGTCGGCACCTTCACCGTGCTGGAGGCGGTACGCCGGCATCGGGTGCGGCTGCACCACGTCTCCACCGACGAGGTCTACGGCGAGCTGGCCCTCGATGACCCGCGCCGGTTCACCGAGACGACCCCGTATCACCCGTCGAGCCCGTACTCGTCGACCAAGGCCGCCGCCGACCTGCTGGTGCGGTCCTGGGTGCGCTCCTACGGGATCCACGCGACGATCTCGAACTGCTCCAACAACTACGGGCCGTATCAGCACGTGGAGAAGTTCATCCCGCGCCAGATCACCAACCTGCTGACCGGGCGCCGAGCCAAGCTGTACGGCAGCGGCGCCAACGTGCGCGACTGGATCCACGTCGACGACCACAACAGTGCCGTCTGGCAGATCATGACCCGTGGGCATCCCGGGCGCACGTACCTGATCGGCGCCGACGGCGAACGTGACAACCGCTCTGTGCTGCAGACCATCCTGCGGCTGATGGGCCACGACCCCGACGACTTCGATCACGTGCCCGACCGGCCCGGCCACGACCTGCGCTACGCGATCGACCCCTCGGCGCTGCGTGACGAACTGGACTGGAAACCCGAACACACCGACTTCGAGGCCGGACTGCGGGCGACGATCGAGTGGTATCGCGCCAACCAATCCTGGTGGGCGCCACTGAAAGAGGCCGCCGAGGCCCGCTACGCCGAGCTGGGGCGCTGACGTGACATTCCGCGAACTGGCCATCCCGGGAGCCTTCGAGCTCACCCCAACCCAGCACGCCGATGACCGCGGGCTGTTCTTCGAATGGTTCACCGACGACGAGTTCACCGCGTTCGCCGGGCACCGCTTCGAACTGCGCCAGGCCAACTGCTCGGTGTCGCGCGCCGGGGTGCTGCGCGGTCTGCATTTCGCCCAGGTGCCGCCCGGGCAGGCCAAATATGTGACCTGCGTGTCGGGGGCGGTCTTCGATGTCGTCGTCGACATCCGGGTCGGCTCACCGACGTACGGGCGCTGGGATGCGGTGCTGCTGGACACCCGCGAGCGCCGGTCGGTGTACCTCGCGGCCGGACTGGCCCACGGATTCGTTGCGCTGCAGGACGATTCGACGGTGATGTATCTGTGCTCGGCCGGCTACGACCCGCAACGCGAGCACACCATCTGCGCCACCGACCCGGAGATCGGCATCGACTGGCCGGATGACCACCCCGTGGTGCTCTCCGAGCGCGACCGCAACGCGCCGTCGCTGGCCGAGGTCCGTGCGGCCGGGCTGCTGCCGAGCTGGGATCAGGGCTGAATCCGCATACGCCCGAGCGCCTTATTCGCGGCTACAGATCGAGGACCAACGCGAGTGCCTCGTCGACCCGCCCGATCTCCTCGATGGTCAAAAAGCCGACCGGCTCGGTAAGTCGGCGGAGATCGACAGTGTCGAGCTGGTCGCACATGACCAGAGTCTTTTGATCGGCAATGGTGACGACCGGCCGGAAGCTGGCTTCCCGAGCGCTAGTGCTGGTGAAGGCCACAATCCAGGTGCTCAGAGCAAGCCAGTCCGGTTGCAGCACCACGGCGAACCGGCGGCCCTTCTGCTCGTGGCCCGTGCCTCGCGCCGGCAGCCGGTAAACCTCACCCTTCATGCAGCGCCGCCCGATCCTGCTGGATCGCCCGGATTTCAGCAAGATCGACTGGATCGTCCTTGATGGCACGCGCTTCTGCCGCGGCCACTTGGCGGCGTTCGTCGCGGCGCATAGCTGCCAGTGCGGCCAGGATGACCTGGTCGGCGCTCTGCCGCCGGGAAGCCCCGATCTGAAGGAGCAGATCACGGGTGCTGGTTTGGACCTTGACGGTAGTGGTGTCGGCCATGACGCGCAGTCTACCCCCGGTAGACCGCGTGTTGCGAGGATCACATGCGGTCGAGTTTCCGCCCACGGCACCCGCCCTCGCATTTACTAGGATATCCTAGTATTCTCGTTGGTGGCTCGAGCTCACGACACACATTCCCGGGATGGCACATGACCGCTCAAATTCCACACTTCATCGATGGCCGCCGCACCGCCGGCCAGTCACAGCGCAGCACCGACGTTTTCGACCCCAACACCGGCGCCGTGCAGGCGACCCTGCCGCTGGCCAACACCGCCGACGTCGACGCCGCCGTCGCCTCGGCCGCCCAAGCACAGAAGGGCTGGGCCGCCCAGAACCCGCAGCGCCGGGCGCGGGTGATGATGCGCTTCATCGACCTGGTCAACACCCATGTCGACGAGCTGGCCGAGCTGCTCTCCCGCGAACACGGCAAGACCCTCGAGGACGCCCGCGGCGACATCCAGCGCGGCATTGAGGTGATCGAGTTCTGCGTCGGCATCCCGCACCTGCTCAAGGGCGAACACACCGAGGGCGCCGGGCCGGGCATCGACGTCTTCTCGCTGCGCCAGCCGCTCGGTGTGGTCGCCGGCATCACCCCGTTCAACTTCCCGGCGATGATCCCGCTGTGGCAGGCCGGCCCCGCGCTGGCCTGCGGTAACGCCTTCATCCTCAAGCCGTCCGAGCGCGACCCCTCGGTCCCGGTACGGCTGGCCGAGTTGTTCATCGAAGCCGGGCTGCCGCCGGGCGTGCTGCAGGTGGTGCACGGCGACAAGGAGGCCGTCGACGCGCTGCTGCACCACCGCGACGTCGCCGCGATCGGTTTCGTCGGCAGCTCCGACATCGCGCAGTACATCTATTCGACGGCGACCGCCCATGGCAAACGCGCCCAGTGCTTCGGCGGGGCCAAGAACCACATGATCGTGATGCCCGACGCTGACCTGGACCAGGCCGTCGACGCGTTGATCGGCGCCGGCTACGGCAGTGCCGGCGAGCGGTGCATGGCGATCAGCGTGGCGGTGCCGGTCGGCGACCAGACCGCCGAGCGGTTGCGCGCCCGGCTGACCGAGCGGATCAACAACCTGCGGGTCGGTCACAGCCTCGACCCCAAGGCCGACTACGGGCCGCTGGTCACCCGCGCGGCCCTGGAACGGGTCAACGACTACATCGGCCAGGGCGTGGCCGCCGGCGCCGAACTGGTGATCGACGGCCGCGAACGCGCCAGCGACGACACCCAATTCGGTGATGCCGATCTGACCGGCGGCTTCTTCGCCGGTCCCACGCTCTTCGACCACGTCACCACCGAGATGTCGATCTACACCGACGAGATCTTCGGCCCGGTGCTGTGCATCGTGCGAGCGCAGGACTACGAAGAGGCCTTGCGGCTGCCCAGCGAGCACGAGTACGGCAACGGGGTGGCGATCTTCACCCGCGACGGCGACACCGCCCGCGACTTCACCTCCCGGGTGCAGGTCGGCATGGTCGGGGTCAACGTGCCGATCCCGGTGCCGGTGGCCTACCACACCTTCGGCGGCTGGAAGCGCTCCGGCTTCGGTGACCTCAACCAGCACGGCACCGCGTCGATCACCTTCTACACCAAGGTCAAGACCGTCACCCAGCGGTGGCCGTCGGGTATCAAGGACGGCGCCGAATTCCATATCCCCACAATGCAATAGGCGCTGAGCAAGTGAACACAGCAATGGATGACGAAGAACGGGTGATCGTCGAGACCGCGGCGGCGTTCGCCGAGAAGCGCCTCGCGCCGCACGCCCTGGACTGGGATGCCACCCACCACTTCCCGGTCGACGTGATGCGCGAAGCCGCCGAGCTGGGCATGGCGGCGATCTACTGCCGTGATGACGTCGGCGGGTCCGGGCTGCGCCGCCTGGACGGGGTGCGCATCTTCGAACAGTTGGCCATCGCCGACCCGGTGATCGCCGCCTACCTGTCGATCCACAACATGTGCGCCTGGATGATCGATTTCTACGGCACCGAGGAACAGCGCAAGACCTGGGTGCCGCAGCTGGCACCGATGACCGCGGTCGCCAGCTACTGCCTCACCGAACCGGGCGCGGGATCGGATGCCAGCGCGCTGAGCACCCGGGCGGTCCGGCACGGCAGCGATTATGTGCTCGACGGCGTCAAGCAGTTCATCTCCGGCGCCGGCGTCTCGGACGTGTATGTGGTGATGGCCCGAACCGGCGACGACAGCCCCCGTGGCATCTCCACGTTCATCGTCGAAAAGGACACGCCCGGACTGAGTTTCGGCGCCGCCGAGCAGAAGATGGGCTGGAACTCCCAGCCGACCGCGCAGGTGATCCTCGAGGGCGTGCGGGTGCCCGCCGAGGCGATGCTCGGTGGCCCCGACGGTGAAGGCACCGGTTTCTCGATCGCGATGAACGGCCTCAACGGCGGCCGGATCAACATCGCGGCCTGCTCACTGGGCGGCGGCCAGGCCGCGTTCGACAAGACCGGCAGTTACCTGGCCGACCGGGCGGCGTTCGGCAAGCCGCTGCTCGACGAGCCGACGATCCGGTTCACCCTCGCCGACATGGCCACCGCGCTGGAGACCTCCCGGCTGCTGCTGTGGCGGGCGGCGACCGCCCTCGACGACAATGCGCCCGACAAGGTCCAGCTGTGCGCGATGGCCAAGCGCTACGTCACCGACGCCTGCTTCGGCGTCGCCGACTCCGCGCTGCAGCTGCACGGCGGCTACGGGTATCTACGCGAATACGGTCTGGAGAAAATCCTCCGGGATCTGCGGGTGCACCGCATCCTGGAGGGCACCAACGAGATCATGCGGATGGTGATCGGACGGGCCGAAGCCGCCCGCGTCCGGTCCGGGCAGTAGCCGGCGCAAAGGAGACACCTTGGCAATCGTGGCGTTCCTCGGGCTGGGCCACATGGGTGGGCCGATGTCGGCGAACCTGGTGGCCGCCGGGCACACCGTGCGTGGCTTCGACCCGGTGGCGGTAGCCGCCGCGGCCGCCGAGCAGCACGGGGTGAGCATCCAGCCGTCGGCTGCCGAAGCGGTGGCCGGCGCCGATGCGGTGGTCACCATGCTGCCGCACGGGGACGCGGTCAAAAGCTGCTACGCCGACATCCTGCCGGCCGCCCGGCCGGACACCCTGTTCATCGACAGCTCCACGATCTCGGTCGCTGACGCCCGCGAGGTGCACGCGCTGGCCGGCTCGCACAGGTTCGCCCAACTCGACGCACCGGTGTCCGGCGGCGTCGCCGGTGCGGTCGCCGGGCGGCTGGCGTTCATGGTCGGCGGCAGCGAAGACGCAGTGCGGCGGGCGACCCCGGTGCTGGAGCCGATGGCCGCCAAGATCATCCACTGCGGTGCGGCAGGCGCCGGCCAGGCCGCCAAGATCTGCAACAACATGGTGCTGGCCGTGCAGCAGGTCGCGGTCGCCGAGGCGTTTGTGCTGGCCGAAAAGCTCGGGCTGGCCGACCAGGCCCTGTTCGACGTGATGACCGGGGCCACCGGAAACTGCTGGGCGCTGCACACCAACTGCCCGGTTCCCGGTCCGGTGCCCACCTCCCCGGCGAACCGGAACTTCGAGCCGGGGTTCGCCACCGCGCTGATGAACAAGGATCTGCACCTGGCGATGGACGCGGTGTCATCGACCGGCGCGCGCGCCCCGCTGGGCAGCCACGCCGCTCAGATTTACCGGGACTTCGCCGCCGAGCACGCCGCGCAAGACTTCAGCGCCGTCATCAATGTGCTGCGCGGAAGCTGAGCGCCTCCCCGGCTATTTCGCGATCGCCATCACCGCACCGGGCCTCAGCCAGCCGATGATCTTCACGAGCGTGGCGTCATCGATCGCCACGCAGCCCGCCGTCGGCCCGCCGTCGGTGGCGTGAAAGAAGTAGGCGGAGCCGGCACCGGGTGTGCGTGTTTTATTGATGCCGATGACCACCGCGTGCCGGTACTGCGGGATGGCGAGGTTCTCACTGGCCGCCGTGTTGAACGAGCACTGGGCCTTTTTGCACACCTGCATGGTGTTGTAGGTCGGGCTCGAGGGGTCGCTGTCCCACCAGTGGTCTGATCCGACCTGCACGTACGGCAGGCCGCCGCCGGGATTGGGCGCGGTGCCGAACGCCGAATCGAGCGGGTAGGTCCCCATCGGGGTCGACGGCTCACCTTCCTTGGTTTGCGGGGTGATGCCTGCCGAGCCGACATGGGCCGGAATCCCGGCCGCGACCGGTGTCCAGCCCGTGCGGGTCCGCTGGTAGACATCGATCTTTGCGGTCGAATGGCCCACTGCGACAACCGAAACCACCTGGGTGGCGTTGCCCACCGAGTTCCCGAACCACGGGATGACGTCCGCGGTGGCCGGTGGAGCAGTCACCGATATCGCGCTCGCGCACAGCAGAACCACCAGTCGGCGCACCAGATCATGGTCGGCGACCGGCGCCGGCAACGTCAAACACAGACGAAACAGCCGGGCCCGGCGGCTCATGCGACGCGATAACGCCGGGCGTATACAACCACGACCCCGCCATGTACATTTTTTCGAAAGTGTCCAGAGGAGGCTGACAGATGACGGGCGTCACAACCTCGAAGCGCCGGCGGCAACGCAGCGATCGATGGGTCCCGATCACGGTGGCGATCACCTTGGCCGCCGCTGCGGCCATCGCAACGAAAACACCCTCGGTGGCCCTCAGCAATCCTGATGACCTGGTCGTCCGTCAGCCCAGCCCGCCGCTTGCCCTGGCCCGCCCGCACATCGCGTACCAGGTTGGCGGCCACGGTGATGCCCGCGTCAGCTATATCACCGGCAGCGGCGAGCTGGCTGTCGCCACGGTGACGCTGCCCTGGTCACTTGATATCGAGATGTCCAGTCCGATGCGACCCGCCAGTGTCACCGCCACGACACTCGGCGGCGGCGCGCTGACGTGCCGGCTGGAGGTCGACGGCGCTGAGCAGGACGCCCGCGAGTCCGAGCCGGGCGCCGGCGTAGTGCTGTGCAGCGTGGTGTCGGCATGACGTCGCCTGTCCGGCGCATCCGCAGGCGTGCCCCCGAGTCGATTCGCCGGCTGGCGGTCCCGATCATCATCGGCTGGGCCCTACTCGCCGGCGTGCTCAACGCGTTGGTGCCGCAGCTGGAACGGGTGGTCGCCGAGCACTCCCCGCCGTTCCTGCAGGCCGACACCCGATCGGCGACGGCGCTGGTGAACATGGCGCGTGCCTTCGGCGAAGGCGACACCAACAACACCGTCTACGTCGCCCTCGTCGCCGAGCAACCGCTCGACTCCGCGGCTCGCTCCTACTACACGCGGCTGGTGGGCACCCTGCACGAGGAACCGCTCGTGCAGTCGGTGCGCGACCTGTGGTCGGATCCGATCGCCGGCGCCGCAGCCGAAAGCGCCGATCACCGCATGGCCTATCTGCAGCTGTGGCTGCAGGGCAACATGGGGGAAGCACGCTCGTTCGAGGCGCTCGACCGCGTCAACCAGCTCGCCGCGCAGACCAAGCCGCCGCAAGGACTGCAGGTCTATGTCACCGGACCTCCCGCGGTGATCATCGACGAATTCCGCACCGCAGATCGCGATGCCCTGATCCTCTCAGGAATCGCCTGCGTAGTGATCCTCGCGATGCTGCTGCTGGTCTACCGGTCCCTGGCGACCGCGCTGGTGCCACTGATCTCGGTCGGACTGGCGCTCCTGGTCGCCCGCCCGGTCATCAGCCTGCTCGGCATGCACGGCGTGGTCGCAGCATCGATGTTCGCTGCCGCCATGTCAGCCGCACTGATCCTGGGGGCCGGCGCCGACTACGCGATCTTCTTCATCGGCCGCTACCACGAGGCGTTGCGGGCCGGCCGAAGCCGCGCCGAGGCGTACGCGGAGGCGTACCTGGGGGTCAACCACATCGTCGTCGCGTCGGCGCTGACGATCGCCGGGGCATGTTCCTGCCTGACGTTCGCGCAGATCTCAGTGCTGCAGACCGCCGGAATCCCTTGCGCGGTCGGGATTCTCATCGGGCTGGCCAGTGGACTTACCCTGACCCCGGCGCTGGTCGCAATCATCGGCCGCAACGGCCGGCTGGACCCGGTGGCCGGGACTGAACGCCATCGCCGGTGGCGGCGCATCGGCACCGGCATCGTGCGATGGCCACAGCCGACCTTCATCGCTGCCGCCGCTGCCTTGACGGTGCTGACCCTGGCCCTGCCGACGATGCGGATCTCCTTCGACGAGATCGGTGTGCAGCCCGACGACACCCCGAGCGTCCGCGGCCTCGCCGAACTCGACCGGCACTTCCCCCACAATCAGGCGACCCCGGACTTCGTCACGATCACGGCCGACCACGACATGCGCAACTCGTCGGATGCGATGGCCATCGAAGAGGTCAGCCGCGCGCTGACCCAGCTGCCAGATGTTCAAGGGGTGCAGTCGATCACCCGTCCTACCGGGCACCTGCTCGCCGAGTCGATGCTGGTGAACCAGGCCAGCGCGCTCGGCGGCCAGCTGGAGCAAGACAGCCAATTGGCCGAGCAGCGGTTGACCGACCTGCGCCGAGCCGATGACGGACTGGGCTCGATACTGCGGACAGTCGAGAACCTGCAAGGCCGGTTCGGCGACGCCGACTCGGCCCTCACCGCCACGGACAGCGGTATCCGCCGCGCCGGCGAGGGCGTGCAGTCGATGTGGCGCAGCGCCGAGCAGCTCACCGCTGCCCTGGAGCCGCTGCGCAGCATGGTCTCGACAAACCCGCACTGCGCGACCGATGCGCTGTGCGGCGCTGTCCAGCGTGCGCTGCAGGACTACGACCGCTCACCGCTGCCCGTCGCCTTCGACGGCCTGCGCACGGCAGCCGGCGCAACCGGCGCCGTGGCCGACGACACCGGCCGGGCAACCGAGTCGATCCGCGCAGCGGTGCGCAACCTCACCGGCGTGAAGCAGGAGCTAGTCGAGTTACGCGGCATCATCGGCCGGGCCGTCGGTACCTTCGACGCGCTGCTGCCCCAATTGGACACCGCCAACGGCTACCTGCGCGAAATCGGCGACAACTACGGAGCCAGCGAATCCGGGGCGTTCTATCTGCCGCAGCGGGTCTTCGACGATCCGCGCTTCGCGACGGCGGTGAACGCGTTGTATGCGCCGGACGGCAAGACCACCCGGTTGCTGGTTTTCGGCGACACCTCGGCGTTCGGGCGTTCGGGAATCGAACGGGCACGCGAGATCCAGCGCGTCGCCGAGCACACGTTGCGCGGCGGCCGGCTCGCCGGCGCCGTCATTCAGGTCGGGGGAATCGGCGCGACGTTCTCCGACATCGACCAGATCATTACTCGTGACTTCAAACTGTTGGTCATCGTGACCATGCTGCTGGTGTTCTCGGTCGTGCTCACGCTGTTGCGGTCGCTGGTGGCCGCACTTGTCGTGGTTACGACGGTCGCGGTGTCGTTCGGCGCGGCACTGGGCGCCTCGACATTGATCTGGCAGCACCTGCTGGGGTTACCGCTGCACTGGGTGGTGCCGCCCTTGGCATTCATCGCGCTGGTCGCGGTCGGATCGGACTACAACCTGCTATTCACCGCACGGTTCCGCGAGGAAGCGCCGGGCGGGCTGCGCACCGGGATCATTCGTGCGTTCGCCGGGACGGGAAGCGTAGTCACCGTCGCCGGCGTGGTGTTCGCCGCCACCATGTTCGCCATGCTCGGCAGCAGCCTGACCAACGTGATGCAGCTCGGCTCGACGGTCGGAATCGGCCTACTGGTAGACACATTCCTTGTGCGTGCTGTGATCGTGCCGGCCATCGCCTCCCGGTTCGGGATGTGGTTCTGGTGGCCGCTGCCGCGGCAGCAGGTGTTGGGCGTTCAGGCCGGCCGGCCGTGATCGATCACCAGGCGCACGACGCGCGGACCCGACAGAAGATCCTGCGGGCCGCCCTGGACTGGGCCTCGGAAACGGGATTGTTGCAGTTCTCGATGAACGGTGTGGCCAAACGCGCACGCATCGCCCGGACCACTTTGTACCTGCATTTTCCCGGCAAGCAGGCGTTGATCGACGCCGCGATCGACTACGAGATCACCGCCTTGATGGAGTCGGTGCGCAACGTCGTCGAGATCTACGACAGCCTCGATGACCGGGTAGTGCACGGGTTCGCCCACACCTATCGAGAGATCGCCTCGAACGCGGTCCTACAGGCTGTGCTGCAGGTCAATCCGCAGCTTCTCCTCCCGCACCTCATGGGCCGGACCACGACATTGCAGCGCGGCCGGCAATTCGCCACCACACTGGTCCGCCCGGGCGATCTGCCGCCGCACCTCGACGCCGAGCTGCTGGGCGACTACGCGGTGCGGCTGATGGAAACCCTGGTGTTGTCTCCCCCGCCGTCGTTCACCGCGCGGCCCGGCGGCCCGGAAGAGTGGGCGCGCCGGTTCCTGCTACCGGTCGTGCACAGCAAACCGCCGGACGAGCCGGCGCCCGGCAGCTGACCGGTCAGCCTGCTTCGCGGCAGCTGAACCGGGCCACCACCCGCTGCGCCTGCAGCTCCCGGCAGCCCTTGGCCGACAGCCCGTCGTAGCCGTCGGTGTCGGCGAAGATCGCCGGCAGGCCGATCGCCGCGGCGGTCCGGGCGCCGGCCTCGGATCCGGCGATCACCAGCGACTCGCCGGCGACGATGCCCAACTCCCACAGCGCCAGCCGGTAGAGCTCGGCGTCACCCGCGGGACCGGTGAGGTCCTCGGCGGAGACGATGGTCTCGGTCATGCCGTCGCCGATCAACTCGCGCACCCGGGCCTGCACCCAGTCGCGCGGCCCGGCGCCCACCACGGCGACCCAGAGACCGTTGGCGAACAGGCTCAACACCAGGTCCACCAGACCAGAGCGCGGCTCGCCGTCGGGGTCGGCAAGGGCATCGATATCGAAGATCACCGCTTGCAGCGGGTACACCTCGGCGTCGGTGTGCACCTGGTCCCACCAGAACGGGCGGCCAGGACTGGTCCATGTCGCGAGCTCAGTTGTGATCGGCATAACAGTGAGGGTGCCCGAAAACTGGCCCGGCCGTCCTCCCCCATTCGGGGGAACCGCGCGGGGAAACCGCGGCGCGCATCCGGGGCCTTATTGTCATCTCATGCCCGTGCGACTGGTCCTCGTCGACGATCACGAGATGGTGATCGAAGGCCTACGGGCCATGCTCACCGCGTTCGCCGACCGCATCGAGGTGGTCGGGCAGGCGATCAACGCCGAACAGGCGCTGGCCGTGGTCGCCGACACCGACCCCGACATCGTGCTGTGTGACGTGCGAATGCGCGGTGAGAGCGGGCTGGACCTGTGCCTGGCGCTGCGGGAACGCGACCCGGACCGCCGGGTGGTGATGCTCTCGGTCTACGACGACGAGCAGTACCTGTTCGAGGCGCTGCGGGTCGGCGCGAGTGGCTACCTGCTCAAAAGCATCAGCAGTGACGACCTGGTGCACCAGATCGAGTTGGCCCACCGCGGCGAGACGGTGATCGACCCGGGCCTGGCCGCCCGGGCGGCCGGCACCGCCGCCCGGCTGCAGCGCGACGAGTTCTGGCCGGGGGCGCGCCAAGGCCTCACCCAGCGCGAGAGCGAGATCCTGGGCTACATGGTCAGCGGGCTGTCCAACCGCGGGATCGCCACCAAGCTGGTAATCGGCGACGAGACCGTCAAATCGCACCTGCGCTCGATCTACCGCAAGCTCGGGGTCTCCGATCGCACCGGCGCGGTGGCCACCGCGCTGCGGGAAGGCATCTACCGGTGAGCTCCTCGGGCCAGAACCGGTCCCGCGCCCGCAAAGCCACCACGGTGCGGGATTTCGTCGACGCCAACCACGAGCTGGCGCTGCTGCGCGAACTCATCCAGGCCGCCTCGAGCGGGCCCGGCGTGGAACCGCTGGCCGCCGCGGCCGCCCGGATGATCACCGCGGCCACCGGCACCGACGTCTGCTTCGTGCACGTCCTCGACGACACCGACCGTTCCCTGACCCTGACCGGCGCGACCCCGCCGTTCGACACCGAGGTGGGCAAGATCCGGCTGCCGCTGGGCTCGGGGGTGTCGGGCTGGGTGGCCAGCCATCGCGAGCCCGTGGTGATCAGCGACAACAAGGAGGCCGACCCGCGCTACCTGCCGATCGAGTCGCTGCGCGGCCGTGACTTCACCTCGATGGTGTCGGTACCGATGGAGACCGATCCGGGCGGGCTGGTCGGTGTGCTCAACGTGCACACCGTGGCCCGCCGCGAGTTCACCCACGGCGATATCGAGCTGCTGCGGGTGATCGGGCAGCTCATCGCCGGCGCGATGCACCAGGCCCGGCTGCACCGCCAGCTGGTGGCCCGCGAACGCGCCCACGAGCTGTTCGTCGAGCAGGTGATCGAAGCCCAGGAGATCGAGCGGCGCCGGCTGGCCGGCGACATCCACGACGGCATCTCCCAGCGGCTGGTGACGCTGTCCTACCGGCTGGATGCGGCCGCCCGGGCGGTCGGTCACGATCCCGACGAAGCGTCGGCGCAGCTCGATGCCGCTCGTGAGCTGGCCGGGCTGACCCTGCAGGAGACCCGGATCGCGATCAGCGGGCTGCGGCCGCCGGTGCTCGACGACCTGGGCCTGGCCGGCGGGCTGGCCAGCTTGGCCCGGTCCATCCCGCAGCTCAAGATCGAGCTGGATCTGGCTGAGACCCGGCTGCCCGAGCACATCGAGCTGGCGCTGTACCGGATCGCGCAGGAGGGCCTGCAGAACGTCGTCAAGCACGCCGCTGCGACGACGGTGCGACTGGGGTTCGCGGTCACCACCGATCCGGGCATGGCCCGGTTGGAGATCATCGACGACGGGGTGGGTTTCGACACCTTCGAGCACCCGGTGGGCGGCGACGAGATGGGCGGCTACGGGGTG